>Ga0209048_10005850_pt1 | contig 11569 bp, 12 predicted proteins | sample FrelakmetCRP12CR_FD_187146 | JGI IMG/M metagenome (GOLD analysis project Ga0209048, IMG submission 187146) | Freshwater lake sediment microbial communities from the University of Notre Dame, USA, for methane emissions studies - CRP12 CR (SPAdes)... | ecosystem: Environmental > Aquatic >... | reverse complement strand
CCGGCGCAGTGGGCACCTTCGCCCAGCTGCCCCCGGAGGTGGAGGCCGGGGTCTGCAAGCGTCTGAAACTTAAACCCGCGCCCATTTCCACCCAGGTCATCCAGCGGGACCGGCATGCCGAATATTTCCTCACCCTGGCCCTGATCGGCGCCAGCGTGGAAAAGGTGGCCCTGGAGATCCGCCACCTGCAGCGCACCGAGGTGCGGGAAGCGGAGGAGAGGTTCGCCGCCGGTCAGAAAGGCTCCTCGGCCATGCCCCACAAGCGCAATCCCATCCTGTCGGAAAACCTCTGCGGCCTGGCCCGGGTGCTCCGGGGCAACGCCCTGGCGGCCCTGGAAAACGTGGCCCTGTGGCACGAGCGGGACATCAGCCACTCCTCGGTGGAGCGCGTCATCGCCCCGGACAGCACCGTACTCCTGGATTTCATGCTGTCCCGGCTCACCCGGCTGCTCAAAAATCTCCAGGTCTATCCGGATAACATGGCCGCCAACCTCAAGTTGACCCGGGGGCTGGTCTTTTCCCAGTCGCTGCTCTTAGCCCTGATCGACAAGGGCCTTACCCGGGACGTTGCCTACCGGCTGGTGCAGCGTCCGGCCATGCAAGTCTGGGAGGAAGGGGGCGAATTCGCCCAACGGGTCGCCCAAGACGCCGAGATCGGCCAGCACCTGACCGCGGTGGAGGTAACCGCGATTTTCGATTTAAACCGCTATTTCCGCCATGTCGATGAGATTTTTGCCCGGGTGTTTGGCAGCAGTCAGTAGGCAGTGGCAAGGATCAAAGAACCAGGAAAAGTTTGCCGCCCCAAGGACCGCTATCCGTGGAGGGGGCGGTGGGCGCACTGCCATGATTATTTTTTCGACGGTTCGGGTTGATTGCCCGGGGGCGTGACGGCCAGGGCACCACGAGGTCTCAGGGAGCCAGGGGCGCCAAGGCCGGCCACGCCCGCCATCATGCTTCACTGCTCCCAGGTCCCGCCCGGCCCCACAGAACTTTTGCTTTTTAAACCGCGGCCAGCTATAATTGATTGAAAAAAATTAAGGGTTTGCGGAAAGGGTGACCGGGCGCCGCCCGGCGTCAACCACCCCGGCCTGGCCCCCATAAAACGATGCTCAATCCCCATCAAGAAAAAGTGCTCATCCTGGACTTCGGCTCCCAGTACACCCAGCTCATTGCCCGGCGGGTGCGGGAGCTGGAGGTCTACTGCGAAATCCACCCCTACATCATGCCGCTGACGAGCATCCGGGAGTTTGCCCCCCAGGGCATCATCCTGTCGGGAGGCCCCCGCAGCGTCTACGATCGGGACGCCCCCAGCGTCGACCCGGACCTCTTCAGCCTGGGGGTGCCGGTCCTGGGCATCTGTTATGGCATCCAGCTCCTCAACCATCTCCTAGGCGGCGAAGTGGCCCCGGCCGCGTCCCGGGAATACGGTTACAAGACCTTTACCATCACCAATTTTGACGATCTGTTCCACGGCTTGAATCCCGAGGAGCAGGTCTGGATGAGCCACGGCGACCGGGTGGAACACCTGGCACCGGGGTTCGAGGTCATCGGCTTCAGCGACACCTGCCCCACCGGGGCTATACGAGACCTCTCCCGGCGGCTTTACGGGGTGCAGTTCCATCCCGAAGTTCAACACACGCCCCGGGGCAAAGAGATCCTCAGCAACTTTCTCTTCCGCATCTGCGGGCTTAACCCCCTGTGGACCATGGCCAGCTTCATCGAGGCCGCCACAGACAACATCCGGCAGCAGGTGGGCGACGACCGGGTCATCTGCGCCCTGTCCGGGGGGGTGGACTCCTCGGTCACCGCGGTGCTGGTGCACCGGGCCATCGGCGACCGCCTGAGCTGCGTCTTCGTAAACAACGGACTCTTGCGCAAACGGGAGGCGGAGGAGGTCTTTCACCTTTTTCGGGAGCATCACCACCTGAACCTGATTTACGTGGACGCCACCGTGGACTTCTTGAAGCAGCTGCAGGGGGTCACCGACCCCGAGGAGAAGCGGCGCCGCATCGGCCACGAGTTCATCCGCATCTTCGCCGCGGAAGCCAAGAAGCTGGGCGGAGTCAAATATCTGGCCCAGGGCACGCTCTACCCCGACGTCATCGAGAGCGTCTCCTTCAAAGGGCCGTCGGCCACCATCAAGACCCACCACAACGTCGGCGGCCTGCCCACGATCATGCCCTTGAAGCTGCTGGAGCCCTTACGAGAGCTGTTCAAGGACGAGGTCCGGGAAGTGGGGAAAGAATTGGGCCTGCCGGACAGCCTCGTCTGGCGACACCCCTTTCCCGGGCCGGGGCTGGCCATCCGCATCCTGGGCGAAGTCACCCCCGACAAACTGGATATCCTCCGGGAGGCCGACGCCATCGTCGCCGAAGAGATGCTGGCCAGCGAATTCTATCGCCAGGTCTGGCAGGCCTTTGCGGTGCTCCTGCCCATCCGCACCGTGGGGGTGATGGGGGATGAACGCACCTATGAGTACGTCATTGCGCTGCGCATCGTGGATTCCATCGATGCCATGACCGCGGACTGGAGCCGCCTGCCGCATGACTTTCTAGCCCGGCTGGCCAACCGCATCATCAATGAGGTCAAACGGGTTAACCGGGTGGTGCTGGATATTTCGTCCAAGCCGCCAAGCACCATTGAGTGGGAGTAAAGGCAGTTGTAGGGCGCGTCTTACGGGCCGATAAAATCCGCATCTTCAGATTAATAGTGCGCACTGCGCTGCGGTGGCGGGCCCAGAGGCCCGCTCTACCAATCTATTTTACTGGTTCATTAACAGGAGCTTGAAAACAAGAACTTAATCCCCCCCTGCCCCCCTTGAGGAAAGGGGGATAGAAAATGCCGCTTCTTAAGTCCCCCTTTTTTAAAGGGGGATTTAGGGGGATTATTTTTAAGCCGATTTGCTCAGGAAAATTATCAATAACATGGCAGATCAAAAGCAAGACCAGGCAACCCCGCCGCCGACGCCCCCCCAGGAAACCGGCCTCCGGTTTTTCCGGGAGATTCTGGGGCAGGATTGGGTCGTGTCCCATCTGAAAACCGCCATGCTGGCGGGCCGACTGGCTCATGCCTACCTGTTCGTGGGGCCGGGGGGTGTGGGCAAGGCCACCACCGCCCGGGCTTTGGCATGCGCCCTCAACTGCACCCAGCCCGGGGCCGATGGCGACGCCTGCGGCACCTGCCCCTCCTGCCGCCGCATGCATGGGGGCACCCACCCCGACTTTCTGGTGATCTCCCCGGCTTCCGAAGGCCACCAGGCCCAGATCAAGATCGAACAGATCCGGGAACTGCGCCGCCTGACCGCTTATCCGCCCCTGGGCGGCGGCTGGCGGGTAGTGCTGATCAAGCCGGCGGAAGCCTTGAGCGCCGCCAATGACGCCGCGGCCAACGCCCTGTTGAAAACCCTGGAAGAGCCGCCCCCTCAGCACCTGTTGGTGCTCACCGCCCGGGGCGAAACCGACCTTTTGCCCACCATCGTGTCCCGGTGCCACAAGCTGGCCTTTGCGCCGCTGCCGTCAGCCCTGATCATCCAGGAACTGGAGAGACGGCGCTCGCTGCCCCGGCCCCAGGCAGCCCTGGTGGCCGCCCTGAGCGGCGGGTCCCTGGGCCGGGCCCTGGACCTGGACCCGGCGGAACTGCTGCGGCAGCGGGATCAGGTGCTCGCCGACCTGGCCCAGTTGAGCCGGGGTTCCACCGGCGCGGTGCTGGAATGGGCCCAGCGCCTGACCAAAAATCGCGCCGACCTGGAAAATTTTCTCCTGCTGGCGCAACTCTGGTACCGGGACCTCTTGCTGTCCTATTTTCAGGCGCCCGCCGGTCTCCTGGCCCATCAGGACCTCCTCCCGGCCCTGGAGCAAAAACAGGCTGAGGGCCACCCGGCCGCCTGGTTCGCCAACTTCACGGCCCTGGGAACGGCCCAGCGTCATCTCCAGGCCAACCTTAACCCGGAATTGACCCTGGACATCCTCGGGTTGCGCCTACAGCGCCAAGGGAACCTCCATGACCCTCGCTAAGATCTGCCTCGGTCCCGGCAATCAATGCTGTCTGGTGGATCCGGGGTCGTTGTCCCTCAAGCCGGGAGACCGGGTGGTGATAGAATATGAGAGCGGCCTGAAGCTCGGCAAGGTGGTGGGCGTCTACCCGGACCCCGAGAGCCAATTCTCCGGCCAGTTGAAGTCCCTGGTGCGGGTGGCCACCCCCGAAGACCTGGCCCAGGAAGAAAAAAACCAGCTCCAGGAAAAGCGGGCCCTGCAGTATTGCCAGGACCGGGTGGAGAGTCACCGGCTGCCCATTTACCTGGTCCAGGTGGAATGTCTGTTCGACACCTCCAAGATTATTTTCTATTTCACCGCCCCGGGGCGAGTTGACTTCCGTGAGTTGGTAAAAGACCTGGTCCAGGAGTTCCGCACCCGCATCGAATTGCGGCAGATCGGGGTGCGTCACCGGGCCAAGATGGTGGGTGGCCTGGGAATCTGCGGCCGGGGCCTGTGCTGCGCCTCCTTTCTCCGGGATTTCGAGCCGGTGAGCGTGCGCATGGCCAAAGAACAACAGCTCAGCCTCAACCCCAATAAAATCTCCGGGATTTGCGGCCGCCTGATGTGCTGCCTCACTTACGAGTACTCCTCGTACCAGGAACTCCGCAAGTCTTTGCCCAAGGTGGGAAAACGCCTCCAGGCCCCCGAAGGCGAAGGGAAAATCATCCGCTATAATTTCATCCGGGAGACCGTCACCCTGGAGATGGAGGACAGGCGGGAGGTGGAATACTCGCTGTCCGAGTTGGGCATCGGCGAGGCGGGACCGGTGGCGCCCGCCGACCCGGATTCCGAGGCATAAAGGGCCCGATCCCGCCGGAGCAATCTCTGGATCGCCGGGTCTGGGGAAATGGGAGCCGACATGGACGAAGTCGATAAGGCCTTGGAGGCCTTAAAGGTCCACATCAAGAAAGAAATCGTCGACAACTTTTTTGCCGACCGGGTCTATCTGGAAGAGGATGCGGAACTCCTGCGCCAGGAAGTTGAGGCCTATGCCAGGGATCTGGCTAACCTGGGCAAACGCTTCATGGCCCTGTACCAGGCTTTGGGCTCCAAGGAGGCCTGCGCCCTGATGATGGAGGTCCTGGCCATCGAGGTCTGGCCGTTCTACCCGGAGTACGGCAATCTTTCGGGCCTTGAGCAGCTTGACCTCCTCAAAGACACCCGGCGTCATGGTCTCACCGCCCACCGCCGCTTCCGCAACCTGGTCTTCGACCTCTACGAGCGCCTGCAGCCGGAGAGCGTCATGCTCCGCGACGCCTACACCAAGATCCAGACGCACCTAAAGCTGTTCAACGAAGACGTTGACAAGTTCAACCTCTCCTATGATTTCGGCCTGATTGCGGCCCAGATGGAGGCCTTGGACGGCGGCCGGGAAGATTTAATGACCGCTGGCATGTTGGCCCCGGAGCGGGAGGAACTCTCAACCCGCATGCGCTTCAAGCGCCGGAAGTTGACGGACGAGCAATTGCCGCCGGTGCCGGCCCTGCCGCCCCTGGCGACGATCCAAAGAAAGCTGGATAGTCTGATAGGAAAAATCTATCTGCCAACGGTTTGCTGCTGACTACCAAGCCCTTCAAACCTCATGCCCTGGCCCAGCTTGGGAACCGGCAGGCAGCCATAAATCCACTGCAGCTTGGAGGCCTCCCATGAAGCAGATGATCAGATTTTTGGCTTGCCTAGTCCTGGGCTGCTGTCTGTCGAGCTGCGCCGGGTACAACTCCTACAACATCAAGGTCAACGGCTACACCGATCCCAATGTCCCCGGCCAGATCAGGCCCGGGGGTGCCTTTTGTGTGATGGAAAATAAAGAGGCCAAAAATCCCCTGCTGGAGACGGAAGTCAAAGGCAAAATCACCAAGCTGCTGGAAACGCGAGGCTACCCCGTGACCGCCTTTGAGAAGGCCGATTATTACCTGTTTTTCGGGTATGGCATCGGGGAGCCGCGCAGCGTCAGCGCGGCCGGGCCGGATTATTACGGCAGTATCGGTTGGGGGGTGGGATATGGGTGGGGCGGCCCGGCCTTTGCCATTGGGGTGCCTTACGGGACCTACGCGGCAAACACCGCCACCCTTTATGACCGCTGGCTTCTGATCAACGTGGTGGAGGGACCCGCCTACCGGACTCAGAAGGTGTCGCGCCCCGTCTGGGTGGGCGAAGCCCGCAGCGTCGGCGCCTCCTCTGACCTCCGGACGGTGCTCAACTATCTGCTGGTGGGCGATTTTAAGGAGTTCGGCAAGAATACCGGCAAAGCCATAACCGTGGAAATCAAGGCGCAAGACCCGGAGGTTGGCGCCCTGACCCCCATAGCCGAGAAATGATGACAGGATAAGCGTTGGCCAACTTTTTCCCCGAGCTGCAGGATTTTTTCCAGCGCCGCCTCTGGCAGGATGAAGGCCGCGGGCCGGGGGGCCTTTTTGCCCTGAAATGCCTGCGGGTTCTGGTCCTGGCAGGTCGCGGCCTCATCCGCAACCAATCCCTGGTGCGCTCCTCGGCCCTGGCCTATGCCACCATCCTGGGCTTCATCCCGCTGTTCGCCCTGCTCTTCGCCATCTTGCAGGCCATCGGCGTGCCTCGCCTTTTGGCCACCTACACCCTGGAGCATCTGGCCCCTGGGTCCCGGGAATTCGCCACCCAGATCCTGCAATACATCGAGGCCACCCGAGTGACCTCCCTGGGGGTCTTTGGGGTGGTGGTGCTGCTCCTGGACCTGGTGATCGTCATGACCAACGTGGAGAAGGCCTTCAACAAGACCTGGCAGGTGTCCCGGACCCGGACCTGGAGCCGCAAGGTCAGCGACTACCTGAGCATCTTTCTGATCTTCCCCATCCTCATGGCCGTGGCCCTGACGTTTTCCACCTCCTTCTGGGGTCTTCAGTACGTCATCGAGCTCCTGTCCGGCATCATGCCGGCCATCTTTTTTACCGCCACCCGCTGGCTGGTGTCCCTGGGCCTGTTGTGTTTTGCCTTCATCTTTATCTACCTGGTCATGCCCAACACCCGCGTCAACCTGTGGTCCGCGGTGCTGGGCGGCGTGGTGGGCGGCACCGTCTGGCAGGTGGCCCAGTGGATTTTCACCGGCATCCAGGGGGCCTCCACCTACTACAACGCCATTTATGGCGCCCTGTATAACCTGCTCTTTCTGGTCATCTGGCTGTTCTGGTGCTGGCTCATCCTGCTGTTCGGCACCGAAATCGCCTTCGCCCACCAAAACCTGGCCTCCTTCACCCGGCAGTTCCGGCGCCCGCTCGCCCCGCCGGAGCCGGTGGATGAATTTCTCTGCCTGGCTGCCCTGGTGAGCATCGGCGCCCGGTTCTTTCAGCGCCGGCCCCCCCTGTCCCTGGACGAATTGAGCCGGATTCTTCCCCGGGGCAACAACCTGGCCCCCCGGGTCACTCAGGCGCTCCAGGACTGCAACCTGGTAACGGAGGTGATCCCGGCCCGGCCGGGCGCATCCCCCCAATTCCTTCCCACCCTGCCCCTGGATCAAATGACGGTCAAGGAAGTCCTGGACGGCCTGAGGGAGTCCCGGGGCGCCGCCCTGGACAAGGCCCTGGCCGGTGAGCCCCGGCTGATTACGCTCTTGAAACCCTTGGCCGAGGCCTCTTCCCCGCTTGGTTGGGAGGTCCTCACCCTCCAGCAACTGGTGGAATCCTTTGCCGGGGACGAATTTGAAACGAAGGGCTAACCGGGCCGGTGGGGTGCTCGGTTGCAAGGCCCCTGCTTCTTTCATATAATGGCTGCTACTGGCTTGAACATGCCATATCTGGAAATAATCCCGATGCCTGGGTGGCGGAACGGGTAGACGCAAGGGACTTAAAATCCAAAAAAGTGATATATCTGCACTTACTCCAATTCACTTCTTTTTAGTTTTATCAATAGATTATAAATTTTCCATTGCGTTCGATATAGTCCAATATACCCGATAAAATGGGATTAATGTTCACCTATATGTTCACCAAAAATTGGTCTGAGGGGTTCAGTTGGTCCCTTTTTCACGGTGCCCCAGACTCTGCAATTTTCACCCCCCAAAGTGAATTCCTGTATATCTCTCCCACCCCTTCCCGCTATCATATTCATTTGACCCCCTGTAATCGCTTCTAAGAAACTTTTTCCCAAAATCCGACATATGGGTAGGGGTCAAATTTCAAAATGGACTATCGAGGTTTAGGGAGAGGGGGAATACGATTGAAGATATATGTCATATCTAAATCTTATGGGAAGACTCCCAGGAATAGGAATCTTCCCTCTAGTGAGCAAATTAATGTAGTGGAAAATCAAAGACACCTGGGTAATTTTATTTAAGGTCTTTTTGCCGGGTAGTTTTAACCTTGGTCAAAATTTCCCTTAATTTCACCCTATCAAATTTATTAACCTTCTCGGATATATTACCCTGTAATTCAGGGTAATACTGACTCAAATATTTTTTAAATTTCATAAATGTCCCCTATATATTTGTTTATTAACTTTGATTATAAAACAGAATAACTAAATTCCTTATCTTGTTCACTTACACTATTTTCAGGTTTTGTTGGATCGTTTATAAGAAAATCATCCGTTTTTTGTTGGTCGACCTTCATTCTGTAGTTAAATTCATCTTGGTAATTTTTAATAAGATAATCAGTTAAACCAGTTGTTACAATGTCTAACTTACTTATAATACTCCTGTCCCTTATACAATTGGAATTAAGTTTTTTTAATATACATAATTCTAAAATAACTTCTTCAATCGAATTCCCGACTCCATAAAACGTGAAATGTCCTCGTTGTGGGGGATAGGGGTTATAGTATTCAATCCTAACGATAACACCCTGTCCTTCAGGTAATCTTTTCATTATCCTTATTCCTCTCGTGGTATTTGTTTAATAGGTCGGTGATTGTAATATCCAAAATGTTGGACACACTCCTGTTTTTTTCCTCACTAAGTCGTTTCAAAAATTCCCTATTTTCACGTTTAACTTTAATACATAGTTGACTCTTTCTCACTTGGTTACCTCATTTAGTGTATTACAAGTTTCAACCATCATAACTTTTCTATAAATATCCTTTTTTATTATCTCTAGTAGATATGATGGTAACATCGTTAACTCTTGTAGTTTATATTTTTCGGTGAGTATATTTTTTAACATATCCACATCGTAATCCCTCACCAACTCCATTATGAAGTAATACATTTGGTCATTTTCGTCGGGAAATAAAAACTCATATGTTTCTAATAATATGGATTTATCATAAATTTCACCCTTTAAAGACAAAGATATGTCTTCCTTACTTCTTCCGATATTTCTTCCTATTTCATTTATCGATATATCTTTATCTTGAATAGTTTTATTAATAACTGATATTAGTATTTTGTATAATTTGTCCATACCCTACCTCATTATTTCACTTTCAAGCGAAGAAACCCATGATTTCATCGTGTTAATAAAAGATTTACACAAAATAGTCGATACCAAAAGTATATCTTTAGTATCAATGTTATTATGTCTTAAATAATTTTCCAAATCATTATCGCAAATAGTAATTAATCTGCAATTTGAATTGGTAAAAGAAACTTGTATATTGCTATTATTGTCCACGTTTTCCAAAAACTTAATTATATAATGGGAAAGATTATGTAATTGACCGATTTCGTCGATTACATCGACTATCGAATTTTTTACTAGCACATTCATATGGTTATCTCCTTTTAATTATGTTTATAGGTGAAATACCCTGTATTACTATTTATAGAAACCAGAATTAAATTTCTAGAGGAATGGGATAAGGGTGTCTTTAAATGCGTTTTGGACATAGATAAGCCTTTCCTTAATTTATCGACTCATCGGGGAAATTACGGGGAGTATAAATAGTTTTTCGTGGTGGGATATTACATAAGCAGAGAGATCGGGGGGCATGTTAGTCAATCAGATTTTGCGTCTGATCTGGGTGCCTGGTAAATTCTGGATTATCCTATGTGAAGCATAGACCCTGACTTAACTGCAGGTTCTGGCGCGTTCAGATAACGGGAAAGATAGATAGGAAAGCGGAAAGGGAGAGCTCGAGTCGTCCTGGCAGGCACAGATTCTCAGAAAATCCTTACCCCCGATATTCTCAAAAAACTAAATCTCTTTTTTTGTTGTAGGCTAGATATACAAATCCTGCCCCACCCTTGTGATTATGCTCTCAAGGTTATTTTCTCCCCTCCAATACCATATATTGAGCCAATGCAGCTCAAAATACACTTACTGCCTCCCTAAACCAGGATTATCTATTGATTATAGTATGATGATATTCTGAAACAGGTTTACATAATTAAATCTTATCAGACGCGACGGTAGCGCTACATAAACGCAATCTATTCCTCTTCTTTTATATCCTCACTCTTTATCTCATCCCCTTCCCAGTAATGCATCAGAGAATCAATCGTGCCTTTATTTTCAGGATCATCAATAGTTTCGTCATCGGGATTATTATCATCATAAGTTACTCCATAATAAGCATATATATCGTTAATATCGAAAAATATATCCTTACAATTTGCATAATAAAAAACTAACTTTTTAGGATCAAATGGAGGTTTAAATTTATTAAAAATAGCAGTTTGCCCACCACGATTACGCCAGCCACTTATTACAGCAATTTCATTTTTGTTCACGTTATATGTTTCCATCCAATCAGTTAATTTTTCTCTGGGTGATTCGATTGCTTGAAAGTCATTAGCCTTATATTCTTTAATATCTTTATCATTAATGTTAATGTAAACTAAATTCTTATCATGTTCAAAAAGATGAACTGACTCTGTATCATAATCATCTTCTTCTGCTATATTAAACTTCAGATCTCCGTTTCTAAGTTTTTCCAGATCTTTTTTAGGGAAAGTTTTAACCGCATAATCTATTTCTATACAATTAAGGGTTACTTGCAGTTTCATTGCATTGCCTCCCCATTAAATAATTTACCTATTCTTTTAGCATGTTTTATCGGGTCAAGATTTTTTTTCTTCAGCAAAAGGCCCAGCCTCATACTCAAAGATTATGCGGCAAGCGTGGCCATAGCAGTCTAAAAATGGTTTTGGGAACCTCTTTGTTTCGGTGAGAATCCCCCACACGTACCATTCATTAAACCGACTCCTCTCAGCGACAGCATGATAACACAAGTTTCCATGAAAAATACTTTTCCCCTAAATTTTAAATATACCGCAACCTTAGAACCCGGATATCTCAATGCTGTGAGGCTTAAGGACCCAGGCCAACACTGACCGATAGTGGTGAACCAGAGGAAAGGAGGAGGCCACATGGACATAACATCTCCGGGCATGATAAGAATTCCAGGCCCCCACTTTGATTAATCGCTTGATCAGCCACTCCATGGACCGCTTCACTCTTTCACCCCAAATGTAGAACTGGCGGATCACATGCAAACGGAAATCAAAAATTAATTTTATAAAACCGGTTTCCGGTCTACCTTGTTCTTCCTCATCCAGTTAAGCAGATTGGCCTCCGAGCAGCCATACCGCTTTGCGATAAATCTCTGAGTTGAGGCATTCTTGAGCAGAG
>Ga0209048_10005849_pt1 | contig 11570 bp, 10 predicted proteins | sample FrelakmetCRP12CR_FD_187146 | JGI IMG/M metagenome (GOLD analysis project Ga0209048, IMG submission 187146) | Freshwater lake sediment microbial communities from the University of Notre Dame, USA, for methane emissions studies - CRP12 CR (SPAdes)... | ecosystem: Environmental > Aquatic >... | reverse complement strand
CGGGCTGCGACGTGCTGGCCATCCCGCACAACTCGAACATGAGCAATGGTCTCATGTTCGAGGCCAAGAACACCGACCGCAGCCCGCTCAGCGCCACCGACGCCGCCACCCGTGCCGCCTTCGAGCCGCTGGTCGAGATTATCCAGCACAAGGGCGAATCTGAGTGCAAAACCGGCGTTGGCACCACCGACGAGCTCTGCGGCTTCGAGAAGGTCACGCGCACGGTCCTCTTCGGGACGAGCGACCCGAATCAGACCTTCCCGCCGCTGTCGTTCGTGCGCAACGCCCTCAAGCAAGGGCTCCTGACAGAGCAGTCGATCGGCGTCAACCCGTTCAAACTCGGCTTCGTCGGCGGGACGGACACCCACAACGCCACGCCGGGTCAGGTGGACGAGGACAACTGGCAGGGGCACATCGGAACGCAGGACGGCAGCCCCGCCTACCGCATGTCGAAGATCGGGCAAGCACCTAACATCGAAAACAACCCGGGCGGCCTGGCCGCGGTGTGGGCGGAGGAGAACTCGCGCGACGCGCTCTTCGCCGCGATGCGGCGCCGCGAGGTGTATGCCACCAGCGGCACCCGTCCGATCGTCCGCGCCTTCGCCGGCAATCTGGCGGGCAGCATCTGCAGCGGGGCGAGCTTCGCCGCAACCGGTTACCAGAAAGGTGTGCCGATGGGCGGTGAACTCGGGCCGCTGGCCGGTAACGGCAGCCCGGCGTTCGCCGTGCTCGCCATGAAGGACCCCGGTACGGCGGACGCGCCCGGTACCCCGCTGCAGCGCATCCAGATCGTCAAGGGATGGATCGACGCCAGCGGCCAGGCCCAGGAAAAGGTCTTCGACATCAGCAAGAGGCCGAACAACGGCGCAAGCGTCGACACCGCCACCTGCCAGACGTCCGGGCCCGGCGCCGATTCGCTATGTGCGGTGTGGAAGGACCCGGCGTTCAAGTCGAATCAGCGGGCATTCTACTATGCCCGCGTGATCGAGAACCCTACCTGCCGCTGGAGCACCCGCGTCTGCAACGACGCGAAAATAGACTGCAGCACCCCCGCCTCCGTGCCCGCCGACTTCGCGGAGTGCTGCGATGCGGCCATTCCGAAGACGATCCAGGAGCGTGCCTGGACATCGCCCTTCTGGTACGAGCCCGAGGGCATCGGCAAGGTCAGCGCGAGCGTCACCTTCGGCGCGCAGCACGGCGCCGACGTGCTCAAGCTGTCGGCGCAGATCGGTGCGGCAGCGCCGGCATTCAACCCGGATGCCGACGCCATCACCCTGAAGCTGCGTGACAACGATACGATCTATGAGGTCACCATTCCTGCCGGCACGATGACCAACAAAGGGGGCGGCAAGTACCAGCTCACGGACAAGGCCGGTACCCTCGGCGGCCTGAAGAGCGTCATGCTCAAGGTGCCGCCCTCGGGCCTGCGACAGCTGGTCGTGCAGACCGTGCCGATGGATCTGTCGAATGCCGACCACGTCGACCACATGGTGGAGATCGACTTGGACCTCGGCAGCTACCACGCACAGCACAGCCGGATGTGGGTGATCAAGGGCACCAACAGCAAGCTGCAGACGAGCTGAGGATGGGGCGACGCGTTCGTGCCTGGCTGACCCGGCCGGGCCTGCATTTCATAGTCATCGGGCTGGCGCTCTTTGCGATCGCACGGGCGCGTCGACCCGCACCGGTACTGGCACCCCCGACCGGACGTGTCGCCCAGTTGCGCGCGGATTTCATCCGGCAGACGGGCGTCCCGCCGCGACCCGCCGATGAGGCACTGCTGGCGGCGCGCGCGCTTGACGAGGAACTGCTCTATCGCGAAGCACTGGCGCGCGGCCTGGGCGCTGGTCCGGCCATCCGCTTTCGTCTCGCCGAGAAGGTACGTTTCTTCGACGAGAACGATCAGCGCGATCAGGACTCCCTGTACCGCGAGGCGCTGGCCCTCGGGCTCGATCAAGAGGACGCTTTCGTGCGCCGCTCCCTGGTCGAGCGCATGCGGCTCATCGCGCAGCGCGAGATCCCAGGTGGGCCCGTGGACGACGCGACCCTGCAAGCGTACTTCGAGCGGCACGCGGATCAATACCGCCAGCCGCCGCGCGTGCGCCTCACGCAGGTATTCCTAAGCCGCGACCAGCACGGCGACGGGCTGGAACAAGCCGCCGCGTCGGTGCTGGCGGCGCTGCGGTCGCCGACGCCCGCTGCACTCGACAGGCTCGGCGACCCGTTTCCGGTCGGACCGGCTGGTGACCTCATGACGCAGCGTGACCTCGAAAAGCTCTTCGGTCTCGAGTTCGCGCGCCGCGTCATGGATCTCGCCCCGGGGGTCTGGAACGGCCCGCTGCCATCCGCCTACGGCCTGCACCTCGTCCGTGTCGAGGCACGCGAGCCTGGACGTTTGCCGTCGCTGGCGGCGGTGCGCAATCAGGTGGAGCGCGCTTATCGGCTCGAGCAGGGCGAAGAGGCTTACGCCGTTTTCCTCCGCCGGCTGCGGGTCAAGTATGGCGTCGAGATGGCACAGGGACACTCCGTCTCTCCACCTGGAGCTGCCCCTGTTTCCGCGGAAGGTGCCGGATGAAACTGGCGATCGCGTTGCTGGCGGCAGCGCTGGCCGGTGCACCGGCGTGGGCGCATCCGCTGTCGCCGGCGCTGCTCGATCTGCGCGAGTCCGCCGACGGGTTGGTGCAGGTGACATGGAAGATGTCGGCGCTCCGCTTACCCGGCACCGATCTGCGTCCCGAGTTGCCGGCGCACTGTCACGCCGTGTCGCAGGGCACAGTGACCGAGGCGGGTGACAGCATCACGACCGAGTGGACGGCGGACTGCCGTCCGCAGGGGCTCGTAGGGCAGCGCCTCGGGGTAACAGGATTGGCCGGCGGACGCACCGACGCGCTGATTCGCGTGGCGCTGGCGGATGGGCGGGTAGTGCAGGCGGTGGCGCGGGCGAGCGAGCCGTTCGTGGTCGTGCAGGCGCCGGCGCGCCCGGCGACCGTGGTCATGGGCTACTTGCAGCTCGGCTTCGAGCACATTCTCAGCGGTCCCGACCACCTGTTGTTCGTGCTCGGCCTGCTGCTGTTGGCCGGCGGCGTGCGGCGCGTTCTCGGAACCGTCACGGCATTCACCATGGGCCACAGCATCACGCTGACGCTGGCGGCGCTCGGGGTGTCGAAGATTCCGCCGGCACCGGTCGAGGTGGCGATTGCGCTCACCATCTACGTGCTGGCGGTCGAGCTGGCGCGCGGACCGGTGCGCGGCCCGACGCTGCTCGGGCGCTTCCCGTGGGCGATGGCCTTCAGCTTCGGGCTGCTACACGGGTTCGGCTTTGCCGGCGCGCTGCGCGCGGCCGGGCTCCCGGCCGGCGACGTGCCGCGGGCGCTGTTCTCGTTCAACGTTGGCATCGAGCTCGGCCAGCTCACCTTCGTCGTCTGCATGGTCGTCCTCGGCCGTGCGCTGCGCGGGCTGCGCCCCTACCTGCCCGCGTGGACGATGCGCGTACCGGCCTATGCCATCGGCTCGGTGGCTGTGTTCTGGTGCTGCGAACGCGCGGCGACGTTCTGGGCACGCTAAGCGCACGCAACAGACCCACACGTTCAGGTGGCGAGTTCGTCGCCGCACGCACCGTAAGAAATGGGGAAGCGCGGCGAAACGGGGACAGTTGACATAACGGCAGTACGTATGTCAATTGATCGCAGCCCGCTCGGAAGATGATCGAGATTACGACACCCCTGAGACAGCCGCCGCACTCGCCGGCGGTGCTCGTCGCAGAGCCTCGGAGTTAGGCCTGATCGGGCAATATCCAACCACCAAGACACCAAGATCACCAAGGCAGATCAAGGATCAGCAGAGCCAAATGGACAAGCCGCTAACCTCATCGATGATGGACTTTGAGATCCGCTGCCTGGGGCGACGCCTTCCAATGTCTTCTTGGTGTTCTTTGTGCCTTGGTGGTTCATCTTTTGTCACATTGGGGTCAGAACTGAGGTGAGTTGAATGATCGATCAACCGCTCCGCATCGTCGGCGCACCGGGGTCTCCCTACAGCAGGAAGATGCGCGCCGTGCTGCGCTACCGCCGCATTCCCCACGTCTGGATCAACCAGGGTGCGCCGGAGACCCGCGGGCTGCCACAGCCGCGCGTGCATCTGCTGCCGCAGCTCATCTTGCCCGGACCTGACGGCGTTCTCGAAGCGCGCACGGATTCGACGCCGCTCATCCGCGAGCTCGAGACGCGGTATTCTGGCCGGTCGGTGATCCCGCCCGACGGCGCGCTCGCCTTCATCGATGCGTTGCTGGAGGACTACGCCGATGAGTGGCTCACAAAGGCGATGTTCCATTATCGCTGGGCCTTCGCCGCCGATGTTGCCAACGCCGCCGCCATCCTGCCGCGCTGGTTCCGTACCAACCAACCGGAGAGCGACGCTGTCGCCAACGGCAAGATGTTCGCCGAGCGTCAGGTCGGACGGCTCGCGGTCGTCGGCTCGAACGAGACAACGGCGCCGGTCATCGAGGAGAGCTACCGGCGGCTGCTCCAGCTGCTCGACGCCCATCTGACCCCTTCGCGTTTCGTCCTCGGCGGGCGTCCCGCGGCCTCGGACTTCGGCCTCTTCGGCCAGCTCACGCAGCTGGTCGGCTTCGATCCGACGCCCGCGGCCATCGCGCACCAGCAGGCGCCGCGCGTTGTGGCGTGGGTCGAGGTCACGGAGGACCTTTCCGGTCTGGAGCCGGAAGAGCGCGAGTGGACGCCGCGCGATGCCGTGCCCGACACGCTGCGAGCGCTCTTGGCGGAGGTCGGCCGCGTCTACGTGCCGTTCCTGCTCGCCAACGCTGCGGCCCTCGAGCGGAAAGCGGAGACGGTAGAGTGCGTCATCGATGGGCGGCCGTGGACCCAGCGGCCATTTCCCTATCAGGGCAAGTGCCTGCGCTGGCTGCGTGAGGGTTATGCGGCGCTCGCCCGGGGCGACCGCGCGGCCGTCGCCGCGTTGCTCGCGGGAACGGGCTGTGAACCTCTCTTCACCTGAAAACTGCGGACACGGTGATGACCAGAAAACGGTTCGCGCTGCTGGTGGCGCTGGTCGTGATCGCCTTGGCCGGCTGGAAGGCGTTCGGCTATCTAAAGCTGCACGGGCTCGGACTGCTGTCGCGCATCATGGACCCGATCCATCCGCCCCGCGCGGTGACGTGGGCTTCAGGTCCGAGCGCGCCGGCGGCGCCAATTGGTGAACGGCCGCCGAACGTCGTGGTCATCGTCGCCGACGACCTCGGCTACAATGATTTGACCTTCGCCGGCGGTGGCGTCGCCAACGGCGCCGTGGCCACGCCGAACATCGACTCGATCGCGCGCGGCGGCGTCCAGTTCACGGCGGGCTACGCGGGCAACGCGACCTGCGCGCCGTCGCGCGCCGCCATTCTCACCGGACGCTACCCGACGCGCTTCGGCTTCGAGTTCACCCCGGCGCCGAAGATCTTCATGCGTCTCGTGGCCAGCATGACGCGCAGCCAACCCGGCGTGCTGCACGCGCCGATCTACCATGATGAGCGGGAACGGGACGTGCCGTCGATGGATGACGAAGGCGTGCCGCCCGAGGAGATCACGCTTGCCGAGCTGTTGCGCGCGCAAGGGTATCACACGATCGGTTTCGGCAAGTGGCATCTCGGCGAGGCCCCGCCGTTGCGCCCCGAGGCGCAGGGGTTCGACGAGTACCTCGGCTTCTATGCGGGCGCTTCCATGTACCTCGATGCCGACGATCCGCGCGTCGTGAACTCGGTGCAGGAGTTCGACCCGATCGACGTCTTCCTGTGGGCCAACCTGCCGTTCGCCGTGCGCAAGAACGGCGGCGAACGCTTTCGCCCCGCCGACTACATGACCGACTACCTCGGCAACGAAGCGGCCAAGGCCATCGCGGCGAACCGCAACCGTCCCTTCTTCGTGTACTTTGCACCCAACGCTCCGCATACGCCGCTGCAGGCGTTGCGCTCGGATTACGATGCGCTGCCGCAAATCGCAGATCACCGGCTGCGCGTGTACGCCGCGATGATCCGCGCGCTCGACCGCGCCGTCGGCCGCGTTTTGGAAGCGTTGCAGGCGAACGGGCTGGAACAGAACACGCTGGTGTTCTTCAGCAGCGACAACGGCGGCGCCAACTACATCGGCCTGCCCGACATCAACAAGCCGTACCGCGGCTGGAAGATGACGTTCTTCGAAGGCGGGATGCACTCGCCCTTCTTCCTCAAATGGCCGGCGGCCGTGCCCGCCGGTGCGACCTTCACCGCGCCGGTGGCGCAGATCGATATTTTCCCGACCGCCGCGGCCGCAGCGCATGCGCCGCTGCCAGCGGACCGCAAGATCGATGGCGTGAACCTGCTTCCGTTCGCGCGTGGTGAAACGGCTGGGCCACCGCACCAATCGCTCTTCTGGCGCTCCGGCGGCTACAAGACGGTGCTCGCCGGCGGCTGGAAGCTGCAAGTCGCCGAGCGACCAAAGAAGGACTGGCTCTTCCACCTCGACGAGGATCCGACGGAGCGCGTCGATTGGTCGACGAAGAACCCAGACAAAGTGCGTGAACTGAAGGCCGTGCTGGCGGCGTACGAGGCTGAAATGGTGAAGCCGGCATGGCCGTCGCTGATCGAGGGAGCGATCGACATCGATCATCCACTCGGCGTGCCAGAGCGCCCGGACGACGAGTATGTGTACTGGGAGAACTGAAAGCATAAAGCAGAGTTGTTTTTCGAAAGGAGACCCTATGAAAGTGTTGCGAACACCTGATTCCCGGTTCCACGATCTGCCCGATTTTCCGTTTGCGCCGCACTACCGTGAGATCCGCGACGCGGACGGCACGACGTTGCGCATTTGCACGATCGATGAAGGGCCGCGCGCGGCCGCGCCGGTCTTGTTGATGCACGGCGAGCCGTCGTGGTCGTTTCTCTATCGACGCATGATTGCCAAGCTGGCTGCGGCTGGCCACCGTGTGGTCGTACCCGACCTGATCGGCTTTGGCCGCTCCGACAAGCCGAGCGAGCCTGCCGACTACACGTACGAGCGCCACGTGCGTTGGATGAGCGACTGGCTGCTCGCCATGCAGCTGCAGGACATCACCTTCTTCGGCCAGGATTGGGGCGGACTCATCGGCCTGCGCCTGGTGGCTGCTTATCCGGAACGATTTGCGCGGATTGTGGTGGCGAACACCGGGCTGCCGACCGGGGAGGGCTTCAGCGACGCGTTCAAGCGCTGGCTCGACTTCAGTCAGAACACTCCCGTCCTGCCGATCAGCGACATCGTCGGCATGGGTTGTCAGCGCGGTCTCAGCGATGCCGAGAAAGCCGCCTACGACGCCCCGTTTCCGGACGAAAGCTACAAGGCGGGTGCGCGCCGCTTCCCGGCGTTGGTCCCGATCACGCCCCAGCATGGATCGGTGGCCGAGAACAAAGCGGCGTGGAAGGTGCTGGAATCGTTCACGCGCCCGTGCCTCACCGCGTTCAGCGACTCGGACCCGGTCACGAAAGGCGGCGATCGAATCTTCCAAGAGCGCGTGCCCGGCGCCAAGGGACAGCCACACGTCACCATCCAGAACGCCGGCCACTTTCTGCAGGAAGACAAGCCCGACGAGATCGCAGACCTCTTGCACCGGTTCATCGGTCGTAGTGCCTGACCGAAACCCCACCAACTTCCGCGGAGGAGATCGAGATGAAAGTCGTCAACCAGGTGTATCCCACGTTCGATCAACTCATGCCCGTCGCGCAAGACCCAACGCCCGGGCCAATCGCGATGGTCAATCTGCTCAAGTTCCGCGACAGGGCGCAGTACCCGGACGGCCGTGCGGATGACCTCTCCGGGCGGGAAGCCTACATGCGCTACATCGCGGAGATGGGCCCGATCGTCGAGGCGGCCGGCGGCAGGTTTCTGTTCTCCGGCGACGTCAAGGGCCTCGTGATCGGCGAGGTCGAGGAGCTGTGGGATGCGGTCGGCATTGCGGAGTATCCGTCGCGCGCTGAGTTCCATCGCATCGCGACATCTCCTGAGGTACAGGCGATCGGGGTCCATCGTGAGGCCGGGCTCGCCGGGCAGTTGCTGATCCTCACCCTCGGCCAGGTCTTCCCGCCGATGCGGTGATGCGGGGCGAGGCGGCACCGGAGTCTGCCGGTTCGAAGAGAAGTTCCAATCCGCCTGCTCGCGCCCAGCACCAACGCCGCGTACTCCGACTCGCATAACACGCGAACATTACCGTCGCGTTACGATCGATAGCGGGCTGGCTGCCGCTGACGATCGCAGACGACCTCTGGCCACTGCTTCAGCGAGCTTCGCCTTGCTTCTCAACCGACCGCCGCAGCCGAAGTCCTGGCGCGTCGGCGAGAGGAAGGGATGAGCCGTCGTTGACTTCCTGATTGGTGCAATCTCTCCGCCGCGAGCGTCGGGTTTCCTTACACTCCTTGCAACCCCCCACGCCGGGTCGTAATGGCAGAGAAAAGTGCAAGAAATTCGGCGGCTTGGTGACTTCCTCCGGTCGCCAGTCAAACGAAGATTGGCGGTTAGTGGTGTCGGAATAATGTACTCCACGCTGCGTCATACGACATGCTGCGGCACCCATTTGGCGTGCCGCGCCCAACCCCGCGCCCATGGCACCCGATCTGCTTTTGTAGCGGCGGGGAGCATGAAGATATGTGTACATTGAGACGACTCGCTGAAACTCTCGCTATTGGGGTGGTTGCCCTCTTGGGCATTGCGGTTCCATCTGCGCACGCAACATCGCTTACCTTCGATTTCAACTCATTGGCCAGCGGAGCGAACAACGCAAGCATCCAGAGTTATATGCAAGGGGTCGCCGGTGCCACGGGGACGGTGACGGTAACCGGGGCTATAGGCCAGCAGACGTATAATGGTGACAATCACGTGGTGGGTCCGACAAGTCCGCTCGTGTCGGCAACCCTGGGCACCTCAAATGGGGGTGTGTATCATAGCGGCTACGACACCTTCATCACCAATGTCGGGGGCGAGGCATCCGGGAACGACCGAATTACCATGAAGTTTTCATTCCCCATTTACTCGGTATCATTCGACTTCGAGATCTTTCCCGACGCCAGCTGCACCGCTCTGAGTAATTGCGGCGGAACGAGCCACGCAAATCTTCCCGATCTTGAGTTTAGTGCGGGCAATTCTTCTGCCGCGCTTGTAAAGCAATGGTTTGGGGCAGTGCCTGGTAGCGCTGGTGGCAGCCCGTTCGTACATTCGCCAAATAGCGGGTTGGGCAACAGCGAGTTCGCCCCGCAGTTGCTTGGGCAGAGTGGTGTGTTCTCCTTCCCGGGGGGCGTCACGGAGCTCGACTTCATTGACTGGCCGCAAAAGATTGGCATCGACAATCTGCAGGTGAATAGTAGCATCGACAGTGCGCCGCTGACTTCTGTTCCGGAACCTTCCTCGCTTCTCCTGCTGAGCTCCGGCTTGGGCGGTCTGGCTCGCGCCGCCTGGAAGAAGCGCAGCAAGAGTACTCGCGCCTCCCACACTGCACCCGACCCTTCATGCAGACGGTGACCCGCTAACTCACTGCTTGAATGTTTGGAGAGAAAGAGACCCGAGACCGCCCCGGGACCCGCTCCAGACAAGTACGGGAAGAGCAACTGCTCCAGCGCCAAGGTTGGATGGCTGGATCTAGTTGACTTGGGCACAAGGCCCGTTGTATCCGTGCGCGCGATCAGTGCAGTTGGAGGTGCGGCATAGAGCAGGGGGGGCAGGCGAATCAACGTCGGTAATTCGCGCCTACTCTCGCTGTGACAGAGCACGCCGCAGGCAGAAATTCAGCAAACAGAAGCTCATCCTTGATGGGGGAATTAAGCGCCATGAAGAGTCGATCCCAGCTGCGTCAGTTGCTGAAGGTGATTGCGATAGCCTCGCAGCTGGGGGTGGTGGTTGCCTTGCAGGCTGGGCGGGTGGAGGCAGCAGTCACGGAGACGTACCTCTTCCATGACTCCTTTGATCCCAATGAGGGAGCCGGAAACGTTCTTGTTCCGGTCTACAACGGCACCGGTACGATCCTCAAAGCAGGAGACCCTGGGTTCGAAAATGGGGCGTTCGTAACCGAGACAATCAGTGCGTCGGCGTGCGCCTCAACGCCGACCGTCCGTGCATGGTCGTTTCCCGAGATGAGTGGGCTCCGCTATGACAACACGACGCCCAATATCGTGACGGGGTCGTACTCGATCTCGATGTCGATGCGGTTCAGCCCCATGGGTGCGCGACTGGGTCATAAGAACAGCCCACAAGCGCCCCCGGCTACCGGCCCAAATGCCGAGGCGAGTGCCAGGCGGTGAGGACAATCGCGCCGAGCGCCGCCAGCTGACGGTGCTGTTCTGCGACCTGGTCGGCTCGACACCGCCGTCGCAACAGCTCGACGCCGAGGAGTGGCGCGACCTGATCGCGCAGTACCAGCAGGCCGCCGCCGGGGCCGTCGCCCGCTTCGGCGGCCACGTCGCCAAGAACCTTGGGATGGGCTGTGCCAGTCGTGAAGGAAAGCTGAGTCAACATTCCAATATCTCCCCCCGCGTAAAAGCCAAAACCTGCACGGGGTGTGAATCCTGCCTGGCTTGGTGTTCCGTCGGGGCCATTTCGATGACCTCGCCCGGGGCAGAAGCCACCCAAAAGCGAGGGATTGCCGTAATCGATTCTGAAAAATGTATTGGATGTGGAGAATGCATTCATGTTTGTCCACCGGGAGCCATTCACATTCAATGGAATGAAACGATCCCTCTCTTCCAGAAGAAGATGGTGGAATATGCCTATGGCGCTGTCCAGCGGAAAAAAGGGAAAACCGTTTGCCTCAATTTCCTCACTCAGATGACCCCTGATTGCGATTGCCACGACTATTCAGATACTCCCATCGTAAATGATATCGGTATTCTCGCCTCCGAAGATCCGGTGGCAATTGATCAGGCGTCCGCAGATCTCGTGAACCAAGCGCCGGGCAACCGGTCTTCCAAACTGACGAAGAACTGGGAACCTGGGGAAGATAAGTTTCAAGCCCTTTATCCAAATGTGGATTGGAGGATTCAACTGGATTACGCTGAAGAGATTGGGTTGGGGACGAGGCAGTATGAGCTGATCAAAGTCTAGCCCTCAGCTTCGCCTGATTTTCTACTTCCAGGACGACCAACCTTTGATTTCGACTCTGTGATTCCTTTTCTTTCCTCGGTGTACGCCCACCACGGCTTTGGCTCCTCGCCGCCCATGAACCGCGTTACCGAGATAAAGACGTTAAGAACACATGGATCATGTCTTGTTTTACTCTTACGGCAAAGAGTCTCGTAGAGCTCCACTGGATCTTTACCTTTGAGGTGTTCCGGTTTCAGGATACCGATGAATTCCAGATCTCGGGCCATTGCCGGGCCGATGTTTGGCAAACCCGTGAGGCTTCGGACCTTGCTGCGTGCGACCTTTGCCGGATTCATGCATGCCTCGTTCAAGTGCTTTGAGAATTCTTTTTCTTATTCGCTAGAGCGGGACAACGAGCGCGTGTTCGTCCCAACAGCTAAAGCATCGACCTCTACTTCGTATCTGGGCCGGAAGAGCATACAACGCCTGAATTCGCAG
>Ga0209048_10005848_pt1 | contig 11572 bp, 10 predicted proteins | sample FrelakmetCRP12CR_FD_187146 | JGI IMG/M metagenome (GOLD analysis project Ga0209048, IMG submission 187146) | Freshwater lake sediment microbial communities from the University of Notre Dame, USA, for methane emissions studies - CRP12 CR (SPAdes)... | ecosystem: Environmental > Aquatic >... | reverse complement strand
CTACTCGCTGGTGCGCCACCTCTGCTTCGAGCGCGCCCGGCTGTCGCTGCGGGCGCGCCTGCCGGAGCTCAAGGTGCCGTTGGGGGAGGAACTGCTGCGGCCGACGCGGATCTACGTGCGCACGGTGCGTGCCCTGCCGCGCGGCGCGGTGAAGGGCATGGCGCACATCACCGGCGGTGGCATCACTGGCAACTTGCCGCGCATCTTGCCGAAGCAGTGCGCCGCGCGCCTTGAGCTCAACGCGTGGCCGGTGCCGGGAGTGTTCGACTTACTCCAGCGAATCGGTGTGGTGCACCGCGATGAGATGTTCCGCGCGTTCAACATGGGTATCGGCTTCATCCTCGTCGTCGGTCCGCGGCAGGTGGACGCGGTACTGGCGGCGCTCAAGCGGCAGCGCGAGCGCGCTTACCTGATTGGCGAGGTGACGCGTTCGAGCCGCGGAACGGCCAACCGCGTCGTGCTCGGGTAAGCGACAGGCGCAACTTTGCCGCTCGCGGAGCGAACGGCCTTCCTCCTGCCATACAAATTTCACTTGCCATCCCGGCACGGGTCTTGGTAAGCGTCGGTTATGTCCATACGTCAACCGGGGAGAGTCGCTACGCAAGGCGGGCGTCCCTGGGGATTTCACCGGGACGTCGTCAAGGTGAGAGCTGTTCTCGGCGAGATCGTCCGGCGGATTGTGGATGCGGCAGACCCTGATGAGATCATTCTCTTTGGCTCCGCCGCGCGCGGCCGCCTGACGCGGCACAGCGATTTTGACCTCTTGGTGGTCAAGCCTGGCGTCGAGGATCGTCGCCACCTCATCCAGCGAGTTCATGCGCACCTCTACGGCATTCCCATCCCGGTGGACGTGGTGGTCGTTTCCCCGGAGGAGGTTCAGGAAGCTCGCGGCCATGCCTGGACGTTCCTCGCGCGTGCGCTGCGCGGAGGCAGATCCCTGTATCGCCACCGCGGGCACGGCAGGTGAAGCGCCAGCGCCATCCCGTCGATGTGAAGTTTTGGTATCCGGCTAGCAACCACTCGTGAACTCAAGTAAGAGTGAGCCCATCAACCTGGCTGTCGCTGCTATGGTCGCATCAAGGTGGTGAGCATGAAGATCTATCTGATCGCCCCGAAGAACCCCGAGTCGTTCTGGACTTTCGATCGCATCCTGCCCAGCTTGAACAAGAAGTGCGTATTCCCGAACCTGTCGTTGCCGACGGTGGCCGGCATTACGCCGCGGGAGCACGAGGTCGTGCTGTGCGATGAGAACGTCGAACCGATCGACTTCGACACCGATGCCGACATCATTGGCCTCACCGGCTACGTGATCCACAAGCAACGAATCTTCGAGTTGGCGGCCGCGTTCCGCGAGCGCGGCAAGTTCGTCGTCGCCGGCGGTCCGTTCGCCTCGCTGTGCCCGGAGGAACTGCGCGACAAGGTCGACGTTTTGTTCGTCGATGAGGCCGAGTACACGTGGCCGGCGTTTTTGAACGATTACGCAACAGGCAACTGGCAGACGGAGTACCGCCAGGTCGAGAAGCCCAGCATGCACGACTCGCCCTTGCCGCGTTTCGATCTGCTGCAGATCGATCAGTACCGCACCATGACCATCCAGTTCGCGCGCGGCTGCCCCTTCAACTGCGAGTTCTGCGACATCATCGTCATGTATGGCCGGCGCCCGCGCACCAAGGCGGTCGCCCAAGTGATGGCGGAGGTGGAGGAAATTCATCGGCTCGGGATGCGCAACGTCTTCGTGGTCGACGACAACTTCATCGGCAACAAGAAGGAAGCCAAGGCGCTGCTGCATGCGCTCGCCGAGTGGCAGCGGGAGCGCGGCTATCCGGTCGAGCTGATGACCGAGGTGACGTTGAACATCGCGCAGGATGACGAACTGCTGCACCTGATGCGCGAGGCCAACTTTACGACCATCTTCGTGGGCATCGAGTCGCCGCGCGCCGCCAGCTTGCAGGAGACCCACAAGACACAGAACCTGCGCGAGAGCATCATCGATTCCGTGCATCGCATCCAACGGGCAGGCATGGAAGTGATGGCCGGGATGATCGTCGGCTTCGACCACGATGACCCGTCGATTTTTGAAGAGCAGTTCCGCTTCATCCAAGACGCGCGCATCCCGGTGTCGATGACCGGCATGCTCAATGCGATTCCGAAGACGCCGCTCTACGATCGCCTCAAGAAGGCGGGGCGGTTGATCGCCGAGTCGGTGGGCGACCAGTTCGTGTTCACCAACATCGTGCCGCACGGCATGTCACGCGTGCAGCTCTATGAAGGCTACAAGCAGCTCCTGCAGCGCCTCTACAGCTACCGCAACTACCGCCGCCGCGTAATGCAGCTGATTCTCAACAAGGGCTCGCAGATCGAGACGCGGCTGCTCGCCAGCGCGCAGGACATGCGCATTCTGCGGCGCGTGCTGTGGCACTGCATGCTGCGCACAACACCACGGCGCGCGTGGCTGACGCTGTCGTTGATGATGGAGACGGCGCTGCGCCGCCCGCGGGCGCTGCGCGACGCCGTCACCTTCGCACTCATCCACAAGCACCTGTACGAGTACATGCGCGATACCTGCAAGCAGATCGACCAACTGGTATACGAGATCAAGCAGTTGCCGGACGAGCTGCGCATGCTGCCGGAAGGACCGGCGGCTCCAGACGCGGCGTGACGCGGGGCGGGTGTCGGCGTTCTGTGTGAGCGAGACAGCGCCCTTGGAGTAGGGCAGACCTGCACCGCCTAGGGCGAATGCCAGCAACTTTCCAGGGCACCGCCGTCTCCGGTACGGAGGCGACGATCGAGGAGATCCGACGCATCCTCTGCGGGCATCTGGAAGCGAAGGAGTTACTAAGAGAGGCGGCTTCGATGAGCCCACGGTCAGCGAGTCTTGTAATCATAGCCGTGCTTGGCGTGCTGCTCACAGCTGGGACGGGGTTGGCGGCAAAGTCCGCTGAGGCACAGCAGGCGGACCCCCCAACTTCGCTCGGGACAGGGAAGAGGCCCAACATCATTTACGTCGTCGCGGATGACCTGGGCTGGAAGGACGTGGGCTTCCACGGCTCCGACATCAAGACGCCGAACATTGATGCGCTCGCTGCGGAAGGAGCGCGGCTCGAACAGTTCTACGCGCAGCCGATGTGTACGCCAACGCGAGCCGCCTTGATGACCGGACGCTATCCGCTCCGCTACGGCCTGCAAACTCTCGTCATTCCCTCGGGGCACTCCTACGGCCTTCCAACCGACGAGTGGTTGCTGCCGCAGGCGCTGAAGGAAGCGGGTTACCAGACTGCGATCATCGGCAAATGGCACCTCGGTCACGCCGACCCAAAGTACTGGCCCCGTCAACGGGGCTTCGACTACCAGTACGGTCCGCTGATTGGCGAAATCGACTACTTCACGCACGAGCAACATGGCGTGCTCGACTGGTATCGCAACAACAAGCCGTTCAGAGAGAAGGGCTATTCCACGACGCTGATCGGTAACGAAGCCGTCACGCTCATCAACCAGCACGATCCGGCAGTGCCGCTCTATCTCTATCTCACCTTCAACGCCCCGCACACGCCCTACCAGGCGCCGCAGGAGTATCTCGATCAATACAAGAGCATCGCTGATCCCAGCCGACGCGCCTATGCGGCCAGCATCACCGCGATGGACGATCAGATCGGCCGTGTGGTCGCGGCGCTCGACAAGAAGAAGATACGTGACAACACGCTGATAATCTTCCAGAGCGACAATGGCGGGACGCGCAACGCCATGTTCGCCGGTGAAGGCGACATGTCGAAGACGAAGATCCCCTGCGACAACGGCCCGTATCGCGACGGCAAAGGCTCGCTCTACGAAGGCGGCACGCGCGTGGTGGCGTTCGTCAACTGGCCCGGGCACATCCGAGCCGGCAGCACCGTCGACGAGATGATTCACGTCGTCGACGTGTACCCGACGCTGGTTGGCCTCGCCGGCGGATCGACCGCCAAGAGTAAGCCGCTGGACGGCATGGATGTGTGGCCGACACTCAGCGAAGGCCGTCCGTCGCCGCGCACCGAGATCGTCTACAACGTCGAGATATTCCGTGCCGGTATCCGCCAGGGCGACTGGAAGCTGATCTGGCGCACGCCGCTGCCGGAGGGCGTCGAGCTCTACGATCTGGCGCGGGACCCGTCCGAAAAGAACAACCTCGCCGCCGAGCATCCGGACAAGGTGGCTGCGTTGCAGAAGCGCGCCAACGAGCTGGCGGCCACGATGGCCAAGTCGCCGCTCCTGCTGACGGAATTCCAGGCCCTGCGGAAGCGGCTCGCGCAACCGCCGGCCCTTCCCAACCAGGAGCTCGACCTCAACGAGGAACCGTGAGCGTCCGCTCACGCTCTCCTATCTGGTGTTGCGATAGACGCGCTGCAACCGTGCCGGTGAGACGCCGCAGAAGTACAGGGCACGCAGCGACCACATCAGGAGAATCGTCCGCACCACACCGTCCTTCTGCCAGCGACGCGCTGATGTCGTGAGGCGCTGGCGCAGGCAGGCGATGCGGCCGGCGCGTTTCATGCGCCGGCTGAGGTCGATGTCCTCCATGAGGGGAATGTCGGCGTAGCCGCCGAGCTGCTCGAAGACTGCGCGCCGGATGAAGATGGCTTGATCGCCGGTGCTGATGCGGGTTAGGCGCGAGCGCCGGTTGATCAATTCGCCCGTGAGTCGAATGAGCGGGCTCGACGGCTCCAAGTTGACATCAAAACGTCCGCCGACGACAGCGCTGTCGCCGCACGCGGCGCTCACGGCGTCTGCGAAGCCATCGGGAAGCCGTGTGTCAGCGTGCAGAAACAGTAGGATGTCGCCGCGCGCGTGCGCGGCGCCGGCGTTCATCTGCGCCGCGCGGCCGCGCGGCGCCGAGAGGACCAGATCGGCGTGCTGGGCCGCCACGGCGGCGGTCGCGTCGCAACTCCCGCCGTCGACGACGATGATTTCCTGCACGCCCGGTTGCCGCGCCCATTCGAGTGTGGCAGCGAGAACGCGTTCTTCATTGAGCGTCGGGACGACGACCGAGACAGTCACGAGAACGTGCTCGTGTTCGTGAATCGTGCTTGCGCGCTCCGCATTCGCGTCAGGCCTTTCCTCATACCTCAGTGACGAGCACGAGCCACCAGCACGAACACGGCTCCTACAGCTTCAGAAAGATATCCCGCCCCGCCTCGCTGGTGAGCTGACTGATGGTGGTGATCTTGTCGCTGAAGTCCTTGAGCGCGCCGAGCGAGCTCGAGCCGACGTCAATCAGCACCGAGAACAGCGAGAAGCCCAGCCGTTCTTTGGCGCGCTTGAACTCGCCGAGCCACGCCGCGTCGACACGGCATTCACCGTCGGTGATGAAGACGATGTCGCCGCGTTTGTGGCGCGCCTTCTGCAAGCACTCCAGCGCCGCGCTCAGTGGCTTCTGGAAGTCGGTGCCGCCGCCGGGAAAATACTCGGCGAGCTGGAAGACCTTCTGCATCTCTGCCACGTAGCGCTGTCGTCCGTTGAGGTCCAGCACCTGCAGCGGCATGTCGGCGGCGGCGAAGCAGATGGAGCGGAACAGACGGCGCTGGCGCTGTGCAATATCGAGCAACGTGAGCGACACTGCCTTGGACCAAATTTCCTTGTCGCCGGCCATCGACGAGCTGCCGTCGATGCACACGATCATCGGCCCGCGGCCTTTCTCTTCGACTGCCCGCAGGGCGTACTGCAGCAGCTCCGCATCGACGAATCGACGGGCGAAGTCGCGCCGCAGCAGCGGATGGCGCAGCGCCAGCAACTCATGCGGCAGCAGACGGCTGAGCTCGGCGCCGAGACCGATCTCGTACATCTCGGCATTGGCGCGCTCGAAGAGCGTGCGTCGCAGCGCCACCGCCTGCGCGCGCATGCGGCCCACCATGTGCGCGAGCTTCTTCAACTTGGGGTTGCCGGCCAGCCGCTTGCCCAGCTCGAGTTGCGCCCCCGCGGACGAGCGGCCACCGCTGCCCAGCTGCACGCTCCAGCTGTCGGTGTCCTGACTCGCCTGGTCGATATCCTGGAGCACGCGTTGCGCCTGGCCTGCGAGGCGCGATTTGTTGCGTTCGGCGCTTTCCGTCATGGCGCTGCGCACCTGGCGCGCCTTGTGTTGCAGGCGGCGCGCGCCGATTTCGGCATCGCGGCGCAGCCGCTGCGCCAGCTCGTCCAGCTGTCGTTGCGTCGGCGCAGCCGCCTGTGCACGCAGTGCGACCGCGGTGTCGGCCTGCGCCTGCTGGTCAGCGATCTCACCTTCCTGCTGATTGAGGTTCCAGTAGTCGAGCATTTCGGCGCGCGACAGGACGCGCTCTGACTTGAGCAGCTCCAGCAGCCGTTCACCGAGCAGCAGCGTCGCGAGTCCAGCGCGCGCGGCATCCAGCACGGTCTGTTGGCGCAGGACCTCGACTGCGGGTGTGACGCGTAGTTGCTCCAGAATCAAGCGGTAGAAGCCGGCGCTCGGGACGACGTCCTCGTCGGCGTAGACGACAATGTTCATCTTGAAGAGCAGCGCGAAAAGATCGACCACGAACGCGTCGAAATGTGGCAGCAGCTTGCTGCCGCTCTCTTCGAGCGCCTGCATGGAGGGTGAATCCCGCTGCAGTTCACGGAAGGTACTGCGGTCGTACGAGTCTGATTCGATCCAGTGGTTCTTGAGGCTCTCGACGCCTCGGGGCGGCTGTGCCGACGCGGTCACGGGGACACGCTGGGCGTCTGCGATCAGAGGGCTTCCAGCATCCGTTGCTGGATCGTCTCGATCTCGTCTTTCACGGCTTGCACGGTGTCCACCGGCCGGCCGACGGTGCGTGCCTGCTCCAAGATGGTGGTGACCTTGGCGAGAATGTTGCGGATCTTGGTATGTGCTTCCACCACGGCACGGCTGCGCAGATCGTTGTTGTCCCACTGGCGGTGGGCGTAGTCGCGCAGCTCCTGCGTTTGATAGAGCAAAGCCTTCACCTCGTCTTCGTAGCCGCGTAGGAGCTGATGGATCGTGGTGCGCACTTCATCGCGTTCCTTCGGGTCGCGCCAGAACACATTCTCGAGGAAGAACATGTCGCTTTCGGCGACGCTATCGCGGTCGTCGAGGAAGCTGCGCGCCTGGAGCAAACGGACGGCCTGATGGTAGCGCCGGTCGGAGGCGATGATCTGCTTCCGCCCGAGCTCGCGGCGGATGTCAGCCAGAGAGCGAAAGACATGCTGCGGGATGGTGACGCGCGCCACACCCTCCTGCAAGGCGTGCAGCTCAGCAAGCGACAGTGTCGTGCGGCTGCTGGCCGGCTTGCCTTGGAGCATGCGCAGGAAGCGGAAGTCGTCGGCGATATAGCCGACCACGAAACGGACGAGGAATCGATCGTAGAGCGCCTGCAGCTCGTCATCTTCGGGCAGCTCGTTCGAGGCGCCGAACAGACTGATCAACGGCACCTCAATGACGTCGCGCCCGTTGTGGAAGCGCCGCTCGTTCATCACCGTCAGCAGCGAGTTCAGGATCGATGAGTTCGCTTTGAAGACCTCGTCAAGAAAGGCGATGTGCGCTTCGGGCAGCTTGCGCGTTGTGACGCGGCGGTAGTCGTCGTTCTCCAATGCCCGCAAAGAAATGGCGCCGAAGACCTCTTCGGGCGTCGTGAACTTGGTCAGCAACCATTGAAAGTACGTACTGCCATCCAGCCGTCGGCAGAGCTCGTCGGCGAGCATGGATTTCGCGGTCCCGGGAGGGCCCACCAGGAGCACGTGTTGCCCCGCGAGCAATGCGGCGAGCGCGCCGTCGATCACCTCGGACCGCTCGAGGAACAATTGGCCGAGTTCCTCTCGGACGCGCCGGAGCCGATCGCGAGCGGTCATACGGGGCGATGCTAAAGATTGATCGTTGTTGATTCAAGCACGAAGCGGCCGACGCGCGTGTGCCGCAAGGACTCATGCCCGGCTCACACAAACCAAGCCCTCGGACGAGTACGAGGCATCGGTTGTGGCAGGGACAGCGTGATCCGCCGTCGCAGGTGTTCAATCGTGTGTGGGCCGGGCCGCGGGCGCGGCGGCGTTGGCTGCCGCCGCTGGGGCAGGCGGCGCGGCCACCCGGTAGATCATCTCATCCTTCTTCACCAAGCCCAAGCGCTCGCGCGCCCGCTTCTCGATGTACCAGTCGTCCGACTGCAACCGTCGGATGTGCTGGCGCAACTGCTCGTTGCGCTGCTGCTGATCGAAGGCCACATGCTCCAACTCCTGTTGTTCGCCACGCATGCGGAGCAGATGAATGAGACCATGATCGCCATAGATCGCCGCGACGACGAAGAGAATCAACAACATCACGCCGATGGCGAAAGCGCCTTTGTATTTTCTGGGCGGTGGCGGTAGGAAGGCCATTGACATTCTTTTGCCAAACGCGGGCGCATCTTAGTTGAGGGTGCGGCGGATGGCAAACCGAGGTGGAACGTGAAGATCCAAAAGATCACGGCGCGTGAAGTGCTCGATTCGCGGGGCAACCCCACGGTCGAGGTGGATGTCGTTCTCAGTAATGGTGCGTTGGGGCGGGCCGCTGTTCCGTCCGGCGCGTCGACCGGGTCGCACGAAGCGCTCGAGTTGCGTGACGGTGCCAAGCGCTATGGCGGTAAAGGCGTGCGGAAAGCAGTGGCGCACATCACGCGCATCATTGCGCCCAAGCTGCGCGGCCGCGACGCGCGCCGCCAGGAGGAGATCGATCGCTTCATGATCGACCTGGACGGCACACCCAACAAGCGGCGGCTTGGTGCCAACGCTATTCTCGGGGTGTCGCTCGCCGTGGCCAAAGCGGCGGCTGCCGCAGCCAAGGTCCCGCTATTCCGCTACCTCGGCGGCGCGCGCGCGACGACGCTTCCCGTGCCGATGATGAACATCCTGAACGGCGGTGCGCACGCCGACAGCTCGGTCGACCTGCAGGAGTTCATGGTAGTCCCGGTTGGCGCGCGCAGCTTCTCCGATGGGCTCCGAATGGGGGCGGAGACGTTCCACGCTCTCAAGGCCGTGCTGAAAGAGAAGGGCTACTCGACCGCGGTGGGTGACGAAGGCGGCTTCGCACCCAGCCTGGGATCGAACCAAGAGGCGGTAGAAGTCATCCTGACGGCGATCGAGCGGGCGGGGTATCAGCCGGGGCGGCAGATCGCTCTGGCGCTCGATCCTGCCGCCAGCGAGTTCTACGACCACGGCGAGTATGCCTTCCGCAAGTCGGACGGTAGCCGCCGCGCCAGCGCCGCAATGGTCGAGTTCTACCGCGACTGGGTCGATCGTTACCCGATTGTCTCGATCGAAGACGGTCTCGCCGAGGACGACTGGGATGGGTGGGCGACGCTAACCAACTCGCTCGGCAAGCGCGTGCAGTTGGTCGGTGACGATCTGTTCGTGACCAATCCGCAGCGTCTCGCACGCGGCATTGCCGCCGGTATCGGCAACTCGATCCTGATCAAGCTCAATCAGATCGGGACACTCACCGAGACGCTGCAGACAATCGAGATGGCCAGGCGCGCCGGCTACACCACGGTGATCTCGCACCGCTCCGGAGAGACTGAAGACGCCACCATCGCGGACCTGGCAGTGGCGGTGAACGCGGGACAGATCAAGACCGGGAGCGCATCGCGCGGCGAACGCACCGCCAAGTACAATCAACTGTTGCGCATCGAGGAGCAACTGGGGCGCCGGGCGGTGTATCCGGGCCGTAGCGCCTTTGCGACGCGTCGTTGACGGACTAATGAGCGAGTAGGCGCACCCCGCTCAAGAAGCCGGCGCGCAACGGCGCGGCGCGGAGTTTGCGTGTGAGTCGCCGGATGCGAACCGAGCAACTGCCTGAGAGGAGCGAGAAATGGCTACGCTGCTGTTGATTCTCATTCTCGTCGCGCTGGTCGGAGCGGTCCTCACATACAATAGCCTTGTCAGCCTGCAGAACCGCGTGCAGAACGGATGGAAGCAGATCGACGTGCAGCTCAAGCGACGACACGATCTGATTCCAAACCTCGTCGAAACGGTGAAAGGCGCGATGCAGTATGAGCGCGACACGCTCGAACGGGTCATGCAGGCCCGCGCGCACGCCGTTGCCGCGACCGGCGTACGCGAGAGCGCGGCGGCGGAGAACGCGCTCGGCCAATCACTCGGCCGCTTATTGGCCGTGATGGAGAACTACCCGACGCTCAAGGCGAACGAGAACGTTATGCAGTTGCAGGAGCAGCTGACGACGACTGAGAACCAGCTCGCCTTTGCGCGCCAGTTCTACAACGACATGGTGATGCAGTTTAACACCCGCCAGCAAGTCTTCCCCGCCAGCATGCTCGCCAACTTTTTCGCCTTCAAGCCGGCGGAGTACTTCGCCGCGGCCGACGCAGACCGCGCAACCCCGCAGGTCGATCTCTCCCTGCCCAAGTGACGGAGGCGATGCCGCCTGCGAGCACTCTGACCGCGGCCGACGTGCCGGAGATGCCGACAGCGGTGGCGCCCGGCGCACCGCGGAGCGCGATGGATTTCTACAGCCGCCAAGCGCTCAATCGTCGCCGTACGCTGCTGGTGCTTCTGTGCTTCCTGTTGTTCTTCCTGGCTCTCGGCTTGGGGCTCGACACGACGTGGGGCGGCTTTCTCACTCCACAGGGTGAGCCGTTGCCGTTCGTCACGCTGGTCGCCGTGGTGCTGGCGGTCGCGATGAGTGTCGGTGCCTACTATGGAGGAGCCCGACTGGTGATGGCCTCACTCTGTGCGCAGCCGTTGCAGGTAGAGAACCCCGAGCATCGCCAGCTCTTCAATGTGGTGACCGAGATGGCACTGGCCTGCGGCCTGCCGTTGCCGCAGCTGTACGTGATTCCGGACCCTGCGCCCAATGCCTTGTCGGCGGGCCGCGACCCGCGTCACGCCGTTCTGGCGGTCACGCAAGGGCTGCTGAACTTGCTCGACCGCGAGGAGACCCAAGGTGTAATTGCCCACGAGATGGCGCACATCTGCAACCGCGACACGCTGACGATGACGCTGGTGGCCATCTTATTTGGTGGCGCCGTCATGCTTGCCGACTGGGCGCGCCGCGCACTGTTTCTTGGCAGTGATCGCCGGCGCGGCAACGTGCTGGCCTTCCTCGTGATGCTCCTCCTGGTGGCCGTCACGCCCCTGCTGTCGCGGCTGTTGGCCATGGCCGTCTCGCGCCAGCGGGAGTATCTCGCTGATGCGACTGCGGCTCAGCTGACGCGCAATCCGCTCGGATTGGCGCTGGCACTGGAGAAGATCGGTGCGGCGACATCGCCGTTGAAAGCGGCCACGCGCGGCACGGCGCATCTGTTCATCAGCAACCCGTTGCGGCGGCGCGTCGATGAGCAACAAGGTGCCCTTGCCGACCTCTTCAGCACGCATCCTCCGCTGGCCCAGCGAATCGCCATTCTGCGCGCCATGGCCCACGCGTCCTGAATGATGGCGTTAACCTGCCCGCAGTGCGCGCAGCAGATGAAGGAAGTCACGGCATGCGCGACCGTCGGCTACTCCATCGTGCTTGACCAGTGTCCGCGCTGCGGCGGCATCTGGTGTGATCGTTGGGAGCTGTATCCGCTGACAGCAGCGGCCGCGGAACGTCTCGACCCGGTCGATC
>Ga0209048_10005847_pt1 | contig 11572 bp, 9 predicted proteins | sample FrelakmetCRP12CR_FD_187146 | JGI IMG/M metagenome (GOLD analysis project Ga0209048, IMG submission 187146) | Freshwater lake sediment microbial communities from the University of Notre Dame, USA, for methane emissions studies - CRP12 CR (SPAdes)... | ecosystem: Environmental > Aquatic >... | reverse complement strand
GTCGCGCTTCACGTCGGCGAACTCGCCGTCCTCGAGCGCCGTGAACAGGCCGATCTCGCGCACGTGCTCGAGCTGCTCGACCGCCTTGACGAGAGTGTCGTTGGCGCGTTGCTCGATCATGCCGCCGGGCTTGAACGTGACTTCGCCGGCGAGGTCACGGCAGCTCTCGAACACGTACTTGGCGTTCCTGATGCTCAGGTAGCGGTCCTGCAACAGGGGCGTGTGCAGGGCCTCGGTGAGCATGCCGAGCAGCATGATCTCCTGCCCGGTGAAGATGCCGGTGAAGTTGAACATGCCGTCGACGATGTGACCCTGGAAGATGTCGCCCGGCATGTACTTGGTGGGCGGCATGTACTTGAGCGGGTAGCCGGGGAACAGCTGACGGATGAGCTGTGCGTCGGCGATCTGATAGACGACCTGGTCGGGCCTGGCCGGGTCGATCTCGAAGGCATGGCCGAGGCCGATCTGCCAGGGCTCGAGGTTGGCGCGCAGCGCGAACGCTTCGTTGATGAAGTCCGAGCTGACGACCGTGAAGCCCTTCTCGAAGGCGTCCGCGGTCGTGAGGTAGTTGTCCTCGCCGGTGTTGATGATGATGCCGGCGCGCGCGTTGATCAGTCGTGAGAGGTACTGGTCGACGAAGGTGCGCTGCATGTTGATGTTGCGGAAGATGATGCCGTACATCGAGTCGTTGAGCATCATGTCGAGGCGCTCGAGGGCGCCCATGGTGGCGATCTCCGGCATGCAGAGGCCGCTGGCGTAGTTGCACAGGCGGACGTAGCGTCCGAGCTCGGCGCCGACCTCGTCGAGGGCGGCGCGCATGAGGCGGAAGTTCTCCTGGGTCGCGTAGGTGCCGCCGAAGCCCTCGGTGGTCTCGCCGAAAGGCACGTAGTCGAGCAGGCTCTGGGCCGTGGTGCGGATGACGGCGATAACGTCGGCGCCGGCGCGCGCCGCAGCCTGGGCCTGGGCGGCGTCCTCGTGGATGTTGCCGGTGGCGACGATGACGTAGACGTAGGGCTTGACCGGCTCGCCGGTCTCGGCGACGAGCGCGTTGCGGCGCGCGCGGACCGCGTCGATGCGCGCCACGCCCTCCCTGGCGAGCTCCTCGGCGCGCGCCTCCGTGGCGGCGCGCCGGTCCGCAGGCACGTCCGCGAGAACGAGGTCGCCGGCGGCTACGCCGGCGGCGACCTCCTGGGCGTCGTTGCCCGTCTGGTCCATGAGGTCGACGAACGGCCGCATGATGCCGCCGGGCAGCAGGTCGCGGCCGTGTTCCACCACGACGTTCACGAGCGGCACATCGATCTCGTTCACACCGGCGATACCGAGCAATCGCAGCGTGGCGCGCTCGGTGGTGTCGGTCGTGTGCTGCTCAATGTGCTTCTGGATGTCGTCGGCGATCGCGCTGGCGGCGGCCCGGGCGCGATCGACCAGGTCGGCGTTCAGGCGGAGCGCATCGTTCACTTGACCACCCGCTTTCGTCAGGGAGGGTTGGTGCCGGCCGGGCTCGCGCAGCTGCTCTTCTGCAGCCGGGCGAGCCCGTTCACGACGTCGAACACGGGCACGCGGTCGCCGACGGCGTCGGCGACCGCGTTGAAGAAGACCTTCGGCTGGTACGGCTGCGGCACGCGGAACGGGTTGGCCGTCACGGCCAGCACGCGCAGGGGCGTGAGCACCTCGAGCGCGATGCCGCGCCTCGGGATGCGGGAGACCGTGGCCGGCGGGAGCACGAGCACGGTGGCGTCGCGCACCACGAGGCGAAGCCTGCGGCGCGGAGGCAGCACACGCGTGAAGTCCTCTACGAACTCCTGCGTGAGGGCGCCTCCGATGAAGAGCGTGCGCGTCCCCAGGCGCTCGACCTCGCGGGCGACGGTCACGCCCTCGCCGACGACGGTCGGCAGCTCGAGCGGCGTTGCCGCGCCGCGCGCATCGAAGGACACGGCGCGGGTTCGCTCCTCCAGGAACGGGGCGACGAGCGCCCGCGTCTGCGGCGAGGCGGCCGGCAGCAGGAGCGTGTCGAGCGTAGCTGCCGTGGTCTCGACGGCCTCATCAAGGGTCTCGCCGACCATGCCGCCGGTGGCCATCACGAGACCGTCGCTGACGCGTGGCGAGGCGCTGCCGAGGCGGTTGATAGCGCCGTCCACGAGGACCTGCTCGGCGCCGAGCGCCAGAAGGCGTGCGACGGTGCCGCGCAACTCGGCGAGCGTCGTGGGTCCGCTGACCTCCACCTGACCCTCGCCGCCGGCGCGGCCGATCACCACGCGCCCGAGCGGCGTGTGGTAGGGCAGCTCTTCCAGCACATCCATCGCGTACCGCGAGCGGTCCAGCGACCCCCGAGTGGTGGCCACGAGCGTCCCTGCAGGCGGAGCGATGCGCGGCTTGGCCAGACCCGTGAGGTGGTCGATGCGCTCCCCGTCGAGGCCGAGCGAGGTGAGGCCGAAGAGATGCCGGCAGTTGGCCATGAGCGCGTTGACCACCGTGGTCTTGCCGGCGTTCTTGACGAGGCCGATCACGGCCAGCGAGCGGCTGCCCGAGCCGGCGATGATGTCGTAGAGCGCGTCCACGGTGGCGGCGTCAGGGCGCGCCTCGGCGACGCCGCTGGCCGGGGCGCAGGTCACCGCCGCCCTCCGCCGGATCGTCCGGCCGCCGACCGCAGTACGGCCTCGTCGCCGGCGTCGCCGTGACGGATCTCCTTGAGGTAGGCGAAGATGGTGTAGCGGGAGAGGTCGAGCGCCTCCGCGACCTGCTCGGCGGAACGTTTGACGAGGAAGGCGCCGCGCTCCTCGAGCCGCTTGACGACCTCCATCTTCTCCTCGCGCGACATCGCCGCCGGCGTGCGCCCCATCTCGTTGAGGATCTTGGTGATCATGCCGGCGACCACGTCGCGGATATCGCCGGCGAAGATCTCCCCGCTCTCGGGAACGGCGTCGCTGCCGAGACGGCCCACGGCGGTGAAGTTGGCGAGCGTGCGCTGCGCCTGTACGACGTCCGAGATGTCGTAGTTGAGGCCGAGCAGCCCGAAGGGCTCGCCGTCCTCGTCGCGCAGCGTGACGGCGAGCGATTTGAGGATCTTGCCGTCGTGGGAGGAGATATAGAGGCGCACGTCCTGCGTCTTGTCGGCGCTGCGCAGGTTGCGGAGCATGCGGTCGGTGGGGACGTCGCCCACGGTGCGGCCGGTGACCGCGCCGTTCTCGATGGCGACGATGGAGTGCGGCAACTGGGCGACGTCGTGCAGGACGACCTCGCAGTCGGGTCCGAACATCTCGGCGAGGCCCTGCACGATGGGCAGCAGGGCCTGCATGCGTTCGCCGAGCGGGTGCTTGACCAACGACCCTCCAGTCGCGTCAGCGTGATGGAGCGGCTCCCCAAGGCGCCGAGACGACCTTGGGTACCCGGTATACACCCGCACGGCGCCGGTTGTCAAAAAGAGTGGGGCGTCTAACCGGTTTAGTGGGCACGAGCGTTGGGCGAACCTGGCGCAAGCCCGTGTCAGGCTCCGACTCGAAGAGGCGCCGGCTCGGACGGGCCGCCAGCAACCGCAAGCGCCGCGGGCCGGCGGCGCGGATGCGTCACCGGCCCGCGGTGAGACCGAGATCTCCGTCGCGCCGGCTTCAGTGCCGGCGCCGCGTCGCTCCGGCTAAAGGTTGGCCGGACGCGTCGCTAGGGTGACCGTGATGTCCTGCGTCTGAGTGCCGCGCAGCACGGTCAGCGTGACCTTGTCGCCGGGCGATCTGGTCCCGAGGAAGGCGACAAGATCGTCGAACGAGGCGATGTCCTGGCCGTCGGCCTTGAGGATGATGTCGCCGCCCACAGGGATCGACTGGCCCTGCAGGGTGGCAGTCTTGCTACCGGCCTTCAGGCCAGCGGCGGCGGCCGGACTGTTGGGCACCACCCGGACCACCAGAGCGCCGCTTTGCGCGGAGGTGCCGTCCGCCTTGGCGAGCTCCGGCGTGAGGGGCAGCGCTGAGACGCCGAGCCACGCGTACTTGACGGTCCCGCCGTTCTTGAGCTGCGCGAGCGAGTGGATGGCCGTGTTGATCGGCACGGCAAAGCCGAGCCCCTGGTTGCCGCCAGACTGCGACGCGATCTGCTCGTTGATGCCGATCACTCGACCTGTCGAGTCGATCAGCGGACCGCCGGAGTTGCCGGGGTTGATCGCCGCGTCGGTCTGGATGCCGTTCGGGATCGGACGTCCGCTCGGCCCCGGGAGACTGCGCCCGACGGCCGAGACGATGCCCGAGGTGATCGAGAAGTCGTAGCCGAGCGGGTTGCCGATGGCCACGACGTTCTCGCCGACCTGGACCTTGGACGAGTCGCCCAGGGGGAGCGGCTGCAGGCTGACGCCGCTGGGGTCGACCTTGATGACCGCGACATCGCTCGTGCTGTCGATGCCCATGATCTGACCCTTGACCTGCTGCGTCTTGGAGCCGCCCTTGTTGAAGACGACGGTGACGCTGCTGGCCTTCTGGCCCTGATCCTGCACGACGTGCGCGTTGGTGAGGATGTAGCCGTCCTTCGACACGACGAAGCCGGTGCCGAGGGCCTGGCCGCTCTGCGGCTGGCCGAACAGATTGGTGCCCGCGTTGGCGAAGTCCGACTGGATCATGACGACGCCGCCGGAGAGGCTCTTGTAGATCTGCTGCGGCGTCAGGCCCTGACTCCCCGGTGTGTAGGTGGCCGGGACTTGCGCGGCTGGCTGCACGATCGTCTCTCTGGTCTCGCCGAAGTTGAAGACCAGCACCAGGACCAGCACGACCAGCGCCGCGCCGACCGCGCCGCCGCCCAGCCCAAGGAGGAACCCTCTCATCTTGACCATCGTCTTCCCTTCGTTCTCGTAGCGGCCCCATGCCGAAGCGACGCGGGCCGCGGCACGCGTCGTTCGCGATTCTGTGGCCGATTGTGCCTGCTGGGTGTTAAGTGCGCTCGCCGGCGTATTGAGTAACGCTCGGGCGACGATTAAGTCTTATGAACCCGGCTCGTCGCCCGCGTCCCGGGCGCCGCCGCCGTCGGCTCGCGTATCCGCGACGACTGCCGTCGCGCCGGCAGCCTGGGCCGCGCTGCCCTTGGCGCCTCGCGGCGCCCGGCCGGCGCGCGGCAGACTGACGGTGAATCGCGTCCCCGCGCCGCCGCCGGACTCGGCGCGGATGCGCCCGCCCATCATCTCGCTGAGCTCGCGGGCGATGGAAAGGCCGAGGCCGGCTCCCGAGGTGCTGGCGCGCTCCTCGCTGCCGCGGTGGAAGCGCTCGAACACGTGGGGCAGCTCGGACGGCGAGATGCCCGGACCGTCGTCACTGACGACCACCGACGCGAACGAGTCGTCCGCGTACGCCCCGACGGTGACGGTGCTGCCGGGCGGCGAGAACTTGATGGCGTTGTCGACGAGCGCGCGCAGCACCTGGGCGAGCCGCTGCTCGTCGCACCAGGCGGTCAGGCCGGCACTGTCCTCCGCCACGAGGTCGAGATCCTTGGCCTGCGCCTGGACCTGGAACTCGTCGAGCACGGAGCGCGCCACCGTCTCCAGGTCGACGTCCTCCGGCTGCATCTCGATGGAACCTGCCTCCACGCGAGACAGGTCGAGCATGCTCACCGCGAGGTTCCGCAGGCGGTCGACCTGCTGGCGCATCAGCTGCAGGAACTCGCCGTGCTCTTCGGGGCTCACATTGCCCTCGTCGATGAGCTCGAGGAACCCGGCCAGCGAGAACAGAGGCGTCTTGAACTCGTGCGAGGCGTTGGCGATGAGATCTCGCCGGGCGCGCTCGAGGCGCGCCTGGGCGGTGACGTCGCGCAGGACCACGATCGAGGTGAAGTCGGCGGCCCCGCCGACGGGGTAGGTGGTCGCCTCGAGCGTGCGGTCGCCGTGCACCACGACGACGACCTGGACGTCGCCGTCCTTGCGCGACTCGCGCCAGGCCTCGGCGACGTCCGCCGGGAAGATCTCGTCGAGGCCGGCGCCGATCGGCACGTGCTCGCCGAGGAGCTCGGCCGACGCCGGGTTGGCGATCGACACGGTCCCGTCGCCGGCGAGGCCGAGCACGCCTTCGCTCAGGTCGTTGAGGAGCACCTCGACGCGGTCGCGCTCGTACTCCACCTGCGCGAAGGCGCCCCGAAGACGATCGGCCATGACGTTGAAGGTCGCCGCCAGCTGGCCGATCTCGTCCTCCACCGTCGCCGGGACCTTGGCCGTCAGGTCGCCCGCCGCGATCGCCTCCGCGCTGAACTCGATACGCTTGAGGCGGCGGGCGATGAAGTACGAGGCGAGGTAGCCGAGCAGGAGGCTGATCGCCAGCGCCAGGATCGTCGCGAGGAGCAGCTGGCGCTGGACCGCGGCGACCGCCTTGTCGACATCCCGGAGCGATGCGACGACGAGGACCTCGCCGGCGACCGTCTTGCTGTCCGAGAGCGCCAGCAACGGCACGGCGGTCGCGGCGTACCGCCCGCCGGCCGTGGTCACGACCCCTTGGACGGGCTTTGCCGTATCCAGCGCCGCCTGGATCATCGGGAAGTCGCCGACGTCGGTGGGATTGGGTCCGTTGGTGTCGTAGAGAGCGACCTGGTTGCGCGTGAGGACCAGGACGCGGGCGCCGAGTCTCTGACCCAGGCCGGTCATCGTCCTCTGAAGTGAGACCGCGTCCGAGGTGCCGGTGCGGCCGTCGATGAACGTGATCCACTGGCTCACGGTGTCGCTGATCACGCTGGCGTTGCCGAGCTGGTCGGCGAGCTTCTGCTGGTCCAGCCGGTTGGCCAGCGGGGGCACGACGTACACCCATGCGACCAGCATCGCCAGGGCCACAAGGGCCAGGATGAGGACGGTCAGCCAGTTCTTGACGGAACGGAACAGCATGCGGGCCGGGCGCCCTGGTCGCCCTCGCCTCCTAGAACTCGCGGAACTTGTAACCGATATTGCGGACCGTGAAGATGAACTCCGGGTCCTTGGGGTCGTTCTCGAGTTTCTCACGCAGGTGGCGGATGTGCACGTCGACGGTCCGCGCGTCGCGGTAGTCCGAGTCGCCCCACACGAGCTGCAGGAGGAGCTGGCGGCTGTAGACGCGGCCCGGGTGGGAGATGAGCGTCTTGAGGATCTCGAACTCGATGTAGGTGAGGTCGACCTTGGCGCCGCGCACGAGCACGTTGCGCTTGAGGAGGTCGACCTCGAGCTCGTCGACCTTGATGACGTCCTTCTTGGCCGCCTCGGCGCTGCGGCTCATCTCCGACCGTCGCAGCTGCGCGCGTACCCGGCTGCGGAACTCGCGCAGGCTGAACTTGTCCTTGGTGATGTAGTCGTCGGCGCCGATCTCCAGGCCCAACACCTTGTCGAACTCGTCCGACTTGGCGGTGAGCATGATGATCGGCACGATGCTCTGGGCGCGGATGCGGCGGCACACCTCCATGCCGTCGACGTGCGGTAGCATGATGTCCAGGATGACGAGGTCGAAGGTCTCGCGCGCGAAGGTCTCCAGGGCCTCCTCGCCGTCGCCGGCGGTGACGACCTGGTAGCCCTCCTTCTCGAGCGGGAAGCGCAGGAGCTTGAGGATGGCGTCCTCGTCGTCGACGAGCAGGATACGGGCCCCGGTCTCGGTCATCGCGCTTCCCCCTTCTCGGCGTGGTCGCGCCCGCGCGGCGCCGCGAGCCCGCGGGCACGAAAGCCGGCGCCCATCGCGCCGGCGATCGCCGCGCAGCCCTCCAGGTCGGCGCCCGGATAGTCCACGGCGGTCAGTGTCGTCTCGATGTCTTGCCGCAGACACCTTTCGGCAAACTGGATGACAGCCCTGTGCGCCTTGGCGAACATGGGCCGACAGATGAGATCGTAGGCCTCGGGATCGGCCGCGTTGAGGCTGACGGTGACGGCGTCGAGGCCGGCCGCCGCCAGGGCGGCCGGCACGTCCACATCGGGGTTGAGCAGCGCGCCGTGGCCGTTGGTGTCGAGGCGCGCACGGATGCGCCGCACGTGCAGCCACTCGGTGACGGCGAGGACGAGGTCCAGCCTCATCGTAGGCTCGCCGAAGCCGCAGAAGACGACTTCGTTCGCCGGACCGTCGAGGAACTCCAGCTCGATCGCCTGCGTGAGCTCCTCCAGCTCCGGCTCGCGGTCGAGCACGAGGCTCTCGCCGTAGACGCCGTCGGTCCATTGGCGCAGGCAGAACTCGCAGGCGCAGGAGCAGCGGTTGGTGATGTTGAGGTACATGGCATCGCCGCCGCGATACACGAACGCTCCCGCAAGGGGCGTGGCAGGTCCAGTCATGGGGTGTCTGGCAGCAGGTTCATGGCGGGCCGCCGCACCGTCGATCGGCCGACGGTCGGCAACGCGAGTATAGCAGGGTAAAATGGTCGCCCCGGCCGCGAGCCGGCCCTGCCGACCGTGGAGCGTGCGTGAACGACACCACCCTGAGGCTTGTCGACCTGTGCGCGCGGCTGCGCGAAGTCGTGCTGCCGTCGCTGGGGCGCCACGCCGCTCGCGATCACGCCGGCGTGGCGGTGGGTGGCGACGTCACCTTCGGCATCGACGAGATCGCCGAGAACCTGCTGATCGAGCACATGCGCGAGCACCTGCCCGCCTGGGCCTACTACTCCGAGGACGGCGGTCTGCAGGGCTGCGCCGATCCCGAGCTCATCCTCATCGTCGATCCAATCGATGGCACGCGGCCTGCCGCCGCGGGCTTCGAGATGGCCTGCGTGAGCATCGCTGCCGTTCCGCCGCTGCCGGTGCCGACGATGGGCGACGTGGTCGCCGGCGTCGTGCAGGAGATCAAGAACGGCGACCTCTTCGTCGCGGAGAAGGGCGCCGGCTTCAGCATGACGACGGCCGCCGGCGCCGCGATCCCGTTCCTGCCGACGCCGCGCACCGACGTCGAGAGCCTGTTCTGGACGCTCGGCTTCCGCGGCCGGCCGGCCGTGATCCTCGCGCGCGTCCTCGAGGAGCTCATCGACGCTTCGTCGGTGGGCGGCTGCGTCTTCGACCTCGGCTCGGCCACCTACTCGGTGACGCGTATCCTTACGGGGCAGCTCGATTCCTACGTGGACATCGGCCCGGCGATCATCGAAGCCCACCCGTGGACCGAGGCTGAGTTCCTCCGCGTCGGACGCGGCAACGTGCTCTGCAACTCCCCCTACGACATCGCCGCCGTGTACCTGCTGTGCAGGGAGGCGGGTGTGCCCATGGGCGACGCCGCCGGCCTGTCCCTCGACGACCGCCCGGTGCTCGGCTCGGACGCGCGGTTCCAGATGGCCTGCATCGCCTCCGGCAACGAGGACCTGCAGGCCAACGTCATCGAGGTCGTCCAGCGCGGGATCGCCCGGCTGCGGGGACCGGCGTGAAGGCCATGGCGGCCGACTGGCACGAAGCCATGCTCTACGACCGCCTCGACGACGGCGCCGTGCGCTGCCGCGTGTGCCCGCGCGCCTGCCGGATCGCGTCCGGCAAGAGCGGCGTGTGCCGGGCGCGCGTCAACCGCGACGGGACGCTCTACGCCATCACCTACGGGCGCGTGTGCAGCGTGGCCGCCGACCCCATCGAGAAGAAGCCCCTGTACCACTTCTTCCCGGGCACGACGGTCCTGTCGCTCGGCAGCGTGGGCTGCAACTTCACCTGTCGCGACTGCCAGAACTGGCAGATCGCCCACGCAGACCCGGCCGAGGCGACTCGCGACCTGCGCGAGCTCCCCGTCCGCAACCTGCCCGTGCTCGCCGACCACAACGACTGCCGGGGCGTCGCGTGGACGTACAACGAGCCGACTATCTGGCTCGAGTACATCCTCGACGGCGCCCAGCTCGCGCACGAGCACGGCCTGTACACGGTGATGGTCACCAACGGCTACATCACCGAGGAGGCCCTGGACGTGCTCGCTCCGCACGTCGACGCCTACCGGGTGGACGTGAAGGGCTTCAGCGACGCCCAGTACGCCGAGCTCTGCCGCGTCCCCGGCCTGGCGCCGGTGCTGGCCGCGGCGGTGCGCGCCAAGCACGAGCACGGCTGCCACGTCGAGATCGTCACCAACGTCGTCCCCACGTTCAACGACGACGAGGCGACACTGCGCGGCATCGCCGCGTGGATCGTCGCCGAGCTGGGCCCCGAGACTCCGTGGCACGTCACGCGCTTCATGCCGCACCTCGAGTTCTCGCATCTGCCGCCGACGCCCATCCCCACGCTCGAGAGGGCGCTGCGCATCGGTCGCGATGCGGGCCTGCGTTTCGCCTACGTTGGCAACGTCCCGGGTCACGAGGGCGAGAACACCGTGTGTCCGAACTGCAAACGGCTTCTCGTGCGGCGGACGGGCTACGCGGTTGAGGATATCGCGCTACGGGGAACATTGTGCTCGATGTGTGGAGAGAACGTGAACGTGAGGACGCGCATCAAGTAGGGGCGGGGTGGCCCGGCAGCGTGTGAATCGTTAGGATTCCGCACCGTGGACGATTACGTGAAGCTGGATATTCCGGCCAAGGCCGAGTACGTGGTGCTCGGCCGTTTGGCGTTGGCGGGGCTGATGCGCTCGCGCGGCGGCTTCTCGGAGGACGCCGTCGCGGATCTCAAGCTGGCGCTCACCGAGGCGTGCTCCAACTCCGTGCGGCACGCCTACGACCACGACGACGGCCAGGTGCACCTCGCCTTCACCGTCCAGCACGATCGCGTCACGATCGAGATCCGCGACGAGGGCGGCGGCTTCCACGAAGACGACGTCGATTGCCCCGAGTGCCAGGGCATGGTCGGGATAGCGCTCGCCGAAGGCGGCATGGGCATCTCGATCATCCGCGCCGTCGTCGACGAGTTCGACCTGCGCAAGCCGGACGGCGGCGGCACCGTCCTCTTCCTCGCCAAGCACCGCGACGCCTAGCCTGGCGTTGCGCGGCGTCTGGCGCCGCGCGGCTTCGGGCAGTCTCGCGGGACGCGCCTCCCGATTACCGCAGCCTCCCCCGCGCGTCGTCTACGTGCCGACTTCTCCGCGGCGACTGGTTTAGCTGTCGAGCGGCTCACGGAACAACCTCCTCACGAGGTGCGCGGCGAATGCCCGCTCTCGGCCGACCGACGGCGAGTGAGGAGAAGGCGATGCTGGCTGCGCTTCAGCAGCGCAAAGTGGCACGCGTCCTGTTCGACGAGTCTCACAGCGAGGCCTGGTCGGTGCGGCCGGAGGTGGCTGCGCGGATGCGTCCCGGCCACCCGGAGGCCTCCTCATACGCGGCCGCGGCCACCGCGCTGGACGAGCGCGACTTCGAGGTGGCCGTGCACAGCGCCGGGCCGCTCGACGACGGCGCCCTCGCGGCCGCGGACGTGCTCGTGATCGTCCACCCGTCCGACGCGAAGTGGGAGCGGACGGTCGGCGCGGGGTCGCCGCGCCTGAGCGCCGATGAGGTGGAGGCCATCGAGCGGTTCGTCGCCGCGGGCGGCGGGCTCGTCGTGCTCGGCGAAGCGGAAGAGGACAAGTACGGCGCCAACCTCAACGACGTGCTGGCGCCGTTCGGCTTGCGTCTCGAGAACGGCACGGCGCTCGACTTCGAGCGCGCCGGCGAGCCGCCGGCCTGGGTCGTGGCGGAGCCGGCGCCGGGCGGTCAGAGGCCGGGTGGGCGGAGGTGGATCACGCCGAGGATC
>Ga0209048_10005846_pt1 | contig 11573 bp, 11 predicted proteins | sample FrelakmetCRP12CR_FD_187146 | JGI IMG/M metagenome (GOLD analysis project Ga0209048, IMG submission 187146) | Freshwater lake sediment microbial communities from the University of Notre Dame, USA, for methane emissions studies - CRP12 CR (SPAdes)... | ecosystem: Environmental > Aquatic >... | reverse complement strand
CTTATACTGTCGAAAGCGGCCGGGAGCCTTTAACGTGTTCCCGCCCTGGAATATCACTTACAATACAACTTGTATCATTATTTTGATAGAGCAAAGATATCGGCTTCACGAAAAAACGCAATAGGAATGTTCACTTGCCTGCCCAGCCGAGATTTATATAATGCGCCCCCTTTACCCGGTAAATATGTGCTATACTTGCATCTATTCACAGTGCTGGCTGACCTACCCATTTTTTTGTTCAACCCGATTACGCGGAAGGTTATCGTTCAAGCCAGCGTATATATATTAGACGAGAAAGGAGGTGAACCAGAATGAAGTCATTAAAGATCATTGCACTTATCTCGATCGCGATGCTGCTCGCTTCCGCAGTGTTCGCGATGCATCACACGCCTGAAGACCGTGGAAAGACCATGTTCAACGACACGAAGCTCGGAACTTCGGGTAAATCCTGCGGCACCTGTCACCCCGACGGCAAAGGCCTTGAAGGGGTCGGCAGCAAGATGACGTGGAAAACCCCGGGCGGGGAGTTTAAAACCCTCGAAGAGGCTGTCAACATCTGCATTACCATGGCGCTCAAGGGCAAGGCCCTGGACGTGAAGTCCGAGCAGATGAAGGACCTTGTGTCTTACATGAAGAGCATCAAGCCGGCAGCCGCCGCACCTGCCAAGAAAAAAGCAGCCGTTGGTTGCTGATCCTGTCTTATCCATGGGAGAGAGGACATTCCTCTCTCCTTCTTTTCTGAATGCGAAATGGGCCCGGTCCTGATTCGTAACCGCGTTGCAACGGTAGAGACCATCCGGGATATACATACGCGACGTACCCACGATTGTTCAAGCACCCCTTGCCATTTCCAAAAAAATCCTCTATTCTTTTCCTAACCAAGGATAAACCGGAAAGGCTTTTTGACAGGATTAAAGGATAAAAGCGGATAAAATATTATTCTGTCCTGTAAATCCTGTAAATCCCGTTATCCCGTCAAAGGTTTAAGCTTTATCTACCTATTTTGAAATTAAATTCTTTGTAACATACACGCAGCATTAATTGCCTTACTGAAAAGGAGCCTATCCATGTACCGAGATGACCACAGTCAGGTTAGAGGCGGTTGTTTTGTTCTTTCTTTTATTGTTGTTATTAGCCTGATTGCGATCGGACTTTATTATTGGGTCTTCACGGGACGGGTACCCAAACGGGTGATCCTGGAAGCGGACTTCGAGCAGGGGATGATCGAGTCCATACCCGATGATGGCCTGGCGCGCGTCCTGATGACGAAAAAGCTGCGCGTGCGCGACGTGGTGGAGGCGCTCCAGAAGGCGTCGCAGGACGACCGGGTCAAGGGGTTGGTGGCCAGGGTGGGCCAGTCGAGCGTGAAGCTGGCGCAGGTTCAGGAAGTGAGGGATGCGATCATCGCCTTCCGCACCGCAGGCAAACCCGCGATCGCGTATGCAGAGACCTTTGGCGAGGTCTCGCCGGGGAACTCTTCCTATTATCTCGCGACGGCGTTCGACACAGTCTATCTGCAGCCCTCGGGCGACGTGGGGCTGACCGGGCTCATCTACGAACAACCCTTTGTCCGCGGCACACTGGACAAACTCGGCATTGTCCCGCGCCTTGAGGGCAGGAAAGAGTATAAATCCTACCGGTACATGTTCACCGAACGCAAGTATCTGCCGCCACACCGTGAAGCGATCACGCAGGTGATGGAGTCGCAGTTCAGTCAGATCGTCAAGGGTATCTCCACTGCGCGCAAGCTCACCGAAGATGAGGTCCGGTCGCTTGTCAACGAGGGGCCGTTCTTCGGACAGCAGGCGGTGGACGCGAAGCTGATCGATGGGTTGGAGTACCGTGATGAGGTCTACGACAGGATCAAGGAAAGGGCGGGCGCCAAGGCCGAACTCCTTTCGCTTACGGAATACCGGAAGAGGGCCGGCAGTCCCTACGAGAAGGGGACGACCATCGCCCTGATCTACGGCGTGGGCGGGATCATACGCGGGAAGAACGCATACGATCCTACATCGGGCGAGATCCTCATGGGCTCCGATACGATCGCATCCGCGATCCGGGAGGCAGTGGAGGACAAGGACGTGAAGGCCATCCTGTTCCGTATCGACAGTCCCGGCGGGTCCTACGTGGCATCCGACACGATCTGGCGCGAGATCATCAAGGCTAAAAAAGCGGGCAAGCCGTTTATCGCATCCATGGGAGGCCGCGCGGCGTCAGGCGGTTATTTCATCGCCATGGCAGCTGATAAGATCGTGGCCCAGCCGGGGACGATCACCGGTTCCATCGGCGTTTTCGGCGGGAAGATGATCACGACCGGGTTCTGGAATAAACTCGGCGTGACCTGGGACGAGGTGCATACGAGCAAGAACGCCGACGCCTGGACACAAACGAAGGACTTTACGCCCGCACAGAAGGCACGGTTCACCCAGTGGCTTGACCGCGTGTACGGCGACTTCACCGCCAAGGTATCCCTGGGCAGGAAACTCTCACGGGAAGAGGTGGAAAAGATCGCAAAAGGACGGATCTGGACAGGAGAGGATGCGAAGAGCCTGGGGTTGGTGGATGAACTGGGCGGCTTCCCCTCGGCTTTGCGGCTTGTGCGTGCTGCCGCCGGGCTTCAGGAAAATGCGCCGATTCATTTGAAGGTCTTTCCTGAGCAAAAATCGCTTTTCAAGAGCATTGTGGAACTGAAATCATTCGGTGCTGAAGACAGGACCGAAAGCGCCCTTGCGCGTACCCTGGAAGAGGTGCAGCCCCTGATCAGAACGATCGGATCGCTCGGGCCCTCTACGCGTTCGGAAGTGCTGCGCATGCAAGACTACGAATGGACCGGGGTGATGGAACAGTAAGTCAAGCGAGATCAGGCAGACGCATATACTTTTGGTGCGAATAAATGCATTTGTAAAAAGTCCGGAAAATGCACCTTCCGTCATTCCCGTGAAAACGGGAATCCAGATGTTTCAAACAATTACTCGGACACTGGATACCCGCGTTCGCGGGTATGACGAGGTTTCATCAAACCGTCAGATTTGATCATTCAGTTTTTTTAAAGTTCCTGACAAGCCCCTTTCCTAAAGCAGGCAAGGGGGATAATTGCAGCAATAAATGAAGCCTGGTCCATTGCATTTCGCTTCTTATGGATTGGGCAATTTTTTTCTTGACAAATATAGTAACATGTGTTACATTACTATCAGATGTTACATATGCCAAGGAGGTGTCCCATGAAAAGGTTCCTGAAAAAAATAGAAGACGCGCTGGCGGATTCGGCCCTGCTGGAAATGGGCGTTGAGGTACAAACAGTCGGAGAGCTTCACTCCAAGGTTGCATCTGAAATAGGGGTGAGCCCGCTGAAACTGCTCTTCCAAAAGGTGACCGATACGCTTGCTGACGCAGCCCTGTTTGAAATGGGCGTGGCCGTCGCACCGGTTGAGAAATCGAATGCGTTCCGCGAAAGTCTCGAAGAGAATCTCATTGAAGTGGTTTTTGCCGAGGCGGCGGATTACGACCAGATACACGAGGCCATCCTCCGCGAGCACCGGAGAGCGGACGACATGATTCGTCCTGACGACTGCGGATACGGCGACAATGAAGTGTGCTTTGCCTAAGGACGGTTTTCGCGCCCCGCGTTATATTTCCTAAAAGAGAAGGGAAAAGATACAATGGTGAAAAACAAGGCAGGGGAATGGCTTCTCATCTTTTACAGCGTTCCGTCACATCCAGTGAGCAATCGCATGATGATATGGCGGAAGCTCGCAAAGGCGGGCGCAGTGCAGCTCAAGGGAGCAGTTTACATCCTGCCGGCCACAGAGGAGCATGAGGAGCTTCTGCAATGGCTCATCGGCGAGGTGAAGTCAATGGGCGGAGACGGCGCGTTCGTCAGGAGCGCCGATATCAGGACCATGACCGATGCGGATATTAGACGGATTTTCACACAGCAAGCGGACCAGGAATATCACCGGCTTGAAAAGGCGCTCGATGTTCTTGAGCGAAAGATACAGAGTGTACGGAAGGGAACGAAAAACGAGGACAGCAAACGTCTGGCCGACCAGGTCGCAAAGATCACAAAAGAATTTAAGGGAATCGCCAAGCGCGATTTTTTCAACTCTTCAACAGGGCAGCCAATAAAAAAGCGTGTCCAGGCGCTGGAGGAAGGGCTGCGGGATGCGAAGAAAAAACCTCCGGAGGAAGCCGCTTCAATCGTGGCAAAACGGCCGACGGACTATCAGGGAAAAATCTGGGCCACAAGAAAGAACCCCTTCGTGGACCGAATGGCGTCTGCTTGGCTCATTAAACGATTTGTTGACCCGAAAGCCTCGTTCACTTTCATTGACGAGCGTGCTATCGCTTCGCTCGACAATACAACTGTAGCTTTCGACATGCGCGGCGCTGCATTTACCCATGTCGGCGACCTCTGCACATTCGAGGTGCTGGTAAAATCCTTCGGGATCAAAGACAAGGCGGCTAAAAAAATAGCCGAAATCGTGCATGACCTCGATGTGAAAGATGATAAGTACGGCAAGCCGGAAGCAGCTGGAGTGGAAGATATCCTCGCTGGCATCCGAAAGACAGCGAAGAACGACGCTGACGGACTTGAAAGAGGAATGGCCGCGTTCGAGATGCTGTATCAATCGAAAACATAACAACTAACAGGTAAAGGAAATTCGAAATGGCTCAAGGCAACATGCCAATAAGCGAAACAGCGCGGTACTGGCTGAAGCTGGGTTTCATCAGCTTCGGAGGCCCCACCGGCCAGATAGCGATCATGCACAAGGACCTGGTCGAAAAAAAGAAGTGGATCGCCGAGGACCACTTTCTCCAGGCATTGAACTTCTGCATGCTCCTGCCCGGACCAGAGGCGCAGCAGCTCGCCACCTACATCGGCTGGCTTCTTAACGGGAAATGGGGCGGGATTATTGCCGGCGGGTTATTCGTTCTTCCCTCCATCTTCATTCTATGGCTGCTCTCATGGATGTATGCAGCTTTCGGCAACGTGCCCACCCTTGCTGCGCTCTTCTACGGCTTGAAACCTGCCGTCGTCGCCATTGTTCTGGAGGCCGTTCTGCGCATCGGGAAAAAGTCTCTCAAGACGCGGTTCCTTTACTCGCTCGCAGGCGCAGCGTTCATTGGCATCTATTTTTTTAATGTTCCATTCCCCATCATCGTACTCTCAGCCGGGGCAATTGGCTATGTCGCCGGTATTCTGGTGCCGGGATTGTTTCCTTCAACACCAGCGAACAATACGACACCTGCGCAGGCCACGCTCGTTTCGGAAAAATCCGCCGAGACCCGCAGCCGTGGATGGCGTCGCTTTGTTAAAGTACTGTTCGTTTTCCTCGCTCTGTGGTCGCTGCCGATCGTGCTTCTCGGGTTCTGGAGAGGCTGGAACGACACATTCATCGATATCGGTATCCTGTTCAGCAAGGCAGCGGTCGTTACTTTCGGCGGCGCCTATGCCGTTCTCGGATACATCAGCCAGGAGGCAGTAAGCCATTATCACTGGATCATGCCGGAACAGATGATGGACGGCCTGGGTCTGGCGGAGACCACGCCGGGTCCGCTCATCATGGTGAACCAATTTGTCGGTTACCTAGCGGGATACTACCATGCCACTGGTCTTTCCCCGGCCCTCGGAGGAGCCATCGGCGGATTACTCACTACCTGGGTGACCTTCATCCCTTCATTTATGATGATCTTCCTCCTGGCGCCTTATATAGAAACACTCCGCAAGAACAAACAGCTGGGGACCGCGCTATCAGCTATCACCGCATCAGTCGTCGGTGTCGTGCTTAACCTGGCGGTATTATTTACTCATCACACCCTGATCCCTGATACCGGTGGTTTTGACTGGTACGCCCTCGCAGCGTCCATTGCGGCCTTCATAGGTATGCAGCGTTTCAAATGGGGCATGATTCCGGTGATCATCGGGTCCGCGCTGGCAGGGTTCGTGTGGAAAACAGTGTTATAAGAACCGAGAGGTTTTTGAAATGAGCCGATGGCTATTTGCCTCCCTTGCAATAATCTGCTTTCCGCTTGGTGTTCTTGCCGGTCCCCCGATTCTTACAAATGATACGGGGACCCCTGGCCCCGGGAAATGGGAAACGAACATGGGGTTTACCGTCGAGAAGCGACAGGATACAACTCTTTTTAATACGCCAGCCATCGATCTGAATTACGGGATTGGCGACCGTATACAACTCAATTACAGCGTTTCCTGGATCGTGCTGGACATGACGAATGAGGGTGCAAAAAACGGCCTCGGCAATTCCGAGGTTGCCGTAAAATGGAGGTTCTTAGATGAGGATAAAGACGGGCTGGCCCTGTCTGTCTATCCCCGGTTCATCTTCAACAACCCGGTATCCTCGGCGGACAGAGGACTTGTGGACAAGGGTACTGTCTTCAGGCTTCCTTTCCAAATGGAAAAGAAGATAGGTGTAATAATCATAAACCCTGAAATGGGCTATGACTTCCGTCAAGAGGGTGGTGACGGATGGCTGTATGCCCTTGCCCTGAAATATGACGAAATCAAGGGTCTCGAGATCTTGGCGGAAGTATTCGGAACAGCGGACAACAGCTTCAAGAAACTGGAGAACGTTGTTAATATTGGCGTTCGAAAAGACGTGAGCGAGAACGTATCCCTGCACGCTTCCGTTGGAAGAAGCCTGAATGACGCACCGGATCAACCGACACTGCTCTCGTATGTCGGTGTCCAGATGAGATTTTGATAGCGGCCATGGGGCTTTGAGTCAGACATATAACGTTTTTCGGAGGAACATATGAATAAGTTGAAAAAGCTTGTTGTAGGATTGGGGGTGTTTCTCATGTTCACTTCGCCGGTAGCTGCTCAGAATAGTGGCTCTCAAGAATCACGTAATTTCAACCCGCTCATAGGTGTCTGGCAGATTGAGAAGGACGGCGAGAACCAGGGATATGCCGTAGACGGCAGCGGATGGGCTCAAGGAGACTTGTCTGACGTGGCACGAGATAGCGCGACAGCGCTATATGGTGAAAAAGGCCCTGACTTTCTCAAAAACATAGCGGTGTATAAGGCCTTTCCGCTAAGCATTTACCGCGACGTAAATAACTTCACCAACGGCACGATGAGCGTATCATTCAAAGCGATAAGCGGGAAAGAGGATCAGGCAGCGGGGATAGCGTTCAATATCAAAGAAAACGGCGAGTATCTGGCTGTGAGAGCAAATGCCCTTGAAAACAACCTTATACTATTTTCCTTCACGAACGGGCAGCGTACCCATGTGCTGGACATTGATAATGTCCCCACGTCGCCGCAGCAGTGGCACACACTGAAGATCGTAATACAAGGGAAGAAGGTCGAAGGCTATGTTGATGATAAAAAATATCTCGATTACTCATTAAAAGAAAACGTAAGCGGCAGGATCGGTCTGTGGTCAAAATCCGATTCTCATGTATTGTTCAAGTCTTTCACTGTTCAGTCAAAATAGGAGGTACACCATGAAACAGGTTGCTGAAATGGCAGTGCAATTTATGGCCGCATCGGCAAGGACCGCGCCCAAGGCCGGGGGCAAGGATTTTCTCGAGATCGTCATGATCACGAAAGACGAGGACCTCAAGAAGATCGCGAACGCGATGAAAGAGTACGCGCCCAAGAGCACGAACGAGGCCTTCTGGAACCGGGATGCAGCGAACATTGAAAACTCACAGGCGCTTCTGCTGATCGGTCTTTCGAAGCCCGTGACCGCGGGGTATGACTGCGGCGCTTGCGGGTATCCCACGTGCGCGGAATTCACCAAGAACAAACAGATGAAGGCAAAGGAGATGGGATATACCGGTCCGCACTGCGTCATGCGGATGATGGACATCGGCGTTGCCCTCTCGTCGGCAGCAAAGACGGCAAGCATCCACAACGTAGACAACCGGGTGCAACAGCGCGTGGGCGCGGCTGCCCGGGCGCTTGGCCTGATCAATGCCGAGGTAGCCATGGGCATCCCTGTCAGCATAGGCGGCAAGAGCATCTATTTCGACCGCCAGGCACCAGCAAAACATTAAGAGAAGATTTGCCCCCTCACCTCAATCTTCTCCCCCGTTTGGGAGAGGAAGGAAAAACTCCCTCGCCCCTTCGGGGAGAAAGCCGGGGTGAGGGGGAGGAGTAAACTACCATGATAAAATTGCTCTCACCCTTCACCGCACTCTGCACCGTGGGATTCTTTGCACGGCTCTCCTATGCCCTGGCAAGGAGCCCGGTGCTTCCCCTTTTCGCCCTCTACCTCGGCGCAGGGCCGGAGGCAATCGGGTTTGCCGTCGGTATCTCGACCGTAACCGGGATCTTCTTCAAGCTCCCGGCGGGTGCGCTTTCGGACATCATAGGCAGGAAGAGGACTATGCTGATCGGCCTCCTATTCTTCGCCTTCATGCCCTTTGCGTACCTCTGGGTGGATAGCTACTATCCCTTGATCGTCATCCGGTTCATCCATGGACTTGCAACGGCAATATATGGTCCCGTGTCCATGGCGGTGGTGGCCGACATTGCGGGAGCAAAAAAGGGCGAGATGATGTCCTGGTTCTCTTCCATCACCATCATCGGGAACCTGCTCGGTGCGCCACTGGGCGGATTCATACTCCACCATGCAGTCGGTGCAGCCGAGCCTTCGCTCAAGGAATTCCACTATGCCTATCTCTTGAGCGGGATCACCGGCATGATGTCGCTGATTCTATCGCTTGGGTTACTCAGGGACGGGAAATCGGATCATGACGGAGCAAGCTTAAGAGAGGCGCACAAACGGTTCGTGTCAGGGATCAAAGAAGTCGGGAGCGACAAGCGCGTTGTGATCACCTCGGTCATGGAAGGCATGCAGAACATGGCTGTGGGGGCGCTTGAAGCATTCCTGCCGATCTATGCCGTGACGGTCGCGGGGCTGAATGAATTCCAGGCAGGCATCTTGTGGGGCGTCCAGGTCGTCACGACCATCTTGTCGAAACCGGTTATGGGCAAGACATCGGACAAGTACGGAAGGACAGCCCTAATCGTAACCGGGCTCTTGATCTGTGCTGTTTCTTTTGGCGCGATCCCGATGTTAAAGAGTTTCTCCCTGCTCATGGTTGCAGCGGCGTTCTTCGGTCTTGGTGAGGCTGTTGTCACATCGTCCGGCGCTGCCCTGGTCGCGGACCTGTGCAAGGAGAAACATTTCGGTACGGCCATGGGGACCTTCGGCACGATCTTCGATATCGGCCACGCATCAGGCCCCATTCTGGCGGGCTTTCTCATCGCCCGCTATGATTATCTCCATGCGTTCTGGTTTATGGCCGCGCTCCTGGTCCTTGCGGTCCCGGTCTTTGTAATGAATGTGAAGATCAGCAGGGCGTAAAAAAAGCCAAATTATGTTCGGATGCGCTATACTTTTGTTTATGTGCCGTAAAAACTTTAATCTAAAAGGAGACCACCATGACAAACGGAGAAACCTGCCCCATCAGTAAACTGGAAAAAATACTTTTAGCTACCGATATGTCCCTGGATAGTGAAGGCGCAATACGCGAGGCGATCAAGTTCGCCTCTAAATGTTCGAGCAAAATTTATGCGTGCATGACGCTCGAAACAAACCCTGAGTACGAGACTATCGGTTCCAGTGTGTTTGAACAGGAAGAAAAAGTGGCAACAGCACATCTGGAATCCATTAAAGCACGGGCGACAAAAGAAGGAGTATCATGCGAAACCATCTTTCATGAATCCATGGATGCCGCGGACGCCATTATTGACGAGGCAGTTGAAAAAAAGGTCGATATGATCATCATCGGCAGGCATGGTCGCAAAGGCGTAGCAAAGGCTTTGATGGGAGAAACTGCCGCAAAAGTCATCACTCATTCTCCCTGCAAAGTTCTTGTTATCCCCAAAGCAGCACAGATCGAATATAAGAACATCCTGGTCGCCACTGACGGTTTGACCCAGGCCAAAGCTGCGGTCGCGGAAGCTATCACAATCGCAAAACGCTGCGGAAGCCACATCATTGCGCTCTCGGCAATGCGCGACGAAAGCGAGCGTGCGGAGGCCACTAAATTTGCAAACGAGGCTGCGGAAATGGCAAAGAAAGAAGGCGTGTCGGCGGAAGCGGTCACCCCCGCAGGCAGATCGTTCAATGCCATCGTTGAAACAGCCGGCGGAAGGGCCGTAGACCTTATCGTCATGGGGACGTATGGAAAGACCGGTGTGAAGAAACTCCTTATGGGAAGTGCAACCGAAAAGGTCATCGGCAACGCCGGCTGTGCCGTGCTCGTGGTCAAAGCTTAACAACAGTTACTCGCAACAATGAAATACGTTGCGACGGCCTTCTTAGTTCATGGAACATCCGTGAAAAGGGGTTGTGTTATGAAATGGATCACCCGTGAAAAGGTAAAAGTAGATCGTGTTGCCTGTCCCTGGCTCATTAAAAAGTTCGTGGACAAGGACGCGGAATTTTTCTTTGTACCTGCAGAGAAGGTTCAGTCCGAGGCCGCGCGCCTGGGGGCAATTCTCTTTGACGTTCCGAACGCAGAGCTGGGACATCACGGCAAGGAATGCTCATTTGATGCGATTGTGAAAAAATATGGATTAGGGAAGGACCCCGCACTGGTATTGCTCGCCAGGATCGTGAACGGAGCGGACACAGACAACAGCCTTCATCAGCAGCCGGAGGGCCCCGGCCTGAACGCGATCGCCGAGGGGTTCCGGCATCTGAAACTCAGGGACGACCACGCGATCAATGCGGCAGAATGGATCGTATACGACGCGCTCTATGCCTATTGCAAAGAAATGATCGCAAAGGGAAAGCCGCATGGCGCATACGCGGCTTGACGTCGCGCTGCTGTTTAGCGCCAGAAGCGTGCGCCTCTTTGCCTACGGCGCGCTCTCGGTGGTGCTTGCCCTGTACCTGCACCAGGCAGGTCTGACCGGGGCGCAGATCGGCCTTCTCTTCACGCTGACGCTTGCCGGCGATGCGGGCATTTCGCTCTGGATCACGACAACGGCTGACCGGATCGGCAGAAAAAAGATGCTGCTTCTTGGCTCGGCCCTCATGATCCTTGCCGGTGTGGTCTTCAGCATGACCGGGAATATTGTCCTGCTCATGCTAGCGGCCATCATCGGGGTCATAAGCCCGAGCGGGAACGAGATCGGACCCTTCCTCTCGCTGGAACAGGCGGCATTGTCCCAGCTTCTTCCTTCCGCGCAGCGCACAAAGGCATTTGCCTGGTACAACCTCGCGGGATCGCTCGCGACGGCAACAGGCGCGCTTGCGGGCGGGTTCCTATCCCAGGGCCTGATGCATGCTGGGTTCTCGGAGCTCGCGTCATATAAAGCGGTGATCCTGGGTTATGCAGCATGCGGCGTGGTTATCTTTGTTTTTTTCCTGTCCCTTTCCCCGGCCGTTGAAGCAGCAGGAGCAGCCCCGTCCGCAGAGCGCATTCTCGGGCTTCATAGGTCCAGGAGAGTTGTGTTGAAGCTCTCAGCCCTCTTTGCACTTGATGCGTTTGCAGGCGGGTTCGTGATCCAGAGCATGGTGGCCTACTGGTTCCACATCAAGTTCGGCATTGATGCGGGGATCCTGGGAAGCATCTTCTTCGGCGCG
>Ga0209048_10005845_pt1 | contig 11574 bp, 8 predicted proteins | sample FrelakmetCRP12CR_FD_187146 | JGI IMG/M metagenome (GOLD analysis project Ga0209048, IMG submission 187146) | Freshwater lake sediment microbial communities from the University of Notre Dame, USA, for methane emissions studies - CRP12 CR (SPAdes)... | ecosystem: Environmental > Aquatic >... | reverse complement strand
CGGGGACATCGCTCCAACCTTGTCACGGCTTATCTCGGGAGGTGCCTATGCAAAGATTGCGACTCTTCGTCGGGTCATCACTGGCAGTATGCCTCCTCTGCACACTGAGTTTTGCCCAGGGTAACCACGTTGTGCGGATCGGCGTAACGCTTATGGAGAACTCAGTCGTGGGACTGTCGAGCGCCGCCGCGCGCGATAAGCTAGTCAAAGCGCTAGGCCGTCAGAAGGACAAGAAGGCCCAGTTGGCGCTCGAGGGAGTAGCGATTGACGCCACCGCGAGCGCTGCGATCATGGCCGACGCCACGCAGAAAAACTGCGCATACGTCGTACAGACCAAACTCACCGAGACGCACGAGCAAGGCAATGTTTCGGGCCGTGCCGGCAATGCTAGCAACGTACCGGAATACAGTGCCACCATCGATTACAAACTATTTCGGGTCTCTGACGGGTCCACCGTGGGCAGTGGCTCCGCCAAAGCAACGGACGTCGGATCGGCCGCAGAAATTGTTGCCCAGGCCTTGGATCACGTAGCCGGCAAAGTGCTGGCTGACATCAAGAAGGTGCCAGCCTCCTAGCAAGGTGTCTTCGACGCTTGATTCGGTGCGATGTGCACGTAGCTCCCTTGTGAGCTGTTACGGCGCGAAGGAATCGTGGTTTTTAGCAACGATCCCATGTACATCGCGATTTCGTCGCAGGCGTTCTGACGGGGACACAACTGGCGGTCCTTGAGCGCCTTGTCCGGAAGGGCTTCTTTGTTCAAATGAGCGCGGCAGCAGGGTCCCGCTCCCCACACGGACCTGAATTAACTGCTCGGTGGCCATGGCATCGGGCAGTTTGGCACTACGCGCTTGCATGGGCGGCTCCTGAATAGATCTCCAGTTTGTGCTTAGCATCCCGCAAGGCCTCGCGTACGCGAGCGGGCGCAGTTCCTCCGAAAACGTCGTGGACCGCCAGAACATTTTGCAGTTTGAGGCTCTGGTAAAACGACCCATTGGCCTCGATGCCGCACAGCGAGAAGTCTTCGGGAGACAATTGCTCGAGTTCGCAATTCTTGTCCAGGCACAGACGTACGGCCTTGCCCGTCAGTTCGTGGGCCCGGCGAAAGGCCACGCCTTGGCGCACCAGGTAAGCCGCGGCCGCTTGCGCATTCATGAAGCCATGACTCGCGGCCCGTTGCATCTGCTTGAAGTCCAGCTCCACCGCCGCCATAAATCCAGCGGCAACCCGCAGCATGTTGGTCACCTGATTCGACGCGGAGAACACGGGCTGTTGTGTCTCCTGTAGGTCTTTGTTGTAAGCCAGCGGCAATCCTTTGATGGTGGTAAACATCGCCATCTCAGCAGCAAAGACATGGCCGGCTTTGCCGCGAATCAACTCCAACGCGTCGGGGTTTTTCTTTTGTGGCAGCGCGCTGCTGCCGGTGGAAAGCTGTTCCGGTAACTTAATGAAGCCGCACTCGGTGGTCGAGTAGAGAATCAATTCTTCCGCCCAACGGCTGAGATGCAAGGCGAGAAATGACAGGCCTTGTACGAACTCGAGGGCGAAATCGCGATCGCTGGTCGCGTCGATGCTGTTGGCGGTCGGCGCGTCGAAGTCTAGTTGCCTGGCGAGCGCGTCCCGATCGAGCGGAAGCACGGTTCCCGCCACCGCTCCCGAACCTAGCGGACACTGGTTCAACCGCTGGCGGCACTCGGAGAGACGCTCCAGGTCGCGCAGAAACATTTCGACATATGCCAGCAACCAATGCGCTACCAGCACCGGATCGGCACGCTGCATGTGGGTGTACGCCGGCATCGCGTTCTCACCCGCAGAATAAGCACGGGTGACGAACGTACCGACCAACTCCACCAGCAAATCGGAGATCAGGTCGATCTGGTCGCGCACGTAGAGCCGCAAGTCGGTGGCGATCTGCTCGTTGCGGCTGCGACCGGAATGCAGCTTGTAGCCGACTTCTCCCGCCAGTTCCACCAGGCGTGACTCGACGTAGTGGTGCACATCCTCGATGGCTGGATCGTCGGCCTCGGGGAGGTCCTCGCGGGCAATCTGCTCCAGCGCCAGCACCGTTCTGGCCAGCTCCTCCGCATTCAGGATGCCCACCTTGGCGAGCGCGGCTGCGTGGGCCTGGCTGGCGGCGACCTCATAAGGCAGCAGAACGCGATCGAAGGGAAACGAACGCTGCCACTGCTCGAACTCGGTATTCTGCGCCTGGCTGAAGCGACCCGACCACATTTTCATTTCACTGTCTCCGTTTGGATCAGGACGCGCGACCGCGCCGGCAATCCCAGGATGCGAATGAACCCTTCCGCGTCTTTCTGGTTATAGCTTGCGCCCATGGTGAAACTGGCCACATCCGGACGATAGTCGGCGGGAAGCGGTGAACACCGCCTTGCAACAATAGAACAAACGGCCCGAGCCACCGAATGTGCCAGGTGCCGAGGGCAGCGGAATTACTTGTTGGGCACCAGGCGAGCCTTCTCGTACTGGCTGAAGACCGCGTTGGCGCCTTCGTGGGCGGGGGTCCCGGAAAGCAACTGCTCCTTGCGGTAAACCAGGTTGCTGGCGTTGTAGGTGGCCAGTTCGAAACCGTGGCCGTGGGTGATGGCGTCGGTGGGACAGGCCTCCACGCAGTAACCGCAAAAAATGCAGCGGTTGTAGTCGATGTTATAGACCTTGGCGTAGCGTTCGGCGCCGCTGATGCGTTTCTCGGCCGTGTTCTCCGCCGCCTCGATGTAAATGCAGTTCGACGGACACGCCGCGGCGCAAAGGAAACAGGCCACGCACTTTTCCAGGCCGTGCTCATCGCGCTGCAGCACATGCATCCCGCGGAAGCGCTCCTGAAACATCGCGCCGCGCGTGGGACCCGGCCCGTCGGGATAGTTTTCCACGATGGTGGGCTTAAACATCTCCCCAAAAGTAACGCTCATACCTTTGGCAATGGCCGCTATGTTCTTCACGATTCCCATGATCGGTGTTCAGTATAACAACTGGAAGGGCGGCGTGGCGCTACCCACGCGCCTTCAGCAATTCGTAATGGTGCTGGGCATGGCCGGCGACGATGTACGCCAGCGCACGCACGCTCACCGGATGGCCGTTGGCAATCCCGGAACGCAGCCCAGCTTCCGGTGAGATCGACCCAAACAGCGCGATGGTAGCTCCGCGGATGTTCTTCAGCTCGACCAGCAAATCATGCCTCAGGCGAGCATTGAACTCCCCGGCAACAACGTAATCGTCCTGCTCGAAGCCTTGGAGTTCCTGGTGGTCTCCGCGGGCAAAGCGCAGCGCCCGGTAGGTCATGACGCGCTCGGTGTCGCACAGGTGACCGAGCACCTCCTTGACGCTCCATTTGCCGGGGGCCGGACGCAGGCTGGCTGCCTCTTCGGAGATGTCCTTGACCAACGAGACAATCTCCTCGTACTGCTTCAGAAGAAAGTCTTCCACCGGCCCTTCAGGAACGCGGGCGATGTAGTTGGCGTAAAAGTCGGCGTATTCGGAGAGATCAGGACGGGTAAGCATGTGCCGTCTCCTATACTCAAGATGCAAATCTCAACCGCAATGGACTAACTGCTGACTGCCGAGTGCGGAGTGCTGGTTTACTCCAGCCCGAATTCCTTCCAGCGCTTCGTCACTTGCTCCTTGGTTTTTTCGTCCATGCGGATTTCGTCCGGCCAGGGGCGGGTAAAGCCTTCGGTCGGCCATTTGCGGGTAGCGTCCACGCCCATCTTTGAGCCGTAATCGGGCAGACGCGAGGCGTGGTCCAGCGAGTCCACCGGGCCGAGGGTGAACTGAATGTCGCGCTCGGGATCGATGTTGTTCAGCACTTTCAGCGTGACTTCGCCGAGGTCCTGCACGTTGACGTCTTCGTCCACCACGAGAATGCACTTGGTGGACATGGCCTGCCCCAGGGCCCAGATGCCGTTCATGACTTTCCGCGCCTGACCGGGATAGGACTTGCGGATCGACAGGATCATCAGGTTGTGGAAGATGCCTTCGACGGGTAGGTTCACGTCCACGATCTCGGGAATGGTCAGCCGCATCAACGGCAGGAAAATCCGCTCCACCGCTTTGCCCATCCACGCGTCTTCCATCGGAGGCTTGCCGACGATCGTCGTGGAGTAGATGGGGTCCTTGCGGTGGGTGATGCAGGTGACGTGGAACACCGGGTAGAGGTCTTGCGGCGTGTAGAAGCCGGTGTGGTCGCCGAAAGGGCCTTCCATGCGCAGCTCGTCCAGTTGCACATAGCCTTCGAGCACGATCTCAGAGGTGGCCGGCACTTCCAGGTCTACGGTCTCGCACTTCACCAGTTCCACCGGCTTCTGCCGCAGGAACCCCGCGATCATGTACTCCTCAACGTCAGGCGGGGCGGGCACGATGGACGAGAACATCACCGCAGGCTCAGTGCCGATCGCCACGGCGACGTCCATCCTTCCCGCGACCTGCTTCCCTTCCGCCACCCGCGAGCCGCCGCCGGAGCGCGCCATCAGGTCCAGTGCGGCGGTCAGGGGATGAGCTTCGCCGGCGGCTGCGGCCCTTCGCATCTGCTCGCGATAGTGCTCGGCGCCCTGTTTCTGGCGCTGCCAGTGCATGCCCGCCGTCTGCCCGTCGTAGACATGCATGCGATAGGTGCCCACGTTGCGCTTGCCTGTCCTGGGATCTTTGGTAATCACCGAGGGCAACGTGATGAAGCGTCCGCCGTCCTGCGGCCAGCACTGCAGAATGGGAAAGTCGAGGAGCGAAAAGTTGTCGCGCTGAATCACTTCCTTGCAGGGGCCGCTGGAAACTTCCTTGGGAAAGAACTTGCCCATCTCAGCCAGCATGGGCAACATCTTGATTTTGTCGAGCAGGCCTTGCGGCGATTTCACGTCCATGAAGAACTTGATCCGCTCGGCAACCTCGTCGAGCGAATCCACATCCAGCGCCAACTTCATGCGGTGCTCGGAGCCGAACTGGTTGATGAGCAACCTGGCTCCGGGATGGCCCTTCACGTTCTCGAACAGCAAGACCGGGCCGCCGGGCCCCTGTGTGCCGCGCGGGCCCCACTTGGAGACGCGGTCGGTGATCTCGCCGATCTCCAGCACCGGATCGGCTTCCGCCTTGATGCGCTTCAGTTCGCCCGCTTTGTCCAGGGCGGAGATCCATTCCCTCAGGTCGTAATAGGCCAAGCCAGCCTCGCTTTGGTCGCCGGTCGTGCGCGGAATCTCGGATTGCGCGCTACCGGACGATTATAGAGGGCAGACGCCGGAATACCGCGAATCGCCGCTCACCACTCTGAAGCGTCTGAGCCACTCGTTGTCGGTAATAACTCATCGCTAAACAAGCAGGCCGGATGAGCCGGCCACCTTGTCGCCGACTCTGGCTTCCGCAGAGCGCCGGGTACCCTCCCCGAAAGCATCTGGCAGGGTCGTTTACAAATTACGCAACTATAGGCGCGGGCTCGCAGGATGCGGACCCGCACTGCAACAGATGTTCGCGCCTTTACACTAAATGTCCGGTGTCAGACCGACCGAATCCAACTAGCAAATAAGTTGCCAACAATTCGTTCCGTCCCCCTTGCCAGTCGCCTAACTTCGGCTAGATAATCTCGTGCAATGTTTGGGTAGAGTGTGGGGAACTCCTTATTTCTCCGTAAGCCTTCAACGACCGGTATCATCGCAGAAGATTGCTTCTTGCAGTGAGAGATTTCACCCAATTCGCTGATCGCCTCAAGACGCCGGCTCCTCGTTCGTCCAAACGCAGTGAATTGCCAGAAAAAAGAGAGCAACAGCCTACACTTGAGCATCCATGTCGCTCATCGAGGATGACACCATGCCCGTGAATCACATCGATTTTCCGCTGGATAAACTGACGCATCCGCAAACCGAAGAACAGCTGCAGCAGAAACTGGCGCAGGAACGAGCGCGGCTGGCCAGCATGATGGGCCTGGAGAGCGGCCCGGTTCGTCACTTCAAGCGGCCGGCGGAACGGCCCTTCAGCGCCGAAGAACGCAACCAGGTGACGATCCTGTTCGGTGGCCTGACCTGGAAGCACGAGCGAGTGATCCAGGCGGTCTTTGCAAGTTGCGGTTATCGCTGCGAGATCTTGCCGGACCCCGACGTTGCGGCTTTCCAACTCGGCAAAGAGTACGGCAACAACGGGCAGTGCAATCCGACGTATTTCACCGTGGGCAACCTGGTGCAGTACCTGCAGAGCCTGCAAGCCCAGGGGATGAGCAAGAAAGACATCATCGACAAACACGTGTTCTTCACCGCGGGCTCGTGCGGCCCGTGCCGCTTCGGCATGTATGAGTCGGAATATCGCCTGGCACTCCAAAACGCCGGCTTCGATGGTTTCCGAGTGTTGCTCTTCCAGCAGAACGACGGCGTGAAGGCCGCCTCGGGCGAAGCGGGGTTGAAGTTCACCGTCGATTTTGGGATGGGCATGTTCAACGCGCTGAACCTCGGCGACATCATGAACGAGATGATTTACCGCGTGCGCCCCTACGAAGCAGAAAAAGGCACTACCGACCGCGTCTTCAAGGAGGCGGTGGACACGCTGTGCACCATGCTCCGCGAGCGCAAGCCGTTCGAGGACCACGAGGACCTGCCGGAATGGATGGCGAAGAGGATTCGCCCCAACAAAGGCAAAAAGTGGGAGCTCTGGGTCAACTCGCTGCTCAAAGTACGCGAGCAGCTTTACGGCGAGCCCTACAAAGACGCCCTAAACGCCGTTCGCGACAAGCTGGCCACGATCGAAGTGGACCGTCTGCGGGTGAAACCGGTGGTGAAGATCATTGGCGAATTCTGGGCACAGACCACCGAAGGCGACGGTAACTTTCACATGTTCGAATTCCTGGAGCGCGAGGGCGCGCAGGTTTTAGTTGAGCCCATCGCCACGTGGGTGATGTACATGATGTACCAGGCCAAGGCACGCGCCGCCGCTCGCCGCTCACTCGATGCTCCTTACAAGAAAGTGCAGTGGTGGGAGCTGCACAAGATGGCGGTCAACGAGTTGAAGTTCCGCCAGAAGCAGTGGTTGTTCGGCGTCGGCGAGCACTTTTACGCGCGCCAGTATCACCGCATTGTTGAGCGACTGGGCAACATCGCCCACCACCTGATTGATCAGAAGGAAATGGCCGAGATGGCCAACCCGTTCTACAACGAGTTTGCGCGCGGCGGCGAGGGCCACCTCGAAGTCGGCAAGAACGTTTGGTACACCAAGAACCAAATGTGCCACATGGTGCTGGCGCTCAAGCCGTTCGGATGCATGCCCTCGTCGCAGTCGGACGGCGTGCAGTCAGCGGTCGCCAACCACTTCAAGGAGATGATCTTCCTGCCCATCGAAACCTCGGGCGAAGGCGAGATCAACGCCCACAGCCGCGTGCAGATGGCGCTGGGCGAAGCGAAGGTCAAGGCCCGCCTCGAGTTTGAGCAGGCGCTCAAGTCCACGGGCAAGCGACTGGAGGACATCAAGGAGTACGTTGCCGAGCATCCCGAGCTGCGCAACCTGTTCTATCCGGTGCCGCACGTGCACGGATACGCCGGCGTGGCAGCGAACTTCGTGTTGCACGTCAACGATCTGATGAACGGCAAGAAGCGCCTCGCCCGGGTTCCGGCGACCCCGCCACGGAAGTTCGAGGTGGCTGCCGCTTTCGGCGATTAGCGGCAGGTTGTTTCTATCATTCGAATCTACGGAGGAGGAAAAGGCCCCCATGCCGGAAGTGCAGGTACCAGCAAGTACGGAAGCTGCCCCGACTTATCGTTTAGATGTGCAATTGCACGAGTTGCTGATGAAGCAGCCGGAGGCGCCTCGCCTGCTGCCTCCGCCACCGGATAGCAAGGAGCAGAAGCTGCCGACGCCCGTCTTTCCACAGCATCCGGAGCTGATGTCGGCGGGCGACGAGGATTTCTTCCCCACGAACGGGCGCCGCAAGTACAAGACGAAGCACGTCTACCGCGCCATGAAGGGCTGGGCCTTCCCGTTTTTCCGCTCGCGCGTGATGCCGGGCGAATTTCATCCCATCATTGCCTACCTGTTCAACGAGTGGAAGTGCAACCTCGATTGCCACTATTGCTGGGCCTTCGACAACAGCGTCCGCGGCATGACCGAGGACGTAGCCAAGCGCTCCATCGACTGGCTGCACGACAGCGGCTGCCGGGTGCTGGCGTTGATGGGCGGCGAACCGCTGCTGCGCCCCGACTTCGCCCACAAGATCATCTACTACGCAGCTAAGAAGGATTTCTGGATCTACCTGCCGACCAACGGTCGTTTGCTGCGCACGGATGTCATCGACAAGGTCGCCGATGCGGGCGTCGCCACGGTCAACCTTGCGGTGGATGCCTGGGACATCAAGCCCGGCCTGCCCAAGGCAATGGTGCCCATACGTTCGTACTTCGATTACCTCGTCAAGAAGCAATACAAGTACGGCTACTCGGTGTTCCTCAACATCAACATCTGCCACAACAATATGGACGATGTGCGGCAGTTGACCGAGTTGGCGCACGACAGCGGCGTCGCGACCGACTATCACATCTGCGAATCGCCCATGACCGAGCAGCCACACTTCAAGCACCTGTACACCAATCCGACGTTCATTCGCCCGGACGACCAGCCGCTGGTAGCGGAGTTGGTGGACTGGCTCATCGAGAAGCAGAAGTCGGGCTTCCACATGGTGAACTCGGTGGAGCGACTGGCGCAGATGAAGGACTTCATCAAGGGCGATTTGGAAGATTGGAACTGCCGCGCCGGGCAGAACTCGCTGATCGTGCGCGTGGACGGCACGCTGGCGCCCTGCTTCCCCATGTACTCCGCCGGCTACGATTGGGGTACGATTGAGAATCAGAAGTTTGAACAGAAACAACTGAAGGACATGAAGAAGGAGTGCCAGAAGCACTGCTTCTCGACCCTGAACCACATCCTGGCGTTCTGCTATAACGACCGCCGGGTCATCACCTGGCTGTTCAAGCAGGCTAGGAACGGCTTCCAGGGAGTACAGGGGAATTTCGGCGAGTAGTTATTAACAACGAGAAGGGGCTTCAGCCCCTCACAGTAGTTTGGGAGGTCCAGTGGATTCGCATCCTCACCATCACGGGTCTTGCAGTACCGGCGACCAAAAGGTTGACGTCCAGCTCGACGCTCTGCTGAATTCTGCGCCTGCCGAAGAATCTCTTCCTGCGCGGGTCATGGCCCGCTCACGCGAAGTCGCCTCGCAATCCGGCCACAAGCCTGTTTACACCGTCGGCATGGACGTGGGATCTACCACGGTCAAAGCTGTGGTCGTAGACGTCGAATCCGACCAGATGATCTGGCAGGACTACCAGCGCCACGAAACCAAGCAGCCGGAGAAACTTCTCGAGTTTCTCAAGCGCATGCAGGACGAAGTCGGCATCGCACCGCACAATTGCCGGATCTTCATCACCGGGTCGGGGGGAGGCGCACTGGCCAACCTGGTCGGCGCCAAGTTCGTGCAGGAAGTGACCGCGGTTTCGCTCGCCGTAGAGAAGCTGCATCCCGAGGTGAACTCGGTGATCGAACTGGGCGGACAGGATGCCAAGATCATCGTCTTCAAAGAAGACGCAAATACCGGCCGCAAGAAGAAGATCCCATCGATGAATGACAAGTGCGCCGGAGGGACCGGCGCCGTCATCGACAAGATCAACGCCAAGCTGAAGATTTCCCCAGAAGAACTGTGCGACCAGGGTTACATTGGAATCAAATTGCATCCCGTGGCCGGCAAGTGCGGCGTCTTCGCCGAAACCGACATAAACGGCCTCCAGAAGCAGGGCATCCCACCTGACCAATTGATGGCGTCGTTGTTCGACGCTATCGTTCTCCAGAACCTTACCGTTTTGACTCGCGGCCACACCCTGCGCCCTCACGTCCTGCTTCTCGGAGGCCCGAACAGCTTCATCCGCGGCATGAAGGAGGCGTGGCAGCAGAACATCCCGCGCACATGGGAAGAGCGCAAGGTCCAGCTTCCCGAGGGCGTAAAACCGGAAGAGTTGATCAAGGTTCCCGAGAACGCGCAGTATTTCGCGGCGCTGGGCGCAGTCGAGTTCGGCAAGGACGAGGAGCCCGAGGTCGGCGTCTACATGGGCACGGAGTGCCTGGAGGACTACATCACCGTCGGCCGGCAGGCGGAGAAGGCGAAGTCGGGCGCGGCTGGACTCAGCGCCTCCGACGAAGAGCTGGCTGAGTTCAAGAAACAGTACATCATCCCTAAATTCATTGGCGCCAAATTCCAGCAGGGCGAGACCGTGCGCGGATTCGTCGGCCTGGATGGCGGTTCGACCTCCACCAAGGCTGTGCTCCTGTCCGAACAGGGCGATGTCCTGTCCAAGGCATACCAACTGTCGGGCGGCAATCCTATCCAGGACACCATCGACATGTTCGTGGCGCTGCGCCAACAGGTGGAATCGCAGGGGGCAACGCTGGAAGTGCTGGGAGTCGGCACCACCGGCTACGCCAAGGACGTGTTGAAAGACGTGCTGAAAGCCGATGTGGCGCTGGTGGAGACCGTGGCGCACACCGAGTCGGCCATGAAGTTCTACAAGGACCCACACGTCATCGTGGATGTGGGCGGGCAGGACATCAAGCTCATCGTTCTGAAGGACGGCCGGGTAAAGGATTTCAAGCTGAACACGCAGTGCTCGGCGGGCAACGGCTACTTTTTGCAAGGCACGGCGGAATCGCTGGGCTACAAAGTGGATGACTACGCGGACGTGGCATTTTCCGCCAACACCATGCCGGTCTTCGGCTACGGCTGCGCGGTGTTCATGCAATCGGATATCGTGAACTTCCAGCGGCAGGGCTGGCGCGGCGAAGAGATTCTCGCCGGGCTAGCCAACGTGCTGCCCAAGAACATTTTCCTCTATGTTGCCGGAATTCCGAACCTGGCCAAGCTGGGCTCGCGCTTCATCCTGCAAGGCGGCACGCAGAAGAACCTGGCGGCGGTGAAGTCGGAGGTCGATTTCATCCGCTCGCACTTCCACGGCGTTGAGCACGGGCCGGAAGTCATCGTGCACGAGCACTGCGGCGAGTCCGGCGCCATCGGCGCGGGGGTCGAGTCCTCCCGTCTGTACAAGAACGGTCATCGCACGACGTTCATCGGGCTGGATGCGGTGCAAAACATTGGCTATCGCAGCACCCGCAATGAGGACACGCGCTGCTACTTCTGCAAGAACAACTGCCTGCGCACCTTTATCGATGTCACGGTCGGCGAAGCAGAGGCGCCATCGCCGTTGCCGGTGTTCAAGTCCAAGGTGCCGTTGCAGGAGGGCGAGCGCCGCCTGATCATCTCGACCTGCGAAAAAGGCCAGGTCGAGGACGTCAACGCCATGCGGGGCATCAAGGCGGGCCTCGACGCGGTGAAGAAGGAAAATCCCAACCTCGTCGATCTGGCGGCCCACGAGGCCTGGCGCTCGCGCAATCCGCTGAGAGCCGCCGACCCGGTTCCCGCGCGCGCCTGGACGCCGTCCGCAAAGCGGCGAGTTACGTTGATGAAGAAGCGCTCCAGCCGGCCGTAGGTATGCCAGTCGATGCGCCGCAGATCGTCGCCATGGATGTAGGGGCGGAAGTCGACAAACTCCACGCTTTGGCCCT
>Ga0209048_10005844_pt1 | contig 11575 bp, 9 predicted proteins | sample FrelakmetCRP12CR_FD_187146 | JGI IMG/M metagenome (GOLD analysis project Ga0209048, IMG submission 187146) | Freshwater lake sediment microbial communities from the University of Notre Dame, USA, for methane emissions studies - CRP12 CR (SPAdes)... | ecosystem: Environmental > Aquatic >... | reverse complement strand
ATTATCTTGCTCACCAACAAGGTTGGTTCGCTAAAGGTGTGGGGCCTTCGCCCCCACACCCCACCACTGACAATGTCAGTGGATTAGCTTAAAATTTAAGGGCGTCCTGCTTTCTTACAGATCAAGGGTCCGGACATTGCTGACTACGATCCTGTTCTCCCGATTGGAAATGGATCTCCGATTATTTCTTCACATACTCCGCCGGAATTTCAAATACGTCAGACGAAATCGAATTGACCTGGATGGCTTTGACCTCCGTCATGCTGGAGAAAAATGCCCCCTCTTTTCCACCTGTGGAGGAAGGCTTCTCTCCGCCCATCTTCTGGGTCACCTTTCCGGCAAGCCCCCCCAAGAATCCCCCGACACTCTTTTGAATATCAGAAATCGATCCTGAAGATGGCGCTTCCTCTTTCGCCCCGGCAGCGGCTTTGTCCCCCTCCATTGTCCAGTTCACCACCGAACGGATCGGGTATCCTTTGACCTTAGACATTTCTTCTTGAAGCCGTTTAACCCCTTTTCCCATTTCCTCCCCCGAAGCCCCCGACATCGCCCCCAGCGCCTCGATCCCTAACCGTTTGGTTTCCTCCTGGGAAAGATCAATACCCAGTTTGTGCGCGTAGGCCTTATTAAACTGGAGCTCTTCCGCCTGAACATTGCGAATGGCGGTTGTCTCGGGTGTCGTCCAAAGATTCGTGGTCATCGTGGAACGGGTTTTTGCTTTGGTTTCAAGGTCTTCCATTTCAAGAAGCCAGGTGAGCAAGTATTCTTCGCATGGGAACCCGTTGATGGTTTCAGAGGCGCCCGTCTTCTTCACGGTAACTTCGGATTTGGTTACCCGAGTCTTGTGCTTTTCCTTCGCTGCCTGTTCTTTTGGCTCACCCATTTTAAACGGTTCGATTGCCTTTTCCGTATAGGTTTTATTTTTTGGGTCGAGATTCCAATAAACCCCCTTGTCCAAACGGGTAATGGTTATACTCTCACCCCCACCCGCGATCTTGGATAGGATTGCCCCCGTAAACTTGCTGATAGTTGACGCCGACATCCTGTCACCTTGATAGCGTTTGATCACGGTTCCCTCAGAGGCGCCCATGCCTTTGAATCCATCTGTTTTCATTATCGATTCAATCGTGGCGTCCCCCCAGGCCAGAGTATTCACCAGGAACAGGGAAATCCCCATAACCATAATAGCAATGTGTCGCATTCGGCCCTCCTTACCTATTTATTCCAAATCTCTTATAGCTACTCGAAATCGGCCCTTATTTCCTTGATAGAATGATAACATTCCATTACAGGATCTGCAGAGGTGTTGTACTTGCCCAAGTATTCGTCCCGGATTATTGCGGTATATGGTTTTTCTCTATCAGCCGTGTTGAGATCGTGCCGCTGTCCGCACCTTGGAAAAAAGCCAACCCATTGCAGATATCGTTCTGAAATCATAACTATTTAGGGTTTATAAATCAGCCAGTTACTTCTTCTCTCATTGGAATGCAGATACGGGGGGCCGACGCTTTGCCCAGGGCCTTGCTTCCTCCAATTGGGCAGCCAGACGGAAAAGGGTCGCTTCGTCTCCAAAACGTCCTGCGAATTGAACACCAATGGGAATGTTGTCTTCATTCCAGAACAGGGGAACCGACATGGCCGGCTGGCCGGTCATGTTCTGGACACGGGTGAAAACCACAAAAGAAAGGGTCGCCTCCAGCCATTTCATCTGGTCATCCGGGATAAACTTGAAAGCGCCCAGTCTGGTCGGAGGAATGCGCATCGTGGGGGATAAAAGCAGGTCATAGCCGCCTTCATGATACCACCCCGCAATTTTGCGCGAGAAACGCTGAATTTCTTCAATCGCGCAAAGGTACTCCCCTCCCGTGTGCCTTAATCCTGCCTGATACATTGCCCAGGTTATGGGTTCCAGTTCCTCCTGTTGGATCTTTTTATTCAATTCCTTTTCCCAATAGGCAACCGTGTGCGCCATTCCGCAGGTGAAAATTTTACCGAAAAGTATTGATATTTCCGGATGCCCCAATTGATCGGGGGCAATTTCTTCGACAATATGACCCAGTTTTTCGCAGAGAAGGGCGGCATCTTTGACGGCAGCTTCGCAGTCGGAATGCAACTGCGGGGTTTCATGCCATCCATCCGGAACCCGGGTCAGGAACCCAATCTTCAAACGCCCTGGCTCCCGTCCCACCTCTTCCAGATAGGAACGTTCTGTGGGGGGAGCCCAGTAAGGATCACCGGCGGCTTGCCCGGAGGTTGCATCGAGCAGGGCCGCCGAATCCCTGACCGTGCGGGTCACGGCATGTTCATGAACAATTCCGCCGCCTAAATCCCCAAAGAGCGGGCCGAGGGGATTCCGCCCCCGGGTGGGCTTCAACCCGAAAAGCCCGCAACAGGCGGCAGGGATGCGGATCGAGCCGCCGCCATCGTTCCCGTGGGCCATCGGGACAATCCCTGCGGCGACGGCGGCTGCCGATCCGCCGCTTGACCCGCCCGGCGTCAAACCCGGATTCCAGGGATTGGCCGTCGGACCATATAGGAGCGGTTCGGTTGTCGGCAGAAGACCGAACTCAGGAGTATTGGTCTTGCCCAGAATGACCAGTCCGGCGGCCTTCTGCCGTTTTACCAACTCGGTATCTATCTTTGAGATATACCCTTTGACTGCACGGGAACCTTCATGAAAGGGGGCATTTTTATATTCGGCAACCAGATCCTTTAAAAGAAAGGGGACTCCGCAGAATCTGATACCGCTTGTTTTCTTCGCTCCTGCTGCCGTATCCCAGTGCTTTGCCGTTTCCCGGGCCTGATCGTACATTTTATGAATCACCGCATTCAGTTTGGGATTCAGTTTTTCGATTCGCTGGATCGTGATCTCGAGCAACTCCGTCGGCTTTACTTCCTTCTTGCGAACCAATTCCCCCAGCGAAACAGCATCGTCTTTGATTAGCTCATCTTTCATTTTGGTTTCCCTTTGATTGATCGTTTGATTGCCTATGATTTATTACCCAGTTGTCCTTGATCGCCGAAGGCACTTCCCAAACAAATTCACCTACCATGGGCCAAAATGGAGAATTTGGTCACATTATTGCATAAATGAAAATAATATCAACGACCAAGAAGGCAAAATGCATCGTTGGTTTGACAAGATGCCCCATTGTTGATAGTCTGAAATCAATTCAAGCTGATCATTCTCGGGGTACTAAGAAGACCATGGAAAAGCAATCCTATCATGCCGTTGGCAAGCAGGCGATTCGGAAAGACGGGTTTGCGAAAGTGACCGGACAGGAAATTTATACCTCCGATGTCATTCTGCCCCGCATGCTCCATGCCAGGGTATTACGCAGCGCCTATCCTCACGCCCGAATTACCCAAATCGATACGAGCGCAGCCGAACGATTGGGGGCCGTGTGCATTACCTTCAAGGATATTCCCAAAATAAAGTACAACGAGCGCCTGGTCAGTATTCCTCGATCGACCTATAAGGACCGTTTCGTGCTCGCGGAGAAAGCCTGCCATGTGGGCGAGGCGATTGCCGCGATTGCTGCGGAAACAGAGGAACTCGCCGAAAAGGCACTCCGTCTCATCCAGGTCGAATATGATCCTTACCCCGGAATCTTCGATCCGATCGAGGCCATGAAGGAAGGCGCCCCGGTTCTCCACGAATCCATTTTCGTGGGCGACGAGGAGCGGAAGATCCAGGACAACATCGCCGCCGCCCGAGAAATCCGGGAGGGCAACCCGGAGCAGGGATTCGACCAAGCCGATCTGATCCTGGAGGAAGAATTCCAAACCGGCCGCGTCTACCACGGGCAGATGGAAACCAAATCCGTCGTCTGCCAGCCGGAGGCCGACGGGGGTATCACCGTCTGGACCACTACCCAGACCATCCACAATGTGCGCCAGCTCTTAGGGCACATTTTCAAGCTCCCCCTGAGCAAAGTCAACGTGAAGCGGATCACCGTTGGAGGCTCTTTCGGTTCAAGCATCCAGATGAACTCCGTTGTGCCCATCGGCGTGGCCCTGGCCTTGAAGGCGCGCCGCCCCGTAAAACTCGTATCCACCCGGGAAGAGGATTTTTACAGCCATGTGAAATACCCCTCCCTGATCCGCCTGAAGCTCGGCGCCCGCAAAGACGGGATTCTTACCTCCGGCCATATGCAGGTCATCGTGGATATCGGGGCCCATAACACCCAGGCTTATCCCCTTCTGGGATGCATGGCCGGCTGGTGGGTTTCCCTCTACCATCTCCCCCATCTTCTTTTCGAAGGAAAGGCCGTGTACACGAACAAGGTCCCGGCCTGCGCCATGCAGGGTTTCGGCAACCCCCAAGTAACTTTTGCCGTGGAATCCATGATGGATATGCTGGCGGAAAAATTACCCATCGATCCCATCGAACTCCGTCTGAAAAACTATGTGGGCCTCGGCCAGACCTTCTGGGGACAGGGCCCGACGGTGCGTTCGGTCATCCGCAGCTGCGGCGTGGAAGAGATGCTTACCAAGGGAGCGGAGTGCAGCGGTTGGCACGAGCGGCGAAACAAGGGAAAGGCGAACGGGCCGATCCGGAGCGGGCTCGGCATGGCCCGGGGATTTCACACCTCAGGCGCCGGCGCCCCTCTTCCCGGGGAAGCGATCGACTATTCCGGCAGCATCATCAAGATCAACGAAGACGGCTCCGTGGATGTTCTCACGGCCCTCATGGACCTCGGTGGCGGGACTCTTGATGCCTTTGCCAAAATCGTGGCCGAAGAGCTCAGCATCCCTGTCAGCCAGGTGGGAATTTCCCCGGTCGATACCCGCACAACGGTTTATGACGTGGCGACCCACGCTACCCGGGGAATCTATTGCGGCGGGGGGGCGATCCACAAAGTGGCCCGACAGGCGAAAGAAAAGCTTCTGCAAACGGCCTCGCGGATTCTCAATGCCCCGGTCCATGCCCTGAAAACAAAAGTGGTGGAAGAAACCGGACAGGGCATCATCTATGTGGACGGTATGCCGGATAAAAAAATCACGGTGGCCGAGGTGGCCAAGACCGCCCACCTCAACGACTGGGGAACCATCGCCGCCGTGGACAGCCACCGTCAGGTTAACTGCCCGCCCTCCTTTATCGCCCATTTCATCGAGGTGGAAGTAAACACCGAAACCGGAGTGGTCCGCCCGACCCGGGCCGTCCTTTACAGCGACGCCGGTCAGGTGATCAACCCGGACCTGGCCGCCGGCCAATTGTACGGTGGTCTCTATCGCGGTTTGGGGTACGCTCTGTTTGAAGACACCCAGCACGATATCGAAACCGGGGAGCTAACCAATAAAGGGCTTATGACCGATTTCAAGATGCTCACCTCCGCCGACATGCCTGAAAGAGATAAAATTCAAATCTACTTTACCCAAACTTTGGAACCGACCGGTCCCTTCGGCGCCAAGGGAATCGGAGAGGCGGCTTTGAACCCCACGGCGGCCGCCCTGGCAAACGCCGTCTATGACGCCATCGGCATCCGCTTTCACGAAATCCCCATAACTCCGGAAAAGGTCCTTGCGGCCCTCAAACAGCGGGAGAGGCGGAATGGTTAACACGCATATCTTGCCCCAAGAATTCCAGTACCACGAACCTCGTACCCTTGCCGAAGCGGTTTCCCTGCTGCAGACACATGGGGCCGCCGCAAGAATCCTCGCGGGGGGAACCGACCTGCTCGTCCAGATGAAGCTGGGGAAAATAATTCCTCAACACTTGATCCAAATATCCAAAATATCCGAGCTCCAATTCCTAACCGAGGGTAAAGGACTGCGCATAGGGCCCCTCGTTGTTTTTCGAGAGATTGAAAAATCACCTGTTGTGAGAGATAAATACACGGCCCTCTTCGAGGCAGCCCATTCCGTTACCTCCATCCAGATCCGCAACATGGGGACCCTGGCGGGAAACCTCTGTCATGCTTCGCCGGCATCCGACTCTGCTCCGGCCCTGATCGCTCTTAGGGCGCAGCTCGGGCTCTTTAGCGCGAAGGGAACAAGGACCCTGCCCTTGGAAGACTTCTATGCGGGTCCCGGAAAGACCCACCTTTTGCCCGATGAACTGCTTGCCGAAATTTGCATCCCGGACGTGGGCTCCGCATCTGGAAGCGCCTTTTTAAAACTCACCCGGGTGGCCGCCGACCTGGCCAAGGTCAATGTGGCGGCTTTTATTGAACGGGACAAGGATGTTTGCCGGGAATGCCGGATCGTTATGGGGGCGGTGGCCCCCAAGCCCCTGCGGCTGAAACAAACGGAAGAGATCCTGAAAGGCAAACGGTTCGAAGAAAACCTGTGCCGGCTGGCGGGGGAAAAGGCTGCCGAAGAAATCCGGCCGATTACGGATATCCGTTCGACCGCCTGGTATCGGCAGGAAGTAACCAAGATACTGGTGCGCGATGTTTTGAAAGAAGCCTGGATGCGCGCCAGCCGCATGCCAAAATAATATTGGACGCAGATGAACGCAGATTTTCAGGATTCGTAAATAAATTATATAATCCTTTTCTTTATCTTTTTAGGAGAGACAGAGAATTGAAAAAGATTATCGAATTGATCGTCAATGGACAGAAACAGGAATTGCTCGTTGCCCCCCATGAACTTCTTCTTAATGTCTTACGGGACCGTTTGGGATTGACCGGGGCAAAATACGGGTGCGGCATCGGCGAATGCGGCGCCTGCACGGTCCTGGTGGACGGAAAACCCATCCTGGCCTGTCTGACCCTGGCGGTCAGCCTGGACGGACGCGAGATCACCACCATCGAAGGCATCGCCAAACCCGACGGCCAGTTGGACCCCTTGCAGGAAGCCTTTCTGCAAAACGGGGCCGTGCAATGCGGATTCTGCACCTCCGGTATGATCCTGATGGGAAGATCCTTGCTGAGCGAGAATCCCAACCCCACCGAACGGGAAATCCGAGAGTATATCCGGGGAAATACCTGCCGCTGCACCGGTTATACCCAGATCGTCGAAGCCATTGAAGATTGTAAGTGTCCCCCGGAGGAGGTCTGAAAAGATTTCAGCCGAAGGAGGGGCCGCCGGTGGCAAAGCCGAAGAGCCGGGGCAGCCATAGACTGATGAAGGGAGCGTAGGTAATCAAAAAAATAATCGCGATTTTGATGAGGAGGAAAGGGACCAGCTCCCTGACCATCGGCTCCATCTTGACGTTGCCCACCGCCTGCGTAGCGAAAAGAATGATCCCCACCGGCGGCGTAATGTTCCCCAGGTTTACGTTCATCACGAACATGATCGAGAAGTGAATCGGATCCACGCCGATCGAATAGGCCAGAGGCGCGAGGATCGGCGCAAACAGAAGGATGTTCGCCGTCACATCCAGCCACATCCCCATCCACAGCAGGAAAATATTCATAATCAGCAGGATCAGCCAGGGATAACTCTTCAAGGGCAGGAATAGGTTCAAAACCTGCTGGGGGACCTGCATCATGGCAAAGGCCCAACCCAGGATGCTGGCGCAGGCCATCACGAAAAAGAGCGTTCCGGAATTGTATGCCGAATTGAACAAAATCCGGGGGATCTCTTTGAAATTCATGTGGCGGTAGATGACAATCCCCACGAAAAGAGCGTATCCCACCGCCACCGCCGCCGCTTCCGTGGGCGTAAATACCCCAAGAAAGATCCCGCCCAGAATAATCAAGGGCATAATCAGGGCCAGAACGGCATCCCGGGTTCCCGTGGCGAATTCTTTCATCGAGATCGACTCCCGCCGCCTCGGGTAATTCCGTTTTTTAGCTAAGTAGTGGACAATGATCATGTCCCCGAAGATGAGCAAAAAGCCGGGGATGATGGCAGCGGCATACATCGCGCCGATGGAAGTATTCATCACGGCGGCATATATCACAATGATGATACTCGGGGGAATAATCGGGTCCACGACAGCCGACGCCGCGGTCAAAGCGCAGGCGAAACTCTTGCCGTAACCCTCCTTCTCTAAGTTGGGAATAAAAATCGTTCCTAAAGCCGCGATGTCTCCCAAGGCGCTGCCACTGATTCCTCCAAAAACGGCGGTAGCTACCAGCTGGGATTGGGCGAGACTCCCCGGAAGCTTGCCCACAATCGATTTGGCCCAGGTAACCAGACGGTCGGTAAGGCCGGTGGCGTTCATGAGATCACCGGCCATGATGTATAGGGGGACACAGATGAAGACGAAAGAATCCATACCCTTGAAAATCCGGGTCACGACCATGGGGAAATAATCCAGCCCGGACGTCAAAAGGAAGTAGACCATGCCGGTTATGCCCATCGTCACGGCGATGGAAGTACCCAGGATGAGAAGGATCACGAAGATGAGGGAAACAATCAAAAGGGTCATGAATCTCTAAGGACCTTCCTTTCCATTTTTCCCCACGAGGGTACCGATGTACACGATCAGGTTGAGCATCATGACCACACCGGCGACCGGGATCGCTAAGTACGGAAGAAACATGGTGATTTCCAATCCCGGTGAGATGGTAAAAAAGCCCAGGGTGGCGAAAGGAACGCCCCAGATAATGATACAGAGGATGAAAATGGAGGTGAGGAATGCGGTGAAAAAGGAAATCTGTTTCCGGGTGCGAGTCCGCAAACGGCTCGTTACAAAATCAATATTGAAGTGCTGTCCTTTCTGAAAGGCAAGTCCGGCAGTTAGGAGGGCCATCCAGATCATGAGATACCGCGCCGCTTCTTCGGTCCAAGGCGCCGATATTTTGATGACATAGCGAAAGAGGATCTGGGCCATCACTAAAATAAAGATGGTCCCGCTGAAAACAATACAAATCCACCGGATCCATCGATTGAAGGAATCGATGGCTCGGGAAAAACGATCCATTCAAACCTCAGGGGGAATTTTGGGGAGGGGGCCCTATGGGACGACCCCCTCTGGATTGGATTCTATCGGTAACCGAGTTCTTTCTCTGCCTGGTCGGTAGCTTTAAAGATTTTATCGATCCAAGTCTTATCGACCTTGGTCTTGAGGAATTCGACGACCGGCTTTTGGGCTACCTGGAAAGTCTCCTTTTCCTTCGCCGTTGGCGCATAGACTTTCATCCCTTTTTCCTGGATGAACTTGATCCCCTTCTGTTCCAAGGCCGTGCACACGCCTCGGTTCACGGTGGTGGAAATAAAAGAGGCCTGATCAATGGCCCTTTGCAGTTCGGCGGGGAGGGATTTGTACCATTTGTCCTGGATAATGACGCTGTTGATGCTGTAGAAATGTCCATCCAGGATCATATATTTCTGGACCTCGTACAGCTTGGGAACCAAAAAGGTGGGAACCGCATTCTCCTGGCCGTCTGCAACCTTGGTCTGGAGGGCCGTGTAGAGTTCGCCCCAGTCAACGGTCACGGGCAGAGCGCCGAGGGCTTTTACGGTTTCCTGATGGGCCTGGTTGGGCATGACCCGGATCTTCAAACCCTTCATGTCCGCCGCGCTTTTGATCTCCCGGACGTTATTCGAGAAACTGCGAAATCCGCCGTTCTCCGTCAAATGCAGAAGCCGCAGCCCCGTTTTCTTGACATACTCATTCATCATTTCTTTTCCGAAGGGTCCGTCCAGAACCTTCCAGGCTACGTCTCGATCCTGGAAGATATAGGGAATGGAGATGACCTGAATTTCCGGGAAATGGTTGGCGATCCACCCGTCGCCAACCTGTACACCCTGGATAATTCCCTTTTTGACCTGTTCTACTCCAGAGGTCATATCGCCTAACTGCCCGGCCGGATAGAGTTGAACTTCGATTCTGCCGTTGGACCGCTTCTCGATTTCCGCTTTTAGAACGGCATAGGGTTCATTGAACTGCGTCCATTCCACCATCGGGCTCGGAAGCGAGACTTTCATAACAAATTCAGCCGCCTTTGCCGGAACCGGGCTGATGGCCAGCAAAAAACAAATGAATCCGAGCAAACTGATTCCGAGGACTTTCTTCATAAATACCTCCTTCAAAAGATTAGTAATATATTTACATTGAATGTGCAAAAATGCAATGGATATAAGGTGGTTCTTACACCTTTTCCGCAGATACCGCCTCATTTATTCATCAGATACACGGCCCCTCGGTTCAACGAAGTTATACCCTGCCGAGTCCGGTGGAGCGGGATGTTAGCTGCTAAATATGATCTCATCAAACCCCGGTCTCACAAAAGCCCTTGCTTGCGGAAACTCCATTTCCACCCTATCTTTGGTGTTTTGTAATGATCCAATAAAACTGAGGATTTGTTTTTTCTGTTCGGGAAATGTGGAAAGTAAGATTGTCCATGCAGAAATTGAGCGATCTATGCCGATCAATGCTACTTTTGCAGATCCATCAGAATCTTTCGGGAAGTCACCAAGCTCTGATTCTTCTTCCTTAGACACGCCTTTAATAGCTCTCGTGATTTTTGCGCAAATTTGGTATTGATACCATCTTATGACCTCGGTTGCATCATTTATGCTGATTGCTTCGCTGGCGGGATCATTTTTTGAGGATACAAGCCGGATTCGGTTCAGTTCTTCTTCTTTCTTGTGAAATAAATATTCGTTAGCATTGAGCCATTCTTCAACCGATTGCGCATATTTTTCTGAAGCATGAGTGAGGAGATGTCCTAAACCATTCTCGCTGATCTTGTCGTCCCTTTTGCCATTCATATCATGATCAATCCGATCAAGATCAAGGCCTTCTTCCTTGGCCATTTCCTTTAGCAAGGAAAGAGTACTATTAAGGATTTCAGAAAGTCTTTGCCAGAAGGCCTCGTTCAATGCGTCATTTTCTTGAAGATCGCCAAACTGTTCTTCGACAAGGGTATGATTCAAGCATCGCGAACTGAACTGGCAACGTTCACACCACCGGTCGCAATAATTATAAATGCCGGAAATATATTTGGGATCTTTGGCAAGCTTCTTTAAGATTTTCTTATCCATCATGATTCTCTCACCATTTAGCTTTCGCTTGAAAAATCATGAACACCGCAGGTATGCGGATTTCAGGATTTCACTGTTCCCCAACTCCTCGCGGGTGCCGGAAGCGACAATCACTCCCTTTTGAAGCACATACCCTTGGGATGCCACAGAGATGGCTTTGCGGGCGTTTTGTTCAATCAGAAGGACGGTCACCCCCCCGCTTTCATTGATCCGTTTGACCACCTGAAAGAGCTCTTTCACCCGCAGAGGGGCCAGACCCAGCGAGGGTTCGTCCAGAAGAAGAACTTTCGGGTTGGCCATGAGCGCCCGGGCCATGGAAAGCATTCCTTGCTCTCCTCCGCTCAGGGTGCCGGCTAACTGTTCGATTCTTTCCCGGAGGATCGGAAAAATCCCGAACAATTCCTCCATGCGCGTGCGGATCGCAGCAAGATCATTATTGGCAAAGGCCCCGATGCGCAGGTTCTCAAAGACCGTAAATTCAGGAAAGAGGCGTCTCCCTTCCGGCACGACGGAAATACCTAACTGGATGATCTGGTGGGTCCGCAGAGTGTCGATGCGCCGGTCTTCGTAGAAAATTTTTCCGGCAAATGGTTTGACCAGTTTGACAATGGTCTTGAGGAGAGTGGTTTTCCCCGCGCCGTTGCTCCCCAGGATGCAGGTGATCTTTCCCTTTTCGACTGTAAGGGAAACA
>Ga0209048_10005843_pt1 | contig 11575 bp, 13 predicted proteins | sample FrelakmetCRP12CR_FD_187146 | JGI IMG/M metagenome (GOLD analysis project Ga0209048, IMG submission 187146) | Freshwater lake sediment microbial communities from the University of Notre Dame, USA, for methane emissions studies - CRP12 CR (SPAdes)... | ecosystem: Environmental > Aquatic >... | reverse complement strand
GGTCTCGCACCTCCGGCTACCGCTGCCAGGGAGGGCGTTCCATGGCTGCGGTGATGTCACCGGTGGTCTCGCCCCGCCGCATCAGCGCTACCTGTTTCCCGTGGACCAGCACCTCGGGGCAGCGCGGGCGGCTGTTGTACTGCGAGGACATCGCAAAACCGTACGCCCCCGCATCGAGTACCGCAATGAGATCCCCTGCGGCAATCTGCGGGAGTTTCCGGTCCGGCGCGAGGATATCGCCACTCTCACAGATTGGCCCGGTCACCGTGTATTCTGTAGACAGGGGGGCATCGGCCTTATTTGCCACAATCACCTCGTGGTAGGCGTCATACATTGCAGGACGGATAAGCAGGTTAAAGCCTGCATCTACGTTTGCAAACCTCCTGTGCGCAGATTTTGTCGAGTTGACCCGGGTAAGGAGCACAGTAGAATCAGCCACAAGCGAGCGCCCCGGCTCGACCCAGAGTTCAGGTGTGATACCGCACGCCTCGATGCCGGCTTTGAAGACAGGGACAACTTTTGCCGCGTAGTCCTCCGGGGTGGGGGCGGGATCGGTGTCGTGGTGATAAGGGATGCCGAGTCCTCCGCCAAGGTCGATGAACTCCAGCGCAACACCCATCTCAGTGAGTTCCTTTGCGATCCGCATCATCACTTCAGCAGCACGGGCGAAGGGTTCGGTATCGAGGATCTGCGAGCCGATGTGGCAGTGGAGCCCGACCGGTTTTACGTTTTCGCAGGTTAGCGCCTCGCTGTACGCTGCGGGGATCTCCTTATGTGGGATTCCGAACTTGCTGGTAGCAAGACCGGTCGCGATTTTCGGATGGGTCGGAACTTCGAGTGCCGGGTTCACGCGGAAGGCGATCGAAACAACTTTTGCCGCTGCTTTTGCCGCTGCATCGAGATGGTGGAGTTCATCGAGCGAGTCAACCGAGACTTTGATGCCTTTTTCTACTGCCAGCCGTAGGTCAGCTGGCGACTTGGAGCTGCCGTTGAAGAGCAGCTTTTCAGGTGCCATGTCCGCATCGAGTGCACAGTGGAGTTCTCCGGATGAGAAAACATCCGCACCGGCACCCAGTTTTGCGAGCGCCCTGAGTATGGAAAGGTTACCGTTTGCTTTTGCTGCATAGAGCACCTGCACCTTCGGGTACCGGCTGGAAAGGGCTGTTTTGTACCTCCGGAACTGCTCGCATATGCGGTCTTCGCTTGTGACATAGAGGGGTGTCCCATATTTCTCTGCAAGCGCCACGCAGTCCTGACCGTTGATATGGAGATGGCTGTTTTTAATGGTGAGATGGTGGGGAAGTTTCACAGGTCAAGCCTCCTCATGCGTTCGATCGCCTCCCTGATCCGTGCAACCGGGCGTGTGAGTGCAAACCGAACGTATCCCTCGCCGCTCGAGCCAAAGCCGACTCCGGGTGTCGCAACGATACCGGCTTCACTGAGCAGTTTTGCCGAAAATGCCATGCAGTCATGAACCGGAAGCCAGACATAGAATGTCGCTTTTGGGGAGGGTACATCAAAGCCAAGGCTCCGGAGACCGGTTATGAGCACATCCCGGCGCTCCTGGTAGATAGCGCAGGCATCCTTAACACAGTCCTGCGATCCGCGGAGTGCGGTGATGGCTGCCTGCTGTACTGCGTTGAACACTCCCGAGTCCACGTTGGTCTTGATCCGCCCGAGCCCTGCCAGTATCTCCGCGTTACCGACAGCCATTCCGATACGCCAGCCGGTCATGTTGTAGGTCTTTGAGAGCGAGTGCATCTCGATACCGACCTCATGTGCCCCCTTCGTCTCCAAAAATGAGGGTGCGCGGTAACCGTCATATGCAATCTCGGAATACGCATTATCCGAGACGATGACAATCTCGTGCTCGCATGCGAAGTCAACGACCTCCCGGTAAAAGCCATCGGGTGCAATAGCCGCCGTCGGGTTGTTCGGGTAGTTGATGAACATGAGTTTTGCTGCTTTTACCACTTTTTTTGGGATTTTTTCAAGCATGGGAATGAAGTTGTTCTGTGCGGTGAGCGGCATTTCGTGCACCCTTCCTTCGGCAAACAGGGTGCCGGTCCGGTACACCGGATAGCCCGGGCTAGGGGCAAGCACATAGTTGCCGGGGTTCACAAACACTTCTGCGATGTGGGCGATGCCATCCTTGGAACCCATGAGGGCAATCACTTCCTTTCCTGCATCAAGCGAGACCCCAAAGCGTTTTTTATACCATTCTGCAACAGCGCTGCGGTACTCCGGCATACCTGCATACGAGGGATAGTGGTGGTTGTCCGGGTTCTTTGCCGCTTCGCACAGAGAGGCAACAATATGGGCTGGCGTAGGGAGGTCAGGGTCCCCCACCCCAAGGTCGATAATATCTGTGCCTTTTTTTTGTTGTTCCGCTTTCATCTCGTCGATCCGTGCAAAAAGATACGGCGGGAGATTGCTCATGCGTGCTGCGTACATATCCAGTACCCATTTGTGGTATAATCTCTAGTAATTAACGATGCTTGGTCGTTATCCTTTTTAGCGCACATGAGATGTGTCATAGGCTTATAAGGCGGGACTCATAATATGAGCTTTATGGAGATAAAACAGGGTATTATTGTGGCACAGGGGCTTAGGAAACAGTTCGGCGACGTGGTCGCTGTAAACAATGTCTCGCTGTCAATCGGGCAGGGGGAGCTCTTTGGCCTCCTTGGACCAAATGGGTCAGGAAAGACAACGATGATCAAGATGCTGACCGGGCAAATCCGCCCGACCTCAGGATCGGCTACTGTTCTTGGGCTCGATGTAAAAAAAGATCCCATTGGTGTCCGGGAACGGGTGGGGATCATCCCGGAACAGGAAACTCCGCCCAGTTTTCTTTCCGCCACCGAGTACCTGGATTTTGTCGGAGAAGTGCGCCATATACCTGACGTCCAGAAACTGGGGGACTGGTGGTTCGATTTTTTGGATTTCGGTGATAAAAGGGACGTGCTCTGCAAGGACCTGTCTCGCGGTACCCGCCAGAAACTGATGTTCACCCAGGCGTTCATCCACAAACCGACGCTGGCCCTGATCGATGAACCGCTCATTAACTTCGACCCGATCATGCAGCGGAAGGTGAAAGATTACCTGACTGAATACGTCAAACGCGGCAATACCATCTTCATATCAACCCATATACTTGAGATCGCAGAAGAGATCTGCTCGGGGTTTGCAATCCTGCACAAGGGAAAACTTCTCTATACCGGCACTGTTGCGGAATTAAAAGAGAGAGACCAGCACCTTGACGACTTCTTCCTCTCGCTCGTGGAGAAGGATGGTCATGTTTAAGCTCTTCACGAACATGATGAAGGAGGAATGGCGGGTCCATTCCACGATGTTCGGGAGCCTCTCTTTTGCCCTCTTTCCGGTGATGATCTTTGGGATCGCGTTCATGGGCTCTTTTCTTCTTCCTCTCTTTCGGGCAGTTGTCCCGCCGGGGTATCTTGCGATTATCATCCACGCCATGTTCCTTCTGCTCGGTATTATGGTCGGGGGGTTCGGCCTTCTCGGTATGGAGGTGATGAACCGTCGGTTCGGGCAGGCAAGCCTGCTCTCGTACTCTGCAAGAAGCCTGCCAATCTCCGAACAGGAAATCTTTTGCACCTTTGTTGTGAAAGACACCGTGTATTACATGATCCTGTGGGTCTTACCGGTTGTTGCCGGATTTGCCTTCGCGTCCCCCTTCATCGCAGTCCCCCTCTCTCTTCCCCTCCTCCTCCTCCTTACGCTCACCCTTGCATTCCTGACCGGTCTTGCCCTTATTTTCTTCCTCTCCACGGTCTATTCACGATCGAAGCAGGTGCTCGGCGTCCTTCTGGTAATCATGGCCATCGGATGGGCTGCTCTCTCCCTGTATACCGGCATCGGCCCGGCTGCCCTCTTTCCCCCGCTGCAGCTCTTTTACACGTTTTCATGGTCCACCCTCCTTGTGGCGTGCGCTGTCGTGATCATCCCCTCTGCTATCGCCGTACTCCTTTTCACATCAGAATGTGCGGATACAACAAAGAGGTTTAAAAACGCGCTTGTTCCGCTGACCAAAAAACTATCGTTCTTTCCCTTTCCCCCTCTTGCTGCCAAGGATATAATCGACCTTTTGCGCAGCGGCAGCTTCATCGGGCAGACACTCTTCTCCTTTCTCATCCCCCTAGGGCTCCTCTGGTTTCTCCTTTCGGTGCTTGCACGGTTTCTCCCTCCGGGCGATATACTCCTACTCTTTGCAATACTTACCGGCGTGATTGCTTCAACGATGTACACTTGGCTCACCATGTTCGATTCCTTCAGTTCGTACACCTGCCTGCCGGTCAGTGTCCCTTCGCTACTGAAAAGCAAGATGTGCAGTTTTGCCGTGCTGCAGGCGATTCCTGCTGCACTCATCGTCTTTGTCAGTCTGGCATCCGGGGGGGCTGGGTTCCTCGCACCTGCACTGGTGCTGTGCCTTTCTGTCTCCTTCTATGCTCTTGCGGTAACGGTCTGGCTTACCGGGCTCTCGCCGAGCGTGCTCGTGTATGACGCCAGAGTCCTGCTCACCTATCTCCTTGCAGTCGGCGTGGCCCTGGTCGTCCTGATCGTGCTTGCATTTGTTAACCCGATCTATGCACTTTTGTCGGCGCTGCTCTTCCTGCCAGCTTGGTTGCTGGTGAAGGCGAGCTATGCAAAATGGGATATGCAGGACCAGCCATGGTTCTAGGAGTCCGATGATGAGCATGCCAGGACAGACCGTTGTGATCCTCTCAACAGCACCTGCATCCGAATCTGCGGCAATGGCACGGGCGCTGGTCGACCGCGGGCTGGTTGCCTGCGTTAACGTAATGCCAGTGCGGTCGATCTACCGGTGGAAGGGGGAGTTCTGTGACGATCAGGAGCACCTGCTTATCGCAAAGACGACAGGGGAAAAGGTGGATGAGGTTATTGCTGCGATCAAAGCATTACACCCCTACGAAATACCGGAGATTATTGCGCTACCGGTCATTGCGGGTCACGCCCCCTACCTGGAATGGGTTCAGCAGGCAACAGAAAAAGATGCCTGAATCCGCGGCGGGGACGCGTATGCTTTCACCTCTGCATCCCAAAATTTTAATAATTCCGGATTTTTTATGAAATGACCTCCCATGCGTAACCTTATACATTTTATTAAAAGATAATAGGTGTACAAAAACAGGGGTCTGATTGATCTGGCTGATGAGGTAAAATCACAACGATCCGCATTGCTCGTGCTCGGGTGCCCGCAGGTGCCAGTACAGACAAGTATTGCTCTCTACCTGATCCACCGCCTCAGGCAGGCGGGCATTTCACCGGTAGTTGCGGGCAACCGGTCAGCCGTCACCCTTCTGGTTGTCGCAGATCCCAAGCGGCACTATCTCGGAGAGACACTGGACCTTGACCGGGCTATCGACCAGATCACGGAAAAGAAACGCGATTTCGATCTTTGCTTTGTATTTATCCATAATGACGCAGGCGTGAGCTATGCTGCAACGATGGGCGTCATCTCAAAGGCACGTCTTTATGCCATCATTTACGGCGAGCATTACGACAAAATTGTCTCTTCCATCGAGTTCCCCTGTATTAACATCGCTGCAAACGCGGTGCATAACCCGATGCCTCTCAAAAAAATGCTGGATGAGGTGGCGCCATGGGCTGTATAGAATCATTGCCCTACGAGGTGATCATGAGGGGCGGATCGTTCAAGGAATGCCGGGACTATGTCAGGAAACAATTCCGGGAGTCCCTTGATGTCCAGCCCGGGTTCAAGATCTTTGATACGCACATCATCGGTGTGCCGCCGATTTCTATTGGGCTTGACGGTGATTTTGTGATCTTCCCATTTACAAAGCCCTGCCACGGGACATTCCTCCTGCGTGTCGAGGACAAGGCAGAAGCTGACCGGTTGCGGAAGCGAAAATGAGCGCCACGTGCCAATGGCGGATACCGGTACATCTGGTTTCATGAACGCAACCTGCTGCAGAAAGGCAAATCTCTTATAGGTGTCGTTCAAGACTGAAGGATATCAGATAGGATGGCACAGGAATGACCGGAAAGGGAAAGGTGCTCTTAATGGATGATGAGCAGGTCATCCTCGATGTCACCAGCGAAGTAATGAAGTTTCTTGGTTACGAGCTGATGTCTGCACGTGACGGTGCCGCCGCGGTCGAGCTCTACAGCCAAGAGAAATCGAAAGGCCACCCGTTCGACCTTGTGATTCTCGATCTTTCGGTACCGGAAGGGATGGGTGGCAGGGAGGCATTTGAAAAAATCCATACGCTCGACCCTCAGGCAAAAGTGATTATATCCAGCGGCTACACCGATGATCCGATAATGACCGGGTATGCATCTTTCGGGCTTGCCGGCACCCTCGCAAAACCTTACAGGATTGTCGATATCAAGGCGCTTCTTGAGATGATGATCCCGAAAAAAGGGTAATGGAACCAGCCCTGTGCCCCGGATCAGGACTGGATCAATTCAATTGCTTCTTCTGCTGCATTACGGACGTATTCATCCTTGTCTTCGAGGGCATTTTTAAGGAACTCAAGTGCTCTCTTGTCCCCGATCTTGCCCAGCGCCTCAACTGCGCTCCACCGGACTGACCAGTCCGTGTTTTTCAGCGACTGGACGAGGGCATCAACCGACTCTTCATCGCCAAGGTTGCCCAGCGCCCACGAAGCCGGCACCTGTACAAATGAATCGGGTTCCTTAAGTGCGGTAATAAGGCATTTGGTCGCCTTCCGGTCCCCGATCTTACCGAGGGCATCAGCGGCGCTCCACCGGACATACCAGTCCTGGTCATTCACCGACTGGATCAGGGGTTCCACCGCAGTGGTATCTCTAATCTCGCCCAGCGCCCACGCTGCCCTTACTCGTACAAGCCAGTCTTTATCCTTGAGCGCAAGGATCAGGGGCTCGACAGCCGGCTTTCCGATGATCGAGAGCGCAAGAGCACTATGCCAGCGCACGTCGCTCTCATTATCCCCGAGCAGACTGATGAGCGGTTCGACTGCCGCCTCTCCATACTTTGCAAGGATGATGGTCGCCCGCCAGCGGACATCGGGATCCTTCTCTGTCATGGCGCGGATCAATTGCGGGATCGCGACCTTCCCCATCCGTGCAAGTGCAATTCCTGCGAGCCACTGGACGTCCTTGTCCCCATCTTTTAAAGCCTTTATCAGGGGTTTGAGAGCCGGTTCCCCGATCTCGCCAAGGACAAGTGCAGCCCTCCAGCGGATGCCAAGGTTGTTATGCCGCATCGCATTGATCAGGCTCTGAAGGTCGATTCCCCCCTTCCTGTGGAAAGAGAAGGTCTTTTTATCTGAAATGATCGAATTGGTTTTCACGCGTTCACATCCGTCACGATCCCCCATTGCGTGCGGGACTGTTGTCACAATGGCTGGATATGGCTTCCGGTCTCCCAATAAAGGGGAGCAGGATCCCCCCGGAATACTGCCTATGTGATGATGGTTGACGCCTCTCTATTTGAATATAACTATACCGATAGAATAGGGCCCGATGCGAGAAAAGCGGATACGCTCATCCCGACGTGTTAATAAAAACACCGGAACGCAGCGTATGCCAATCTATATGCATCAGCATATTGTATTGGAGTGTAGGGGAAAAAATGGCTCAGGACGTGTCAGTTCTTGTCGGAGGGAAGGCGGGTGATGGGATCAACAGTGCCGGTGCGGTTGTCGCCCAACTGCTCAATTCTGTTGGGTATCACACCTGCACGTATTATGAATACCCCTCTCTGATTCGCGGCGGGCACAACTTTGCAATCATACGGGGAGCAGACCATCCGGTGGATGTCCACCGGAATATGGTTGACTATGTCATTGCCCTCAACATGGATACGATAAGCCTGCACAGCGGGCGTTTCCATGAAAAGACAGTGACAGTATTCAATTCAGATGTGGTAAAAGCACCGGGGCAGGGCATATCGGTCAGCGCAGCGCTCACGTCTGAGAACGCGCCGGCGATCATGGGAAACTCTGCATTGATCGGGGCATTTGCCAGTTCAGCAGGGATCCCGTGGGATACGGTCAGCGAGGTCTTCAACCGCCACATCCCGAAAGGAGCTGATATCAATATGCGTGTCGCACGAAAGGGGTACGATCAGGTCACTGCCGTCCATCCAATCAACCGGATCGGAGACCGCCGCTTCTCCCTGATCTCAGGCAACGAAGCGATTGCTCTCGGGCTCATTCACGGGGGGCTCTCGGCGTATGTCTCATATCCTATGACTCCCTCCTCAACCCTCCTTCACTTCCTTGCAGAACATGCGGACCGGTTTGGGATCACTGTTATCCATCCTGAAAATGAGATCGCGGTGATCCTGATGGCGCTCGGGATCTCCTATGCCGGAGGGCGGCCGGCAATCGGAACTTCGGGGGGAGGGTTCTGTCTCATGACGGAGGGGCTCTCACTCGCTGGCATGGCGGAGATCCCCCTTGTGATCGTGGTTTCGCAGCGTACCGGGCCATCGACAGGCCTCCCAACGTTTACCGGGCAGTCCGATCTCCATTTCATTTTACACGCCGGGCAGGGCGAGTTCCCCCGGTTCGTTGTTGCGCCCGGGACTGCCCGGGAGGCATATGCCTGGTCGGCAGTCGCGATGGATATCGCAGGGCACTATCAGGTACCTGCCTTCATCCTTGCCGACAAGACCCTGTCTGAAGGGACGTTCAGTCTTGATCCGGTACAGCTTCCCGAAGGGCCGTTCAGGGGACCTGTACTCTGGGATGGATCAAACACCTACCGCCGGTATGCAGACAACGGTTCGGGAGTCTCCCCCCAGGCTTTCCCCGGGACCCGTGGAGCCGTCGTCAAGGTGAACAGCTATGCGCACGATGAAACGGGGATCACGACCGAAGAGGCAGCGATCGTAGCGCAGATGACCCGCAAGCGATTGAGGAAGGCTGCCAATCTTGCCGAAGCGATGGAAGCATATGATACGGTTATTACTGATGGTCCGGTACATGCAGGGACAATGCTTGTATGCTGGGGTTCTGTGCAGGGGGCCTGCACTGAAGCAGCCCATGAGCTCGGGCTCCGGGCTGTCCGGCCGGTTGTGCTCTCACCATTCCCAGAGATGCGTCTGAAACAGGCGCTGGAGGGAGCCCGGCGGTTGATCTCGGTCGAGGAGAACGCGACGGGCCAGCTTGCCGCACTCCTGCGCCTTCACGGCATCACCGTGGACACGATGGTCCTGCAGTATGACGGACGCCCGCTCACGCCGGAAATGCTTGTAAAGCGCCTGAAGGAGGCGGGTGTATGACCGACCGGCACCTGATCACTGATGCCCAGAACACGTGGTGTCCGGGGTGCGGGAATTTCTCGATCCAGCATACTCTCAAAAACGTGCTCACAGACCTTGAACAGGAAGGGGAAGACCTGGATCAAATCGTGCTGGTATCCGGCATAGGCTGTCATGCGAAGATCGCCGATTACCTAGACATCAACAGTTTCTACTCGATCCACGGCAGGGCGATCCCCGTTGCGAGCGGCATCAAGCTGGCAAACCGGGATTTGAAGGTGATCTGCTGTGTAGGAGATGGTGATGCGTATGCCGAGGGTCTTGACCACCTCATATTTGCTGCCAAACGAAACATCGACATCACCGTAATTGTACACAATAACCGCGTATACGGGCTGACCACCGGCCAGTACACTCCGACCTCCCCGCACGGGTTTAAGGGGAAATCGACACCGATGGGGACCCTTGAGTACCCGTTGAATCCGGTGGAGCTGATGCTTGCCAGCGGTGGGACCTATATTGCCCGGGGCTATACCCAAAAAAGGGACCAGTTAAAATCCCTGATACGGGGGGCCATCGACCACAAAGGGTTTGCTTTTGTCGATGTGCTGCAGATCTGTGCCACGTTCTTCAACATGACCAGCCAGTATAATCCGCGGGTCTATCCTCTGCCAGCATACGACCGTTCTGATGCAGGGATCGCCTGCGAAAAAGTACGGGAATGGGACTACAACAGCGATGCGCCAATCGCCCTTGGGCTGTTTTACCAGCGGTCGGCTTTGACATTCGATGAGCAGTTCCGGCACCAGTCATTGCATGGTAAGGAACGCCAGATTCTTATCGAAGAGTTCCTTGCCACACGACAATGAGGGTTTCCCATTTTTAAAAAAGAGTCCTGATATGTTCGGTTCATGGTGAGACCCGCAATGATCGCTTCGGAAGAACACATCCCCGATTACCATAGGGGGCACCATCGTTTGTTCCGGTCTTCCGCTCAACGGCTCCTTATCATCCCGCTCATCATCTACGTTGTCTGGGTTCTCGAGACATTTCTGCTTGAAGGCAGCCTAGGGCTCTTTGGGCAATACCAGTCCGTGCCCCTGATCCTGTATACCGTCTTTGCGAACATCATGGTAGGGATCCTCGTGCCATTGTCCTGCCTCGGTTCCGCGTTCCGGAACGGTGCTGTAACGACACTCCAGATCGGTTTTCGTTCCCTGCGGCGCACTGCGCTTGCATCCACATTCACCGGGCTCATCGGGTATGTAGCTCTCGTCACCTTCACGCCCTACGGTGCAGACAGGCTCGCCCTCTTCAACATGCTCGGGCTGGTGCTGCCCGTTGCGATTGCCAGTGTGATGGTATGCTGGGTATTGACCGGCACCCACCTTCAGGCATATGTCAGACATAGCGGGGCGTTTGCCTCAATAGTTGCCGGTGTGCTGATCACCGGACTGCTCTTCGGTCTCACAGCCCTCGCCCACAGCCCCCCGGTCAACCAATCGTACGGAATCCTGGTTTTTACCCTGACCGGTATGGCATCTGCGGTCTACTTCTTCTCAATTCGGGATGTCTACGCGTCATCGGTGTTTGTGGCATTCGGACTGGCGGGTATACTGCCCTCCCAGATCGATCCCGTCTACAGGGATCAGGCAATACCCCTTGTATATGGGATGGCTCTTCTTTCGATAATCTGCCTGATCGCGTGCCACCTGTATCTGGCAAGGAATTTTAAAACGGTCAGATTGCCCGCATGAATCTGTTTGCCGGAATGCACTCCCGGAAATCAACTGTGGTCTGCCTTACATCGATTAGCCCGTATAAAAAAGGAGATACGTTTGAATCATATCATGGTATGATCGCCCGGATGGTATTCCCTGATGACTTCACGCCGCTTGTCACCCCCGATGACCCGTCCGAATCCCTGATACGAGACCACGTAGATATGCCGGTCGATCAAGGCAGTCATGTCAATCTTTTTGTGTGCAACGAGCGGCGAGAGCCATGCACACCCCTCAGCCTCCCCGACAGTGTTTACGACATCTGCCCTCTGGTCGCTCATGAGTGCGCCGAGATCTTCCTCAAGAACGAAAAATTCAGCGCCCGCAATGTCCATCACAAGCCCTTTGCCAGCCCTTTTGAGGATTCCGGCATTTGAGTAGGTTTGACCCATTGCTTTTCTCATGAAATCACCACATACCAGATCCAGTACAACTATCTAAATCTGGCGTCAGACACACTACCGCACTCCGTTTCAAAAACAACCGGATTTTATCGGGATTTCCGTGTCCTGTAATATTATATTACAGAACATTC
>Ga0209048_10005842_pt1 | contig 11577 bp, 10 predicted proteins | sample FrelakmetCRP12CR_FD_187146 | JGI IMG/M metagenome (GOLD analysis project Ga0209048, IMG submission 187146) | Freshwater lake sediment microbial communities from the University of Notre Dame, USA, for methane emissions studies - CRP12 CR (SPAdes)... | ecosystem: Environmental > Aquatic >... | reverse complement strand
GGTGTCGTTGGTGAGTCCGGTGATGGTCTTGGTTAGCGGGGTGGCGGGGACGCTGATGACGGGTTGGGCGGTGGCGCCGATGTACGGGGTGATGTCATAACCCGTGATTGGTGAGAAACCATCGGCGGGTGCGGTCCAGCTCAAGGTCACCTGGGAGTCACCGGCCAGTGCGGTCGGTGCCGCCGGCGCCTCCGGCACCGCGCCGGTGGGGGTGACTGCGTTGGAGGCGGAGGATTGGGGGCTGGTGCCGTTGGCGTTCTTGGCGGCGATGGTGAAGCTGTAGGCGGTGTCGTTGGTGAGTCCGGTGATGGTCTTGGTCAGCGGGGTGGCGGGGACGCTGATGACGGGTTGGGCGGTGGCGCCGATGTACGGGGTGATGTCGTAGCCGGTGATGGCGGAGCCGCCGTCGGCGGGCGCGGTCCAGGTGAGGGTGACCTGGGTGTTGCCGGCCACCGCGGTGGGCGCCGCGGGGGTCGAGGGCGTTGTCGACGGGGTGACGGCGTTCGAGGCGGCGGACTGTGGGCTGGTGCCGTTGGCGTTCTTCGCCGCGATCTTGAACCTGTACGCGGTGCCGTTGGTGAGCCCGGTGATCGTCTCGCTCAACGGGGCGGCGGGCACACTCACGACGCCCTGGGCGGTCGCCCCGATGTATGGGGTGATGTCGTACCCGGTGATCGGTGACCCGCCATTGACGGGAGCGGCCCAGGTCAACGTGACCTGGGCATTGCCGGCCGATGCGGTCGGCGCCGTCGGGGCCGAGGGAACGGTGGTTACGGGCCCGATCGAGGTGGCCACAGCCTGGGCGGCGGGGGCGACGCCGTTCGTGGCGAGGTACTGCACCGTGACGTAGGCACCGAGCTCGGCCGTGGTGAGGGCGTAGGTCGATCCGGTGGCGCCGGCGATGGCTGCGCATCCCGGCGGGACGGTCGTGCCCGCGGCGACGGCCGAGGGGCACGAGTACCACTGCCGGGTGACCGTCGGGGCGGGGTTGCCGGCCACGGTGGCCGTCGACGTGATCGTGCGGCCGACCGCGGCGGTGCCGGACATGGCGAGGCCGGTGATGGTCGGCGCGAGCGGTGCCGAGATCGCCTGGTCGATCCGGATGCGCGGTTTCGTGACGGCGTTGGTGTCGGTGACCGGCACGCCCGTCGCGACGAGTTGGCCGAGCATCTGGGTGACCGTGGCGCCCGGCAGGGTCTGTCGCATCAAGGCGAACGCGCCGGCGACGTGGGGGGCCGCCATCGAGGTGCCTCGCAGCCCTCCGTACCCGCTGTTCAAGATCGACGAGACGATCATGTTGGCGCCGTTGTTGCGGTCACCTGGGGCCAACAGCGTCAGGATGGAGGCCGAGTTCGAGAACGACGACACCGCGGTGGTGCCGACATCCCACGACCCGACGGAGACGGCGGTCGACACGCACGCCGGTGAGGAGATGCCCGTCTTCACCGATGCGTTGCCCGACGCGATCGCCGTAGCGATGCCGTCGGTGCGCAGTGTGGCGATCGGGGTCGCCAACATCGTCGACGCGTCGCAGGCCGCGCTGTAGGTGGTGCTGCCACCCAGGCTGAGGTTGACCGCCCCGATCGTGTAGGTGGCCTTCAGCCCGTCGATCCAGCTGAGCGCCAGCGCGATGTCGGAGTCGAACGCGCTCAGTTCCCATCCCTTCGCGCTGCCGCAACTACCGCCGACCGGCGTGATCGAGCAGTACTTGGAGAAGACCATCGAGGCGATGATCTTGGCCGCCGGCGCCACGCCGTACTTCGGCACGGTGGTTCCGTTGTTGGCGGCGTTCCCTCCGGCCGCGATCCCGGCCACGTGTGTCCCGTGCTCGCAGCCGGCCAGGGGGCAGGGCATCGCCGCGCCCGGGCCCGTGGCTGACGTCCCGCCGCCCGGGCACAAGCTGACGACGTTCGAGTAGCTGCCGCCGGCACCGGAGTAGCAGCTCTCGGCCACGACCCGGGTGCCGCCCAGGCCGTCGGTGAAGAACGGGTGGTCGCGCTGGACGCCCGTGTCCACGAGGGCGACGGCCGTGCCCGTCCCGGTGAACCCTGCGGCGCGGGCGACGTCTCCGCCGATGCTCGGCACACTCGAGACGAGCGTGGGTTCGTTGCGGTGGTTCAGCACGACGCTGGTGACGGAAGGGTCGCTGCGGAGGCTGTCGAGACCGGTGCCGTCGACCGTGAGGGCGACGAACGGCAACGCCTGGTCGACGGCCTCGCCTTGGTAGGTACCCGTGGGCAGGCCGTCGAGCACCGCCTGGGCGGTGGCGCCGACCGCGGCGGGGGAGTTCGCGGGCGCGGCCAGGTTCGCGATGACGAACGCGCTCCCTTCGGTGGCGATCGCCTGGTTCACCTCGTCGTCGACCGGCGCCTGGACCGGTACCGCGCCGGCGCGAGCGGGGCTCAGCACCGCGACGCTGGCCAGGAGCCCGAGGGCAAGGAGTATCGCCACTCCCGATACTCCCCGTCTCCCCGGACCTCGGCGCGTGATCCAACCCGGCGTCTCCGTGGAACTCACCTGCCGATCTCCCACCACACTGTGATCATCGGAAGGGTCGGCCGCAGAATGTAGGGCCTAAGGCCACACCTCGCGTACAGACAAACGCTCAGCGTGAGATCCGCCCGCATCCGGAGATGGTCAGTGGCGCCGGCGGCGCTCGGCCGAGTCCTCGACTACCTCTCCTGCATCGCTGGCGACGCCGGGCTGAAGTGGGTTCTCGCTCGACTAGCGGCCGGCGGCCACGGCGAGGAGGCTGCCGACGCTGACCTCCCGGGCGCGGCGGCGTTCGGCTTGTTCGAGGTTGCCGGCGGGGACGTAGAGCCGCAGGCCGAGGGGGTGGATTTGGAACTGCAGTGGGGTCGTCAGGTCGAGGGCTTCGCCGTCGACCCCGGCGAACGCGTGGCCGGAGCGGGAACGGATCTCGAACTCCTCGACGGTGAACTCGTGCCAGAACGGGCTGCGTTGGCGCTGCCCGACCGCGGAGAGGGCCATCAGTCGGGCCGCGGCGGCGCCGGTGTCGGCGGACACGGCGACGACGCCGAGGCGGCCGGTGTCGAGCTGGCGCCGTTGGGAGGCCTCGAGTGAGGCGCCGATCACGTAGGGGTTGTTCGACACCTGGACGAGGAACGCGCCGTCGATGTGTTGGCGGTCCGGCGTGGTGAACTGCAGGTCGAACGGCTCGGACTGGCGGCCCAACATCTCAGGGAGCAGCGTCTTGGTGGTCTCGGTCTTGGCGTCGCGGTAGCCCTCCTCCTGGACGATGGTGGCGTAGATGCCGAGCGAGACGTTGTTGACGAAGAACCGGTCGCCGACCGTCGCGTAGTCGATGCGCCGCTCGATCGCGTCGCGGAACGCGCTCATCGTCTCGCGGGGGTCGTCGCGGTTCAGGCCCAGATCGAGCGCGAAGTGGTTGCGTGTGCCCGCGCTGATGCATACGAAGGGCAGGTCGTGCTCGACCGCGATCGACGCCACCAGCGCCTGTGAGCCGTCGCCGCCCGCCATCCCGAGACAGTCGGCTCCGCGGGCGATGGCGTCGCGGGCCAGTTGCTCGAGGTCGAGCCCGTGATCGAGCAGCACCGTCTCGACGCCCAGGTCGGCGGCGAGGTCCACGAGGCCGAACTTGTCGACCTTGCCCCCGCCCGACCACGGGTTGCACAACAGCACGGGATGTTCCGGCGTGCGAGCCCGGGCCCGGACGTCGATGCCGCGGAAGTCGCGGCGTAGCGCTTCGTGTGCGGCCGCCATGCCCAGCGCCAGCAGGGCCACGACGATCGCCAGTCGGACGCCGATCCGCTCGGCCCCGCTCACGGCGATGGCGAGGGCCACGACGATGACGAGCACCCCGGCGACCAGCCCGCCGATGCCGATCGCCCTCCTTGGCATGCCCTCGGTGATCACCCACCAGCCGCCGGCTGTCGCGATGGCGAGGCCGGCGACCGCGACGATGACCGCGGTCAGGCTGCTGACGACGAACACCACCAGCACCACCAGGACAAGACCGATCGCGACGAGGGCCACAACCGCCGCCACCCGCTGGATCAGTCGCACGTCTCGGGTCATTCGATGCTCCTCGGCTAGAGATCCGCCCAGATCTTGCCTCAGAGCGGGCCCATGACCGTGCCTCGGGTCGAGCGCCGCCGCGTCCGGTGGAAGATCCGTGTCTGATCGCCCGCGAGCTGGCAGCATCCGTTCATGGGCTCGGTGCTCGCGCTCCTCGCGGCGGTGGCGTTCGCCTTGGGCACCGTGCTGCAACAGCGCGGCACGCTGCAGACCGACGCTCCCGAAGGTGACCCGCATTTCCTCGCCGAGATCGTCCGCGAGCCGGTCTGGTTGGCCGGCGGACTGCTCCAGGTGTTCGGCTGGGTGCTGCAGGCCGCCGCCCTGGCCAACGGCAGCCTCGTCGTGGTGCAGTCGCTGTGCGCGCTGAGTCTCGTGTTCGCGCTGCCGCTCGGGGCACGGCTCACCGACCAGCAGGTGGGTCGCCGCTCGATCGTCGGCGCCGTGCTCGCCCTCGTGGGCATCATCGCGTTCGTGTACGTCGGCCAACCGCAGGGGGGCACCGACCAGCCGGGCGCCGCCGCGTGGTGGAGCTCCGGCATCGTCACCGTCGTGGCCGTGCTGGTCCTGGCCGCTGTGGGTCGGCGTCGCCGCGGGCCCGTGGCCGCCGCGTTGTTCGCGGCGGCGGCCGGCTTCGGGTTCGCCTACCAGGCCGCGGTCACCAAGGTGTTCGTCACCGAGCTCGGGGGCGGGCTCGTGAGCGTGTTGACCATGTGGACGACCTACGCGCTCGTCATCTCGGCGTTGGCCGGGTTCGCCCTGCAGCAGTCGGCGTTGAAGACCGGCTTCCTGGCGCCGGCCATGGCGTCGAGCAACGCCACGACCCTGGTCATCAGCGTCGTGCTCGGCGTGACTGTGTTCGAGGAGACGCTGTCCAACGGCGGCGGCCGCCTCCTGCCGGCCGTCCTCGGCCTGGCGCTGGCCGTCGTGGGGGTGGTCCTCCTTGCGACCCCGACGTCGGGTCCGCCCGGTGAGGCGGCGGACTGAGCCGCGGGATAGGTTCGGCCCGATCCGAACGACCCCGCGAATCGAGCGAGGAGAAGTGATGAGCAATCCGGACGCCCACGGGCCGATCGACACGCTGGTCATCGAGTTCCCGGGCACGGCGACAGGCGAAGGGACGACTCGAGCGCTCGCCGAGCTCGTCGACCGAGGGGTGGTGCTGCTCTACGACCTCATGGTCGTGCGCAAGGACACCGACGGCTCGTGTGTCGAGGTCGAACTGGCGACCGCGCCCGACGGCCAACTGGGGGCGCTGCGGGCGTTCGCCGGGGCCCGTTCCGGGCTCCTCGAGGCGGGCGCCCTCGGTCTCGTCATCGTGTACGAGAACGCCTGGGCGGCCCCGTTCGTCGCTGCCGCTCGGGGCGAAGGCGCCGAGATGGTCGGCACCGCCCGGCTCACCGCCCAAGAGATCATGGACGCCCTCGACGCTGCCGAAGCGGCGGACTGAAAGGAACGCGATGCCTGGACTCCTCCGCGGTGTGGCCCGCACCGCCGTCATCGCCGGTACTGCGTCGGCCGTGAGCGGGCGCGTGCAGCGCCGCCAAGCCGAGAAGTACGCAGGCCGCGACGCGCAGATCGCCGCCGATCGCCAGATGGCCTACCAGCAGGACGTCGGCGCCGTCGCTCAGGCCGCGCCCACCGTGGCCCCGCCTCCCCCGGCCGCGCCCAGCGAGGCCGACACGATCGCCCAGCTCAAGCAGCTCGCCGAGCTGAAGGAGCAGGGGATCCTCACCGACGCCGAGTTCGCGGCACAGAAGGCCAAGGTCCTCGGCACCTGACCCGGCGTGGCCCGGTAGCCCGGTACCGGGGTCCGGGCCGGGCTAGGTCGCGCCGGGAAAGCCCGGCCGGCGTCCCAACTGCGCCACTCGGCGCACGTTGGCCGACGTCGAGAACAGGAACCACAGGGCCAGCACGAAGCCGATGCACGGCAGGAACAGGCCGATCACGAGGAGCAGGATCCACACCATCCTCGAGTGGCCCGATTCGTCCCAGGCCCATTCGGGGTAGCGCAGGCAGGTGAGCAGGGCCCACACCTTGATCACGAGCAGGAACAGCTCCAGCAGTCCGTAGCTGACCCAGACGTTCATCGCAGGCACCCTCGCTCGGCTGGCATCCTTCGAGTATCGCACCCGGTTCGCCTGGTGAAACGAGGCGAGCGACGTGGAGCGCGCGGTCGACGGCCACGGCGTGGGCTGGGTCGGCCACGAATCCCAGCTGGGTGATGCCCGCTCCCTCCGTTTGGGCGATGATGGCCCCCGTCAAACGCGCCGCCCCGTGGCGCCCGTCCACGCCACCAGACCGAGGTGCCCCATGGCGACAGCTTTCAACGGGAAGATCGAGCTCGACATCCGCGACTCCGAGCCCGACTGGGCGCCCTACCTGGCTCCCAAGGCGCCCGAAGGCGCGCCCAACGTCCTGCTGCTCGCGTGGGACGACCTCGGCTTCGCCACGATGGATGTCTACGGCGGCCCGGTGGCGTGCCCGAACATGCGGCGCATCGCCGAGCGGGGGGTGACGTTCTCCAACTTCCACACCACCGCGTTGTGCTCGCCGACCAGGGCGTCGCTGCTCACCGGCCGCAACGCCACCACCAACGGCATGGCCACCATCGCCGAGTTCGCGAGCGGGTTCCCGGGCATCTCCACCCGCATCCCCTTCGAGAGCGGCTTCGTCTCCGAGGTCCTCGCCGAGCAGGGCTACAACACCTACTGCGTCGGCAAGTGGCACCTCACGCCGGGCGAGGAGTGCAACCAGGCCGCCTTCAAGGGTCGCTGGCCGCTCGGCCGCGGCTTCGAGCGCTTCTACGGCTGGCTCGGTGGCGAGACGAACTCGTACTACCCCGATCTCGTCCACGACAACCACCCCATCGAGCCCCCGGCGCGCCCCGAGGACGGCTACCACCTGGCCGACGACATGGCCGATCGGGCGGTCGAGTTCATCCGTGACGCGAAGGTCATCGACCCCGACAAGCCGTTCTTCATGTACCTCGCCCCCCAGGCCGGGCACGCCCCGCACCTCGTCCCGCTCGAGTGGGCCGACAGGTACAAGGGCCGGTTCGACGCCGGCTACGAGGCGATCCGTGAGGAGATCCTCGCTCGGCAGATCGAGATGGGGCTGTTGCCCGAGGGCACCGAGCTGTCGCCCATCAACCCCCACGGCGAGCCCGGGCGCACCGGGCCCGACGGCCAGGCGTGGCCGCTCCTCGACACCGTGCGCCCCTGGGACACCCTGAGCGACGACGAGAAGCGCCTGTTCTCGCGGATGATGGAGGTGTTCGCCGGCTACATCTCGTACTACGACGACCGGCTCGGTCGCGTACTCGACTACCTCGAGGAGTCGGGCCAGCTCGACGACACGCTCATCGTGGTCGTGTCCGACAACGGCGCCAGCGGCGAGGGTGGCCCGAACGGCTCGTTCAACGAGTGGCGGTTCTTCAACGGTGTCCCCGACACCGTCGAGACGACGCTCCCGCACCTCGACGAGCTCGGGACCCCGGCGTCGAACAACCACTACAACACCGGTTGGGCGTGGGCGCTCGACACACCGTTTCCGTACTGGAAGCGCTGGGCCGGCGAGGAGGGCGGCACCGCCGACATGCTGCTCGTGTCGTGGCCGTCGCACATCCCCGCCAGCACGGAGATCCGCCACCAGTACGTGCACGCCGTCGACATCGTGCCCACCGTGTACGACCTGTTGGGCATCGAGGCGCCCGAGGTGATCAAGGGCTACCAACAGATCCCCATCGAGGGCGAGAGCTTCGCCTCGGCCCTCACCGACCCTGCGGTGCCGGGCAAGCGGACGCAGTTCTACACGATGCTCGGCCAGCGGGCCCTCTACCACGACGGCTGGCTCGCCTCCACGGTCCACCCGCCGCTGTCGAGCTGGTCGAACTTCATGAAGGACGAGTGGGAGCTGTACAAGCTCGAGGCCGACCGCTCGCAGTCGAAGAACCTGGCGGCGTCCGAACCCGAGCGCCTCGAAGAGCTGAAGGCGTTGTGGTTCTACTACGCCGGCATCTACAACGGCCTGCCGCTCGACGACCGCTCGGCCCTCGAGCAGGTGCTGTCGGAGCGGCCCCGTCCGGCGGCCTCCCGCAACCAGTACGTCTTCTATCCGGGCACCGCCGACGTCCCCGAGTCCGCCGGTCCCGCCATCCCGGGCCGGGCCTACACCATCGCCGCGGGTGTGAAGGTGGAGTCGGCCGACGTGGAGGGCGTGATCTGGGCGGCGGGCGGGGTGCCCGGTGGACACAGCCTCTACGTGAAGGACGGGCGGCTGCGCTACACGTTCAACTGGGTCGGCACCGTGCTCCAGGACGTGGTCGCCGATCGCCCGCTCGAGCCCGGCCCCCACGTGTGCACCGCCGAGTTCGTTCCGACCGGCCCGAGCCAGGACCCGGCCATGCCCGGCGCGGCCGGGACGCTCACCTTGTACGTGGACGACACCGTCGTCGGTTCCGGTCCGATCACCACCCAGCCCGGTTACTTCTGCCTCACCGGTGACGGCATCTGCGTCGGGCGCGACAGCGCCTCCGCGGTGACCCCCGAATACGAGTCGCCGTTCCCGTTCACGGGGGGCACCATCGACAAGGTCGTGGTCGACCTGTCCGGCGACCGCTACGTCGACCACGAGGCTCAGGTGCGGGGCTGGTTCCTCATCGATTGAACGCGCCGTGGCCGAGCGAGGGGAGCGCGGCGCTCAGCCGGACAGGAGCCCGAGTCGGCGCGTCCGCTCCACGGCTCGGCTCCGTGCGGTAGCGGCGAGGGTTCGGCCGCTCACGGCTCGAGGATGGTCGCCCAGAGGTCGCCGAGGGTGGCCAGCTGGGTAGGGGACAGCCGTCGTGTGAGGTGCGAACGCACCACGTCGTTGTGCGTCTCGCGGGATTCGCGCAAGCGGCGATGACCAGCGCGTGTGAGGGTGGCGAAGTTGCTCCGGCGATCGTGCTCGTCGACGCTGCGGCTGACGAGCCCGGCGCGCTCGAGGCGGGTCACAAGGTGGGTGACGCCGCTCGGCGTCAGGAGGACCCGGTCGGCGAGCTCGGTCATCCGCAGTCGGCCATCCGGCGCGTTGAACAGCGTGATCAAGACGTCGAACTCCTTGAGCGAGATGCCGTGTGCGGCCGTGATCGCCTCGTCGAGCGCTCGTGTGGCGGCGCCGGTGAACAGCAGGCACCCGTGCCAGGCGCGGAACTCCGCGTCGGTCAGGTAGCCGTTGTCTGGGTTCTTCCTTGACACCGAGGTCTCCTTGCCGTTACTTTCTTGCTCAAGCAAGTAGTATACCCGAGAGAGGAATCGACATGGCATTCGCGATCCAGCACTACTTCCCCGGCGGCACCAAGGAGAACTACGAGGCATCGATCGGCGCCGTCCACCCCGGTGCCGGCCAGCTGCCCGCCGGTCAGATCTTCCACGCCGCGGGCACCTCGTCGGGCGGTTGGACGATCGTGGCCGTCCACGACTCCAAGGAGAGCTGGGAGACCTTCCGCGACGAGATCCTCCTGCCGCGGATGCAGCAGGGCATCGAGGGCGGGTTCCCGACCCCGCCCGAGGAGACCGAGATCGATCTGTACAGCGTCCTGCCATAGCACCCTCTAGGTTCGTCGAGCGCTGGTCGCTCGCCCGCGCCGACCACGACCCCAACCAAGGAGAACGACCTTGCTCGCCGACAACAGGATCTCAGCGGTGCTCGTCTCGACAGACCTGGCGAGGAGCCAGGCGTTCTACGAAGGCAAGGTGGGCCTGGCACTGTCGCCCGAGACGATCAAGAACCACCTCGTCTTCGACTGCGGCCCGGGCACGACACTGCTCATCTACGGCCGCCCCAGCGGCAACAAGGCCGACCACACCCAGGTGCGGTTCTGGTCAACCGACATCGACCGCGACGTCGCCGAGCTCGTCGGGAACGGCATCGAGTTCGAGGAGTACGACATGGAGACGTTCAAGACCGTGGACCACGTCGTGACCACGGCGGGGATCGGCCGTTCTGCCTGGTTCAAGGACCCCGACGGCAACACGATCGCCGTCTTCCAACCCGAGTGATCGAGTGAGGGGTGTCGGCGACTATCGCCAACACCCCTCAGTGGGGTCTGACGAGGTCCGCTTCGCGTTAGCCGGTGAACTTGGGGACGACCGCCACGGTGGTGGCGGGCGCGGTCGTGTTGGTCGACCCAGCCGGGATGCCGGTGCCGCTGAGCGCCACGGTCAGTGGACTGGTTGGATCATCGCTCGGCACCGTCAACGTCGCCGTGCTGGCTGCCGTCCCGGTCGGCGTGAACCGTACGGTGAGCTGGCAGGTCGCGGCCGGCGCCAGCACCTTCGAGGCGCATCCGTCGCTCCCGATCGTGAACTCCCCCGAACCGGCGATGGCCGAGGTGCCGACGGTCAAGGGTGCCCCGCCCGAACTGGTCACGGTGACGGTCTGCTCGACCGTCGTGGCGATCGCCTGGTTTCCGAAGCTGACCGTCGTGGGCGAGACCGAGGCGGCCGGCGACGTCACGTCGAGATGCAGTGACCAGCCCCCGGCGATGGTGCCGGTGTCGTTCGTGCTCGCGTCCACGACGTACCGGCTCCACGTGCCATTGGGGTTCGTGCCGTCGAACTGGGAGAGCGCAGCGGTGTAGGGGCCAGCCGGGGCGGGCGCGGGGAAGACCGAGGCCGGGGCCCCGCTCGTGGGCTTCCACGTGCCCGTCACCGGCGGGTAGGGCACGTTCGACGCGGCGGCGTCGTCGAAGGTCAGGTTGGCGCCGGACGCTGGAGGGCACCCCTGCCCCTGCCCGAGTCGGCCCATCAACAGCGATTGCCGTCCACCAGGTCCGACGAGAAGTGCGGAGACGTCCCAGGGGCAGGTGTGCCAGTACCCGGTGAGCGTCACCGTCGCCTTCGTGACGATCCCGGCCTGCCCGCTGACCACGATCGGCGACGGATACGGCGTCGCCGAGGTGTTGTCGTTGATCGTGTTCGCGGCCGGGTTCGCGAACGAGGTCGTCGTGGCGCCGGCACCAGGCGAGAGCGCGAGGGAACCGGCGAGCAGGATGGCGGTGAGAGAAGCGGCTCGCATTGACGGGACACCGCATCGACGGGACGCGACGTCGGCGTGACCGGCGGGGCCCCGCACATGAGTAGCGTCGGGGCGAAGAGGTGTCCTTGCTCGCCGGGGCGTCCCGGCCGCACCCGTGAAAGGGGCGACCCTTCCATGTCGGTCCGCACCAGCGTGGTCAGGTGCCTGCTCGTCGTCGTCACCTGCGCCGTCATCGCCGGGTGCTCGAGCGCGTCGTCGCCCTCCGCCACGAACGGGACTACCGGGAGTGGGGTGCGCATCGGGCTCGAGGCTCCGCTCAGAGCGCGCGCCGTTAGGTGGTGATGTTGTCCCAGCGGCGGACCCATTTCACGAGCTTGACGGTGATGATGAACGTGATGGCGAGTTCGAGGGCGCCGCGGCGGTGGTCGAGGCGTCGGTCGGTGTTGCGGCGGAGCTGACCGAGGTTGCTGAGCCACGAGTTGGTCCGCTCGACCTGCCACC
>Ga0209048_10005841_pt1 | contig 11578 bp, 9 predicted proteins | sample FrelakmetCRP12CR_FD_187146 | JGI IMG/M metagenome (GOLD analysis project Ga0209048, IMG submission 187146) | Freshwater lake sediment microbial communities from the University of Notre Dame, USA, for methane emissions studies - CRP12 CR (SPAdes)... | ecosystem: Environmental > Aquatic >... | reverse complement strand
TGCCTCCCAAAAACTCAGTGCTGATGGCCTAGTTGTCAAAGCATATCAACTCGATGTCTCCGACCCACAAGAAGTTACTGGCATCTTCTCCCGACTGATTGGAGATTTTTCTGGAACATTCGATATTTTGATTAATAATGCCGGTGTTGCAGATTTTGGTTCCGTTGAAACATCTGAACCAGAAGCATGGAATAGAGTCATGTCGATTAATGTAAACGGCACTTACCTTTGTTCTAAGGCAGCGCTACCGGCCATGAAACATCGTGGCGGAACCATCATTAACTTTGGCTCTATTGCTGGTATGGTCGGTATTCCCAATATGGCGGCTTATTGTACCTCCAAAGCCGCTGTCATTGGCTTGACCAAACAAATGGCGGTTGACTATTCGAAGTTAGGCATACGCGTCAACTGCATCTGTCCAGGCATGATTGCCGATACCGACATGGGACGACAAATTCTCGCAACCGATGGGTCTGAAGAGATGATGAAATTACGGTTAAGTAAATACCCGATAGGGCGATTCGGTAAATCCGAAGAAATTGTCGCGGCGGTGTTGTTTTTGGCTTCCGATGAAGCAAGTTTTGTCTGCGGCTCGGCATTTACTGTAGACGGGGCGATGACAGCCCTATAGGGTTAAACACATGTATACACAAGCCGATAAACGATGCTCAATAACTCAACTCGTCGCGCACATCCATAGTGGCGATTGTTTGGCTATTGGCGGGGGGTTGTCCTGGCGCGAACCGATGGCTGCTTTACGGGAGTTGATTCGGCAAAACATTAAAGACCTTAAGCTGGTTGGTTCGGCCCATGGCATTGATGTTGACCTTTTATGTGGCGCAGGCAGTGTTGCCGCCAGTGCGGAATCCTATGTCGGCTTTGAGCAGGACTTCGGCATGGCGATTAACTACCGTCGGGCCTGTGAAACGAGTGTCGTGAAAGTTGAAGATAACTGTTGTTATACCTTAGTCCAGCAACTTAGGGCCGCGATTCAAGGTTTGCCTTTCATGCCGATCCGTTCGGTACAAGGGACAGATTTTCTTAAGTTGCACCCTGAATTTAAGACGATGATCTGTCCTTTTACTGGCGAACAACTGGTATTAGTCCCCGCGCTCAAACCCGATGTCACCCTTATCCATGCCCATTATGCCGACCAGCATGGCAATTTGTATATTGAAGGGCCTCCAGTAGCCGACATACTTTTTGCCAAGGCATCTAAAAAAGTCATCGCTACGGTTGAAGCTTTAATCTCTCATCAGGAACTGGCAAGAAAGGGCGTAACCATCCCCTATTTTTATGTCACCGCCCTTTGCGAAGTACCCTACGGCGCACACCCGACATCCTGCTACCCACGTTATGCTTATGACAGGGAACATACTAAGCACTATTACCAGGCAGCAAAAAACGGCAATGATAATTTTCGTGATAATTACCTCAAGCCTTATGTTTATGGATGTAAAGATCATGCCAGTTATTTAAATTTGATAGGCGGTCAAACACGACTTGCACGTCTTGAACAATGGAATGATGGCATCGATCAGTGGATGCTGCTTTATGAATAAGGCGGCAAAAATAAAAAACTGTACTCTCGGCGAATTGATGATTTATCAAATCGCGCTGTCGATAGAAGATGGAACTTTAGCTTTTCACGGCTTTGGATCGCCCTTGGTACAGTTAGCTTTGCACTTGGCAAAATGTAATCATGCGCCCAATCTGGTTTTGGTAGCCGGTGCGACTTATGGCATCAATCCGACCCCCGTATTTTTAACGCCAACGACCAACGATTTCGCTATGAACCGTGGTGCCGAGTGTCATTTATCGATTGATGAATTATTTGATCTTGCAGCGAGTGGACGATTAGGCAGGATGTTTTTGTCGGGTTTGCAAATTGATCGTTGGGGCAACATGAATGTTACGCGTTTGGGAAATGATGACAGGCTTACGTTAAAACTACCCGGCGGAGGTGGAGGTTGCAATTTGTCTTGCGACGCAGGCCATATTACCATCTGGACTGCGGCACATCGCACCCATGCCGACGAAAAGGGCCGCCGCCGTTACCGCTTAGTTAACCATTGCGATTTTGTCACCAGTGTGGGACATCGCACGGCAGAAGGCTTGCCTCGTGCCAGTATGTCTTATAGTGGCAACGGGCCGGATTGCATCGTGACCGATTTGTGTATTTTTGGGTTTAATGCCGAAGGCCATGCGGAACTTCGTTCTGTCTATCCAGACACAAGTATTGAGTTAGTAAGGGAAAGTACGGAATTTGAATTTCCAGTTGCCGATAATCTGCTAACAGCCGCTTTGCCTGAGCCTGAGATGATCGAATTTATCCGCCAGCTTGATCCGCTTAAAATTCATGAATGCGAACTCAGCCAGGATGATCGAGTGCGAACTTTTGAACTGAACGAGGCTTAGAGAATGAACGGAGCAATTCTTCAAGTCGGTGAGTTAAAACAGCGGCAAAATTTTGTGCCTTTACCTTATCGTTGCGTCAGTTTTCAGCCTTATGATGGCGCAATGAATGCCGAAATAATCGAGCAATATGTGTTGGCCAGAGAAGTATACCGGCGCACGGACATTATTATTCTGCACAATAATAGCCAGGAATATGCTGTAGTTGCCGTACAACGCGCCAGTTCGGAAACTTTGTTCACTGCTGTTGAAAAAGTGGAAGTATTGGCTTTGCCGGAGAACTGCGTTTTTATTGCCGATCCTGATGTTGATCCAGGTAATCGCTCTGCGTTGGGCAAGGCAGCTTTGAAACATCATGTTTCACCGCAACAGACGGCAATCGTGGTCGGTGCCTTTGACCATGTCAACATCATCCATCATCCCAATCCTTCTATACTACGGGTAATAGAAGTCGTTCCGCCTAAACCGCCCAAACTGTATCACATGGTTGAACAGGTACTCAGTTATGCCGATTTGCCGCCTATCGTCCTGGAATTGGAAACAATCGACCTGCATGATCTTGCCAATACGGTAACTCCAGAAGCTTATTTAGTACCATGCCGCTCTGGTGGGCTTACTGACTTGAGTGCACCGGTTTATTTTCTGGACGAACGCCCTGAACAACGCCGCCAGTGGACTTTGCTCGGCTGTGAACGTAGCCTGCAATTTCATCGCCATTACTACGGAGATGAGCCACCCCGTGTGGAAATGTGTCCGCGTAAACTGCTTAAGTCAGACGAAAAAACTACCATTTTGAAGTGTTGCCTACTGGAATATGACTTTGAACAAGAAGGTAACATCGTTACCGTGCCGTGGGGAACAGACCTGGGCATGATTGAAAAGGCTTTGCGTCAATTATTCGTTGGGAATTCATAATATGGCTGAATTGGCTTGGGAAAATATTATAAAAGGCCAACGCGATCCGCGGGAGCAAAAGCCACGTAAATCTGGCTGCACAATGGTGATGGATGTTGGAAAGGGGCTTCACGAAACCCAAAGTATCCTGCAAGCCTGTGCCAACTATATCGATCATTGGAAATTTGGCTTTGGCACTTCCGCTTTTATGGACAAGAGTTTGCTGCAAGAAAAACTTCATTTGTTAGCTGAACAAAATATACTGACATTTCCTGGTGGTACATTGTTGGAAGTGGCCTTGCTTACCCAACATTGCCGGGTGTATATGACTCATGCCAAGGCATTAGGTTTTCAAGCGGTTGAGATTTCTGACGGTACCCTACCCATTCCAAGATTCAGGCGAAAACGGATCATAGAATGCGCCTTAAATGCCGGATTGATTCCGATCACTGAAGTGGGCAAAAAAGACCCTAAACGACAACCTACCCCAGAAAAAATGGCCGAAGAAGTTTTAGAAGACCTCGAATGGGGCGCTGCTTGGGTTATTATAGAAGGGAGAGAAAGCGGCCATAGCGTAGGCGTGTTCGATGAGTTGGGTAATGTTGACGAATTTGAAGTCGATGTCATTATTGGAATGATCGGTAATAAATCCGATTCTGTAATCTGGGAAGCCCCGAACAAGTCTCAACAGGCTTTTTTCATCGAAAAATTCGGTGCGAATGCCGGCCTTGGTAATATATCTTTAGATCAAGTTCTTGCTGTCGAAGCGCTACGTAATGGCTTGCGTTTTGAAACACTGAACCGAGTCACAGGCAAGTTATTACGGGAAGGTTCCTGGGATCCCAATAAAGTAGAAAGCAACGGTGCGAACAGTAATCCACTGACTCCGAATGACAAAGCGACATGACAGGTAACGATGTACGTCAGCCGGTTTCATCACAGGAAAAAGTCCTGGAAATTGGTACAAGACTGAAAAGCCCGCCGTCGGCCAAGATGATCGAGTCCGCGTTTGCTGATGAATTAAGTCATCAGGTGCAATTATTTGAAGCGATAGGACTGGTTGATATTGCCCATACCTTGGCCACCATCGAACTGGGTACTATCCCAAAATCTCAAGGCCGTCTTTTGCTGACGCAATTATTGGCTTTACAAAGCAAACCGAAATCGTTCGAAATGAGTCCAGCCAGAGGCGATATTTATACCAACCGTGAAGCCTGGCTAGCAGAGCGTACCGAAGCTGTGGGCTGGTTGGGTGCAGGTCGTGCCCGTAGGGAAGCAACAACCACAGCCTTTATCCTGGTACTGCGCTACAAACTGATGGAGTTCATCGAAACCCAAGTAAGACTGGCGACGACCATAGTAAGTAAAGCTGCACAGCATTCATTGTCCATCATGCCGGATTATACTTACCTGCAAGCGGCGCAACCAACTACCTTCGGACATTATTTATTGGGTTTCGCTTACCCAGTATTACGTGATTTGGATAGACTTAAAGCTTTGTTAGTACGGCTTAACTTTAGCCCTATGGGTTGCGGCAGTACGAATGGCTCACGGTTGTTACAAGGTCGGCAGTCATTAGCGGATTTATTGGGCTTTAGCGGCGTGATCCCTCATGCCCGCGATGCGATGTGGCAAGCGGATTTATTTATAGAAGCCGCTTCAATCCTGACGACGTGCAGCATCAATCTCAGTCGGTTGGCGGAAGATTTACAAGTTTACAGCACCCAGGAATTTGCCCTAGTGGAATTGGACGACCGCCACGCCCGCGCCAGTAAAATCATGCCGCAAAAGAAGAATCCATTTGCATTGACACACATCCGTGGCGTTGCCAATAAAATGATCGGAATGATGACCACAATTACGGCATCGGCCAGGACGCCTACAGGTCAGCCAGACAATCGCTCATTGATTTATGGGGAATTGCCTGATGCGATGCAAGCAGTCATTAATGCCGCGTCTTTGATGACAGAAGTGTTGGAAGATATTACATTCAATGCCAAGAGAGGCAAGGCTTTAGTGGCATCCGGTTGGGTAATGTCCACCGATCTGGCTGAGGCATTGGTAGTGGAATGCGGACTGGATTTTAGAAGTGCGCATCAGTTGGTAGCTTTTCTGGCTAGCGATCACCAGGGGAAAAGTATTATGGAACTCGAGCTTAAGACTTTAATGCAATCTGCTGAAAAGGAATTTGGCCATTCTATTACGCTGACTGAACAACAGCTTATATCTGCGTTAGATGTTAATTTAGCTATTCAAGCACGAACAGAACCCGGCGGCACGGCAGTTGGCAGCATGAATAATATGATTGCCGAATGCCGCCAAAAATTGGCTAATCATCATGAAAGCAACCAGTCCAGCTTATTTTATTTTGCCAGTAAACAACAATCAGTATTGGAACGCGCCATGAAAGAAGTCGGAAAGTAATAAGCCATGTCCAGATTAGGCTTTGACTATATCATCGTTGGTGCTGGTTCAGCTGGATGTGTACTTGCCAACCGGTTAAGCGAGGATTCAAACTGCCGTGTTTTATTACTTGAGGCCGGTTGTGAAGACAACGACCCTGCCATTCAAACGCCCGGCCTATTTTCCCAGTTGCAGGACAGCCTTTACGACTGGAGCGACCGTACCGTACCGCAGTCCTGTATGAATGGCCGCCGTATTTATATCCCGCAAGGAAAAGCGTTGGGTGGCTCAAGCTCCATCAATTATATGATTTACATACGCGGCAACCGAGCTGATTATGATCACTGGGCAAGTCTTGGTAACACAAGCTGGAGTTATGGGGAAGTTCTGCCATATTTCATCAAATCTGAAACCAACCAAGCCTTTAATGATCGCTATCATGGCCAGTCAGGGCCTTTGGTGGTCTCTAGTCACCCCCACACATCCCCGGTCACTCAGCGTTATCTAGCCGCCGCTAAGGAAGTGGGAATTGTTCATAACCCTGATTTTAATGGCAAACAGCAAGATGGCTGCGGCCTATTGCAACGAACGATTGCATTTGGTGCACGATGCAGTGCAGCTATTGCTTATTTGCAGCCGGCACGGGTTCGTCCTAATTTGACCGTTATCAGTAATGCACAGGCCACCCAGCTACTGTTCGATAATCATCAGGTCATTGGTGTTCAGTATCTTCACTTAGGTAACGTAGAACAAGCTTATGCTGCTTGTGAGATCATTTTGTCTGCTGGGGCTTTCCGGTCACCGCAATTATTAATGCTATCGGGTTTGGGGCCTGCTTTGGAGCTTGAAAAACTGGGAATTAACGTGCGAGTGGATTTGCCGGAAGTCGGCAAAAATCTGCAAGACCATATTCACTCCCGTGTGCGCTGCGAATTGACCCAACCTCTAACTTTTTCGCCATTGCCAAATGAGGACAAAATTGCCGCTGCAAACGATTACGAATCCACTAAAACAGGTCCTTTGGCTTCAAATTTCCTGGAAACAGGGGCTTTTGTTAAAAGCGATCCCGATGTGGCGTATCCTGATTTGCAATTGTTTTTGTTCGGCAACTTAACACCCGAATACCCTGAGGCAGGTCAGGCTACTCGTCACGGTATAGCGCTTACAGCTTATGTCAACAGGCCGCGAAGCAGGGGAGAAGTCACATTGTCATCAGCCGACCCACTGTATCGTCCTCGCATCAATCCGGGTTATTTCAGCGATCCTGACGACCTTCGTTGTTTGGTGGCGGGTGTGCGCTGGAATCTCAAAATTCTTTACGGACAGGCACTTGACGATATCAGGGGTATTGAATTGTCCCCTGGAATCAACATTCGTGATGATGACGGTTTGGCAGATTTTGTAAAGCGTACTGCATCCACCACTTGGCATCCGACAACTACTTGTCGGATGGGAGTTGATGCAACAGCGGTAGTCGATCCAACTTTGCGGGTTAATGGCGTTACCGGCTTACGTGTAGTCGATGCATCAGTAATGCCGACTATCGTTAGCGGCAACACCAACGCGCCGACAATTATGATCGCAGAAAAAGCGGCGGACTTGATCCGTGGATGTCTGTAACTAAACGGTAATCAACCTATGCTTGATTCAGTCCATATCAGCGATTCTACGGTCTATGGGTCGTCCTGGGCTGACTCTGCACTACGTCCTTTATTTGCCGAGCAAAACAGGATAAGAGGCTGGCTTGAAATTATGGTCGTCCTGGCAGATGTTCAAGCCGAGTTTGCTTTGATACCTGAACAAGCTGCGATAGAAATTAAAGCGGCTTACCAAGGCATTATAATCGATGAAGCCTTCTTAAAAGAAGTAGGTGAAGGCTTTATCAAAACTAATCATTCATTGATGGGCTTGATTAATGCCGTCAAGAACCACTGCGGTGCCATTGGCGGGGAATGGCTTTGTTACGGGGCAACCGTCCAGGATATAACCGATTCCCATACGGTACGCACATTATTAAAGGTGTTGATACACTTTGTAGAACAACTCACTGCAATACAACAAATCCTGATCGATCTGGCTCGTCAGCACAGACACACTGTCATGTGCGGACGCACCCACGCCCAACCAGGGTTGCCGATTACATTCGGTTTTAAAGCCGCAACTTGGCTGGACGAACTGGAACGTCATCGCCAACGCCTAGCTGAACTTAAACCACGCCTAAGCGTGGGACAACTTAGCGGCGGTGTCGGAAGTCTATCTTCCTTCGGGCCGAAGGCATTAGCGTTGCAAAAAGTCTTCATGCAACGCTTAGGCTTAGAGGTGCCCGCAATTTCCTGGACCAGCAGCCGTGACCGTTATGCCGAATGGTTAAATGTGCTGGCGATGATTACGTCAACTGGCGACCGGATCGGACAGGAAATCGTTAATCTGCAACGGCCAGAAATTGGCGAGTTGAGTGAAGGTTTCGTTAGCGGCACAGTCGGCAGCATTACAATGCCGCAAAAACGTAACCCGGAAATATCCGAACATCTGGGTACTTTGTCAAGGGTAGTAAGGCATCATGCCGCGCACATGGCTGAAAATCTGGTGCATAGCCATGAACGGGACGGTCGTTCCTGGAAAGGGGAATGGCTGATTATTCCCGATGCAACATTGACGACTGGCAAATCATTGGTGTTGCTTAAAACCTTACTTAAGGATTTGCAAGTCAACAAAAGCCGTATGCTCGCCAATATAACTGCATCTAACGGTTTAATCCATGCAGAGGCTGTTATGTTGATGCTGGCAAAAACATTAGGTAAACAAAGTGCTCATCAGCTTATTTATGAAGTAAGCTTGAAAGCGCAAACGGAAGGACTTGATTTTAAACAGGCTGTTTTAGACCATCCAAAAATAAGCGCAATCCTGATTTGTAAAGAAATAGATTCGCTGTTCGATCTCGAACAAAGCACGGGCATGTGTGCCAACATGGTCGATCAAGTCATTAGCCAATGCCATTTCTGATGATTGGGTGGTCTTAGTGACATCGGACATTCAATTTCTTGATAGGCAAGCCGTCATAAATCGAATTGCCAGCCAAATACTACGGCATATCCTCGCGCATTATCCAACTCCGCTCATGCGGGCAAGCCGACTGATAGATACACTTGGCTGCACTGATCTGTGGTTTAAACGCGACGACCTGATCAGTTTCGGTTTAGGCGGCAATAAGATACGCGGCTTGGAAGTTATGCTTGCTGATGCCCAGAATAAGCATATGAATTGGTTGGTAACTGGGGCAGGTGTGCAATCAAATCATGTCCGGGCAACAGCGGCTGTGGCGGCTCATGCCGGACTGCGTTGTACGGCGGTTTATTGGGGGAATCCGCCTGCTACTGTGGACGGAAATTATCGCCTAACCCGAATGTTGAATGCCCAATTTCATTTTACCCATGACGATGATAGGGCTTCGGTTGATATGCATATTTCACAAGTTGCCGACAATTTGCGGAAACAAGGTGATCGTCCCTATGCGATTCCACGCGGAGGCGCCTGTGCGATGGGCGTATTAGGGCATGTGCTGGCTGTTTTCGAGCTTTATCAGCAATGCCTTGACCAAGGATTAGAGCCGGATGCAATCGTACTTGCAGTTGGTTCTGGCGGAACCTATGCCGGTTGGCTGCTAGGCATTAGGCTGTTGAACCTGCCCTGGAAAATGCTCTGCTATACCGTCAGCCGGAAACCGGAACAGGTCAACCAACAAGTCGCTGAACTGGCTACTGAAGCCGCAGCCTTATTGGAACTGGATTGGACTTTTCGTGCCAATGATGCTCCCGTCTACGGCGGGTTTATTGGGCAAGGTTATGGTATCCCAAGCCCGGAAGCTGCCGAAGCGATACGGTTGGTTGGTCGTACCGAGGGTATTTTGCTTGATCCAGTCTATACCGGCAAAGCTATGGCAGGGTTTCTGCACGGACTGCAAAACAAATACTTCGAGGATTACAAAAAAATAGTATTTATACATACTGGCGGCGAACCGGCTTTTTTTGCCGGGACTGGCGATTGGTTGAATGCTGGCCTCACCGCAATTGAATAACAGTAAATCAGAGGGAAATCATGCGAATCATTGTCATAGGTGGCGTTGCCGCAGGTGCAAAAGCAGCGGCTAAAGCCCGCCGGGTTGATCCGAATAGCGGAATCTTCATTTATCAAGACGAGTCCGAAGTGTCATATTCTGCTTGTGGTCTGCCTTATGTTATTAGCGGTGTCATTGCTGATGAACGGAAAGTTATCATCCGGCAACCTGAAGATTTTGCCAAGGAAGGTATCCAGGTTTTTATTCGGCACCGCGTTATTTCCATCGATAAAACCAAACAGCATCTCACCGTAAGAAACCTTCAAGATAATACTGATTTCGTGGTCGCTTATGACCGCCTAATCATAGCAACTGGTGCGCGTCCAATAGTGCCAAATATTGAAGGTATAACATTGGAAGGTGTTTTAACCTTACGCAATATCACCGACCTAGCTCAGTTCAAAGCATTGTTAAATACATTGCAGCCCAAAAATGCAGTCATTATAGGTGCCGGTTATATTGGCCTGGAACTAGCCGAGACTTTTCATGAGCTCAAGATTAGAACCACCATAATCGAGAAGGCAACCCGTATTTTGCCAAAATTCGACCCAGAAATGGCTCAACTCGTACATGACCATTTGACGGAAAACCAAGTTGAAATAATACTGGGTGACGGTCTAGCCAAGATTAAAGGTAATAATGGCCGTGTAACTGCTGTGGAGACAGAATCCGGGAAAGCAATATCCACTAGCCTTGTTGTAATCGCTATTGGGGTAAAACCTAGTGCAAGTCTGGCAAAAGAGGCCAACATTGAACTCGGAAGCAACGGCGCAATTGCTGTTGATTCAAGAATGGAAACCAACGTACCGGGTATTTATGCCGCCGGTGATTGTTGTGAAACATTCAATCGGATAACAGGTGCACCGACATGGATGCCTTTGGGCGATATCGCTAATTTACAAGGGCGCGTTGCAGGGGAAAACGTTGCTGGGGGAGACGCCCATTTCCCCGGCGTCTTTGGGACAGCCATATTCAAGACCTTTAAATTGACGGTCGCTATAACCGGATTATCTGAGCAATCTGCACTGGAATCGGGGTTTGATCCAATTTCGATTGTAACGGCAGGAAGTGACCGGGCTAGGTACTATCCTGGCAAACAAGATTTTTCGTTAAAACTAATCGCTAACAGAAAAGATGGCAGGCTATTGGGCGCTCAAGTGATTGGTCTAGGGAGTGTCGATAAAATGATTGATATCGCCGCTACCGCATTGCTTGGAAAACTGACTTGCGCTGATCTTGAAAATGCAGACCTTGCTTACTCACCACCATTCAGCCCGGTCCTATCCCCAATCATCGTAGCGGCTGGAATCTTAAAAAGTAAATTGACCAAATTTAATTATGCTTGCTGAGTATTTATTTAATTTTCGAGAAATTGAAGGTCTGCTATGGGCGAATTAACTCTGTTACCTTATTTGTCGGGTTTGGGTCGATAGTGCCATTTTGCCAATGACCGGTATCGGGAAGCATAAATCTATATCTGTATGACAGCTTCATGCCCTGAGTCAGTCCGTCAAGAATTTTATATTAGCCGAACTCAATAATCATGATGAAAAAACGATGCCATTTGAAGATAAAATATCGTTCCAACATTTCTCTATAACTAAATGCAATGCGGCGGCAATTGAGTTTCTGATCAAATCAAGGCACAAATTGCCGGTAATGCTCAGATTAACCCATTACATGAGCATCGTCTCAAGCAGTATGACATTCCGAGGCATTCAAGCATTTTTTTTGGCCGGGATTTGGGCAATA
>Ga0209048_10005840_pt1 | contig 11579 bp, 10 predicted proteins | sample FrelakmetCRP12CR_FD_187146 | JGI IMG/M metagenome (GOLD analysis project Ga0209048, IMG submission 187146) | Freshwater lake sediment microbial communities from the University of Notre Dame, USA, for methane emissions studies - CRP12 CR (SPAdes)... | ecosystem: Environmental > Aquatic >... | reverse complement strand
ACGACGGACGCTCACCTGAAGCAACCGATCCTGGTGTCACTCGGCGAGATTGGCGATATGCGCGCCGCGCAGCCGTTGATCGAGTTCCTGCAACGCGATACCGACGTGACCACGCGCGGCACCGCGGTCTTCGCGCTCGGCGAGATCGGCGCGCCCGAGTCGGTCACCACGCTGGCGCACATCGCCGAGACGGACGAGGACCAGACGGTGCGGCGTCTCGCCGGCGAGGCAAAACGCAAGGTGGAGGGGCACCACGCGGTGAGCGACACCCCGACGAATGAGCAGCCTGGAACACTTTTCAAGCCCCACCCGTCGCCATAGACTCGTCCCGCTCCTGTCGGACGCAAGCCCGCAGCGACCAACGGGAGCGGGCCTAGAAGAAGCCTCCGAGCTGGCGGGCACCCTTCGAGACGGCCGCTGAGAAAATGCGGCCTCCTCAGGGTGAGCGGGATCTTGTTGTGGCACAAGGCCTTTCCCGCTCATCCTGAGGAGGCGCCGTCTTTTCAGGCGCCGTCTCGAAGGATGCGATCTTGGCACGACGCCGCTAGAAGGGACACCGGCCGCAGGCCCTACACACGAGTGTTCGGATCGAACAATTTGCTGTGCTCGTCGAGGGCGAAACGGTCGGTCATGCCGGCGATGTAGTCGGCGATGACGCGCGGGCGGTCCTCGCCGGCTTTCCAACGCGCCGCGATGTGCGGCGGCAGCTGCGCCGGCTCCTCCATGTAGGCATGGAACAAGTCAGCCATCACCTTCTGCGCTTTCACCGCCATGCGCATCACGCGGTAATGCCGGTACAGATTCTCCATGAGGAATGCCTTGAGCTCGAGACGCTTGGCTTCCATCTCTGGCCCGAACGTCGCGATCGGCTGGCCATGCGCCCGAACGTCGTCAACCCGTTCTATGCGCAGATCGTGCACCCGTCTCACAACCGTGGCCAGTAGATCGTTCACGAACTCATCGATCAGCGCGCGCTGCGCTTGATAGCGCCAGATGCGGAATCCTGCCTGCGGGTACTGCTGCTGCACGCGTCCAAACGTCTCGCGCCACAGCGTCACTTGCTGCAGTTGCTCAGGGCTCAACAGCCCCGACTTGAGGCCGTCGTCGATGTCGTGGCTGTTGTAGGCAATCTCATCGGCGTAGTCGACGACCTGCGCTTCCAAGCACGGCGCCCTTCCCGGGTCGAACCGCTGCGCCAGCGGCCGATCGTACGGCGGCGAGTGCTTGACGATGCCCTCGCGTACCTCCCACGACAGGTTCAGACCGACGAAGTTCGGGTACCGTTCTTCGAGCACATCGACGATGCGCAGGCTCTGTGCATTGTGCTCGAAGCCACCGTAGTGCGCCATCAGGTCATTGAGTAGGTGCTCGCCGGCGTGGCCGAACGGCGTGTGGCCGAGGTCGTGGGACAAGGCGACCGCTTCAGCCAGATCCTCGTTGAGCCGCAGCGCGCGTGCCACGGTGCGCGTAATCTGCGCCGCCTCCATCGTGTGCGTGAGGCGAGTCCGGTAGTAGTCGCCCTCGTGGTTGACGAAGACCTGCGTCTTATACTCCAGGCGGCGGAAGGCCGTGGAGTGGATGATGCGGTCCCGGTCACGCTGGAAAGCCAGGCGGAGCCGGTGTTCAGCTTCGGCGTGGACGCGCCCGCGGCTGTCGCGGCTGCGCATCGCGTAGGGCGCCATCGTGCGCGCTTCCAACTCTTCAAACGCGAGGCGATCCATCGCTGCGGACTATATTCAGCGGTTGCAGCGCGATGCAAGCGAGGTCGGCGGCGCCGCCGCGCCTCAGGAAGCGTTCAGTCGGCCAGCAGCGCGGTCAGCGTGCGCCCTTGCAGCACGCTGCGCCACGCCGCTTCGATCTCGGCGTGAGGCATGCGGCTGACAATGCGCTCGGCCTCTTCGGGCAGCGGGAAGCCCAGGAGGGTTCCTTCGGCGAGCGCCAGGGCGCGGTCGTAGCGACTCTCGGCAAGCGACGCGTAGCGATAGCGCAGCTTCTTGCGCGCGCGCAGTAGCTCATCACTCGAGAAACCCTCCGCGGCCGCACGCCGGCAGGTGTTGTCCACCGCATCGAGGAGACGCTGCGCGGCGCCGCGCGCTGCGCTCGCCGAGATGATCGCTACGGCCCAGCCTGCACCCCAGTCCAAAGTCGCAGAGACCTCATACCCCAACCCGAGGCGCTCGCGGACTTCCTGAAAGAGACGACTATCTGGATCGGAACCGACAATATCGAGCGCCAAGCCGACGGCGATCAGTCGTCGCGCTACCGGCGGGACCGCAATGAGCTTCGTGACATATGCTTGTCCGCCGCCACCGCGCATGCGGACGACGCCGTTGCTGCCAAACGTGGCCCGCGGTTCGCCGCGCGCCGCACCACCGGCGCCGGCACTGAAGTGTTTCTGGATGGCGGCGCGCGCAGCCGCCGCACCGATGCCGCCGACCACCGCCAGCACGCTGTGGGCATGTATGAAGTTGCGTCGGATGAAGGCGCTGACGTCGCGCGCCTGCATCTCCTGCAGGCTGCGCACGCTGCCGCAGACCGGGTGCGACAAGGCGCCCCGGAAGAATCGGCTCCAGGCACGGGCGTGCAAGCGCTCGGGCGGATCGTCCATCCGCCCGCGGATCTCGTCGATCACGACGCGCCGTTCCTTGCGAAAACGGTCTTCACTGACTTGACTGTGATAGAACTGCTCGGCGAGCAGCCCCAGGGCGTCGCCGACATCTTCGTTGAAGACTTCAAACGTCAGCGAGATCGTCTCGTAGCCGGTATCGGCATTGTGCTCGCCACCGAGCTCCGCGGCGCGACGGTTGAGCGCCACCTGGTCCAGCGACGCCGTGCCTTGGAAGAGCATGTGCTCCGCCATATGGGCGATACCCGGATGTGCGCCATCGAAGCGCGCTCCTGCTCGCACGCTCAGGGCGATGCTCGTGAGCGGCCCGGGGCTGTGCTGCAAGAGCACTCGCAGCCCGCGGCTCCGAAACTTGTGCACACGGTTCATGCGAGTGGTTCAAGCACAACGCCGCAGCCGGCGGAAGACGCCGCGCCTCCGCACGTCGCCCTGCGAGTCGAGACACGTTCCGGCAGCCCGTCGGACTTGGAAGCCCGCAGCGACCCAACGGGGAGCGGGTCATAGACCTGACGCCGGCCGCAGGCCCTAGCAGCCTCTCGGAGTCGGAAACTCGCAGCGACCCAACGGGGAGCGGCCATCGAAATGACGCCGGCCGCAGGCCCTAGCGCACGCGCCGGCGACGCTTGCGGGCCACGGAGAGCAGCAGCGGCAGGCCGAGCGCAGGGACCAAGCCCCAGTCGCCGACTGGCTCCGAACCGGCATCGATACGGCAACTGCACCCGCCCCCACCCCCAATCAGCGCCGCTGCGCGCGTCGCCGTGGGCGTCTGCCCGGCGGTCGTCGGTGTCGGCGTGACCGTCCGAGTCTGCGTTGGGATCGCCGTGGCAACGCGGGTGCCGGTTGCGGTCGGGGTCGCCGGCGGCTGTTGTGTGCCTGTCGGTGTGGCTGTGTCTGCCGGTGTGGCTGTGCCTGTCGGTGAGAAACTCGGTCCTGCCGTCGTGGGCGTGGGAGTGGGCGTTATCGTCGTGGTGCCCGTCATGGTGCCGGTCACCGAAGCCGTCGGTGTGGGTGTCCGTGTGCCCGTGGGTGTGCTTGTTGGTGTGCCCGGCGGGCCAGCCAGCGGATTGGCTGCGGCAAAGCAGTCGGTAAACCCGTTGGTGTCGTCGGGGACCAGATTCGTTGCATCGGATTGGAAGACGACAGTGGAGCCGTCGGCGCTAATCGCGGCGGAGTTGCTGTCGCCGTTCGACTGCGCCCCGGTTGAGGTGAGGCTGACACGGTCGATACTGCCGTTCGTGGTGTCGACTACGAAGACATCCGTCTTGCCGTTGGTGTCGTTGTCAACCAGGTTGGAGGCTGCCGATTGGAACACGACGAAGCGTCCATCGTTGCTGATGCCGGGGAACTGGCTCGGGCCGCTGGCGCTCTCACCCGCTTGATTCTTGCTGACCCGGGTCGTGGTGCCCGCATTGCGGTCACGCACGAAGATGTCCGTGGTGTTGTTATCGTCCCCCGCGTCGAGATTCGACGCATCAGAGGAAAACGCCACGAAACGCCCATCGGCGCTGATCGCCACGGAAAATCCCGCCGCCTGACTCGGGCGGTTGGTCTGCTCGCCGTCTGTCGAGATGCTGACGCGCTCGGTGGTCCGGGTGCACCGGTCGCGTACGAAGACATCACGGAAGCCATTTGTGTCGTCCGCGACGAGGTTCGACGCGTCCGAGTAGAACGCAACGACGCAGCCGTTGGCGCTGATGGCCGGACCGGCGCTCGGACCGTTCCCGGAGTGCCCTGGTTGACTCCCGGTGGTAGCGACGCTGATCAACTCGGTCGGATCGCCATTTGGGGAGCGCACGAAAACGTCGTTGGTCTCATTGGCGTCGTTGGGCACCAAGTCGTCCGCCGCCGAGGTGAAGGCCACGAGGCCGCCATCCGCAGTCACACTTGGTGGCAGGTCAGGAGCACCACCGCCGCCGCGCCCATCGCCGAATTGATCACGCACGAGCGTGAGCACCGTTGTGGTCTTTTGAGAGCGGTCGAAGACGAAGACATCCGCTCCGAGATTGAAGTCACCGATGACGATGTTGGATGCCAGTGAAGCATAGGCGACAATGTTCCCAGGGTGGTCCAACGCAGGAGGGAAGCTGTTGTCGTTGGGCTCCGTACCAGGGATCTCCGCGAGGCTGACACGCTCAGTGAGCCGCGTGCCTCGGTCACGCACGAAGACATCAACTTTTTGGTTGCGGTCGTCCGGGGCGAGGTTCGACGCTGACGACTTGAAAGCGACGATCGAACCGTCGGCATTGGTGGCTGGCAGCAAGCTCCGGTCGTTGCCCTGGTCGCCATTGCTAGCGACGCTGATACGTTCGACACTCGGAAGGCTGCCGCCCGTGGCAGTCCGTGACGTCAAAGCAGCTTGGAAGACCAATAGTCCCAGAACACCAGTGACTCCTGCCGTTGCGATGCTCTTCCAGCATCCCAGCCCCCCCCGGTCCCCGGTGTTCGTTGCCCGTCGCCACATCCTGTCGTGCCTCCTCAATCAGCCGGTCGCATAGCACAAGAGGCTAAGGCCCCACAAATGGGGCATTTCCTCATTGAGTCACCGATTCACTGAGTCGATGACGCAATTCCTACTTGAGGAGCTTCTGCAGTGCCTTGAAGTCTGGGGCGGCTGCGCTGCGGACCCACTCCAAGCAGGCCATCTCCACTGTGGTGGGCAGCGCTCCGGAGCCGATCATCTTCTCCCACCCGATACGGTAGTCATGTTCGAAGCGTGACGAGATGGCGTCGTACGGGACATGGACCCGAAAGCCGCCATCCAGCAGATCGTGGACGGTCTGATTGACACAGGCATGCGCCTCGATGCCGCAGACCAGAGCCTGTGTGCGCCGCAGGGCCGCCAGCGCCGAGGCGAACGCCGGTTCGCCACAGCAGCTCAGTGATAGCTTCTCGATCACCGGATTCCCGGTCACTAGCCCTTCCGCAACCTCCGGCACCAAGTGTCCGAGACCCTTCGGATACTGTTCGGTTGCCAAGATGGGGACGCCGACGATCTTCGCAGCGTCGATCAGGCGGCGCACGCCGCGGACCATGCGCTCATGCTCCACGGTCTTGCCGCGATATCCTTCTTGGACATCGATGACCACCAAGACCGTCTGCTCCCGATCCAACACGTGCGGATGCGACATCAACCGAATCCTCCATCCAAACCCGAATGGCTAGCAGTCTGTCGGACTTGGCAGCCCACAGCGACCCATCGGGGAGCGGACCATTAAAATGACGCTGGCCACAGGCCCTAACGAACGATCACCCGCGTCTCTTGCGGAAAGCCATGCGGCAGCCCCCGCCGAAGGAACGGGTTCAAGTCTACGCCGAGTGGCGGGGAGCCGAAGGGCGGAACCAAGCGCTCGTCAAAGACGAACGGGGCCGCGCGATCAATGGCGAACTGGTCTTGCAGCAGCAGCCGTAACGTCAGATGACGCGAGCGGCCGCGGTCGAACGACGTGGTGAGCAGCGGATAATACCCAGGATAATATTGGTCGTAGTACGGCGCCGGCGCCGTCGCGTTGGCAATGGCGAGCGGCCCATTGATCTGTACGCCACCGCCACCTGCGACTATACCGGCCGTCTCCAGTCCGCGCTGCAGGCCGCGGAGATACGCCTCGGAAACCTTCGACCGATCGTAAACCACCTCGGCCTCACGGCGCGGTTCGACGGATTGGGGCGCAGACTGGGGCGCGCCCGCCGCCACGTTCGTCACAGCGGGCTGGCGCGCTAGCTCGTCGACGACCACGTGTGTTGAGCCTTCCTGCTCCTTCGGCACCTCGCCCTTGAGGTTGGTGTAGTGCCGCACCCCATCGGCGTCCTGCCATTCGATGATGTCGGCCCCGGCAGCACCCGACCAGCACAGTAGGATCGCGACCATCACCAAGCGTTTCATAGCAGTTGAATACTACGCTGCTGCGTCAGATGGGGCAACTCGTTCTTCGCGGGGCGCAACGGCACGGCGCACCAGCCACACGCCAACGGCGGTGAGGCCGATGCTGAGCCACTGCGCCGTAGTCAGGCCGAACAGCCAGTTGGGATTGCGCCGCACGGTCTCGATCAGAAATCGTACGATCGCCGAGAGGATGAGGTAACGCCCGAACAGGTCGCCGATCGGCGGATTACGCAGGCGCCGCCGCCACAGGTAGGCGAAGATCGCGAAGCAAGCGAGCATCTCGTACACCGGCGTCGGGTGCACACGTTCGGTCGTCGGGACCACTCCGTTTGGAAAGCTCATCCCCCACGGCAGGTCGGTGGGCACCCCGTAATCGCCGTCCCCGGACAGCTGGCAGCCGATGCGGCCGATCGCCAGCCCCATCGCCAGCGGTGCAGCCGCCATGTCGGCCAGCGCCAGTAACGAAATGCGCCGGCGCTGCGCCAGGATCCAGGCCGCGACGACACCGCCGAGCAGGCCGCCGTACCACACCCAGCCGCTGGATGAGAGCAGGAAGCTAATCGGGTTCTCCGTGAAGTACTGCCATCCGGTCGGGATCAGAAACAGACGGGCGCCCACCCAACCGCCGACGTACGCGTACAACGTCAGGTCATAGGCGAGATCCACGTCGTAACCCCGGCGGACGACATCACTGCGCAACACGAGGAACGCCAAGAAGAAGCCGGTGAATGCAGCAGCCCAGAAGCTGGGGATCGCCAGTTCGCCGAGGGAGAACAAGATCGGTCGCATCACGTCCTCGGCGGCGTGATTGCCGCTACGTCAAGTTGTGCAAGCAGCGCGACATCAGAGTGCCTGCGTCGCGCTCGCAATCGAACCTGTCTGGCCGGTGCGTGCGCCTGGCACGCTCGTCGCATCAGCAGATGACTGTGCCACCGGGACGATGCAAGCATTTCGCCAACAGCTTCATCTAACCGAGTGCGAAGCCCGTAGGACTGATGAGCCCACTGCCTGTCGGGCCCAGATGGAGGAAGCGTCATGGACGCCAGCATCGCCTCACTGTTGACCGACCCGCGATTGATCGAGATGGCCCTGTGCCTGGCAGTGATTGGGCTGCTCCGCTGGATCGATCTCAAAGGATGACCGCAGCCAGGGCCGCCGCCGGGGTCAGCCATCTTTGCCGCCCGCCTGCATCACATCCCCACGATGTTGTATCCGGCGTCGACGTGTAGCACCTCGCCGGTGACCCCACTCCCCATGTCGCTGCACAGGTACAAGGCCGCGTTCGCCACCTCATGTGCCTCGATGTTGCGCCGCAGCGGCGCCCGTTCCTCGTGATGGTGCAGCATGGCCTTGAAGCCGGTGATGCCGGCCGACGACAGGGTGCGCAGCGGCCCTGCCGAGATGGCGTTGACGCGGATCTCTTGCGGTCCAAGGTCGTACGCCAGGTAGCGCACGCTTGCTTCCAGCGCCGCCTTCGCGATACCCATCACGTTGTAGTTTGGGAGGACACGCTCCGCACCCAAGTAGGTCAAGGTCAGCAGCGAGCCGCCCTTTTGCATCAGCGGCTCTGCATGCCGGGCGATGGCTACGAGCGAGTAGGCGCTGACTTCCATGGCGATGCGGAAGCCGTCGCGCGACGTATGCAGGAAACGGCCTTTCAACTCGTCGCGCCGGGCGAAAGCTACGGCGTGGATGACGATGTCGACGCGGCCCCATTGCTCACGCAGCGCAGCAAACGTGGCGGCGATCTCGTCGTCCTTGGTCACGTCACAGGACAGTACGCGATCGACCCCGATCGACGCGGCGAGCGGCCGGACGCGCCGCTCGATCGACTCGCCGGCGTAAGTGAACGCCAAGTCGGCCCCTTCCCGCCGCAACGCCTGCGCAATGGCCCATGCAATGCTGTGGTCGTTTGCCACACCGAGCACGATGGCCTTCTTGTCCGCCAGCAGTGGCATGGTCCCTCCGTGTCCCTGCCCTCCCCTTAGCTGCGGCGGTAGCAACGGTGCAAGCGCCGGGGGGCGACGCTTGCCCACCTCCCGCGCCTTCGATAAAGCCGAGCCCATGACGCGGCGACTTCCGGGCGCGCTCGTTCTCATCGCGCTGACGTGCTGTCCGATGCGCACGGTTCGGGGCGACGCGCTGGCGGACGTGCAAGCGCGCGGCACACTGCGCTGGGGTGGCGATATTCAGGGCGGCGAACCGTACGCCTTTCAAGATCCACATGACAGTTCACGCCTGCTGGGTTTCGAAGTCGAGATCGCCGCCGCCCTGGCACACCGGCTGGGCGTGCGCGCCGAGTTCGTGCAGAATGATTGGAGCACGCTCATCCCCTCGCTCGAACGTGGCGACTTCGACGTCGCCATGAACGGCATTGAGGTCACGCCGGCGCGCCGTGAGCGCGTGGCCTTCAGCCGACCGTACTACGCATTCACCGAAACGCTGGTCGTCCGCCGTGACGACACGGCCCTGCACAACCTGAATGATCTCCCCGGGCACCGCGTCGGCACCTTGGCTGCGTCGCTCGGGTTCGAGTTGTTGCGTGCGACGCCCGCCGTTGAGGTTGTTCTCTACGAAGGCGTGGAGGAACCGTACATCGATCTCGAGCAAGGGCGGCTGGACGCCGTTGTGCTCGACAACGTCATCGCCGATCGGTACGGACTGGTCCGCCCGACGCTGCGCGCGGCGGGAACGGTTGCCGAGGGCACGTACGCGATCGCCGTGCGCCCACGCGACGATGTCTTGCTGCAAGCGCTAGACCGCGCCGTTGCCGCCATGATTCAGGATGGAGAGCTGCGCGCGATTCTCACGCGTTGGTCCTTGTGGAACGACCGGCAGGAGGGGCTCATCGCGACCGCTGCCTCGGCATCCGAGCGGGTCGCCGCACGCACTTTGACGGTCACCGAGCTGGCGCTGTTCCTGCGGGCCGCGGCCTTCACAATTCTGATCTCGACGTTGGCGATGGCGCTCGCAGTGACAGGCGGCTTGCTGCTCAGCGTGGCGCGGCGCTACGGCGGTGGCGGGCTGCGGCTTGCGGCCACCACCTACATCGAAGTGTTCCGCGGCACCCCGGTTCTCCTGCAACTGTACGTCCTCTACTACGGCCTCGCGCCGCTGCTCACCCTCAATGCGTTCACCGCGGCGGTGCTCGGGCTTGGGATGAACTACGCGGCATACGAAGCCGAGCTCTACCGCGCGGGATTGCAGGCCGTGCCGGTCGGCCAGACGGAGGCGGCACTTTCGTTGGGGATGTCGCGCGGCCTGGCGCTGCGACGGATCGTCCTGCCGCAGGCGCTGCGCGTCGCCCTCCCGGGCATCGCCAACGACTTCATCGCGCTGCTCAAGGATTCCTCCCTCGTCTCGGTGATCACGGTGGTCGAGCTGACCAAGCAGATGACCATCACCGCCGTGGACGTGCGCAGCTGGGTGTGGCCCGGACTACTCTGCGCGGCGCTGTACCTCGCCCTGAGCTACCCCCTGTCGCGACTGGCCCACCGTCTGGAGCGCCATCTTATCCCGGTGCCAGCATGACTGGCGTCCCAGTCGTCGAGGCGCGCGGCTTGCGCACACACTTCGGCGGTGTTGAGGTGTTGCGGGGTATCGACCTTGCGGTGCAGCGCGGCGAGGTCATCGCCATCGTCGGCCCGTCCGGCGGCGGCAAGACGACGCTGCTGCGGGCGCTCAACTACTTGACGCCGTTCAGCCATGGTGAGGTAGTCATCGCGGGGCATCGTCTTGAGCCGGGCATGAATGAGCGCACACACGCCGCACTGCTGCGCCGTGTGCGGACGCGAGTTGGGATGGTCTTTCAGAGCTTCCATCTATTTCCGCACCTGACAGCGGTGGGCAACATCACCGAGGCGCCGCGGCATGTTCTCGGTCTCGACCTGGCGCCAGCCAACGCCCGTGCGCTGGCGCTCCTCGAACGGGTCGGCCTGGCGAGCCACGGTCACGCCTACCCACATACATTGTCCGGCGGCCAGCAGCAGCGCGTCGCCATCGCGCGCGCGTTGGCGATGGAGCCTGATGTGCTGCTCCTCGACGAGCCAACCTCGGCGCTCGATCCGCGGCTGGTCGGTGAGGTGCTCGCCGTGATTGCCGACCTGGCTGCCGGCGGGCAGACGATGGTCATCGTCACCCACGAGATCGCTTTTGCGCGCCGCGTTGCGCATCGAGTCGTCGTGGTCGACGCCGGCGTGGTCGTGGAAAGCGGCACGCCGGAGGATGTGCTGGATCGGCCGCGCACCGCCGCGACGCGCGGGTTGCTGGCCATGGAATGAAGGAACATGCCGGAGCAGCGATGCCCTCCCGCAGGGAGTTCTTCACTTCCGGCAGTTCGCCGCCCCGTGCTGCACCCCGCGTGCCGTGCAGTTGGCCTGGTCCACGCCATCGAAGCCGCCGAGCGACAGGGTCACGGTGAGCGGCGCGTTGCTGAGCGGTGGCGTGAACGTCTTGCCTTGCGCCCGCAGGTCAACGCTGAACAGGTTGGTGGCGCCCTTCCGCCAAAAACTGATGCTCTCGCCGTTCGTACCGGCACATCCGACGACGGACATGCACGGCGGGAAGACCATCGTCTGCCCCGGCACCGCCAGACCGGCGCCACTGAGGTTGACGGCCAGCGCGTTCCCCACCTGCAATAGCGCGCTCGGTGCGGTCTGCGGAACCATGCGCAGGGCAGCTACGAAACCGTCCAGCCCCCCGTACGGCGTCGTATCGAGGAGGCCGGTGAGGCGAATCGTACCGCTCGGTGCCGTCGTCAGCCGTACGCGTTTCAAAGTCAGCGGGACTGACGGACTCGCCGCCTTGGATGGAACCGCACACAGCGGGGTCTGGAACGCGTTGAACAGGTTGACGCAGTTGTCACAGGCATCCCCGACGCCGTCGCCGTCGCTGTCCTTCTGGTCGGGGTTACTGACGCGTGGGCAGTTGTCGCTCGGGTCCGGAATGCCATCGTGGTCGTAGTCGGGCGGCCCGCCTCCGCCGGCTGGCGTCGGCGGTGGTGGCGGGGTCGGTGGCGGCAGCGGAGCACCAAGGCCCAAGGCGACGAGATTGGCGGGCGGCCATTCCGGGTGC
>Ga0209048_10005839_pt1 | contig 11585 bp, 14 predicted proteins | sample FrelakmetCRP12CR_FD_187146 | JGI IMG/M metagenome (GOLD analysis project Ga0209048, IMG submission 187146) | Freshwater lake sediment microbial communities from the University of Notre Dame, USA, for methane emissions studies - CRP12 CR (SPAdes)... | ecosystem: Environmental > Aquatic >... | reverse complement strand
CTGCTGCGCAAGCTGAACGTGATTCTGCCTGTGGCCGCGGTTCTCCTCGGCGTCGCGATCTTGTTCTCCCGTCGGCGCCATTCGAGGTAGCGAGCGACCCCGCGGACAAACGGTAGCGGGACCGCTCCTTGTGATGCTCGTCGCCGCTGGTGCACCTTGGTCCGACCGACCGCTGATGTCCGACGAAAGGTCTCACCCGTGAACGAAGATGTGCTGGGGCCGATCGACTACTTGGCGGTCGAGTACCCAGATGGACTGGTGACGGGCGAAGGCTTCGAGTTGATCCTGGATCTCGTGAAGCGGGACATCATCCGCGTGATCGATCTCGAGTTCGTGGCCAAGGCCGCTGACGGCACGGTCAGGAAGGTCGCGCTGGGTGATATCGAGCATGCCGGCAACGTCGATGTGACCCTCTGGCAGGGAGCCTCCTCGGGGCTGCTCGCCCCGTATCAGGTGGCCCAACTCGTTGACGACCTTGAGCCGCTCGCCGCAACTCTCGTCGCGGCCGACTCGTTGTCGGACCCGTGAAAGGCTGAAGCGTGTGGAACGCGGCGGACGATCACCCCTACCCGCTGTTGCCCCGTGGAAGTAGCATCCGACTCATGACCGACGACACGCCGAACGCCACCACACTTGCGGACATCGTTGTCGCCATGTTCACCGTGGCCGACCAGGATGCCGCCCTCGCCTTCTACACCGAGAAGCTCGGTTTCGAGGTTCGCTCCGACACCCGGTTCGGCGAGAACGGCGAGATGCGCTGGCTGGAGGTGGCCCCGCCCGGATCGCACGCCAGGCTGGCGCTGAACCCGCCGATGGGCGGGCAACCCGGAGGCGGCGGAATCGGTGTCGAGACCCCTGACGTTGTGGCCGAACACCAGCGGCTGGCGGCGCTCGGTGGCATTGATCTTGACCCCGAGCCGATGCGGACGCCGGGCGCGCCGTTGCTCTTCATGCTTCGCGATCCGGACGGCAACAACATCGCCGTGGTGGAGCCCGACGGGATGTAGCGACGACCGCTGGACTGGCGTGGCCGTCGGGTGATCAGACCTCCGCCATGGTCGGGGCCCCGTGCCCGCGCGTGAAGGCGTTTGTGACGATGAGCGTGTTCGGGCATCCTCGCCTGGTGGTTCCCCAATAATCGAAGGCCATCATCAGTCGTCGCACGGCCTCAACGAGCTGCGGCCGCTGTATTCCGAGCTCCATGCCCTGCATCAAGAGGTGGCCTCGTACGGCCCTCTGGTCGGGGACGGCGACGTCATGGGCGTTTACGCCGAGCGCTCTACGAAGAAGCGCTCTCCCGTGAGGGTGGTTCCCACTTCGTGGCCCGCGAGTCGTCGGGACGTGTCGTCGGGTACGCTCTCGTCGTCGCGACGATCGGTCCCGATGACACCTTCGAGACGCGTGGTGTCGTCGAGCTCGTGACCCTCGCCGTCGCCGAGGGGCGACGCGGCGAAGGCATCGGTCGGCGACTCGTCGACGCAATCGAACAGCACGCCCGAAACCTTGGCGCTGACACGGTGAAGGTCGCGGTCATGGCGGGTAACCAGCGGGCCGAGTCGATGTGCACCGCTCTCGGGTACCAACCGGGCGAGGTGCTGTTGTACCGACGTCTCGACTGACGACTGCACTCCTACCTCATGCCGTGTCCCGGCGAAGGCTCAGGTTGGGCGGTGCGGAGGTGCGCGATCGTGATGTCGAGGCCCGAACGTCGCGAGATAGCGATTGGGAGAGCTATTCAGGTGTCCCGACGGACTGGAGCGCCTCACCAACCAGCCGGGGCACGTTCTGACCTCAGAGATCCAACGGTCCCTGTAGACGAAAGTGCTCACCGACCGGCGGCTCGGACCCCAGTCCTACAGGACCAGGTCGAATCCCATTAGTAGCTGAAGGTGGTGGCGCCGTCTCCGATCCAGTCCCACAGTTGCACGGTGCCCGCGAGCGTGGCGTTGTCGACGAGTTCGCGGTCGTCGAGCTGCTTGGCCGTGAAGCAGATCGGACAGACCAGGAACTGTCCCCCTGCGACCATGAATCGCTCGAGGAGCGCTCCGATCGGGGGGCACCCGTCGCAGGCCACGCCGACGGCGACTCCGCTGAGTGCGAGTCGCACTGCCTCCTTCGTCAGGAACATCGTGGTCGGGCGCTTGCTTTCCGCAGCGCCGACGGCGACGAGAAATGCGACCGTGACCTGCTCGGGATCTTCGAGGCCTGTCGTGAGGCTGATGGCAACCTTGTCGGGCATGGGCCCTCCTTCATCGTTCGTTCTGTAGGTGGTTCGTTCGTGTTGATGGTTCGTTCGGTGATCGCGCTCCGCGATCACCGTCAGGATCGTGCGGTTCCTGCGATGTGGGTGTTGAAGGGGATGAACGGAGTGCGGAGCCGGTAGCTCTCGATCGACACTGCCGAGAACCCTGCCGATCGGATCACGCTCTCCAGGTCGCGCTCACACGAGCACCCCTCGAACGTCCATGCCCAGGGGCGCCGCAGGATGCGCTGCACCGCGCGGGTGGGCGTACGGGCGGGAGCAGCGACGTGTTCGACGAAGCGGTAGGTGCCACCGGGACGCAGGATGCGGCGGACCTCGGCCAGCACCTGGGCGGGATCGGCGACGGTGCACAGCACGAGGGACGAGATGGCGGTGTCGACGCTGTGGTCCGCCAGGCCGGTGTCCTCAGCGACGCGGTCGCAGAGTTCGAGGTGGACGCCGCGCCGCTCCGCAGCAGCCTCGAGTCGTCGATGCATGTGGGGATTGGGTTCAACGGCGACGAGCGTCGCCCCGTCGGGCAGGTGGCGGAGATTGGCTCCGACGCCGGCACCGAGCTCGACGACCCGCCCGGGCATCTGTCCGAAGGCGCGCTGCTTGTGTCGTCGCAGGTTCCATTCCAGGTAGGGCTCCATGAGGCGGAAGAACACCGAGTTGAAGCGCCCGCGAATCGGGTGAGCCTCGAACGTGGGAGTGGGTGCCGTCGTGGCGGCGGAAACGGTCATGTCGTCATCGTCCTTCTGGGTGGTGAGACACCCACAGTGCGCCGGAACACGGGACGAGTCAGGCGTGGAACTACCTCAACCGTTCGGTCTCACGGTTCGTTGCGCTGCGCCACGAACCACGCGGCGATCTGCGACCGGGAACGGAATCCCAGACGGGTGCGGATCCGCTCGACGTGGCCCTCGGCGGATCGTTCGTTGATGTGGAGGCGCTCGGCGATCTCCCGGTTCGTGCACCCGGCGCTCACCAGGGCCGCAACCTCCCGCTGGCGAGTGGTCAACACGTTGGCGGCACGGCCCAGCGAGGGAAGGCCGAGGAACCGGCGAACGGTGCGCACCAGCTCGTCCCGGTCGCCGGCGTACGGCAGGTGGGATCGGCCCCTCAGCATCACCAGCTCGGAACCGCTGATGCCGTCGGCGAGCTCCCGGGCCTGGTCGCGCGGCGCCGCACGGTCACCTGACCGGTGGATCACCAACGTCGGCGCCCGTACCCCGGCGAGAAGGTCGCTCACATCGAGCCGGTAGCTCAATGCCAACAATGCGGCCGCCAACGGTGCGCTCGACGAGGCGCGTTGATAGCGACCGAACGCGGAGCGCATCGAGGCGTCGAAGTCGGGGGCGAAGATGTCGGTCAGCACATCCGAGCCCAGCCCCCAGTGGGACTCGACCAAGCCCCGCACGTGCGCCTGCGCGGTCGGCGCCGACAGCTCCCGTCCTCGTGCCCAACCGCCGTACAGCACGAGGCGTCGGACCGTCTCCGGATGCGCCGACGCCCATGCCGCGGCCACCGGCGCGCCCATCGAGATGCCCATCAGGTCGAACGACGGAGTATCGAGGGTCGATGCCACCGCAGCCAACTGCTCCAACTCGAAGGCCAACGACGGAGGGCGGTCCGTCGGATCCGACAGACCGCAGCCGGCGCGGTCGTAGCGAACCAGTTGACCCCCCCGAGCGAGCGCCTCGTAGAGCGCTCGTTCGGGAGGCAGCTCCCAACTGAGTTCGAGATGGGTGAGCCATCCGCTCACGTACAGCAAGGGGCGGCCGGTCCCCACACGTGCGAGGGCCAACGTGGTTCCGTCGCCCAGCTCGACGTGGCCGAGACGTTGCTGCACCGCGCCATCGTCGCGCGCACGCCCCGCGCACCGCAGATGGCTGCCGACTGCTTCGAGGTCAGATCCAGGGGTAGGACGATTCCAAGCCGTGTCCGAGGTCGACGGGGAGCAACGTGCCGAAGCGAAACAGGTTGTTGTCGGGGTCGATGTAGGCGAACTCGCGGACCTGCCAGGACTGGTCGACGATCTCGGTGACCCGGGCCAGGCTGTTGCCGGCCTGCCAGTGAGCGACGAACTCGCGCTGGGAGCGCAGGTGGGGCAGCCCGAACTCGCCGCCGGCTTCGGGCACGCCGGCCTCGAGGAGCCGTTGGCGGACGAGGTCGACGTCGTCGACCTCGACGAACGCGCAGCCGGCGCGGGTTTCCGGATCGTGGTCGTCGCTCGAGCCGTAGCGCACGCCCACGCCGTTGAGGTCGCAGATCGAGTAGGTCCCGTCGGCTTCGAAGCCGCAGTGGAATCCCAGCGCCGCCAGGATCCGCGTCGAGCGGTGCATGTCGCTGGTCGGGAAGATCGGCGACGCGAGCCCGTAGGGGATCGCCGGCGGGGTCGACACGCGCGCTGCGGGCATCGGCGGTCGGGGTGATTCGGCCAGGTAGTTGATGAGGTTCACGGCCTGTCGGAGCTGGAACCGCTGTCGCCACGAGATCGTCGTGTGCAGGCGGTGAGCGAGCCAGCGGCCGCGGGTAGCGGGGCGGTATTGCGTTCCGCTACCAGCCCGGCCGCGGGCGGAACTCCACACCTGCACGCTGGAGGCGGCGTCCAACGGTCGATGGGCTGATGGAGTAGCGGGCGGCAATGTTGGCCAGTGACTCGCCGGCCAGATACCGACCGGCTTCGATCTCGAGATCTCTTGCGGTCCAGCTTCTGGACCGCGGTCGCCCAGGAATGCCAGCGCGTCGCAGATGGGCCATCACGGTCGTCCGGTGGATGCCGAACTCAACCGACAACGTCTCAATCGTCGCACCCGCCACAAGTTCTTCGACCTCGACACGGGTTAGGCGGCGCTGCATGTTCGCGGCGATCGAACGGGCGGTGCCCACTCCTCAGGTCCAGGTGGCCGATCGTCCTCGATTGCCGGGGGAGGACGCCGGTAGTGCGATCGTCCATCCCCGGTAGTACGCCCAGGCAGCGGTGATGCTGGCCCCGCTGGCCAGGCCGAGCGTGCCGCCGATCGACGCGAGCATCACGGCCTCGATCAAGAGTTGGGCGGCGATGGCGCGCTGGTCGGCGCCCAGCGCACGGCGCAGTCCGATCTCGGTGCGCCGCTCGAGCCCGGCGACGGCCATCACGTTCGCCACACCGAGTCCGCCAACGAGGAGCGCGATGGATCCGACCGACGAGCAACGACATGAGTGCAGTGTCAGCGGCTGCGCGAGCGGCCAGGGCGTCCGATGGCCGAGCCACGCTGACCGCGTTCGGATGCAGTGGATTGGCCATGCGGGCCAGCACGCGGGCGACAGTGGTGGTGTCGCGGGGATCGGCGCGCGCGTAGACCGTCACGATCGGAGCGTCGTCCGCGTCGGATGTGCCGGCGAAGGCGGCCGCTTCGGGGAAGCCGATCACGGCGGCGCGGTCGAGCTCGGGGGTGAGACCGACCGGTTGCAGAATGCCGATGACGGCGAAGTTCTGTTCGCCGATCCACACGAGCACTGGTGCGACATCGAGGGCCACGCCGAGCTCACCCATCCGGTCGGGGATCGACGTCCCAGCGATCGCGGGTGGCGGGCGCGTAGCGGCAGTAGGTGCCGGTGACGATGGTCTGGTCGAGATGGTCGCCGAGCTCTGGCAGGACGGTGGTGATCGTGGTGATCGCTGCTCTGATGCGCGCCGACACGGCCTTGCGAGCGCGTTCTGCCGGGCGATTGGAGAACTCGCGTGGCTGCCCCGTCGAGGTGGTGGCTCGGCGGAGTTCGTCGAGGAGCGCGTCGCGCTCGGCGGTGAGGTGCTCGGTTCGAGCGTTGTCGTGATGTCTGACCGATTCGTCGAGATCATCGTCGAGGTCGTGGAGACGTTGACGGTAGGCGGCGAGCGCAGTGCGATCGGTGAGTGTTCCACCGTCTGTTGACGGTTGGTTGCTCCCGGCGAGCACGAGGGCGTGGATATCGGTGCCGGGAGTGGCGAGGAGCACCGCAAGGTCGGCGACGCCTTTGGAATGCGGGACGGTCGTGTGCTTCCCATGGAAGGCGAGATGCCAGACGGGTCCGGAGCGACGCAGGCTCAAGGCGGTGCTGAGCGACGCACGTTCTCCCACCAGGTCACGTTCGAGCTCGTCGGACCAGTTGCGCGCCCCGAGGCGGGCGTACGTCTGACGTGCGCGCTCGTGGAGAAAGGGGACCTCAGGCCGGTCGAGCGCCGTGGCGAGAAGACTGGCGGTATGGGCATGGCAGCCGGCAAAGGCGACGACGGCGCCATTGACGCCGCACGTACCGGCCAGCGGGACGAGCTCGTCGAGCACCTCGGCGCACAGCGCGCGGTCCGCGAGGGCGATGGCGGCCCGGGCGAGCTCGCGGATGAATACCGACCACAGGTAGGACCGATCGACGTGCCAGCTGCCGAGGTCCTCAACGATCGCCAGGTGCGAGCGCGCACCGTTCAGATCGCCGGCGCGGGCGCAGAACCCTGCCGCGACGGAGTGCGCGTGGACCGGAGCACCCGTCCAGTGCTTGACCGCCTCGTCAGCGAACGCACGGAACTGGTCGGGGTCGTTCGACGCGCGGACAAGCTCGAGACGTTGTGACATGCGAACGTTTCCGGTGTCGGGTTCGCGGATCCGCAGCCCGAGTTCGGTGGCGGCATCGACGAGCAGGGTTGCTTCATCGAGGTCACCGTGCAGCATCGCTACCGCGGCGCGTCGGGTGAGCATCGTGTAGCGGTGGCGCGGTTGACCAAGCCGGTCCAGCAGGGCGAGGCACGCGTCGAGCGCGGCGAGGAACGACGCCGATCCGCGTTCGAGCTCGGCGTTGGCGAGGAGCAGGAGACCATCGGCTTCGCGTTCAACGAGGTGCGCGACCCGCGCGATCTCGACGATCTCGCGAGCGAGGTCGGCCCGCTCGGGTGCCGTGCCTGGTGTCCACAGCGCATCGTGTCGGGCGATGAGGCATGCGACGAGCGCTTCCGGATCTCCCGCGCGTCGTCCGAGGTCGAGGGCGCGTTCAGTCAACGGACCGGCACGCGGTCGTTGGTCGGCCACCGAGTGCTGCAGCTCTCGCGCCAGGGTTGCGGTGAGGCGGGCTTCGAGGGCCGGATCGACATCGGCGACGAGGGCGATCGCTGCTTCGAGCTCGGCGATCAGGTCATCACGGCGGGCTGAGAACTGTGACCCCAGCTGGGCCGCAGCGATCGCGACCTGCGCGGACCGCCCGGCGTCGCCGCTGCGCGTCGACAGGTCGCGCGCCACGTGCAGCAGGCCCCGCGCCTCGAGTGGGCTGCCATTGCGCGCAACAGCGTCGGCCTCGGCGAGCAGGACGTCGATCATCGTGTCGTGGGGCACCGCGACACCCGCCTCGAGCGAACACGTGCGGAACCGCCGCAGGTGCCGCGCCGCCTCGGGGAACGCAAGCGCGGCCGAGTCTGCACGCGCCGCGGCGAGGGCCCAGCGCGCTGCTCGGACGGGGCCGTCGGACCCGATCGCCTCGACAAAGTGCCGGGCGATCTCGGCCGGGTTGGAGGTGCCGGTGCGATCGGCGCGGGTCTCGAGCGTCTCGGCGATGGCGAGGTGCGCCGCGACCGTCCGCGCGGGACCGAGCCCGGCGACCAGCGTTTCGCGGAGCAAGTCGTGGGTGATGCGTTCGGCGTCGTCGTCGGTGATGACGACTTCTGCGGCGATCGCCTCGACGAGCGCGGCACGAACGTCGGCCACAGCCCGCCCGAGCGCGCCGGCGACGACGTCGGGGGCAAGCTCGTTGCCGACAAGCGCCGCGATCCGGAGCACGTCGATTGTCTCGGGGGCGAGCCGGTCCAGGCGGCGCTCGACAACCTCCCGAACTGCGCCCGGCACGACGCTGCCCGGACCGGTGCCAGAGCCCGAGACCAAGGCGAGCTCGCGGGCGAAGAACGGATGCCCTCCGCTGCGTCGGTGGATCTCGGCGCTCACCCGCGGATTCACCGGTGCGCCGACCACACGTTCCACCAGTTGATGGATGTCGGGGCCGTCGAGACCGTCCACGCGAAGGTGGCTCGCGTGCCCGACGACGCCGTTGACCCGCGTCCGTGCCGACGCCGAGAGCTCGTCGGAGCGGAGCATCCCGATGATGCTCACGTCAGGCAGCTCGCACGACGCGGCGATGAACTCGAGCAGCGCCAGGGACGAGTCATCGGCCCACTGCAGGTCGTCGAGGACGATCGTCAACGGACCGCCGTGGGCGAGTGCGTCGAGCCAGCGAACGACCGCGTCCCACACCAGCAGCGCGGCACCATCGAACGTCGATGCCGTCTGGTCGGCTGCCAGTGCCGTCACGACAACCGACACCAGCGGCCGATCCTCGCCGGCGGCAGCGACGGCGGTCGAGAACTCGGTGGCGCGGGCGAGAGCGTTCAGCGCCTGCGTCCACGGCCAGTACCCGGGCACACCGGCCCCGTCGACACATGTCCCCCACCCGACGCGCGCGCCGCCACGCCGAACCTGTGTGGTGGCCTCACGGACCAGCGATGTCTTGCCGATGCCGCCTTGGCCCTCGACCACCAGGACCGACCCTCGGGCAGCGCTGGTCGCGATCACCGTCGCGATGCGACCGAGCAAGTCGCCTCTGCCGATCAGGCCAGTGGCCTGCGACGGGTCGTCCACGTCGGCATCTTCCCACAGCCCGCAGGAAGGTCGATCTGGCGAATCGCTTCCTCGGATCTGCCGTGAAGCGGCCCGGATCTGGCGCCTTGTCGTCGAAACGCCGTTGAGGAGGCAGCCATGGGATTCGACCCGAACCAGTACAAGCTCACCACACGCCAACAGTGGGAGGACGCCGCCGAGGCGTGGTACCGCTGGAGTCCGACGCTCGAGTCGTGGCTGTCCACCGCAACCGAGTTGATGCTCGACGCCGCCGCGGTCGGGCGCGGTGGCCGGGTGCTCGACGTGGCCGCCGGAGCCGGTGGACAGTCGATCCTCGCTGCCAAGCGCGTCGGACCCGCCGGTGAGGTCGTCGCAACGGATATCTCGCCGATGATCCTGACCTACGCCGCGAAAGCAGCCGCCGAGGCTGGGGTGACGAACCTACGCACCCTCGAGGCCGACGGCGAACGGCTCGGCGACCTCCCGGCCGGTTCGTTCGACGCGGCGATCTCACGGGTCGGCGTGATCTACTTCCCAGACCAGCAGGCAGCGCTCGCCGGCATCCGGCGGGCCCTGCGAACGGGGGGCCGGTTCGCGGCCATCACCTACTCGACGCCGGCCGCCAACGAGTTCTTCTCGATTCCCGTATCGATCATCCGCGAGCGCGCCCAGCTCCCGGCGCCGGCTCCCGGTCAGCCAGGTCCGTTCAGTCTCGGAGCACCCGGCGTGCTCGAAAGGGTCCTCGCCGATGCCGGATTCCACGACGTGACGGTCGAGACGGTGCAGGCACCGGTCCGCATGGCGAGCGCTGCGGAATGCCTCCGCTTCGAACGCGAGTCCTTCGGTGCGCTCCACCAGATGCTCGGCGGTGTCCCCGAAGCCGACCGCCTGGCTGTCTGGACCGACATCGAGCGGGCTCTGTCGCGCTTCGAGACCCCCGAAGGGTTCGTCGGTCCGTGCGAGTTGCTGGTCGCTGGTGGGACACGATGACCGCGCAGCCGCGGCAGATCACCGTCGCCGCGGTACAGACCACGCCAGCGTTCCTCGACCGCGACGCAACCGTCGACATCATCATCGGCGAGATCGCCCGGGCAGCCACACAAGGAGCGCAGCTCGTCGTGTTCCCCGAAGCGATCGTGCCCGGCTACCCGGACTGGGTCTGGCGACGCCCGGCGTGGAGCGATGCCGCCTGGTACGAACGCCTCCACGATCAGGCCGTTGACATCCCCGGACCCACCACCGAACGTCTCGGTGCCGCAGCCCGGGACCACGGCGTCTGGCTCGCCGTCGGTGTCACCGAGCGCACCCGCTCCGGCACCATGTACAACACCCTGTTGTACATCGACCCGACCGGAGCGACCGCCGGGGTGCATCGCAAGCTCGTCCCGACCGGCGGTGAACGAACCGTGTGGGGCAACGGAGACGGGTCCACGCTGACCGTCATCGACACCGGGCAGGCGCGTGTCGGCGGCCTGATCTGCTGGGAGAACCTGATGCCCCTGGCCCGCACCGCGCTCTACCAGCAGGGCATCGACATCTACCTCGCCCCGACCTGGGACAACAGCGACTCATGGATCTCCACGCTGCGCCACATCGCCCGCGAAGGACGGGTGTTCGTCGTCGGCACCAACAGCTGCCTGCGTGGCAGCGACGTCCCCCGCGATCTCCCCGACGCGGCCGAGATCTACGGCGGCGACGACGACTGGATGTCACGAGGCAACACCGTGATCGTCGGGCCCGGCGGCGACATCCTGGCCGGGCCACTCACCGGCGAACCGGGGATGCTCGTCGCCACCCTCGACCTCCACGAGCTCGTCACCGCCCGGCGTCACTTCGATGTTGTCGGCCACTACGCGCGCCCCGACGTCCTCGAGCTCGTTGCCCACACCGGGCACACACCGCCACGGTCCCAGACCGCGGCCACGCGGCAACCTGGTGAGGCAGCCGCGGTGGGTTGATGGCCGCGGTCTTGAGCCGAGACGTCCCGGCGTCGAGCCGCCGTCCATGCCGGGCCGGGTCGCCCGCAGGCGGTTCAGTTTGCAGCGATCGGTTGCGGATGCTCAGCCGCCGCGGGTGGCTTCGAACACGCGGTTGAACGGGGTCTCGGCGGCTCGACGGAATGAGTCGAAGCCGGCTTCGATGAGCAGTGCGTCGCCATGTCGATTCGGGGACTTGGGGGCCGAGCTGGTAACGGCCGCCCTGCGCTTTGGCGGTGGGCAGGCACAGGAAGAGGCCGGCGGAGTAGAACAGTTTGCCGATCGGGTTCACGTTGTCGAGGACGGTCTCGCCGGCCGTCGGTTCAACCACGAGGAACGTCCCGTTCGGCGCGAGTGACGCGTGAGGGAGGACTGCTCGCCGCTGCTCGGAGGTTCTGTGAACCACAGGTTGTCGTCTGGGCCAGCCGCGATCGCGTCCACAACTTGATGGACGAGCGGGAGCGAACCGGTGGTGTCGACGGCGGTCCCGTTGAATTCGAGCGACGAGGGCGGCGGTCATGATGCGGTGGAGGGCAGTGGGAGCCTCAGGTCACCGAGTGGGCTGCGCATGCCAGCAGGCTCGCGAACCCGCGCTCGATTCCGATGACGAGCTGATCGAGGTCGCTCGCTCCGTCCCGATCCCCGGTCACCCCGAGGTAGAGGGTCCCGCAGTAGGACCAGACCGCGATCGCGATGCGGATGCGCCCGGCAATGGGGGCGAAGGGGTATGCCTCGAGCATCCGGCGGCCGCAG
>Ga0209048_10005838_pt1 | contig 11585 bp, 13 predicted proteins | sample FrelakmetCRP12CR_FD_187146 | JGI IMG/M metagenome (GOLD analysis project Ga0209048, IMG submission 187146) | Freshwater lake sediment microbial communities from the University of Notre Dame, USA, for methane emissions studies - CRP12 CR (SPAdes)... | ecosystem: Environmental > Aquatic >... | reverse complement strand
GGAATCTCGAACGGCGGATGCGTCCATCCCAGCGCGGCGCGCGCGCCCGCGACTTCCTTTTCGCCGAGCGGTGCGCCGTGCGCATGCTCGGTCCCGGCCTTGGTCGGGGCGCCCTTGCCGATGACCGTCTTGCAGCAGATGAGCGTCGGCTGGTCGGTAACGGCCTTGGCAGCTGCGATGGCGGCGTCGACCGCCGCTACATCGTGCCCATCGACGTTCGCGAGCACATGCCAGCCATAGGCCGCGAACCGCCCGGGCGTGTCGTCGGTGAACCAGCCCTGCACGTGGCCGTCGATCGATATTCCGTTGTCGTCGTAGATCGCGATCAGCTTGCCCAGCCGCCATGTTCCGGCAAGCGAACAGGCTTCGTGCGAAATGCCTTCCATCAGGCAGCCGTCGCCAAGGAACACATACGTGTGGTGGTCGACGATCGTGTGCCCCGGCCGGTTGAACTGCGCGGCCAGCAACCTTTCGGCGAGTGCCATCCCGACCGCGTTGGCCAGGCCCTGACCGAGCGGGCCCGTGGTGGTTTCCACGCCGGGAGCGACGCCGACCTCGGGATGCCCGGGCGTCTTCGAATGGAGCTGCCGGAAGTTGCGCAGCTCCGCCATCGGCAGGTCGTAACCGGAAAGATGCAGCAGCGCGTACTGCAGCATCGAACCGTGACCGTTCGAAAGGATGAAACGGTCGCGATTGGACCAGCGCGGATTCGCGGGATTGTGGCGCAGGTGCCGGTGCCACAACGCGACGGCGATTTCCGCCATGCCCATCGGCATGCCTGGGTGTCCGGACTTGGCGGTTTCCACCGCATCCATCGCCAGTGCGCGAATCGCATCGGCAAGCTCTTTGTCGGAGGTGCGCGCGGCGCTGGCCGTGACCGTCATTGTTCGCCTTTCGCAAGAGGTGCAAGGGTGAAGCGCCGAGCGCTCGCGCGGACATGCCCGCGCCTGCATGATGCAACCTCAAATTATCGCTTTAGCATGACTATTGTGCAATAATCGCGTGTTCAGGTTCGGTGTAAAAAATACGCCGTTTTGCAACAGGCGAGGTGCGCAAACAATAGACGCCGGCCGGAGTTGCATCGCGCGCAGCGGGTAGTGCACGTTGCGCGACTGGCTCCTTAAGGGGGGACGACTAATGGACGGAATCCATCTGTTAGGCGAGTGGTACGACTGCCCTGCCGACACGCCGGAGTTCACGCACGCCGCGACGCTGCGTTTGCTGTGCATCAAGGCGGCGCGGGACTCCGGGCTGACCGTGGTCGGCGACAGCTTCTACCAGTTCGAGCCCCAGGGCGTGACCGGGACCGTGCTGCTGGCCGAATCCCACATCGCGATCCACACGTGGCCCGAAGCGGGCTTTGTCACGGTGGACGTGTACGTGTGCAATCTGCAGACCGACAACACGGCCAAGGCCGAACAGGTCTTTCGTGCGCTGGAAGCGGCGCTGAAGCCGCGCCGCACGCGGTTCCAGGCGATCCATCGCGGGGGCAAGGATGCCTGAACGCAAGGACGGCGGGGCGCCTGCGCCCGTGAACGACATCGCGCCCGGTGCAATGACGGAATACCTGACCGACGACTGGGCGTTTTTCGTGAAGTCGTCGCGCCAGTTCGAAAAGTTCAAATCGCCCCACCAGGCGATCGAAGTGCACGAGACCGCGCAGTTCGGCAAACTGTTCCGCCTCGACGGCCACTTCATGACGTCGGAAAAGGACGAGTTCTTCTATCACGAGAACCTGGTCCACCTGCCGGCGATCACCCACCCGCAGCCGACGAGCGCGCTGGTCGTGGGCGGCGGCGATGGCGGGTCGGCCGAGGAATTGCTGAAGCACCCGTCGATCAAGTCGGTCACGGTTTGCGAAATCGACCTTGCCGTGGTCGACATCTCGCGGAAGTACCTGCAGGCCGTCCATCGCGGCGCATTCGATGACCCCAGGCTCACGCTGAAGATCGAGGACGGATTTGCCTTTGTGCGCAACGCGACCGACCGGTACGACCTCATCGTGCTCGACCTGACGGATGCAGGCGGCCCGTCCGAGGCGCTCTATACGCAGGATTTCTACCGGGCCTGCGCGGCGCGGATGAGTCCCACCGGGGCCATGACGCTGCATGTCGCCAGTCCGATTGCCCACCCCGAACGCGTGCGCGCGACGCTCGCCAGCCTGCGCGGCGTCTTCGCGATCGTCACGCCCTATCTCACGTCCGTGCCGCTGTACGGCGGCATGTGGATGATGGCGTGCTGTTCGGCGAGTCTCGACCCCAAGGGCATGTCCATACTCGACATCGACCGGCGCATCGCCCAGCGCGGGATCAGGAACCTCCAGTACTACAACGGCGACATGCACCGCGCGGCGCTCGCCTTCCCCAACTTCGTGCGCGCGCTGGTAGCCTGAGCCTGTCCCCGTCCCTGTCCGCGTCAAATGCGCAGGGGAATGCGCTCCACGGCAGTCCGCAGGCCGCTTGAACCGGGCCGGTCCACCCTCCATATGGGATACAAGGGGCAAAGGCTGCGGCTTGAGCCGGCCCCATGGCCATTGGAAGGACGCTGCCGTTATGAAACTTGCCGATACGATGAACGACGCCGATTACGTGGTGATCGACGGCGTCATGTTCCAGACAGGCTATCTGCGCATACCCGACGAATTCACCGCCCCCGACGACGTCGTGCTCGAAGCGCGGCGTGGAGAGACCGAAATCGACCTTACGCGCGGGGAAATCGACGACGCCGTGCTGCTGGGCGAGGGCGTTTTTCGCCTGAAAAGTGGTTCGATCGTCCGGTTTCTGACCAGCGCGGTGGTTCACTAGCGTTCGCTGTTGCCATGGCCGGCGCGGCCGCACCGCTGACGTTTGGCTTCGGCCTGCTGGCCAAACCCGCCGACGCCGTGCTCGACCAGCGCTCGCTGCCCCTCGTGCAGATGCCCAACCGGGGCGGCATGACCACCGCACACGGGTTCGTGCGTCGCGACGGCACGCCCGATACCCGCAATGTCGCGTGCATGAAGAATTGCGCATCGGAAATTCACGTGACTTCCGAAATGCCCGACTACGCGCGCGACCAGCATGGCAACGTGGCCCTGCAGTCCCGCGCGCTCGGTGCGGCGCCGGCCCCGACCGCGGCGAGGTCCGGCGGGGAACTGGCGCGTGTTTCCGCGTGTCCGAACTGTCACGGGGTCTCGGAGAGGGTCGTAGGCCCCGCGTTCCGGGAAATTGCGGAATAATGTGCAGGGGACGGCGTGGGGGAGCCAAGACTGGTGGCCAAGGTCAAGGCGGGCGGCAGCGGCAATTGGGGTGTGCTATCGATGCCGGCGCAGTCGCAGGACGCGGACGTCCGCGCGCTGGTGCAATGGATCCTCGGCGGTGCGCAGTGACGTGCTGCTTCGGGAAAGGATCGGCAGCTCTGCCGCCCGGCAAACAGTCTAGAATGATTCCACTTTTCACGACGGCCGGAGAACGGGCATGAACGCACGACGCAGGAATCTGTTGCAAGCCGGGAGCGGCATGACGCTGCTGTCCGTGCTCGCGGCCGCAGGCTGGTTGCAGCCGAACACGGCGCTGGCTGCCGACGCATGGAACGCCGCGGCGTTCGAGACCAAGTCGATGGATGACACGATGAAGGCGCTGGGCGGCGGCACGCCGGTCCAGAGCAAGGCCATCACCTTCGTGCAGACGCCCGACATCGCGGAGAACGGCGCGGTGGTGCCGATCGGCATCACCAGCACCATTCCGAACACCGAGTCGATCGCGATCCTGATCGAAAAGAATCCGAACACGCTGACCGCGATATTCGACATTCCGCCCGGCACCGAGCCGTCGATCTCGACACGCGTGAAGATGGGGCAGAGTTCCAACGTCTACGCGCTGGTCAAGGCGGACGGCAAGTACTACGTGGCGGCGAAGGAAATCAAGGTCACGCTCGGCGGCTGCGGCGGCTGATGCCGCATGCGCAACGTCGACCACCGGGGGAAACATGGCAGATCCGATGAGAATACGCGCCAACGTCGTCGGCGATTCGACGGAGGTGAAGGTGCTGATGAACCACGAGATGGAAACCGGCCAGCGCAAGGACGCGCAGGGCAAGACCGTCCCGGCGTGGTTCATCCAGAGCGTGACCGCGACCCACAACGGCAAGACGGTGCTGTCCGCGCAGTGGGGCCCGGCGGTGGCGAAAAACCCGTTTCTCTCGTTCAGGTTCAAGGGCGGCGCCAAGGGCGAGAAGGTCCAGATCACGTGGACGGACAACCGGGGCGACAAGCGCACCGACGAGGCCACCATTTCCTAAAGGGCTATCGCGTCCAAGCGATTCGCGGCGCAAATTGCGAATGGCGCCGCCACGATGTCCCGTTGGACCGGGCCGGCCGGATCACGACGGGAGCAGAATTTGAATGAGGGATCGATGCCAGTCATGACCCGTCGAGCGGCGATTGCCGCGGCCATTGCCATCATTGGAGCTGCCGCGACCGTGACCTACGCGCAGTCGTCCGCCGTCGACGAAATCGCGAAATACCGTGCAGCGCTGCAGGACGGCAATCCCGCGGAACTCTGGGAAGCGCGCGGCGAGGTCATGTGGACGTCGCCGCGGGGCCCGAAGAACGTTTCCTTCGCGACCTGTGACCTTGGGCTGGGACCGGGCGTCGTCAACGGGGCGTACGCACAACTGCCCAAGTATTTCGCCGATGCCGACCGGGTGATGGATCTGGAGACGCGGCTCGTCCACTGCATGGTCACGCAGCAGGGCTACACACAGGCGGACGCAACGAAGAATCCCTTCGGCGGTCCCGGCGTCAAGTCCGATGTCGAGGCACTGGTCGCCTATGTCACCGCGCAATCGCGCGGCGTCATGATGAACGTTGCGCTCGATCACCCGAAGGAGAAGGAAGCGTTCGCCCTGGGCGAGAGGATGTTCGTCTTCCGCGGCGGCTCGCACGATTTCTCCTGCGCGACCTGCCACGCCGAGGACGGCAAGCGGATTCGGCTGCAGGACCTGCCCAATCTCATGACGGTGGCAGGAGCGCAGAAAGCCTATACGACGTGGCCTGCCTATCGTGTTTCGCAGGGGGAATTGCGCACGTTCCAGTGGCGGTTGTATGACTGCTTCCGGCAGCAGCGCTTCCCTGAGCTCATCTTCACGTCGGATGCGTCGATCGCCCTGACCATGTACCTTGCCCGCAACGCCAACGGCGCCGCTTTCGACGCGCCGGCGATCAAACGCTGAAGAAGGAGCGCCATGCGCAAGTACGTTTTCTCCTGGGTGTGCGCGGTGGCGGTCGCGGCCGCGGCGGTCGGCTGCGCGACCCCGCCCACCGACGTGGAGGTTTCGAGACGCGCGGCAGCCGTGCTCAAGGATTCGTTCAAGGCCAATGGCCAGGCGGGCCTGGACCGGCTGGACCAGGATGAGACGCAGCGCTTGTGCACACAGTATGCAAACAAGCCACTGCCGAAGGATGTCGCCGAGATGATCGAGAAGCTGAATCTGGCATCGATCAAGTGGCCCGCCGATGGCAAATGGCAGGGCGACTGGAAGAATGGCGAGCGTATCGCGCAGGAGGGCCGCGGCAAGCAGTTCTCCGACGACCCCAAGGGACCGGTGGGTGGCAATTGCTACGCTTGTCATCAGCTTGCGCCGCAGGAGGTCTCCTACGGGACCATTGGCCCGTCGCTGTACCGTTTCGGCAAGTTGCGCGGCGATAACGACGAGACCCGCAAATACGCGTACGGCAAGATCTGGAACGCCGATGCCTATTCCGCATGCTCGAACATGCCGCGCTTCGGTCACAGCCAGATCCTCTCCGAGCAGCAGATCAGGGACCTGGTCGCGCTGCTGACCGATCCCGCTTCTCCGGTCAACCAGTAATCCGGGTAAGGGTCTTCAACACAGAGGACACAAAGAACACGGAGACCACAGGGAAAGCAAGGAGCTCGATTCGGCTTTGTGATTCTGGTTTTCCTCCGTGTTCTCTGTGTACTCTGGGGTTCAAGAATTTGCATGAACCGCCGCGAATTTCTCCACGCCGTCGCCGCCGCCGCGGCAGCGGGCCTGCCTGTGGACGATGCGCGGGCGCTCGATCTGTCGGCGGGACCGGCGTTCTACGATGGCATCGCGCCCTTCGGCAATGTCGGCCTGCTGCATTTCACCGATTGCCACGCCCAGTTGATGCCGATGCGCTATCGCGAGCCAAGCGTCAACTTGGGCATCGGCGACGCGTCCGGCCAGCCGCCGCATCTCGTCGGAGAACATCTGCTGAAGTTCTTCGGCATCCGGTCCGGTACGCGCGAGGCGCATGCGTTCACATACCTCGATTTCGTCCGCGCAGCCGGCGCTTATGGCCGGATGGGCGGATTCGCGCATCTGGCCACGCTCGTCGCGAAACTCAGGTCCACTCGCCCCGGTGCGTTGCTGCTGGATGGAGGCGACACGTGGCAAGGCTCCGCGACATCGCTGTGGACGCGCGGCCAGGACATGATCGACGCCCAGAAGTTGCTCGGCGTGGATGTGATGACGGGACACTGGGAGTTCACCTATGGTGCCGAGCGCGTCAGTCAGGTCGTTGCGAACGATTTTGCCGGCCGCATCAACTTTGTCGCACAGAACATCCGCACGGCGGATTTCGGCGATCCGGTGTTTCCTCCCTACGTGATCCGGTCAGTCAACGGCATCCCGATAGCCGTCGTCGGACAGGCCTTTCCGTACACGCCGATCGCCAATCCGCGTTACATGGTGTCCGAGTGGACGTTCGGGATCCAGGAAGAGTCGCTGCAGAGAGCCGTCGACGACGCGCGCGGGAAGGGCGCGCAGGCGGTCGTTCTGCTGTCGCACAACGGCATGGACGTCGACCTCAAGCTGGCGTCCCGCGTGACCGGCATCGACGTCATTCTGGGCGGACACACCCACGACGGTGTACCGCGACCGACGATCGTGGCCAACCGCGGCGGCAAGACCGTGGTCACCAATGCCGGAAGCAACGGCAAGTTCCTGGCCGTCGTCGATCTCGACGTCAAGGGGGGCAAGGTCGCCGATTTCCGGTATCGACTGCTGCCTGTGTTCAGCAGGCTGCTCCCGCCCCATCGCGCGATGGCCGAGCACATCCGCAGCGTGCGCGCGCCGTTCGCGGCAAAGCTCGACGAAAAACTCGCGGTGACGGAAGGACTTCTCTACCGCCGCGGCAACTTCAATGGGACGGCGGACCAGCTGATCCTCGATGCGCTGATGGCGGAAAAGGACGCGCCGATTGCGTTCTCGCCTGGATTCCGTTGGGGGACGGCGCTGCTGCCAGGACAGGCGATTCGCATGGAGGACCTGATGGACCAGACCGCGATCACCTATCCGAATGTCACCGTGAATGAATTCAGCGGGGAGACGCTCAAGACCATTCTCGAGGACGTCGCGGACAACCTGTTCAATCCCGATCCGTACTATCAGCAGGGCGGGGACATGGTGCGCGTCGGCGGCATGTCTTATGCCATCGATCCGAATGCCCCGATGGGCCGACGGATCACGCGGATGGAACTGAACGGCAGGCCGATCGATGCCGGAAGGACCTACAAGGTCGCGGGCTGGGCGTCGGTATCCGAGGATGCGCAGTCGGCGGGCGGCGAGGCGATCTGGGACGTGTGCGCGCGTTACCTGCGCGCGCAGAAGATCGTCAAGGTCAAAGCGCCCAACGTGCCCGTGATCGAGGGCATGCGGGGCAATCCGGGCATGGCCTAGTACCGCGACCCACAAGTTTCGCTATGTTCGAATCGACCCGCATCTCCGATCGCTTTGTCGCTCATTCTCGCCATAGCACGAGCTATGGCTGTGGTTCGCCTCATTTCGCGTCAACTGAGGCGCTCGGCGTGCGCGATCGATTCTCGGCACCTACGCGAACTTATGGGTCGCGGTACTAGCCCGAGGCAGGGGGCACCACCGATTTGGCGGTCAAGGTGGCGCCCAGCAGCACGAACGGAATCAGCGAAGCCAGGAACGCGGCGTGGTACCAGAACGGAAACCTGTCCCACAATCCGTAGTGGACGGGGATGAAGAAGACCAGCAGCAGTGCGGCAAGCACCTTGACCGGCGTTCCGGCTCCGCGCGTGATCCAGCCCGCCGTCAATCCGGCGCAAACCGAAGAAAGTGCGCCCATGCCCAACCGTGAGCCGAGCATGCCGAGCGTGAAGGTCATGGGTTTCTCTGCCGCCGCGTAGTCGGGCCAAGAAACGCGCAACAGGAAATTGACGGCAGTCGCCACGACGAACCACACAACCAATCCGCCTGCCACGCCCGCGATTCCCCGCTTCATCATGGCACCTGACTTTCCGTCAACTGACCGTGACCCGCGCGAATCTCCGCTTGCCGGCCTGCACCACCACCGTCACGCCTGCCTCGATGACGAGGCCCTTGTCGCCGACCACGTCGCCGTCGACCTTCAGTCCGCGCTGCGCGATCAGGCGCAACGCTTCGGATGTCGACTCGACGACGCCCGCCTGCTTCGCCAGTTGCGCGATAGGCAGTCCGGCGCCCGCTGTCGCCAGCGTGATTGCGGGCATGTCGTCCGGCATCGCGCCGTCCTTGAAGCGCGACTCGAATTCCGCCAGCGCCGCATCGGCCGCCGCGGGAGAATGGAAACGCGCGACGATCTCCTTGCCCAGCATCACCTTGGCGTCGCGCGGATTGCGGCCCTCGGCGCACTCGCGCTTCAGGCGCGCGATCTCGTCCATCGGGCGGAACGACAGCAGCTCGAAGTAGCTCCACATCAGCGTGTCGGACACCGACATCAGCTTTCCGAACATTTCGCCCGGCGCGTCGGTGATGCCGACGTAGTTGCCCTTCGACTTGGACATCTTCTCGATGCCGTCCAGGCCGATCAGCAGCGGCATCGTCAGGATGCACTGCGGCTCCTGTCCATAGTGACGCTGCAGCTCGCGCCCGACCAGCAGGTTGAACTTCTGGTCGGTGCCGCCCAACTCGATGTCGGACTTGAGCGCGACCGAGTCGTAGCCCTGCATCAGCGGGTACAGCAACTCGTGGATGGCAATCGGCTGCTGGCCCGCGAACCGCTTGGCGAAGTCGTCGCGCTCGAGCATGCGCGCGACCGTGTAACGCGAAGCAAGCTTGATCATCCCGGCGGCACCCAGCGGCTCGCTCCATTCGGAGTTGTAGCGGATCTCGGTGCGCTCGGGGTCGAGGACCTTCGACGCCTGCGCGTGATAGGTCTTTGCATTGGCCTCGATCTGCTCGCGCGACAGCGGCGGCCGCATGTCGTTGCGGCCGGACGGGTCGCCGATCATCGACGTGAAATCGCCGATCAGGAAGATCACGTGATGCCCCAGGTCCTGCATCTGGCGCATCTTGTTCAGCACGACCGTATGCCCGATGTGGATGTCGGGCGCCGTCGGGTCGAGGCCGAGCTTGATGCGCAGCGGCACCTTGGTCGACAGGGAGCGCGCAAGCTTGGCAGCAACCTCGGACTCGACCAGCAGCTCGTCCGCGCCGCGCTTGAAGACTGCAATCTGCTGTGCGATGTCGATGGGCATTGCGGTACCGATGCGCCGGCCTGTGCAAGCGGCAGGCCAGCCGTTTGTTAGAATCGCGGCACCCGTTGCAAGAGGCTTACACCTGAAGGGCTTCCACTCTTGGCCGCACGCAAACCTCCGATTTTAGCGCACGGCGCGGCCCGCGCCGTTGCGGCGTAGCGCAGGGAGGTCTTCCATGCCGGCCAACCGCGAGCTTTTTGCCGGCGTGATGTCCGGAACGAGCCTGGATGGCATGGATGCCGTGGTGGCGGCGTTTGCCGCGAGGCCCGGCAACGCGGTCAGCATACTGGGCGCGACCCACATCTCCTTTCCTTCCGCCCTGCGCGATGAACTGATGGCGCTGCAGTCCCCGGGCGCGGATGAAATCGCGCGGGCAGCGCGTGCGGCCAATGCCCTTGCGGACCTCTATGCGAAAGCGATCAGGGACGCCTGCGCGGTGGCCGGCGTGGCGCCGCACGACCTGGTGGCGGCCGGCGTCCATGGTCAAACGGTGCGGCACCGCCCGGAGCAGGGCTGGTCGCTGCAGATCAACAATCCGGCGCGGGTCGCCGAGCGTGCTTACGTCACCGTCGTGGCGGATTTCCGGAGCCGCGACATCGCCGCCGGCGGGCAGGGCGCGCCGCTGGTGCCGGCATTCCACGCGGCGCTGTTCGCGGATGCGCACATCCATCGCGTAATCGTCAACATCGGCGGAATCGCCAACATCACCGACCTGCCACCGCGCGGTGCCGTCAGCGGCTTCGACACCGGCCCCGGCAACGTCCTGATGGACTTGTGGTCGGCGCGTCAGCGCGGATTGCCCTTTGATGCGAATGGCGCCTGGGCCGCCCTGGGTCGCATCGAACCCGCATTGCTGTCGGCTCTGTTGGCCGAGCCTTACTTCGCGGCCGCGCCGCCCAAGAGCACGGGCCGCGATCTGTTCAATGCCGCCTGGTTCGACGGGGTGCTCGCCCGCGTGGATTGGAGAGGAAGGCACGAGGACGCCCAAGCCACCCTCGCGGCGCTCACCGCGCGAACCATCGCGGAGGCGGTCCGAGCGCACGCCGCCGGCGCCTCCGAGCTGCTGATCTGTGGTGGCGGCGCGAACAACGCCACACTGCTGCGAATGCTTGCTGCGGAACTCGCTCCGCGCACCGTCGCAACCACGAGCGAGCACGGCGTGGCGGTGGAACATGTCGAGGCACTTGCGTTTGCCTGGCTGGCGCGCGAAGCCCTCGCCGGCCGGCCGGGGAACCTCCCGACCGTGACCGGTGCCCGGGGGACGCGCATTCTGGGCGCGATCTATCCGCGCTGACGCGGCTGCCCGGGACAAGCGCGGAAACTGCGATAAGGAAGCCCCATGCCGCTGCAAGTGCGCACAACCGGGGAATGGTCATGAATCAAGGGCGTCCGCGACAGGGCCGAGGTGAGCGCGGTGCGCGGCGTGCCGGACAGCGCTTCGATCAGTAGCCGAAGGCCGGCGCAGACTCAACCCATCATCGGCATGTGGAAGCCCGGCGCCGCGCTGCCGTCGTCGGGCCAGCGGGACGTGAGCGTCTTGAGACGCGTGTAGAAGCGCACGCCATCCATGCCATGGACGTTCAGGTCCCCGAACAGCGACGCGCGCCAGCCGCCGAAGGAAAAGAACGCCATAGGCACCGGGATCGGCACGTTGACGCCCACCATGCCGACGTCGACGTCCTGCTGGAAGCGGCGCGCGGCGTGACCGGAGCGCGTGAAGATCGCCGTGCCATTGGCGTAGGGATGGGCGTTGATCAGCGCAATGGCATCGGTCAGTGAAGCGACGCGGACGACCGACAGCACGGGTCCGAAGATCTCGTCGCGGTAGACCGCCATCTCCGGCGTGACGCGATCGAACAGCGTCGGTCCGACGAAGAAGCCGGCAGCGTAGCCGGGAATGCGCACGTTGCGGCCATCGACGACCAGCGCCGCGCCTTCAGCGACTCCGCGATCGATGCAGCCGACGATGCGATCGCGCGCGGCACGGCTGATGACCGGCCCCATTTCGATGTCGGGGGCGTTGCCGGGGCCCACGCTGACGCGGCGGGCGCGTGCTGCCAGGCGCTCGACGAGCGC
>Ga0209048_10005837_pt1 | contig 11587 bp, 10 predicted proteins | sample FrelakmetCRP12CR_FD_187146 | JGI IMG/M metagenome (GOLD analysis project Ga0209048, IMG submission 187146) | Freshwater lake sediment microbial communities from the University of Notre Dame, USA, for methane emissions studies - CRP12 CR (SPAdes)... | ecosystem: Environmental > Aquatic >... | reverse complement strand
GTTCGGAGAGGGTGTCGATGGTCCTCATCCGGGGATTGAGGGAAGCAAAAGGGTCCTGAAAGATAATCTGGACCGATCTCCGGAACCGCCTCAACTCATCGCCCTTGATGGCAGAGACATCGAGTCCTTTAAAAAATATCTTACCTGCGTTAAGAGTAAGCAGCTTAAGGATAAGCCGCGCAACGGTCGACTTCCCGCACCCGCTCTCACCAACGAGCGCAAAGATCCTCTCCTTCTTTACCCCGAAACTGACGCCGTCGACCGCCTTGAGCCATTTTTTTGTCTGTCCAAGGCCCGTCCTGACGGGGAATTGCTTCCTTATGTCCCGGACGTCCAATAACAGTTCAGGATTCATGCTTATGATATTGTCGGTTTCTTTCAACCCCTCAACCTACCTCCCACCCTTACACACCTGACATAATGGCCCTCCGCAACCTCAACGAGTTCAGGCTCCGCCATCCGGCAGATGTCGATGGCCCTCGGACATCTGTCTGAAAACTTGCATCCCTTCGGATAAAGATCAGGAGATGGGACAAAACCGGATATCGGCTTCAGGGGAACTCCTCTTTTATCCGGCAGCGACTGCAGGAGCCCGACAGTATAAGGATGCAGGGTAGTGCGGAAAAGCTCTTCAACGGAAGAGAGCTCCATAATCCTTCCTGCATACATGACCGCAACCCTGTCAGCCTGCTCGGATATAATGCTCAGATCATGGGTGATGAGGAGGATTGCCATGCCGCGCTCCCTTCTCAGCCCCTGCAGCAAATCGAGTATCTGAGCCTGGATGGTCACATCGAGGGCCGTCGTCGGCTCATCGGCAATCAGCAACTGAGGGTTGCAGGCTATGGCAATCGCAATCATTACCCTCTGGCGCATGCCGCCCGAAAGCTGATGCGGATAGTCCTTGATACGCATCTCCGGCGAAGGAATCTTCACCGCTCTCAGAAGCTCCACCGCCTTGTTTGTGGCATCTTTCTTCGAAATCGTAAAATGTGCGAGCAGCGCTTCGGCAATCTGATAACCGACCGTCAGGACAGGATTCAGCGAGGTCATCGGTTCCTGAAAGATAATAGAGATGTCCTTTCCCCTGATCGATCGCATCTCGTCTTCATGAAGAGAAAGCAGGTTCTTCTCGTGAAACATGACGCTGCCTTCTGCAAAGGCGTTTCCAGGGAGGATGCGGAGGATGGAAAGCGCGGTCATGCTCTTGCCGCTGCCGCTCTCGCCGACAAGGCCAAAGACCTCAGCCCTGCCGATATCAAAAGAAATATCGGAGACTACCCGTAATGGATTATGGTCTGATCTAAAGGAAACCGAGAGGTTCCTGACATTCAGAATTGATTCGGACATATAGAGGCATGATAAGGGTTTAAACGGGCGGCTGTCAATTCCCGGATAATCCCTTAAGCAGCTCTCTTAATTCTTCAAGTTTTTTGCCCGCCGCCGCAAATTTCCCGGTCCCCTGCAATGACTGGTACTCTTCCAATGCCCGCGATGCCTTCCTGATAAGTTCAGGAGTACTCACCTTCACCTCTGTTTTTGCACCTGTGGATGTTTCCACAGGAATTTGCCGGCCCGTCAGCCTGGAAAGGGCATCTTCAAACGATGAGCCATACCCGAGGTTTTCGCCTAACGAAACAACCACCCTTTTCAATTCAGGCATTTTCCCCACCGTTGCCTGCAGGTATATCGGCTGTACATAGAGCAGTTTGTAATCGGCAAGCGGGATTATGATAAGGTTGCCCAGCACTACCTGGCTCCCCTGCTGGTTCCAGAGTGAAAAATCTTTTGATATAATGTCATCCTGGTTCATCCGAGCGCTGATTTGCAAAGGTCCGTAGACCAGCCTGTCCTTGGGGAATTTGAACAGCAGCAATTTGCCATAGTTCTCTCCGTCGCATCGGGCGGCTATCCAGCTCACCATATTGTTGCGGGGCTGTGCCTGATTGGTGGTTAGCGGCGAAAATGGCCTGACAAGCGCAAACTCCTCTTTTGTTTCACCGGGAATGGTCATGACAACATAATACGGCATTATCGGCTCAACCTTACCATGCGAAAGCTCCCCTGCCGGCTGCCATGCATCTTCCCTGTTGTAAAATACGCTGGGGTCCGACATATGATACGTGCTGAAGATATCACCCTGTATACGCAGCAGGTCCTCGGCGTATCTCACGTGAGCCCTCAGTTCTCCGGGCATATCGGCTGCGCTTTTAAACATCCCGGGGAACATCTTTTGATAGGTTTTGATTATGGGATCGTCCTGATCGAATACGTAGAAATCCACTTTGCCGGTAAAGGCATTCATCACCACTTTAACTGAATTCCTGATATAATTCACGGATCCCCTTCCGTGCGATGGCTCTGAATACGGGAAATCCGCGCTTACGGTATAGGCGTCCCATAGATAGAACAGATTGCCGTTGGCCACTACCTGGTATCTGTCGGAATCGAATCTGAGAAAAGGAGCGAGGGTTTTGACCCGGGTCTTAATATCCCTTCTCCAGAGCAGCCTCGTTTGAGGTGTTATTTCTGATGCTGTCAGAAGACGCAATCCGTCAATCCTGAGGGCAAAAGCAAGCTTCTTCACAAAAGAGTCAAGCACTATGCCGCTATTGGCCTCATAACGATACGTGGCATTGGCGTCCCCGAGAGGGTAATCGAACTCCTGGTGAGCGGTATGAACATACACATGTTCTGTAGTCGCCTCCCCAAAATAGATCCGGGGCTGTTTTATCTGCAGTTCGGAATATTTGGAGACCGGCGGAATGTCCCGGATCCAATAGTCAGGGGACCCCTCAGGCAGTACTCTGTTGACGGGATTGGCAACAGCACCATATCCGTGAGTGTAGACAAGATGCGTGTTCTGCCACGTTTTGGACTGAGCGGCCAGTTTATCGGGGTCAAGTTCCCGGGCCGAATACATCAACTGCTGAAGCCTTCCGTTTATGACATAACGGACAACATTCACACTGGGGAAGGTATAGTAAAGCCGGAACCCCTGGTACTGGCTGTTATTACTCTGCTGAACCCTCCAGTCCCAGACGCGCACATTGTCAAACGTGACCCTGTTTTTGGATACGATATCAGGCGTCATGCCCGAAAAATTAACGGGGAAATCCACCTGTTTCATTTTATCTTCCGTAAGTCCGTAGGCGATTTTCGTGAATTTGATATTGTACTTGATATATTCGCTTTCCATGGACAATTCGTTTGGTGATACCTTGTAGCGCTGCAGCAAGGAAGGGACTGCCTCGACTCCCACTACCCAAGAGAGTATGCATATAAGAAGACCCAAAGATGCAGCCTGAGCAGTACGCTTAAAGTCATTCGATAAAACAGAGATTCCGAGCAATACGGCGGACACCACAAGGGCACCCATGAAAAAATTATATGCCCCAATCTGGACATGCACATCGGTCCATCCCGGACCAAAGACAGCGCCCCGGGGAGAATACATAAGGTCCCATTTGGCTATTTGAGTCCAAAACATAAAGATGCAGATCATCACAACGCCCAGGCCCGAAAGATGTGTGATAATGCGGTGGTTATCTGCTGTGCCGACATTGATCAAGGTGCGATTCTGTGCCAATATCTCTTTCAATCGTTCACGACTGACAAAGCCGACATAGAGTACAGTACAACCAACCATAGTGGCGAGCACCAGGACAAACAGGGCACTCCGTATGGTCTTTAAAAAAGGCAGTGTGAAAATATAAAATCCTATATCCCTGTTAAAGATGGGCTCCGTCAGGTTGAAAGGCATCTGATGACTGAAACGGAGGTACTCGTATACTATGTCTGTCATCCCAAAAGCGAATACCGACGCGAATAACAGACAGCAGCCCGTTGCCACATATTTGAGGAATGAGATCAGCGAGGTGGTTTTGAAGATATAGAGAAAGTTGGCCATGATGAAAACCAAAGCGATTGTGAATGACACCACAAAGATGCCTATCTCGGGGATAAGGATATTCCAGTACCTCTGCTCGTACCCAAGATCGGCATACCATAGCGATTCCGTGGCAACCTCGATGCCGGTCCCGGACCCCACGAAAAGGAGCGCTACCAGAAATACCCAGATGATGCGGCCTTTGAAGCTAAATTTATTCAAAATAAAGGGCAGTGCACCTATGCAGAAGTAAAGCAGCAATACTATCCATCCAAGCATTGATACCTCCTCAAAGGCTTGTCATCATTCCCATTATATCAGATTTCATGGATACAGATTTCAGAAAGAAGACAGACATAGGAATCTTTTTTTGACAACTTGGACTCGAGATATTTGCACTTAATCCTGTTGGGCGCCACCCCTGCGATTGATTTTCTCGGAAAATCACACTCATTTTGATGAGTGGGAAGTGAGGGATATCAGGTGCAACAAACGGCCGGAGATGTCTGCACGGATCCGCGCATTACTTGATACGGTTCCCTTTTCTGTGGAAAGTCACGCACAAGGGGTACAACATAGGTAAATGAAAATGGGGACTTACACAGTTTGGCAGGACTGTGCATTGTAAAAACGGTCCCCTCTGTGCTTACATTTTGATGCCGAAATTGGGGAAAAAACCGGCGAGCCATCCGATGTTGTTAGAAAGAAGAATGATTCCGAAGGCGATGAGCACGAGGCTGCTGGCGACCGTCACAAACCTCATGAAGTTCTGGAGTTTGCGGGTATACGAGAAGAATACGTTTATGGCTAAGGTGGAAAGAATAAAAGGTACAGCGAGACCGAGGGAATATACCGCGAGGAGCTTCAGACCGTAGGAGGCTGAAGCCTGTGAGCCGGCATAGATCAATATGGTGCCCAGGATAGGACCGATGCAGGGGGTCCATCCCGCGGCAAAGCCCATCCCGATAAAAAAAGCCCCGGCGTAACCGGCCGGATGCTTCTCGAAATGAAACCTCTTCTCCCTCATAAGAAAGTCGAGCTTGAGGATACCCGCCGTGAAAACTCCGAAGATGATCACCAGGATACCCCCTCCAATGCGAAGGTAATCCTGATATTTCATAAACAGGGAACCCAGCATAGATGAGGAAGCCCCTAAAGCCATGAAGATCGTTGAGAAGCCAAGGACAAACGCTAAAGTGCTGCCGAGCCCCTTCGTATAACGGCGGGTATGCCTCAGCTCGTCGAATGAGAGTCCGCTGATAAAGGAGACATAAGCGGGCACGAGGGGCAGCACGCAGGGAGAAAGGAATGACAGCAGGCCCGCAAGAAAGGCGAGTGTGTAGGAAACTTCATTCATGTCCCACACTCTTTCATCGTGCACAGTCCCCCGGGTCGCCTTTGATTTTTTCGATCGCGTGACTGAGAGTGTCGATAATGACGGCGAGGTTCTCCCGGACTGCCTTGGGGCTTCCCGGAAGATTGATAATGAGTGTCTGTCCTTTTACCCCCGCTATGGCACGTGAGAGCATGGCGTTTTTCGTCTTTTTAAGTCCCTCAGCCCTCATCGCCTCGGCGATACCGGGGATTTCTCTTTCGATGACGTCCCGCGTCGCCTCGGGCGTCACATCGCGGGGAGAGAGTCCTGTGCCTCCAGTCGTTAGTATGAGATCGACCTTGCCCGCATATCCAAGAAGCCGGTCCCTTATCAGGTCCCGCTCATCGGGAAGAATGTCATAAAATTTGACTTCACCGATCCCTTTGAGAATTTCAGCTATGGCAGGGCCGCTTTCATCGGTCCTTTCGCCCCGGGAGCCCTTATCGCTCAGCGTGAGGACAGCCGCGGTGATCATTCCAGTCTGTTCTCGACTATGTCGAGATTCTCCAGTAATGCGACATCTATTTCATCGCCAACCGTTATCGTGTCTCCCCTGAGAATTCGGATAAATATCCCTTCCTTCGGCATAACACAATCACCGGCCTGCTCATAAATCGCGCACCGCGTGTGGCATTCCTTACCTATCTGGCTGACTTCGCCGATCACGCCTTTGCCGAGCCTGAGCCGTGTGCCGATGGGAAGCGCAAGGAGATCAAGCCCCTCGGTCGTGATGTTCTCGGCAAAATCACCGGGCTTCACGTCAAGGCCCATGCCCTGCATCTTTTGGACGCTCTCAATCGCGAGAAGACTCACCTGACGGTGCCACTCGGATGATGCATGGGCATCGCCGACAATTCCGTAATCCTCCTTGATCACTGCCTCCTGTACCGGGGTTTTCCGTTCACCCTTCTTTTCGCTTATGTTGATAGATACTATTTTACCTTTCATCTTGTTCCGACCTTTCTTTTAGAAGATTATTTAATCTACCATAGAGCCGCGCCTTAAAGCAGGGGCGCCTGAATCGGCAGGTCATCTCCTCTTTCCCGCAGGAACTGAGCAACTTCCTCCCGACCGGGAATCCCGGCTCTTCCCCCAACCTTTCGGCATTTGACGGCAGCCATAGCCGAGGCGAAGCGGACCGTTGATATGATATCCCATCGCTTCAATATACCGAAAATATAGCCTCCGTGAAAGACATCGCCCGCACCGGTCGTATCAACCTCTTCGACATTATATGCGGGGACAGCAATAGTCTCACAGCCATGGAACGTGACGCTCCCCTTTTTGCCAAGTGTGATCGTCGTGAGACCGAAGCCGTATTTCTGTATTATTTCACGGAACCTTCCAGCGTCCCCATCGTATCCGAGTTCTTTGGCGAATTCCTCGGAGGCTACTATATAGTCACAGAGTTCAGCAATGCCGAGCATTCCTTCGCGGAGCCTTCCGGCGTCGATCATCACCGGCACCCGCATCTCCTTTGCCCTGCGCGCGGCTGCGAGGGAAACGTCCTTCATAAGCCCATCGAGGAGAAGGAAATCGGCCCCCTTCAAAAAATCGTCGCCCAGGTCATCAGGCATTAATTCATCGCCGGACGGGCGTCTCCAGAAGATCGTCCTCTTCCCGGATCCTTTTTCGATGACGATAAAAGCCGTTTGCGAGACCGCATTGCCGCGTCTCACAAGTCCGCCCGTAGCAACTCCTTCATCGACCAGAGACTGCCGGATTTTTATTCCTTCCTGATCATCTCCGATGACACCGTAAAATTCGCAATCAGCTCCAAGCCTTTTGAGCGTAACAAGCGCGGTCGCCACCGGCCCGCCACCCTGCTCTTCCCAAAGGAGCACCTCCTTCTTGGTATCCTTATCGGGAAAGGCATCTACAAGGATGAGATAATCGAGAGAGCATTGTCCGACACCGACGATTTTCATAGTGCATTTCTGATGAGGCATTCTTTTGCTATACGTAATATTCCGCATATCAATTATAGCAGCTGTCTCTCGCAAATATGAATTATGGGAACAAAATATGTTACATTGAAAGATTATAATTTAACAAAGGAGATTACGTATGAAAAAATATGTATATCTGTTGCTCTGTCTTGCACTCCTCGTCTCATGCACACAAGGCGGGGACAAAAAAGGTGATGTTATCGCAAAGATCGATTCCAGTGTGATCACAACCAAAGACGTCGAACAGGAAATCAATGCGCTGCCGGAATTTGCAAAGGAGTTTTTCAAAGGTCAGGAGGGGATGGCCCGCCTCGTCGATGAACTTGTCAAAAAAGAATTGCTCTATGTAGAGGCGAAAAAGAGGGGCCTCGACAAGGATGAGGAATTCCAGAGAAAGTTTGAAGAGATTAAGAAAAATGCCCTCATCACCCGGCTCCTTGAAAAAGAGATAAAGGCAGTACCCCAGCTTACCGACAAGGAAGTCAAAGAATACTATGACGCACATAAAGACGAATTCATCCAGGCAAATGCAGTGCGTTTGAGCCAGATTGTGGTTAAGGCTGAGGACGACGCCAAGAAGATCTATGAAAGGCTCCAGAAGGGAGAGCCGTTCAATAAGCTTGCAGCCGAAGTCTCCCTGGACAAGGCATCGGCGAAGTCAGGCGGTGATCTGGGCCTTTTTAAGAGAGGCGAGATGAATCAGGACCTCGAAAAAGTCGCGTTCAACCTCAAAAAGAACCAGATCAGTATGCCCGTTCCCCTCAAAGACGGCATTCACATCCTCGTCGTTACCGATATCAAAGGGAGCGCACTTGAATTCGACAAGATAAAAGGCAGCATCAGCCAGCAGCTCATGGCAAAGAAGCAGCAGGATGGTGTCGAAAAGTTTATTGAAGGACTGAAGAAGAATTACAAGACCGAAGTCATCAAAGACAATTTTTCAAAAATAGGCCTCGCCCCGGCACAGCCCCCAGCAACTGAACAGCCGGTTGCCCCTCAAAAAGCTCCAGAAAAGAAATAACACTTAAGGGAGTGCGGTTATCGTATCCGCACTCCCTTTTAGTTCTCGGATGAAGGAGCACTGACATGCCTCTGCCAAAGAACAAGACAAAAATCGTATGTACGATCGGCCCTGCATCGGAATCCTCTGAAGTGTTGCAGCATATGATCCGCGCCGGCATGAACATTGCCCGTCTGAATTTTTCACACGGCGATTACGAAAGTCACGCGCGCATTGTTGAGCGCATTAGAAACGTTGCCGTCACGGAGGGTAAGCGCGTTGCGCTCATGGCAGACCTTCCCGGACCGAAAATGCGAATCGGCCGGATTGCCGACGAACCGGTTCAGCTGCATCCGGGCGATACCTTCACACTAACAACGGAAGACATAGTCGGCTCAGCCGCCGGGGTTTCCGTCACATTCGCCCGCCTGCCGCTCGTGGTTAAATCACGCGACACGCTCTATCTGAACGACGGCCTTATACAGCTCGAAGTTATCAGTGTTGAGCGGAATGATGTGAGGTGTGATATTGTAGTAGGGGGTGAGCTTCGCTCGCGCAAGGGTCTGAATCTTCCAGGGATCGATCTCGGCATCAGCGCATTTACGGAGCGAGACCGACAGTGGCTGGAGATTGCCAAGCGGCTCGAACTCGATGCAGTGAGCCAGTCTTTTGTCGACTCAGCATCCGACATCGACGAAGTACGCGCCGCTGCGCAGGCAATGGACTATGACCCATTCATTATCGCCAAGATCGAGCGATTGACAGCGTTGCGCAATATCGATTCAATCCTGTCAACCGCTGACGGCATTATGATAGCCCGTGGAGACCTTGGCGTCGAAATCCCGATTGAAGAGATCGCCCCTGTCCAGAAGTCGCTTATGAAAAAAGCAAACCTCGTCGGCAAACCGGTCATCACCGCAACTCAGATGCTTGAATCGATGACCAACAATCCCAGGCCGACACGGGCCGAGTCTACCGATGTGGCCAATGCGATTCTGGATGGCACCGACTGCGTCATGCTTTCCGGTGAATCGGCCATGGGCATGTATCCGATAGCCGCAGTCGACATGCTCGCACGAATAGCTTCTGTTATCGAAGCAACAAGACCTGCTCATGCAGTGCGCGAAGAGGTCCGGCGGCTAAACAGCGACCTGCCCCCGAAACTTTCCGACCTCATCGCCCTGGGTGTCGAGTCAACCCTCGAATTCATATCTCCTGCCGCAATCTTTGTTCCGACCCGCGACGGCAATACTGCGCGAAGCTTAACACGCTTTCGTTTGCCGGTATGGATTGTCGCGGTGAGTTCGCGGCAGGCGACCTGTCAGCGTCTCCAGTTCAGCTACGGAGCGTTAGGAGTTTTCGAACCCGACCATCCCGAAAGCTGGCGCGATTACGCCAAGCAATGGCTTTGCAACAATGGCGGCGACGGCAACCTCGTAATTTTTACCGAGGGCCCGTCGTCCAAATATCCGGAGATGAACAACAAGATGGAAATCATCGACCTGACCAGAGAGGTCTGTAAAAACAATAAATAGCAAGGAGTATTCAGCAATCTGACACCGAAGCGGAACTTCCACCTCTGATATGTTGACTTTTAATATGCTATTGTAAATAGTGATTAAAGTGATTCAAAGACCTGAAGACTGAGAGGTTATCGATGACGATGCGATGGATGGTCGCTGTGATTATTGTGCTTATGGTCGCGGGCTGCAGTAAGCTCACCATGAAAAACTACAACAAGCTCAAAGCGGGTATGAACTATAATGAAGTCGTCAATACCATCGGCTCACCGGATAAGTGCAGCGACATGCTGGGCATGAGAAACTGTGTGTGGGGCGATGAAAAGAGTTCTGTGACGATCACCTTCGCGGGAGACAGGGTGCTCGTTTTTTCAGCCAACAACATCCATTGAATCAGGCGCTCGATACGCGCGGGTGGCTGTGATTTGAACGTCTTGTCTCTGAATTCTTCGTTTATTATTTTGCGTTATTCAGGGATTGCAAATGGATGCCGGGCTCTTTCTTAAGCGGATCTCATTTTTTTGTGAAAAGCTCATATAGTCTGGTGATATCACCCAACTTATAAACCTCTGTAAAATCTTGTCTGCTTCGTTCTTTTTTGACAATCGGCGTCAATATCGGATTGTGGTAACAGTATTCATTTATTAATTCGGCGGTTATCTCCTCTGCACTATTTCTCTTTAAATGTGTGTCATGTAAAAAGATGAGTATTATTAAGATAAAGGTATTGATAATGGTGTCTTTCGGTTTTCCGTGTCGAGGCAAACCCTTTGTGCTCCCCGATTTAGAAACAAGAGTACTCATGTAATCTAAAAATCGTCGGGGTTTACGGGAGAACGCAAGCAGGCGATTTTGTGCTTCAAAAGCATTTGAATCCCATTTTCTAAATCCTTCGTACAGTATACGGCTTATTTTCAGAAGTTCCTCTATGTAGTCGATATCCTTTGGTTTAAGACTCTGCAGTTTAGCTTTTACGCTTTCGATTTCATTGGTTATCGCCATTCGCGTAATAGGCCTTAAGTCATCTTTTAGCAGGTCGGATAATCGCTTCAACTGGTTCTCAGAGCATAGTATCCAGCTCTTATTCACAGGCTTTTGATCTGTCAACCAGAAATTCAGAGTATACTCGGCAATAAGAAGCTTAGACGAATTAATAATGGCAGTGCGACATCTTAGCAATGCTGACTTGCCGAGCGGTTCAATTCGGGCCCAGATATTCTCTCTGTGATATTTTCTGTTTTGGGGAAGAAAAATGAAGGGGACATTTTTTCCAAAATGAGCACTACTCTGGAGAGGGGGCTGAAAATTCTGACGTTCCAACTGACCCGATAGATAGCGTTCGACAAGATGTACCTCTTCACTTACTGAAGCACAATCGGGAGAGTCCTGCCTAAAAGATGCCTTGAAAATTAGTTTGTTCTTTGGGTTGTTTTTGCATGTTGCGATTGAACATGATCGACATATTTCTCTAGGGAATGATCCCTGAATATCTCACAATCAACTGTTGCTTTCTCTTTCCTCATTCAACACCCTCCGCTGCGGGTTCCTGCGTTATCAAGAGAAACGAGGGAATATATCTGCTTTTTGACCTGTAGCGACTATCCCCTGAAATATTTAAATACGATGCCTCAAGTTATCGGATATTCACAACATCAGATTTTGAGCATGTTAACAGTTATTCAGAGCTATGTTTCGCAAAGGATGTGCCAGTATGCATCCCATTGATTATTTGGCTCTTTCAGGCCATACTTCGATAAAGTCGAATAATAAGTAATGAACCCACTCACCCGGGATCAATCCCGGGGGTTCAGGCCTCTGGCACCCCTGGCACCGACCTTCGGCCGGACCAGCATG
>Ga0209048_10005836_pt1 | contig 11587 bp, 8 predicted proteins | sample FrelakmetCRP12CR_FD_187146 | JGI IMG/M metagenome (GOLD analysis project Ga0209048, IMG submission 187146) | Freshwater lake sediment microbial communities from the University of Notre Dame, USA, for methane emissions studies - CRP12 CR (SPAdes)... | ecosystem: Environmental > Aquatic >... | reverse complement strand
GGATTCCCTTCGGGGATCATCCGTTAAAATTGGAACGATACAGAGAAGATTAGCATGGCCCCTGCGCAAGGATGACACGCACAAATCGAGAAGTGTAACCAATTTTTTTGATTTGCTGCATTTCGGCTGGACACAAAATTCGGCCTGGTAGAATAGATTTTCAAAGCATGAAAACCCAATTCGGCCAGACATTCGTTCAAGTCTCCATTGTTTTGTGTTTTTGTTTTTGTGAAAAAGCATGAATTCATCATTTGTTTGCTAAGGACACTGGCCGCCACAGTGGCTTTATTTGGGAAGCTTTTTTTCATGTTCACATGAAGGACGCATCATCGCAGCATCCACACTTTCACAAGTTGGTCGGTCGGTGTTCCTTCGCACGACGTTCCTAAATTCAGTTGGCATTTATTTTAAAGATGATGCATGAGACACTGTGACCGAGTGGTTAAGGTGATGGACTAGAAATCCATTGGGCTCTGCCCGCAGGGGTTCGAATCCCCTCGGTGTCGTTTTCAACGTTTTGGTTTCTTTGCAAGGGCTGTTCCGGGAATTGAACCCGGGACCTCTCGCGCCCTAAGCGAGAATCATACCACTAGACCAAACAGCCGGTGATCTTGCAACATCGCTGCAGTTGCATTCGGCAGTACCGTGAAGCTCAACGAGGAATTGCAATTTTTTGTGGGAACGCATTCGCAAAGCAACGGCATGCTTCCTACACAAAATTTATGCACACTGAATGCCATCTGAGCCAAGCCTCCTGTGGGATTCGAACCCACGACCTCCCGCTTACTGAGCGGGTGCTCTGCCAACTAAGCTAAAGAGGCCTTGCACACCCTTGCGGCAAATGGCATGTGTTGGGCAAGCGACAATGCTCGTCAATCGTTCGACTTGATTCATGAAGGGCTGTTCCGGGAATTGAACCCGGGACCTCTCGCGCCCGAAGCGAGAATCATACCACTAGACCAAACAGCCTGTTAATCATGTTGCTGCCAGCATGGCATGTGTTCCTCTGCGATGTGGATTCATTTTCCTATCGAAATATGGACACACTGGGATTTGAACCCAGGGCCTTCCGCATGCGAAGCGGACGTGATACCACTACACCATGTGCCCTCTTGTTTGGCAATCATCTCTGCCATTTTCTTTCCAATAATTCATTCATTGTTTTGCAAAATATGCAAACACGCTCCCTGGGAGGCTCGAACTCCCGACCTTGAGGTTAGCAGCCTCACGCTCTAACCAACTGAGCTAAGGAAGCTGGTGGCGAGACATGACCTTCAGTTTCATTTTCCGCAATTAGAAATTCATGTTGCATTTTGCACAAATAAAAGGTCTCGCGCGGATTTGAACCGCGATCGCTGGATTCAGAGTCCAGAGTGCTAACCGTTACACCACGAGACCAACTGCATTTCTTATTTGGCTGTTGCACATTTTTTCGCTTGAACAACCGAAGGTTTTTGATTTTCGGCACATGCACGCATGCGATTTTCTTTGCCTGATGTTGTGTGCCTCAAGGAATCATCGCCTTTGTTTTGTCGGCGAGCAAGCCGCAATCACTTTGCTCAATGTCTTGTTTTGTTATTTTTTCATTTGCGGGGCTGACGAATGTGCAGTTGCTTTTTTTTGCATTTGGGCAACGCAATGTGGAACCCAACGAAAAAAACCGAATGACCCGCCCAGGACTCGAACCTGGAATCTCCGGCTCCGGAGGCCGACGCCTTATCCATTAGGCCAACGGGCCGCCATATGTGTCCAAGGCGATTGAACCAAGAATGGTCACAGAACATTGCCGTCCACATGCCAGATTTTGGTTTTGTCGTATATCCTTTTCCGATTTGGTATCATTTTGTTTCGCCGCGGCTTCGCGAAACGCATGCTGATGTCGCCATGGGTCGTATGTTGTTGTTGCTGCTGCTGTTGTTGTTGCTGTTGCTGTTGTTGTTGTTGTTGTTGTCGTTGTGTTTGTTGTTGTTGTTGTTGCTGTTGTTGGTGCTGCTGCTGTGGATGTCGGTGATTTTGTGGTTGTGGTTGTTGTCGTTCTTGTTGTTGTTGTTGTTGTTGTTGTTGTTGTTGTTGTTGTTGTTGTTGTGGTTGTTGTTGTTGTTGTTGTTGTTCTTGTTGTTGTTGTGGTTGTTGTTCTTGTTGTTCTTGCTGTTGTTGTTGTTGTTGTTGTTGTTGTTGTTGTTGTTGTTGTTGTTCTTGTTGTTGTTCTTGTTGTTGTTGTTGTTGTTGTTGTTGTTGTTGTTGTTCTTGTTCTTGTTCTTGTTGTTGTTCTTGTTGTTGTTCTTGTTCTTGTTCTTGTTCTTGTTGTTGTTGTTGTTGTTGTTGTTGTTGTTGTTGTTGTTGGTGTTGTTGTTGTTGTTCTTGTTCTTGTTCTTGTTGTTGTTCTTGTTGTTGTTCTTGTTGTTGTTCTTGTTCTTGTTCTTGTTGTTGTTGTTGTTGTTGTTGTTGTTGTTGTTGTTGTTGTTTCCGCGAGTGTTAACGTCACATGTTAACATTCGTTTGCAATTGATGTGTTCTCACTTATAGTGCTCGTTGTCTTTTTGGCATCTGGAATTTCATGTGCTGCCGTCATGTTATTTTTTGAATTCGGGCGACACATTCAACATGTTTGTTGGTCGCATTTATTTCAAAGATAACCTTTACAACGTGTTGTCCATCAAGTCTGCCAATGCAACGTCCAACAGCCGCCGGGAACACAACCATTCCCGCCGGACCATCGAGCGAATGATCCGGAAGGAGCCGCCGGCAACACAGCAAATCCCACCAACACATCGGAGGAAGGAATCGGAAGGAGCCGCCGGCTGCACAGCAAAGCCCGCCGACACATCGGACGAAGGATCCGGAACGAGCTGCCGGCGACGAGCCAAAATCCCACCGACACATCGGGCGAACGCTCCGCACGGAGCCGCCGGCGACACAGCACATCCAACCGACACAGCGGACGAATGCTCCAGAAGGAGCCGCCGGCGACAGCAACTTTAAACAGTGCATCGGGCGAAGGGTCCGGAAGAAGCCGCCGACGACGGATCCGGAATGAGACGCCGGTGGCATTGCAAATCCGAGCGACACATTTGACGAAGGATCCGGAAGGATCCGCATTCGACACAGCAAGTCCAGCCGACACATCGGACGAAGGATCCTGAAGGAGCCGCCGGCGACACAGCAAATCCCACCGACACATGGGACGAAGGATCCGGAACGAACCGCCGGCGACACAGCAAGTCCAACCTACACATCGGACGAAGGATCCGGAAGGAGCCGCCGGCGACACAACAACGCCCACCGACACATCGGACGAAGGATCCGGAAGGAGCCGCATTCGACACAGCAAAACCCACCGACACATCGGACGAAGGATCCGGAATGAGCCGCCAGCGACACAACAGAGCCCACCGACACATCGGACGAAGGATCCGAAAGGAGCCGCTGGCGACACAGCAAATCCCACCGACACATCAAACAAAGGATCCGGTAGGAGCTCCCGGCGACACAACAAATCCCACCGACACATCGGACGAAGGATCCGGAAGGAGCCGCCGGCGACACAACAAATCCCAACGACATTTCGGACGAAGGATCCGGAAGGAGCCGCCGGCGACACAGCAAATCCCACCGACACATCGGACGACTGATCCGGAAGGAGCCGCCGGCGACACAGCACATCCAACCGACACATCGAACGAAGGATTATGGATGAGCCGCCGACGACCCCCAACAACCCCCGTTGTGATTTACTTGCCGTCGGGCAAATTTTCCCAATTGTTGTTGTTCGTTACTTTTACCTTGTCGTTTTGTCACATGTTTGCGAACATCAAACATTCGCCAATGTCCAACCATGTCGGTTTCATTCTTGTTTCATGAAGGGTGTCTTAATTTTGGCTCGCCACAAAATTGAAGCATGATGATGTTGAGCCGTCCGCCGAGTCGATTCCGGGCAAACATGGATTGACACATCACACGATTATTATATCGGGACCGCACGTGAGCAACATCTGCATCAGAATTGTTTTCCGATGTATGATCCAAGCTCGTTCCATGTCGTATTGGAACAATGCTGTGTGTGCTTTGCTTGGGTAAATAGAAAAGTGCAAAACAGTTATCGTACCAGGTCCGCAACAAAACTCGATTTCGTTGTCTTGGACGACAACGCTTCTATGAACCGTGAAAACATTTACGATTACTTCCTGATGTTTGAAAGTATTGATGGCGGCTATTGAATGTTTCATTTTCGTAATTCCAATCAAACATATTTATTTTCGCATGCTGCGATGTATTGACACACCTTTAGCAATCTCGATTTTAATCTTCGTCACCACAAGACTTTTTTCCAGACGCGACAAGCTGAACGCACCCTAAGGACGTCCCGGGCGGTCCCCCCCCCAGTACTATCCGGGCCCTGTGCCGCTAAACTTCGGAGGTCGAAGGAGACCTTGTGCATTCGACACGGTATGGCCGGCATCGATTTAGATTGTAATTGTGATTCAAAACACATATTGGGTGCATGTTGCAAATCGTGCAGATGTGTTTTGGCGAACAATTTCGCGGCGAAAGCCGGGCCAGCCGCACTCAGTTTGTTTTGTTGTGGTTCCTCTGGATAACAATATCCGTTCAAATGCTTGCGTCCAATGTCATATTGCATAATTCGCATTCTTGTGCATCAAGTCCGCCAAGCCGCTTCCTACACAAACTGGCGGGAAGCATGGTTTGACACAGCACGCGATGGATCAATCCTCTGGCATCTCACGTGAAAATCATCTGTAGCAGAATTGGTTTCCAACTTGTGATGCAAGTTCCATGTTGCCAAAAAGTGTGTATGGCTGGTGTAGTTTGGTTTTTTCAAACAAGAATGTGCAAGCCGTTACCACAACAGCTCCGCAACGAACGCCCTATGCTCCAGTTTTGGAAAGCAACACGAATCGGATTAAATTCCATAGGTTCCAAAATCATGCTTGTTGCAATGTTTGCACAGCACGTTTATGGGTGCAACAAATTTCGCTGCATGTTTCAGCAAGGCGAACGCACAAACACGCACACGTTTTCAACACATGTCGCAACAGCACTTGATTCCATATGCGAAAAGCTGACAGCACCCTAAAGAATTCCCGGGCGGTCCCCCACCCCAGTATTATCCGGGCCCTGTGCCGCTTAATTTCGGAGGTCGAAAGAGATCCGGTGCATTCGACACGGTATGGCCGTCAGCGATTTAGATTGTAATTGTGATTCACAGCACATGTTGGGTGCATGTTGCAAATCGTGCATATATGCTTTTTCGAACAATTTCGCGGCGAAAGCCGGCCGGACCCTGTGCCGCTTAACGTCGGAGGTCGAACGAGATCCGGTGCATTCGACACGGTATGGCCGTCAGCGATTTGGATTGTAATTGTGTTTCACAACACATGTTGGGTGCATGTTGCAAATCGTGCATATATGCTTTGGCGAACAATTTCGCGGCGAAAGCCGGGCCAGCCGCATGCAATTTGTTTTGCTATGTTTCATATGGGTTGGCCAATCTTTCGCGAAACAATATCCGTTCAAATGTTTGCACCCAATTTCATATTGCATAATTCGCATTCTTGTGCATCAAGTCCGCCAAACCGCTTCCTACAGAAAAGCTGGCGGGAAGCATCGTTTAACACGAGACGCGATGGATCAAGCCTTTGGCATCGAACGTGAACAGCATCTGTAGCAGAATGGGTTTGCAACTTGTGATGAAAGTTCCATGTTTTAACAACGCACGTATCGCTGGTGTAAGGTATGATTTTTTCAAACAATAATGTGCAAGCCCGTATCACAACAGCTCCGCAACGAAAGCCTTATGTTCCAGTCTTGGAAAACAACGTGATGCTCCATGCATTGCTAGTACACATTGCTAATGCATGATGCATGCACGTGCTTCCAGTTGCAATCAAACGAATCGCGATTCAATTCAATAGGTTCCAAAATCATGCTTTTTGCATTGTTTGCACAGCACGTTGATGGGTGCAACGAATTTCGGTGCATGTTTCAGCAAGGCAAGCACACAAACACACACACACACCCCACGTTTTCAACACATATCGCAACAGCATTTGATTCCATATGCGAAAAGCTGACAGCACCCTAAGGACTTCCCGGGCGGTCCCCCACCCCAGTACTATCCGGGCCCTGTGCCGCTTAACTTCGGAGGTCGAAAGAGATCCGGTGCATTCGGTATGGCCGTCAGCGATTTAGATTGTAATTGTGATTCACAACAAATGTTGGGTGCATGTTGCAAATCGTGCATATATGCTTTGGCGAACAATTTCGCGGCGAAAGCCGGGCCAGCCGCATGCAGTTTGTTTTGTTAGGTTTCATATGGATTGACAAGCCCTTCGTGAAACAATATCCGTTCCCATGCTTGCACCCAATTTCATATTGCATAATTCGCATTCTTGTGCATCAAGTCCGCCATGCCTTTTGCTGCAGAAAAGCTGGCGGGAAGCATCGTTTGACACGACACGCGATGGATCAAGCCTTTGGCATCGCACGTGAACAGCATCTGTAGCAGAATGGGTTTCCAACTTGTGATGCAAGTTCCATGTTGTAAAAAAGCATGCATCGCTGGTGTAAGGTATGTTGTTTTTGAACAAGCATGTGCAAACCGTTATCACAACAGCTCCGCAACGAACGCCCTATGTCCCAGTCTTGGAAAACAACGTGATGCTCCATGCATTGCTGATACACATTGCTAACACATGATGCATGCACGTGCTTCCAGCTGCAATCAAACGAATCACGATTCAAGTCAATAGGTTCCAAAATCATGTTTTTTGCATGGTTTGCACAGCACGTTGATGGGTGCAACGAATTTCGGTGCACGTTTCGGCAAAGCGAAAACACAAACACACATGTTATCAACACATGTCGCAACACAAATTGATTCCACACGCGAAAAGCTGACAGCACCCTAAAGACTTCCCGGGCGGTCCCCCACCCCAGTACTATCCGGGCCCGGGCCCTGTGCCGCTTAACTTCGGAGGTCGAAAAAGATCCATTGCATTCGACACGGTATGGCCGTCAGCAATTGCGATCAGTTTCCGAAATGCAACGTTTGATTTCTGAGTGCCCAAACCCGTTAAGCCGTGTGCTGGCAAGCTTCATCTGGATGCACATTGCTTGATGTTTGTCGGTTGATTTTTCATAGTCTATTTGGAATTTTGTGGTACCAAAAGCAACCCAGCTGATTGCAACACTGACGCGGGCAATCATATTCAATCGTGTTGACTTCCCCTTTAAAAATGCAGGCATTTATTGCAGTCGCTGACGGCCATGCCGTTTCGAATGCACCGGGCCCGTGTCTGGTTGTTGTCTTGGCCTCAATGCGAGGGTTGTCGCCGGAATGTTTGAAGCAAAAACCGAAACCATGAATAACCAAATGACAAACGGTTGAACGTATGTTTAAGGTGTTAATCATGCTGACATCATTTTCGAATGTTCATACATTTATTGCAATCGCTGACGGCCATACCGTGTCGAATGCACCGGATCTTTTTCGACCTCCGAAGTTAAGCGGCACAGGGCCCGGATAGTACTGGGGTGGGGGACCGCCCGGGAAGTCCTTAGGGTGCTGTCAGCTTTTAGTGAGCCAATGGGTACTTCCATTCAATATGTTGCAATTTGGATTTGGCTGCGGCAAGCTTAATGCAAACTCGCATTCCAACCATGCGATCGCATGCAAAATTTTCTGCTTGGCGAAATTCGGCAAACCAATATTTTTGTGTCGCCGATGCAAGCAGAGGGGGTATGGCGCAGCGGCAGCGCGTCTGACTCCAGATCAGAAGGTTGGGAGTTCGAATCTCTCTGCCCTCATTTTGTTTGAACATGTTTCATGTTGAATACAACAAAAACTGATGACAGCTGTGGGGTTCGAACCCACGCCCTTGCGGACTGGCGCCTTGAGCCAGCGCCTTAGACCACTCGGCCAAACTGTCTTGTTGCCATGTGGCGAATTCGCAATAATGCAAAATGATTATCTGATGACATCGTTGTGCCAAATGACAGCTGTGGGGTTCGAACCCACGCCCTTGCGGACTGGCGCCTGAAGCCAGCGCCTTAGACCACTCGGCCAAACTGTCTTGAACAGGTCATGCTTATTTAAACCGAATGGTTCGAATGCATCTTCTGGTCTTTGCTTCTTGTCGTTTTCGCAGGGTCCTATCATTATGCAGTTTGATTCGCTTACATTTCGATTGCCATTCATTTCTTCAACGTTCTCACCCATGCACAGCGAATCTAAATTCAACGTCGCGGCCATCGCATGGAAATGACAAACGAAGGGTCCCAAATGGAGCTAACATCAGCAAAGTCTACTTACATATGAGGCGAAGGTTCCAAAAGGAAAATCGGAACAGCCACTTGCGAACCCAAATGCACGCAAACACACAAGGACGAAACTGCTTGCCGATCTTCCCCCCGCATGCCTGATAGATTTCTGGCCCCAAACGCAAAACCCAAGAAAACACAAACACACATGAACGACACCGCTTGCCAATCCTTCCCCCCCACATGCCTGAAGGATTGCCGCCCATGATGCAAGCCCCAAGAACACACAAACACACAAGAGCGACACCGCTTGCCAATGCTTCCCCACATGCCTGAAGGCTTTCCGCCCCCCCACACGCAAAACCTGAATAACACACAAACGCACAAGAACGACACCGCTTGCCAATTTGAGTATTTACAAACATTAAACAATTTTTAGCCTTTAAATCAAAACGCAACAAACGCACAAACACACACACACACAGAACGACACCGCTTGCCAATCCTTTCGCCCACACGCCAAAAGGATTTCAGGCCCCTACAGCGAAGACCCAAGAACACACAAACGCAGAAGAACGGAGCCGCTCACCAATCCTTTCGTCCACATTCCTGCATTATTTGGACGAAGGATCCGGAAAAGGATCCGAAAGGAGCCGCCGCGGCCGAAGCAGCACATCCAAGCGAGATGCCGGACGATTCTCCCGGATAAGGACTTGGAAAGAAATGTCAGGCAGCACTTTCCAGTGGCATGCCGGATTCATAATGCCGATAAAGCGACAACAAATCTAACATTGAACTTGTGATCTTTTTCTTTTGGGTTGTGCTCATTGGTTTCGTTTTCTTGTGGATTGGCACGCAACGCCGCTACAATCATTGGTGCGGCTTCCGATGCCGTCGCGAATGCAGCGGACAACAATAATATTGCATATGGGTACATAGCTCAGTGGTTAGAGCGGCTGACTGCAGATCAGCAGGTCCCTGGTTCAAATCCGGGTGTGCCCTTGCTTTATCATGATGAATATGTTGTCAATGTTGGAAATTGTGATGATCATGCACATGTGTGTTCCTGTTGTGTGACATTCTTGAAAAGTCCGGCCACCCGGAATCGAACCAGGGACCATCTGATGGCTGCAAATGTCTACAGTCAGATGCTCTACCAACTGAGCTATAGCCGGCTTGCTTTCCTGAGCGAACATTTTGCAATTCAATGCAAGCCGCATTTGGATGCATCGCTTTGCATAACAATTTGTTCGATTCTGAATTGCAGATGGCCCCGTGGCCCAATGGATAAGGCATCGGCCTACGGAGCCGGGGATTGCAGGTTCGAGTCCTGCCGGGGTCATTTCTGGTGTAAAGCAATCAAACATTGCGATTGCATGTTAAACATTTGCATTGCAATCTTGCAATTGCGAAGTTACAACAGCCCGCCTAGCTCAGTCGGCAGAGCGCAAGGCCCTTAACCTTGTGGTCGTGGGTTCGAGCCCCACGGTGGGTGATTTGTATTTCAAACGTGAATTGGATGAGCAAATTGTGTGATCATTTTTTTCTGGTGTTGCAAGTTTGGGGTGTCACCAGAACGGTTTATCAGTGTGCAGCAAGTATCAGCTTTGGTTTGGCAACATCGCCTTTAGCATTTGGCAAATCCACGTCGTTTCAATTTCCTATTGCATTACCGTTGCGGTCAAAGGCTTGGCTTGCAAAGCTAGAAGGATTTCTTCGCTGTGTTTTTATTTGAATGCCTGGCTTCTAAAGAACTGTTGTATTTACCACATGCATTGCAATCACATATGTCACCGGCGATAGCATTGTGATGATTGTTTGATTGGAGAGTTCATACATGAAGGCAGGTAAGCATCCGCTGTAGTATAGTGGTTAGTATTTCCGCCTGTCACGCGGAAGACCCGGGTTCAATTCCCGGCGGCGGAGTCTTAGTGATTTTTTTGTGTCCACATGCATGCAAGCATGTACTCGAGGCGGGACTCGAACCCGCAATCTCCTCCTTAGGAGGGAGGCGCCTTATCCATTAGGCCACACGAGCGATGCTTTGGAACATGTTCTTTTGGGGAGTCAGAACAAATCAAATTGCGATACTGTTAATGTGAGCCCCCTGTGGGGATCGAACCCACGACCATACGCTTACGAAGCGCATGCTCTACCAACTGAGCTAAAGGGGCTTCCAAACATATGGCCTAATTCAAATGATTTCTTGTGCGAATTCATCCGCAACCGCCAACGAAATTAAGCAGCGACAAATGACAAATTTCGATGTGTGACACGAATCCATGTTTCACCAGAATCCGCTATAGTCTAGCTGGTTAGGATACTCGGCTCTCACCCGAGCGACCCGGGTTCGAGTCCCGGTGGCGGAATTTGCTTTTGTCGCCGAAATATGGGAAACCTGGACTACAACACCCTTGTGTTTGTGATCCGCCACGACATTGGTGTTCACGTCGACAGGCTGCAGGACGTTATGTTGCCGGAATTGATTTATTCGCTGAGATTTGGAAATAATTGTTGCTCATGCTTCCGGAACTATTGGGAAGCATTCTGGTTTGAATTCCATGCTGCATCAAGCATATTGTGTTGCAGTTGCGAAAGATTGCAAGCTGGCTGTTGAATTTGGCCATATATTGTGAGGCTTTTTGAATTCGTGCGATTATAATCTTGGGTTTCAATGGAGGATTGCGGGGCGGGCAAGGGATCAATATCAAGTGCATCGAAGAAGTAGCCCGCTCCCAAAGCCTCCGACTTTGAATGTGTTGATTACTGCATATTCATGTTTGGCGGTCCCTTTGTTGCCATCATTGCGAACACATCACAGCCGCGAATGTTGACATGTGGTGCACACCAATCAGGGCGACCGCTTGGGAAGTTCCAAATGTGTTGTCAGCATTGGAAAAATTGCAGGGTTGTGCGATGCAATGCATCGTGCAAGTCGTCAGCAATGCTTCCTCGCCGGCCGCTGACTCTGCGATTTTGGGCTGCAATGCATCTTGGTTTGTTTGGGTCTTGTTCGCCGGATTGACGCACGTACATTCACATGATGTTTGCATTTTTCGTTAGAATTCTTGTCCATTGATTTGAGCTGGACATCGAAGCAACACACACATTCAAATTGCACGGTGTTCGTTCATGTGGGAAATCGTGGAACTCGGATGTTAGATGTGTTCTTGTTGAATATGTCGACATCTGCTACACTTGGTCGACGGCCTTGCGAATGTCTGGTTCACCGGCTGGCAGACTCATCGGATTTTGAATTTTGTTGGCTTGGCGGGGTTGGGGTTCAGCGGGCGAGCGGCCTAGCTGG
>Ga0209048_10005835_pt1 | contig 11588 bp, 9 predicted proteins | sample FrelakmetCRP12CR_FD_187146 | JGI IMG/M metagenome (GOLD analysis project Ga0209048, IMG submission 187146) | Freshwater lake sediment microbial communities from the University of Notre Dame, USA, for methane emissions studies - CRP12 CR (SPAdes)... | ecosystem: Environmental > Aquatic >... | reverse complement strand
CTCGTCACGCACCCGGTGACCGCGGCGGCCGGGCGCCCGCTGCGCGAGCTGCTGCCCGACGGCCCCGACGCGGGCACGTGGCGCCGCTGGCAGAGCGAGATCCAGATGCTGCTGCACGAGCACCCGGTCAACGTCGCGCGCGAGCGCGCCGGCCGCGCCGCCGCGAACAGCCTGTGGCTTTCCGGCGGCGGAACGCTGCCGCCGAGGCCGGTTCGGCGTTCCGGCATCCGCACGTTCGCGAATGCCGGGATCGCGGTTGCGCTCGCCGCGCACGCCGGGTCGCCCGCGCACGCACTGCCCCCGCGTCTCGACGACGCCCTTGCGGGAGCCGCCGGCGCCGAATCGATCGTGGTCGTGCTCGATCTCCCGGCGGATGTGCAGGCGCTCGAGTCGGCGTGGGCCGCGCCCGCGTGGAACGCGCTTGCCGCGGGCAGGCTCGCTTCGGTGTCGCTCGTCACCGAAGACCAGGGCGACGTCGTGACGTGGCACGCCTGCCGTCCCGCATGGTGGCGACGCATCGCCGGGCGCCTGCGGCCGCCCGACGTCGCAGCGCTCCTCGCCGCCGCGAGTCCGGGCGGCTGATGGAAATCGTTCGCCGCGCCGTTCCCGAGGCCGCGCGCGCGCTCGCAACCGCCGGCGTGCATCCGGTGCTGGCGCGCGTGTTCGCGGCGCGCGGCGTCGCGACGCCCGAAGATCTCGACGTCGGTCTCGCGACGCTCCCGCCGTTCGCCGCGATGAAGGGGATCGACGCCGCCAGCGCGCGGCTCGCGGATGCGATCGCGCAGCGCGAGCGAGTGCTCGTCGTCGCCGACTACGACGCCGACGGAGCGACGGCCTGCGCCGTCGCGATGCGCGGACTCGCCGCGATGGGCGCCGACGTCGACTTCCTGGTGCCGAACCGCTTCGAGTACGGCTACGGACTGACGCCCGAGATCGTCGCGCAGGCCGCGGCACGCGCGCCGCGGCTCATCGTGACCGTCGACAACGGCATCGCGAGCCACGACGGTGTCGCGGCGGCGGCGGCCCGCGGCATCGAGGTGCTGATCACCGACCACCATCTGCCTGCCGCGACGCTGCCCGCGCCTGCCATCATCGTCAATCCCAACCAGCCCGGATGCGCGTTCCCGGGCAAGCACCTGGCGGGCGTCGGCGTCATGTTCTACGTGCTGCTGGCGCTGCGCGCGGAATTGCGCGAGCGCGGGCATTTCGCCGCGCGCGCCGAGCCGAACCTGGGCGCGCTGCTCGATCTCGTTGCGCTGGGCACCGTCGCCGACGTGGTCGCGCTCGATCGCCTCAACCGGACGCTCGTCGCGCAGGGCCTGGGCCGCCTTCGCGCGGGCCGCGCGCAGCCGGGAATCCAGGCGCTGTTCGCGGTTGCGGGTCGGGACGTTCGCCGCGCGACGAGCTACGACCTCGGATTCGTGGCAGGGCCGCGCCTCAATGCCGCCGGCCGCCTTGCCGACATGACGATCGGCATCCGGTGCCTGCTCGCGGAAACCCCGGCCGCCGCGCTGCCGCTCGCCGCCGAGCTCGACCGGCTGAACCGCGATCGCCGCGAAGTCGAGGCCACGATGCAGGAAGCGGCCCTCGTGGACCTCGAGGCGCGCGCCGTGGACGCGGCCGGGAGCGACGCGTACACGCTGTGCCTGTTCCGTCCCGAGTGGCATCAGGGCGTGGTCGGCATCGTCGCCGGGCGGCTGAAGGACCGCTTCCACCGCCCCGCCGTGGTCTTTGCGCGGGGCGGCGCCGGCGAGGTCAAGGGTTCGGGGCGGTCGATCGCGGGCTTTCACCTGCGCGACGCGCTGGATCTCGCCAGCAAGCGCGCGCCGGGCCTGCTCGCGAAGTTCGGCGGGCACGCCTTTGCCGCGGGCCTGACGCTGGCGGAGGCGGACCTGCCGCGCTTCGCCGCTCTTTTCGAGGCGATCGCGCGCGAGCAGCTGACGCCGGCCGACCTCGCGCGGACCATCGCCTCCGACGGGGCGCTCGCGCAGGGGGAGCTCACGCTCGACCTCGCGAACGCGCTGCGCGAAGAAGTGTGGGGGCAGGGATTTCCGGCGCCGGTCTTCGACGACACGTTCGCCGTGCTCGAACAGCGCATCGTCGGCGGAGCGCACACGAAGCTCGCGCTCGCGCGGGGAGGCGAGCGGTTCGAGGCCATCCTCTTCCGGCACTGCGACCCGCTGCCGCCGGCCGTGCGCATCGCGTACCGCCCCGACGTCAACGAGTGGAACGGGCTTTCTGCCCTGCAGCTCGTCGTCCTGCACTGGCAGCCCGCCTGACCCACGGCCGCGGCAGGCGGCCCCACGGTGCGCAACCGCAGCATTGCCGCCCGAGCGGAAATGGGGACGCTGGGGAATCGCGTGGTGCCGCGAGCCTATTTTGTTCGCAAAGCATTGAAAGAATTGTGTTTCTAATACTGTCGTCTACAGCGCACGAGGCCGGCAAGGGTCGTTGTGCACCGCAGCAAAAGCGCTATAATTCGTCGGTTTGGGTTCCCGGGGCCGGGAACCCTGTGTTGCCGAGCGGAGACCGCATCCATGCGCCTGAAAGACAACGTGGCAATCATCACCGGAGCCGGCCAGGGGATCGGCCAGGCGAAAGCCGTGAAATTTGCCAGTGAAGGCGCCAGGGTCGTCGTCTGCGACATCAAGGACGCCTCCGTGCGGGACACGGTGCAGCTGATCGCGGCGGCCGGTGGTGAAGCGATCGGGTTCGTCGTCGGCGTCATCGGCATGGTCAAGACGTGGGCGCGCGAGCTGGGCCGCAAGGGCATACGCGCCAACGCGGTCTGTCCCGGCTTCATCGAGACGCCGATCCTCTCGACGATGCCGGAGAAGATCGTCCGGATGATGGAAGAGCGCGTGCCGCTCGGGCGGCTGGGGAAGCCCGAGGAGATCGCGGCCACGTACGCGTGGCTGGCGTCGAGCGAAGCGTCGTACATCAACGGCGCCGTCATCGAAGTCTCGGGCGGCGCGACCCTCTGAGTCGCCGCCCCGGCCTTTCGCGGGAATCGCCCCCGCCCCCGCAACGTGTCGGGCAACCGGTCCTGTGCGTGGCAGACGGCCCCTCGGCAATCCGGCCGGCTTGAGCGGGACCGGCCGCGCGGGGTAGGATTGACGTTTCCGGACTCCGCCGCCCAGCCCACCCCATGCCCCGCCCGCTCCGCAACCTGCTCGCGCTCATCGCCGTCGGCGTGCTCGGCTTCGCCACACCGGTCCTCGCCCAGAAGGCGGACGCCGCCCCGAAGCCCGAGACCTACCTCTGCCCGGACGCGACCGGGGGTGCCGTGGATTGCTTCCTGCACGCGGTCGAGCACCTCTACACGATGTGCCGGCAGGTGAAGAGCATCGAGATCATCGAATTCGGCTACGCGCAGTCGACCGAGGGCACCAACGCCACGAAGAGCGAGTACTGCATCGACAAGCACCGGCTGTCGATCACGCGCCTGTACCAGGCCGCGTTGCGCGAGGCCACCGGCAGCCGCACGGCGGTGGACGGCCTGCGCTCGATCTACGACGCTTGGCTGAAGTCGCTCGCGGAGCTCAAGTGGATCCCCGGCGAGAGCGACGCCGAGTACAAGGCGCGCGTGGAGAAGCCCTACGAGGTCTTCCGCGAGCGCGCGCTGGCGGTTCGCGCGTCGCTTCCGGCGCCCAAGGCCAAGGCGGCCACCGCGTCGGCCGCGCCGGCTGCGGCCAAGAGCGCGAACTGAGCGACGTCGCCACCCCCGCGCCGGTCGCCGGCGCCGCGGAGGCCTCCGATCCCGCCCTCGCGGCGGTCTTCGGCGATGGTGGCGCCCTCGCCCGCGCGCTGCCCGGCTTCCGCTTCCGGCCGCAGCAGTTCGCGATGGCCGCGGCGGTCGCCCGTGCGATCGCGCAGCGTTCTGCGCTCATCGCCGAGGCCGGCACCGGCACCGGCAAGACCTTCGCGTACCTGGTCCCCGCGCTGCTCTACGGCGGCAAGGTGATCGTCTCGACCGGGACGAAGACGCTGCAGGACCAGCTCTTCGAGCGCGATCTGCCGCTCGTCCGCGATGCGCTCGGGCTCCCGGTCACGCTCGCGCTGCTCAAGGGTCGCGCGAACTACGTCTGCCATCACCATCTCGAGCGCGCCGCGGCCGAGGGGCGGCTTCCATCGCGCGACGATGCGCGGCACCTGCCCCGGATCATCGCGTTCGCGCGCGCGTCCGGGACGGGCGACCGCGGCGCGCTCGCCGACGTTCCCGAGAACGCGACGATCTGGCCGCTCGTGACGTCGACGCGCGACAACTGTCTCGGCACCGGCTGCGCCCATCACGCCGACTGCTTCGTGCTGAAGGCGCGCAAGGCCGCGCTCGAAGCCGATGTCGTCGTCGTCAATCACCACCTGTTCTTCGCCGACGTGATGCTCCGCGACGAAGGCCTGGCGGAGCTGCTGCCCGCCTGCAACACCGTCGTGCTGGACGAAGCCCATCAGCTGCCGGACATCGCAACGCTTTTCTTCGGCGAGCAGCTGACGGCGGGACAGCTCGCCGAGCTCGCGCGCGACGCCGAAGTCGCCGCCCGCGCCGGCGCGCGCGAAGTCGCGGAGCTTCCGGACGCCGCGGCCGGCGTCGGCCCCGCGATACGCAAGCTGCGCCTCGCGCTCGGCGACGTGCCGGGCAAGCTCGCGCAGCGCGTCGCCGCGGAACAGCCGGGATTCGCCGAGGCGCAGGACGAGCTCACGGCGGCGCTCGACCGGCTGGCAACGGAGCTCGCGCTGTTCGCCGAGCGCAGCGAGGACATCGCGCAGTGCGCGCAACGCGCGACGGAAGCGGCGGCGCAGCTCGCGCGCTGGCGTGCCGGCCAGGACGGCCACGCCGACGGCGCGCCGCAGAACGCGTGGATTCGCTGGGTCGACGTCACGCAAACCGGCTGGCAGCTGCACGCTTCGCCGCTGTCCGTCGCCGACGTGTTCTCGAAGCAGGTCACCGAGTCGGGCCGCGCGTGGGTGTTCACGTCGGCGACGCTCGCCGTCGGCAGCGACTTCTCGCTCTACCAGCGCGAGCTGGGCCTTGCCGATGCCGCGACCGGCTGCTGGGAGTCGCCGTTCGACTACGCATCGCAGGCGCTCCTCTACGTTCCGCGCGCGCTGCCGGCGCCCAATTCGCGCGAGCACACCGAGGCGGTCGTCGCGGCCGCGCTGCCCGTGCTTCGCGCGAGCGGCGGGCGCGCGTTCCTGCTGTTCACGACGCTGCGCGCATTGAACGTCGCGCGCGACGTGCTGGCCGACGCCTTCGCGCGCGATGGCACGGCGTGGCCGCTTCTGGTCCAGGGCGAGGGGTCGCGCAGCGAGCTCCTGACACGTTTTCGCGAGCTCGGCAACGCGGTGCTGCTGGGCAGCGCAAGCTTCTGGGAAGGCGTCGACGTGCCGGGCGCCGCTCTTTCGGTCGTCGTCATCGACAAGCTGCCGTTCGCGCCGCCGGACGACCCGCTGCTCGCGGCGCGGCTCGAGGCGCTGCGCGCGGAGGGCGGCAATCCGTTCTTCGACTACCAGCTGCCGCAGGCGGTGATCGCGCTGAAGCAGGGCGCCGGCCGGCTGATCCGCACGGAGACCGACCGCGGCGTGCTGATGATCTGCGACCCGCGCCTCACCGACAAGCCGTACGGCAAGCGGATCTGGCGAAGCCTGCCGCCGATGCGGCGGACGCGGGAGATCGGGGAAGTCGAGGCGTTCTTCGCCGGGCCGGGCTGACCCGACGCGCGGCGCCGGGCGCACCGTCGGCGCTGCGCTCCTGCCGGGCGGGGATTGCCGGTCAGGTCGACCGCATCACCACAGCTTCCACCACGGCTTCGCTTCCGCAGCGAAGTACTCGCTCTGCGGGAACGTCAGCTGCAGAATCCGCTCCGAGTCGTCGCGCAGCTGGACGAGTCCCAGCTTGTCGTAGCTCCTGATCATGACCTGCAGCGCGTCGTCGTTGGCCGGCGTGCGCGGGTAGCCGACGAGCGCAGCCTGCGCGCGGTTGACCGCCGCGATGTACGCGCCGCGGTTGTAGTAGTAGCGCGCGACCTTGACCTCGTAGAGCGCCAGCGAATTCGTCAGATAGCGCATCCGCGCGGTCGCGTCCTGCGCGTAGCGGCTGTCCGGGAACTTCGCGACCAGCTCCTTGAACGCCGCGAACGACTCGCGCATGCCCTTCGGCTCGCGCTCGGACAGGTCGAGCTCGTAGACGTAGCCCATGATGCCCTGGTCCTCGCGGAAGTAGACGAGCCCCTTCAGGTAGTACGCGTAATCGACGCTCGGATGGTTCGGATAGGTGCGGATGAAGCGGTCGGCGGCCGCAATGGCCGTCGCGGTCTCGCCGGCGCGATAGTTCGCGTACGCCGACTCGAGGATCGCCTGCTGCGCATAGCGCCCGTACGGGAAGCGCGATTCGAGCGCATCGAAGACCTTGATCGCCCGCGTATAATTTCCTTCGAGCATTGCGTCGTGCGCGGTCTTGTACATGCGCTCGGCGGACATGTCCGCGAACTCGTCCTTGACCTCGGGCAGCAGACTGCAGCCGCCGACGGCGACGACGGCGAGCAGCAGGACGAGGCGGGCGAGGAAGCCGCCGCGCGCGGCGGCGTGCGCGCGGATCGAGGACAGCGGACGCGACAAGGGAACCATGCGGATCGATCGCTCTAGGCAGACTGTCGATTATACCCGACGCCCCCATTCCGCTTCGCCCCTGCCGTGCCCACCCGACCCCCTGCCTCCTCCCCACCGTCGCCCCCGGTTGCCGCCGCGGCGGACCGCGCGACCGAGGAGAGGACCTACACGCTGACGTTGCCCGCCGATGCGGCCGGCCAGCGTTTCGACGCCGTGCTGGCGCACGCGTTGCCGCAGTATTCGCGCAGCCGGCTGCGCGGCTGGATCGATGCCGGTCGGGTCGCGCTCGACGGCCATCCCGCGGTGCCGACGCGCCGCGTGCGCGGCGGCGAGCACGTCGTGGTGCGCGCCGCATCGGATCCGCGGGAGCTCCCCGCGTTGCCCGAGGCGATCGCGCTCTCCGTCGTTGCCGAGGACGACGCGCTCATCGTCATCGACAAGCCGGCGGGCCTCGTCGTGCACCCGGGCAGCGGCAACCGGGACGGCACGCTGCTGAACGCGCTGCTCCACCACGCGCCGCAGCTCGCAGGCGTTCCCCGCGCGGGCATCGTCCACCGGCTCGACAAGGACACGAGCGGGCTCATGGTCGTCGCGAAGACCCTCACCGCGCAGACCGCTCTCGTCCGGCAGCTGCAGGCCCGCACGGTCAGGCGCGAGTACGCCGCGCTGGCGGCGGGCGACCTGTCGCGAAGCGGGATCGTCGACGCCCCCATCGGGCGGCACCCGACGCGCCGCACCGCGATGGCGGTCGTCGCCACCGGCAAGCCGGCGCGCACCCACTACGACATCGTCGAGCGCTTCGGCGTGGCGACGCTGCTGCGGTGCCGGCTGGAGACGGGGCGCACCCACCAGATCCGCGTGCACCTCGCCTCGCTCGGCCACCCGCTCATAGGCGACCCGGCGTACGGGCGCCGCGGTCCGGTTCCGTTTCCGCGGCAGGCACTGCACGCGGCCCGGCTCGAGCTCGTGCACCCCGTGACGGGCCGCATCTGCGCGTGGGAATCGGCGCTGCCGCCGGATTTCGCGCAGCTGCTGCGCGAATTGCGCGAGCGGAGCGGGCGATGACGCCATCGGCGGCATTCCCTCTCGCCAGGGCGCTGCGCGCCGCGGGGCTCGACTGGATCGTCCCGGAGTGGCCGGCGCCGGGAACGGTCGGCGCATTGGTGACGACGAGATCCGGAGGCATCAGCACCGGGCCCTATGCGACGATGAATCTCGGGCGCCGGACCGACGACGATGCGGCGGCGCTGGCCGAGAATCGTCGCCGCCTCGAGGCGTTTCTGCCCGGGCCGCCCGCGTGGCTCGACCAGGTGCACGGCGCGACCGTCGCACGGCTCGTGCGCGGCGCTTCCGCGCGAGCGCACCCGGAGGCCGATGCGGCGGTCACCGTCGAGCGCGGCGTCGTCTGCGCAATCCTCGTGGCCGACTGCCTGCCCGTGCTTTTTGCCGATCGCGCGGGCACCGCGGTCGGGATCGCGCACGCGGGCTGGCGCGGGCTCGCGGCCGGCGTGCTCGAAGCGACGATCGCCGAGCTCGCCGATCTCGGCGTCGATCCTGCCGACCTCGTCGCATGGCTGGGACCGGCCATCGGTCCCGCGGCGTTCGAGGTGGGCGCCGACGTCCGCGATGCGTTCCGCGCCGACGACCCGGGCGCCGGCGACTTCTTCGTCCCGCATCGGCCCGGCAAGTGGCACGCGGATCTGTGCGGTCTCGCCCGGCGGCGGCTCGCGCGCAGCGGCGTCGCGCGCGTCACGGGCGGCGGATGGTGCACATTCGGCGAGTCCGCGAGATTCTTCTCGTATCGCCGCGAGCGCCGTTCCGGTCGCATGGCGGCAGCCGTGTGGCTCGCCGGGTGACGCATCCGCAGCTGCGCGCAGGCAATCGCGCAGCGCGGATCGATCACGGCGCCATCGCGGCACCATCGCGGCCGACAGGGTTTCTCCGATCGCATGGCGCGCGCCGGGCGGTGCGTATAATGCGACGCGACCGGCGCGGCGGATTCCCGCCCCGCAATGCCACGCCCCACGCTCACCCGCCTTGGCCACCTTCACGCAGATAGTCATCGCGGCGCTCTCGGGTGGCGTGCTGGCGACGATCGCCGCGGCCGGCACGCTCGCGCTGCACCCGTCGTGGATCTCGCGGCTCGTGTCCTTCGCGGTCGGCGCGCTGCTCGGCGCGGTGTTCCTCGAGCTCCTGCCGCAGGCGCTGGAGACCGGCAGCGCGCAGCGCGTGATGCTGACGGTGCTGGCCGGCCTGCTCGCGTTCTTCCTGCTCGAGAAGCTCGTGTTGTGGCGGCACGCGCACGGGCACGAGACGCATCGCGAGGACGCCGAGGAAACCGAGCACCAGCACGCGCTGCACGTGCACGAGGCGGACGCGGGGCGCTCGGGGCTCATGATCCTCATCGGCACCAGCGTCCACAACTTCTGCGACGGCGTGGTCATCGCCGCCGCCTTCCTCGCCAGCACCGCGCTCGGGGTCGCGACGACCGTCGCGATCGTCGCGCACGCGGTCCCGCAGCAGGTCGGGGACTTCGCCGTGCTCGTGCACTCGGGCTTCACGCGGAAGAAGGCGTTCGTGTACAACGTCGCGATCGGCAGCGCGACGCTCGCGGGCGCGCTCGCCGGGTACGCCGCGCTCGCCGACATGCAGCACGTGCTGTCGACCGCGCTCGCCGTCGCCGCGTCGAGCCTGCTCTACGTCGCGGTGGCCGACCTCATCCCGAGCCTGCACCGGCGGCCCGAGCCGCTAGAGACGGTGAAGCAGGTGGCGCTGATCGGGCTCGGAGTCGGCGTCATCGCGCTCGCGCACGTCGCGCTCGAGCACTGAGAGCGCACGCCGCGCTCTCCGGACGCTTCCTCCGGCCGTCTCCGCCGCCCCATGTCCGCCGACCCGACCCCCGCAGCGCCGCCGGCCGGTCTCGTCGACGCGCGGACGCTCGCCGCACTCGACGAAAAGTACCGGCCGCGCTGGGAGGCGCTGTGGTCGGCCGTCGCAGCGGCGTCCGCGCACGATGCATCGTCCGCAGCGGCGATCCCCGTCGTCGCCGCGCCGACGCCCGGGGACCGCCGGTTTGCCGCGCGCGAGTGGAACGAGCTTCCGTTCTTCGCGCTGATGAAGCAGGGTTATCTGCTGGCCGCCGAGTACCTGACGGAGCTCGCGACGCTCGCATCGCTGCCCGACATCGACAAGCGCCGGCTCCTCTTCGCGACGAAGCAGTGCGTCGATGCGCTCGCGCCGACCAATTTCCCCGCGACGAACCCGGACGTGCTGAAGCGCGCACTAGCGACCGACGGTGCAAGTTTCGCGCAAGGCTTCGCCAACCTCGTCGCCGACGCGCGGAAGGGGCGCATCTCGATGAGCGACGACCGCGCGTTCGCGGTCGGCCGCAATCTCGCGGTGACGCCCGGCAGCGTCGTCTTCCGCAACGAGCTGATCGAGCTGATCCAGTACGCGCCGACGACCCCGCGAGTCCACCGGCGCCCGCTCGTGATCGTGCCGCCGTGCATCAACAAGTACTACATCCTCGACCTGCAGCCCGGAAACTCGTTCGTCCGCTGGGCCGTCGGACAGGGGCACACGGTGTTCATGATCTCGTGGCGCAACGTGCCGCCGGAGCTCGGCCGCCTCGCGTGGGACGACTACCTCGTCGACGGCGCGCTGGCGGCGATCGACGTCGCGAGGGACGTCGCCCGCAGCAGGACCGTCAACACGCTGGGCTTCTGCGTCGGCGGCACGCTGCTCGCCAGCGCGCTCGCGGTGCTCGCCGCCCGCGGCGACCACCGCGTTGCGAGCGTGACGCTGCTCACCACGATGCTGGACTTCGCCGACCCGGGCGACATCGGCGTCTACGTCTCGCGCGAGCTGCTCGCGGCGCGCGAGCCGGCACTCGCGGCCGGCCAGCGCATCCACGGCAGCGAGCTCGCGGGGGCGTTCGCGAGCCTTCGCGCGAACGACCTCGTTTGGAATTACGTGGTCGGCAACTACCTGAAGGGCGAGACGCCGCCCGCCTTCGACCTCCTCCACTGGAATGGCGACTCGGCGAATCTGCCGGGCCCGATGTACGTGTACTACCTGACGAACATGTATCTCGACAACCGGCTGCGCGAGCGCGGCGCGCTGACGATGGCCGGCGAGCCGATCGATCTCGGCCGGGTCACGATGCCCGCGTGCATCGTCGCGTCGCGCGACGACCACATCGTGCCCTGGCGCTCGGCGTACAGGTCGACGGCGCTCTTGGGCGGCGACACGACCTTCGTGCTGGCCGCGTCCGGGCACATCGCCGGCGTCGTCAATGCGCCGGATGCGAACCGGCGCAACTACTGGACGAACGAGCTCGTCACCGACGACGCCGACGACTGGCTTGCCCGCGCCGAGAGCCGGCCGGGGAGCTGGTGGCCGTATTGGGGTGCCTGGCTCGCCCCGCACGGCGGAGGGATGCGCGCTGCGCCCCGCGCGGCTGGCAGCGCCCGTCACCCGGCGCTCGCTCCGGCCCCGGGCAGGTACGTTCTCGAGTCGGCGGAGTGAGCGGCGGGCGGGCGTCCCGACCGCCGTCGACACTCCGGCCGTGCCACGACGCGCGCGACTGCGTTAAGATTCGGGCACAACAGGGGGGATGCGCTGGCGCACCTCGCGCCGGACGCAACCGTCATCATCGCGAGAGGAGGACAAAATGCCAATGAAGGTCCCGCGTGTAGCGCTCGTCACCGGCGGCATGGGTGGCCTCGGCGAGGCGATCTGCATCAAGCTCGCCGCACTGGGATACAAGGTGGTCACGACGCACTCGCCCGGCAACACCCGGGCGCAGGAGTGGCTCGAAGCCATGAACAAGATGGGCTACGGCTTCCGCGCCTACGCCTGCGACGTCGCCGACTACGACTCCTGCGTCGCCTGCGCGCAGAAGGTCGTCGCCGAGGTCGGCCCGATCGACGTGCTGGTCAACAACGCCGGCATCACGCGCGACTCGACGTTCAAGAAGATGG
>Ga0209048_10005834_pt1 | contig 11588 bp, 14 predicted proteins | sample FrelakmetCRP12CR_FD_187146 | JGI IMG/M metagenome (GOLD analysis project Ga0209048, IMG submission 187146) | Freshwater lake sediment microbial communities from the University of Notre Dame, USA, for methane emissions studies - CRP12 CR (SPAdes)... | ecosystem: Environmental > Aquatic >... | reverse complement strand
AGCGAAGCCATGATAGATAGAGCAAAAAAAGGTGCTGAAGAGTGTGGATATAGTAATATCACATTTACTGTTTCAGATGCTGAAAAAATCCCCCTGCCTGATGCCTCTGTTGATGTTGCATTGGTAAACGGTATCTTTAATTTAAGTCCATTTCGCGAGAAGATATTTTCCGAGCTTGCCCGTGTTCTTCGTGATGGCGGTTATGTATATGCTGCAGAACTGATCTTAAGGGAGCCTGTTACGTCCTCAACAATGTGCAGTTTGGATAACTGGTTTCGTTGAATTGCCGGCGCCAAAGAAGGTGAAGCCTTCTTAAAAGAGTTCCGTGATGCTGGGTTTCGTGAGGCCGTGATTCTAAAGACAAGCCGTAATGCTCGTACCAGTAACCCCAATATTCTTGCAGCCGATGTGTTTGCCAGAAAGTAATACGCAGTTGTCAGCCGCCCAGCTTAATGCAACCGATATGTGGATATCGCCCCCAAACGTGCATTGCTGACCTTTCCTCTGGGTGCGACTTGAATCGCGGAATTAGTAGGTCATTCATTTTTGAGATGGCGCAGACTTGCAGGTGCGGTCTGCGAGAAAGCATCCGGCATAATAGTCTTGATGTCTACTTATTATCAATACCTCAGAGATACGTCTTATTACACAAGCTTTCTTCCCGAAGTCACGACCAGAAATTGTCGGTAAGGAATGTTAGTGCCTACTGATCATCAAGCCCTCTGACATTTCAGAGAGAGTGTTTGTTACCAAAAGAATGTGTTAAAAATCGTTTGCGTGTTTCATCCCGTACTTTGCAGTGGTCATTTGACATATGAAACGATACTACAGCTAACGAACGTTTTGGGGATGAGAGCACTTTGTTAAATCTTGTAGAGAAAGGAGCTTCAGAGTTGTCTTTGCAAGTGCTTTGTACAAAAGTGAATCAGCAGTATCTTCCATGTCCCGTGCAAATTGCGGAACCCATTTTATAATATGCTCAGCAAGAAACCCGCTAGCGAGGTCCCGATAGTATAGCTCTTTTCCAGGGTCACTATTTGCCTTCTGGAGAACAACGGCGCAGAAGTTAAGTTCCGCGCCGATGTGATCCGCCATGATGCCCTGATCTTTTATGGTCAATGCTGCTTTGTTGTAATAGTCCCTAACTTCGTCATATGCTTCCTGCATCATAAGTTTTTTTGGTGACGTATAAACAGACTCCCATGGAGGACATGGCAACTTGTAAGGACCTATGAATAGTCTGGTGTATTCCCATAACAAATCTTCCAACTCACTGTCAGACGCGATGTCTATTTTATCCAAAGCATCCTTTAAATCTGTCAGAATATCGGGGACATCTTCTGAAAGCAAAGCTCTCCAGCTATCTAACGTCTCTCTATCTGGTTTGCACAGAAACATGCTTCCCAAAAGTCCGCACGCTTCTATCAGTTCGCTGTTCGTAATCATGGCATTCTGCATAAATTCCAACTCCTCACAGGAAACTTTGTGCAGGAGCACCATGTGGGTGCCCCTGCGACCTATGGTAAAAAGCCTACTTCTTTATATTCTTTGCCTCTACGAACCTTATTGACGGTATGGTTAGTTTGGGGTCGGCGAAATGTGGCAGCCGGTCCTGGACCTTGGTTTTGAAAACAGAGTCGGGGAAGGCATTGCCAGCCTCGACATCAGGAAGCTTGCCGTTTGAAAGGGCATATCCCATGCAGGTTCTGACACAAGCCGGTGGGAGTCCAGCCTTCAATCTGTGTATGCAGAAATCACACTTATCGACCTTCTTTTCCTTTTCATTGAACTGGGGTGCTCCGTAAGGACAGGCTGCCATGCAGCGCTTGCATCCGATGCATTTCTCCTTATCATGAAGAACCACACCGAATTCCTCTTCCTTGGAGTATGCCCCCACAGGGCAAGCTTTCAGGCACGAAGGCTCTTCGCAGTGATTGCAGGATACCGAAAGATATCTCACTTCGGGATTCGGATATTTTCCCGCTTCCTGGATAATGACCCTTCTGCGCCTAATGCCAACTGGGAGGTCGAATTCCTGCTTGCAGCCAGACTCGCAGCCCCTGCAAGCTATGCAATTATTTTCATTATAAAGCCATGTCATCTGTTTAGGGTTCTTCGCCATTTGTCCCTCCTCTATGCCCTTGTTACCTTGACGCCTATTTCTTTGTGAACAGCCATGCCTGAAGTCTTCTCAGACACGCCCGCGAGGAATTGTCCGTCCCCGGTGCCTTCGGGAGACCACCTGTTGATCTTGTTCATTGACCCTCTTGCGATCTTCCCGAACCCCCAATGTCCATATCCATGGTGAAGAGCCACTACTTCCGGATGGATTCTTTCCGTTACCTGCACGGACCCCTTTGCCTTTGCATAAGGGGACTCTATCCATATAGGGTCTCCGTCCTTAAGCCCGAGCCTGGCAGCTGTGGCCGAATTCATAATAAGGGGATTATCAGGCTTCATCTCCATCAGCCAGTCGTTGTTAAAAGTCCGTGAATGGGTGTGTTCGGCCTGCTTATAGTTGATTAGATAAAGAGGAAACTCAGGGGTCGGATTGTATATCGGCTCAACATAGTCAGGCAAGGGGTTTAGTCCTTTCTTGGCCATCTGTTCAGAATAGAACTCTATCTTTTTCGACGGAGTTGCAAAGCCCTTTGTTTTATATTTTTCGTAATGAGTCTCACCACCAATAAACACCGCTCCAGGAAGGGCCAGCATTTCATCCAGCGTCTTTCCTATCGGTCCGTTTTTGAGCTGGTCGGACATGTATTCAGGATAAGTATCAGGTAGTGTCTTGCCGTCTTTGTCCTTGAGACCCATCTTTTTTGCCAGGGCGAGGATGAATTCCTGCTCAGTCATTCCGTTTATAACCGATTTGACCGCAGGCTGCCTTATTGACGTTGCGGGGAAGGTAACCCAGTTTCCGTGTATCTCCCATCTCTCCAGATAGTGACTGCCCGGTATCACAATATCAGCAAGTTCGGCTATTTCGCTCATCATCGTATCAAGGACCACAACGTATTCGAGTTTCTTTACTGCCTCCACGTTTTTCTTCGTGTTGGGTACCGACATGATGAAGTTCTGAAACATAAAGACGCCCGCCCTCAGTTGATACGGCTGGCCAGAAATCATGGCGTCCCTTGTCTCTGTATATATCCCTGATGAATGAGCAAAGGGATACTTCGTGCCCAGACCGTCGATCCTCGGCGCTTTGGGCTTGTCCACGTTAAATGCCCTGCGTTTACCTCCCTTTGCCTCTCTGCTTATCATTGTGCCGGGTTTGTCGTACTGTCCGAGGAGTGCGGGCAGCATCGCTATAGCCCTTCCGCCATCAGTTGCATTGGTGTGGTGACCTGGGCCGCTCCATACATCGACGGCGGCGGGCTTTGTAGATGCAAGCTCCTTTGCTATCCTTCGAGTTGTTTCGGCTGGTACCGAGGTGATCTTCTCGGCCCATTCAGGGGTTTTATCTTTCACAAGCTCAGCATATTTATCGAAGCCGATCGTATAATTATTTATAAACTCCTGGTCGTGCCAGCCATTTTTAACAATCGCATGCCCCAGCGCGAGGGCAAATGCTCCGTCAGTGCCCGGCCTGATGGGGACCCATTCATCGGCCTTTGCGGCTGTCTGGTTATAGAAGGGATCGACATAGACCATCTTTGCGCCTTTAGCTTTACCCCAATTCCAGATTCCCGGCAGGTGCGCCCACTTTGTAGCCGCGAGCAGATTCCATCCAAAGACGAGGGCATATTTCGTATTGGCGAAATCGGGCAGTGGTCTGTCATCACCCATCACCAGCTTGAAGGACGCCTTCCTCGCAACATCGCACGTATTAGAATGCATTGAGAAGTTCGGTGAGCCGTAGAGGAGATTGAAGTCCGACTGCATATCAGTAAATGAGGAATCCTCTGTGCACCAGAACATTGCCTCGGGTCCGTATTTCTCTCGGACGCTCAACAGATTCTTTGAGACATCCTCGAGGGCTTCATCCCACGAAATGGCTTTCCACTTGCCCGAGCCTCTGGGTCCTACTCTCTTCATAGGCGTTTTCAGCCTGTCAGGATCGTAAAGTGCTCTCGTCCCGGCATTACCCTTTGCGCAAAGCCTTCCGCCCAGAGCCTTTTTTTGATCGTAATCTGTCGAGATATTCGCTACCCCTATAGGGTTGTATTCGCTCGGCTCTATCTTGACAACCCTACCGTCCACCACATGGACCTTTATCCCGGATGTCCCGCCACACATGTGGCATGTCGTATATATCCACTTGCCTTTACCTGCCATCTTCTCTTCTGCCGACGCCTCCCTGAAAAGGCCGAGTTTGTCATCCCACAGGAGGCCGCTCGCAATAGCCGCACCTGCAAGGGCTGACGACCATCTAAGGAAGGAGCGTCTGGTAAATTCTTGTCCTGTTGCTTTTTCAAAAATATCTTTTTGGTCTTCGGTTATCATTCTGTTTTCGCTCATTCGATCCTCCTTTACTTTGCGAATAAATCCCATGCGCCCTTGATCCCGCCGCTGTGGCAGCCCGCACATATTTGAGGGTCAACCTCTTTCCTTAATGAGGCGGCAGAACTTTCCCTCAGATCGACAGACTGATGACAGTCGGTACACTGCTTAGGTGTTGTTAGTTTCGATTCGAGGTGGACCCGGTGAAACATCTTGTAATTCTTGTTGAGTGACACTTCCTTCATGACACTTGCATGACAGTTCAAACATTCCTTGTTGCTCAGTTTGGCCGCGTTCTTATGAAGGTCCACAAGGTTCTGCTCCAACGCAACCGCGCTTGTCGAAAATATTAGCACCAGAAAAATAACCAGGGCATTCCGCATGATCTCCTCCTTTTATATATTGCTACTCTGCATAGAACCTGTGCTTCCCCGGCGTTGACCTGTCTGCATACAGCTAACGTTGTAGTGTCCATTATCATACGCTGTGGATAGTATTAGCATTTTAACTCATATACTTTCGTATATGTGTTAAATCTCTGTCAACGCACTTCGCATAAGTCTCCTCTTGCGGCATTTCATCCTTTTCCCGGGTTATCGATTCAATAATATACAAATCATTTTGGTATAGTTAAATATATGAAAGATTATACGAATTTTTCTGGAGGTTCGCAAAGCAATGAAGGATATGACAGATGTCTTCAAGGCACTTACAGATGAGACCAGACTCAGGATACTGAAACTCCTCGAATACGGAGAACTCTGCGTCTGTGAAATTGTTGCCTCTGTGAATATTGTGCAGCCCAAGGTATCTTTCCATCTACGCACATTGAAACGCGCCGGGCTGGTCAAGGATACCAAACATGGCAAATGGACGCATTACCGCCTCGACGATTCAGACATATTTAAAAGGTTTCTTCTGATAGGCGTACTGGAAAGGATCGAGGGTGACATGGTCCTGAAGGACAAATCAAGACTCGATAAATTCCGAAAGGGCAAGGATGTTGCGGCTACCTGCGGCAAGTGTTGAAAAGAAGTTCAATTATTGACGAGATATTCAGTTAGCAGAATTTTAATACGATTGTAACGCTCATGTAATCACAAAGCCTTTATAATACGGCATAGTTTAAATAGACGTTGATGACTCTACAAGGAATAGTTTGCGAAAGAATCAGGAGGAAGAGATATGGAGAAAAAACGTGTTTTGTTCGTATGCATTCATAATAGTGCCCGGAGTCAGATGGCACAGGCTTTTCTGAACTTGATAGCCGGGGATAGTTTTGCGGCTGAGAGCGCAGGTCTCGAAGCCGGCACATTAAATCCCATTGCAGTAGAAGCGATGGCCGAAGTGGGCATTGATATATCAGGCAATACCACCCGGAGAGCATTTGATCTACTTAAAAGCGGCAAGCGTTTCCACTACGTTATTACCGTTTGCGATGCAGCAAATTCACAGAAGTGCCCTGTATTCCCCGGCGCACTGCAGCACATAAACTGGAGTTTCCCTGATCCTGCTCAATTGCAGGGTACTCACGAAGAGAAAATGACGGAAGTCAGAAAGATTCGTGATGCTATCAAAGCAAAAATAGAATCTTGGGTCTCCAATAAGGGAGAGAACACCGGGGTTGAGATTCCACCTTTCAAGGTCGTGTTGTAATCACCTCAAAAAGCCTTCACATCTTCTTTTTCTGCAAGCCCTGTCTCACTCTTGATATTCGCTTATAGACTGTCCGGAATTTCCTAATGGCTGTACAAAGAGCCCTTTCCTACTTGACAACATATAAAATTTTGTTTATGTTTAAATAAAGAAAAGGAAAAGAATGCTAAAACAATTTGCCGACTATGTTACCTATGCCCTAATTAAGCTGGAGCCTGCCAGTCATGTCGGAGATGCGCTAAATTTCTTTATATACGACACCATAAAAATATTCTTGCTGCTCACCACGATAGTTTTTGCCGTAGCGGTCATCCGTGCATACTTCTCGCCTGAGAAGACTAGAAGAATACTATCGCATAAAAAAGAAATTATAGGTAATATGCTTGCCGCCCTGCTTGGCATTGTCACTCCTTTTTGCTCATGCTCGGCAGTCCCTCTCTTCATCGGGTTCGTAGAGGCAGGAGTGCCCCTCGGGGTCACTTTTTCATTTCTCATCTCTTCTCCCATGGTCAACGAAGTGGCACTAATAATGTTATGGGGGCTCTTCGGATGGAAAATTGCTGTGATTTACGCCGGAACGGGTGTTGTCCTGGCAATTCTCTCCGGCATCGTCATCGGCAAGCTAAGGATGGAAAAGTACGTCCAGGATTCCGTTTGGGAGATGAAGGTGGGTGAAATGGAGGTTATGGAAACCGGCTTTCGTGACAAGCTTTTGTATGCCCGTGATTATACGAAAGACCTCTTGAAAAAACTCTGGCCTTATGTAGTTATTGGAATCGGGCTGGGAGCGATTGTTCATGGCTATATACCGACTGATTTTGTGGTCAAATATGCAGGACCCGGCAATCCTTTTGCTGTTCTGGTTGCTGTACTGGTCGGGATTCCTCTTTACAGTAATGCCGCAGGCATGATCCCAGTTGTCCAGGCCCTAGTCGGAAAGGGCATGGCAATGGGCACAGTGCTGGCCTTTATGATGTCGGTTACCGCTATCTCCTTCCCCGAGGCGGTAATTCTGAAGAATGTGCTGAAGATGCCTCTCATTGTCACCTTTTTCAGCATCGTAGCAGTGGGAATTATCATCGTTGGATATCTGTTTAATGCCCTTTTATAGGAGGAGACATGAGAAAGTTAGTCGTCGAGCATCTATATTATGAAAAAGAGGGGAAGACATGCTGCAGGTGTCGGGATAGCTCAATTGCTGTAAAAAATGCCATAAGACAAATGGAATCGTCCTTAAAGAGTATAAACGTAGCAATCGAGTTGAAAACGACCCTGTTAGGGGAAGATCAGATCAACATGTCCAATACAATCAAGATCAACGGCAATAACATCCTGGACATTCTTGGAGAAAAACAGCCCTTGATGACTTTATGCCCTTCGTGTACCGAGCTTATCGGGAAAGGTACGACATGTCAGACATTTACTTATAAAGGCAATCATTATGATTCTGTGTCGGAACAGATGCTTGCAGAGGCTATATTAAAAGAGGCGTCTACCTTTATAGATATGGGAAGAATGGGGCCGCGGAAGTGCATTTGCGGCATTTAAATCAAGTATCAGGGTCGTTCCGGAATCTAACCCGCTTCATAACTGGATATTGACAAAGCAGTTTTATTATAAATGTGGAGGTTTGAATATGGATATCAAAGTGTTGGGTCCTGGATGTGCAAATTGCGTAAGGATGGAAGAAATGGCCAAACAAGCAGTCAAGAAACTCGGCGTTGAGGCAACAGTAGAAAAGATATCCGACATACGTGAAATCATGAAATACACCATGTCCACACCTGGACTTGTCGTGAATGGAAAGCTCAAACATTCTGGCAAACCTTTGCCAAGCATCAATAAGGTTAAAGAACTTATTAAATCGGAGGCATAAGCTAATGCTGGAGATTCTGAACATTTTTAAAGCCCTCTCCGATGAAACGAGGCTGAGGATATTGAAGCTTCTCGAACACGGGGAATTATGCGTCTGCGACCTATTTTCAGCTCTCGACATGGTCCAGCCAAAGGTCTCCTTTCACCTATCCGTTCTTAAGGATGCTGGATTGATAACGGATAGAAAAGAAGGTCGCTGGGTACACTATCGACTCGACGATACTGACATTCTAAGAAGGTTTATGTTACTTACCGTCATGGAGAGAGTTTCCGAAGAGGTTATTAGGGATGATAGAGCGCGTCTTGGGGCTTTTCTGGAAAGTAAGCAAGATACGGTTAGTGATGATAAAACGGCAGCAGCGCCTATTAAGAAGAGTAAATGCTGCGGGAGGTAATTAATTAAATGAGCACTGTTACTAAGCGTCTCTCCTTTCTCGACCGCTATCTGACCCTTTGGATATTTGCTGCTATGGTCGTCGGTGTTGGCCTTGGCTATTTTGTACCAGGAGTAGAGGACCTGATCAACAGTTTTCAGGTAGGTACAACCAACATTCCCATCGCCATTGGCCTTATTCTCATGATGTATCCACCCCTCGCAAAGGTGAAGTATGAAGAGTTGGGTGAGGTTTTCAAAAACAAAAGAGTCCTGGGACTTTCCCTCATTCAGAACTGGATTATCGGGCCGATACTGATGTTCCTGCTGGCAATTATCTTTCTTCAGAATTATCCGGAATATATGGTAGGCCTCATTATGATCGGGCTGGCGCGCTGTATTGCCATGGTCATTGTCTGGAACGACCTGGCGTGCGGAGATCCGGAGTACGCAGCCGGACTGGTCGCCTTCAATTCGATCTTTCAGGTCCTCTTCTTCTCGGTCTATGCCTATATATTCATCACAATCCTGCCTGCGTGGTTCGGACTCAAAGGTGCGGTTGTGCATGTCACAATCGGCCAGATCGCCAAAAGTGTCTTCATCTACCTCGGGATTCCTTTTCTGGCCGGCATGCTGACCCGGTTCAGTCTGCTCAGAATTAAGAACCGCCAATGGTACGAACACGAATTCATCCCGAGAGTAAGCCCGCTTACTCTTGTCTTCCTTCTATTCACCATAGTTGTGATGTTTTCCTTGAAGGGAAATTATATCGTCAGGTTGCCCATGGATGTGGTGCACATTGCAATACCTTTACTGATATATTTTGTAGTAATGTTCCTTGTTTCGTTTTACCTCGGTAGAAAGATAGGAGCAGATTATGCGAAGACCGCTACGCTTTCATTTACTGCTGCGAGCAATAATTTTGAACTGGCCATAGCAGTTGCCGTAGCTGTCTTCGGGATAAACTCTGGCGCTGCCTTTGCTGCAGTCATCGGCCCTCTTGTCGAGGTGCCCGCTTTGATAGGACTCGTCAATGTGGCCCTCTATTTTCAGAGGAAATATTTTTCGGACAGATACTGCAAGGTGGCTGAGGTAAAACCTCATTCGTAATATGTAACACAGTGAATGCCGGAAGGGAATGCTGAATGCTCAAGGTAGATCCTGCACCAGATTATCCGACAGAGGAAGGCCGATACCTCAGGGGGAACGACTATTCTCCCGTGGCGGTCGCTGTTATCCTCATCTATGACAGCGATAAAATCCCAAAGGACATCGAACTGCTCGTGAGGACCGGGGTTGAAGCAGGGGCAGCGCTGTCCGGCACGATACAGACCGAAAACATCGGGGTCGAAAAGATGGTCTGCAATATTATCGGTAATCCCAATATCCGTTATCTCGTGCTTACAGGTCCGGAATCTCCAGGTCATTCGACCGGCGAAGCCATAATATCTCTGCTTAAAGATGGCGTCGATGAGCGCAAGAGGATCAGGAATACCAGTTCGCCTACGCCGTATCTTTTCAATCTCCCCATAGAATTTATCGAGCGATTCAGAAAACAAATTGTTTCGGTCGTCGATCTGCTTAACCGTGGTACTCCAGATCTCATAAGAAAGGCCGTCTGGTCCTGCTACCAAGAAACGCCGACGAAGTTTGAGGAACACATGCTGCACGATATCGGTGCGTATCCTGAAGCGCCGATAATTGCCGTCCTCACATGGAGGGTTACCAATCCTGCTTTTGAACCAAAGGATGAACAGGAGCGAAGGCAGAAAGAGGATTTTGCAAAGAATATGGAGGAGATCAGGAAGAAAGTTCAGGAGAAACGAAGAACATGACGCCGTTTTAAAATGGAGGCATCAGGTGAAACTAATTAAGGTCTTTCTATTGATTCTTTTTCTCGTGTTTTCATACGGCACTGGCTGGGCGGCCGATTTCGATGCAATGCTAACAAAAGCCAAGACAGAGAAAAAAGTCGTAATGCTTGAGCTAGGATCGGTCGGTTGCGATCCGTGCGAACAGATGAGATCGGTGATGGACAAACTCTCTCGGAACTATAAAGGCAAGCTTGAGGTTATATTCGTGGATGTCAGGAAAGATACCGAACCTGCCCGTCGCTTCAGGGTGCTAGTTATCCCGACCCAGGTCTTTCTCGATAGCAATGGTAAAGAGTTTCACCGCCATATTGGCTACTACGATTATGAATCAATCGTGTCTGTGCTGAAGAAGACCGGCATCTGAATCAATGGATGCATTGTTTCACAATATTGAAGTCCTTATCCGGGGACAGTATATCCTCGCCTTCCTGCTCGTTTTTGTCGCGGGCTTGATCTCGGCGAGCAGCCCATGCATTCTCGCAGCGATTCCTCTTATCATCGGATATGTAGGTGGGTATTCAAACGGTAATCGCGCACGTGCGGCACTCTTCTCCGCTATCTTTGTGCTCGGGCTTTCGCTAACCTTTACCTTGCTCGGGGCCGCTGCATCCTCTATAGGTCAACTTCTCGGTTTCCTCGGAGTATGGCTGGATTACGGCTTTGCTGCGATAGCGATAATAATGGGCCTGCATCTTTTAGGAGCTATTACTGTGCCCCTTCCGTTTCAGAAGACACGTCAGATAGAAAGGAGAGGCTTGTTTGGAGCATTCCTGCTTGGTGTCCTAACAGGATCGGTTTCGACGCCCTGCGCCACTCCTGTCCTAGCGGTCATTCTTGCCTATGTGTCGACTGAAGGAGATCTTTATTATGGTGGAGCACTCCTTTTTATCTATGCCGTCGGACACTGTGCATTAATATTTGTGGCTGGACTATCTGTTGGCATTGCAGAAAGTCTCATATCCTCTAAAGGACTGAAAAACTTTTCACTTTATTCCAAAAAAATAAGCGGCTTGGTATTGCTGTTAAGCGGCATTTACCTTGGCTTTATGAACCTGTAAGAATTGCATAAAGAGATAAGACTGTAGTCGGTTTTGGGATGTAATTAACACCGAGCGGACTATATTTCGGGTAGAACACTTCAGTGTTTTCAGGCTACCAGCAAGCGATAATTTCTGTGAGCAGGTGAGTGTGCAACTCGATATTTCTGTGCAAATGATTATTATTGGAAATGACCAGTCGGAAGGAATCGCCCGGACTAAAGACTTCTTGGTGGAGTGTTGAAACGACCACCGATGATTTCCGTTTCTACCCATCAGTTTCCTCAGCATGCGCTCCTTCGATGACTCCTTTGCGCAGTCGATAAT
>Ga0209048_10005833_pt1 | contig 11591 bp, 16 predicted proteins | sample FrelakmetCRP12CR_FD_187146 | JGI IMG/M metagenome (GOLD analysis project Ga0209048, IMG submission 187146) | Freshwater lake sediment microbial communities from the University of Notre Dame, USA, for methane emissions studies - CRP12 CR (SPAdes)... | ecosystem: Environmental > Aquatic >... | reverse complement strand
GGTCAGCCGGAGCCCATCTCCGGCCAGTCAAACCCCCGCATATTGCGATCGAGGCCTGGCCTTCAACGTCTCGGCGAGTCATCCTCCATAGGGTCTAGCGCCACCGCCTCGTTTGGACATCTTGATGTCGGTTCAGTGATCAGCCGACGGGTCCTTTCGCCCTACCGCGCCGGCGACCGAATAGCGATGGTCGAGCGTAGAACGGAGGAGTCTCCTCGCCGCCCGCGAGCCGGGTCCGTCGGTACATGAAGGATGACTTGGTCGGGCGCCATGGCCAGCGCGCTGCCGGCACGTCCGCAGGAGCGTCGTCATCTGCTGGCAAGCGATTTACGGCCGAGGCTCGGCTCGTGACAAACTTCTGCTCGTCGTGCGATCGCAAACGACCGCGAGAGGGGGAGAGACGTGGTGGCGACTATCGGCGCGGCGATCGGTCGCAGACTCGATAGCGAGCTGGGCGGCCGGGGCGGCCTGATGGGGTGGGGCGCGTGGTGGGTGTTGTGTGCGCGGGCGCGTGCTCGGTGATCACTGGTCAAGTGTGGGCGCTTGATGGCAGCGGAGGGGTTGGCCGCTTCGGCGCCCGAGCCGCGGCGGTTTGTCAGGGATGTGCTGCTGTGCGATGGGTCGACGTTGCGGTTGCAGGCCCCGACGCCGGTGGAGTTCGAGGACATCAAGGCGTTCTATGACGGGCTCTCGCCGGGCAGTCGTTACCTGCGCTTCCACGGGTCGGAAGACAAGCAGGATCAGCCCGCCCCACGGCGTACCGTGAGCAAGGTCGGTCCTTCGTTTCGAATAGCCGGCCGCGCGGACTGCACCGCGCGCGCCTGACCTACGTTGTTCGACACGGAGGACCGACCGCCTTCACCGAGCTACCGCTGCCCTCGGACGGCCCCGCCCTCGTTCATCACATTCAGAAGGAGGCGTCCGGTGCGGCACCCTGGGCGAACTGCGGCAGTGGGTGACATCTCGCCTTGCGGGAGCGCTGTTCTGTAGGGGGGGTCACGATTCGGCCCGACGCCTCCGCTCGGGCCGCTTGGTGTAATCGAGGGGAGCTGTTCACTGTGCGCGTCGGCGTCTCGATGATCGCGCGGCGACGGATGGCGGCTAGCTAGGGGCTGCCGTTCGTACGACGCTTGCTGGCAGCGTCCCGGTACGGGTCCGCGGGGGCAAGCTATTGATCGTTGTCGACGGTTGTAGTCGTCTGGGTCGTCGTCGAGGTCTGGAAACCGCAGGTCGCCGTTCTCGAGTCTTTCCACGCGGAGACCGATCGGCACCCAACCGGAGGTGAAGTCCACGGCGAAGTACAGATCCCCGCCGCACTCCACCGGGCAGTCCTCCAGAGGATCGCTCAGCGCGCCAGCCGTGGCCTTGCTCTTCCGGCGCGGTGGCGGCCGCCGAGCTGTGCGTCGCTTTCCGTGTCGTGACATCAGCTCGGGAATGTACCCCCGCCGTCACCCCGGTCGCGACGATCAACTCCGAGTCCGGGTCGATCGTGACATGCCCCTTGTAGCGATCAAACCCGCGCGCGGCGGTCTTGTGCCCGCGCCGGGCGTCCGGGTCGACGGTCGAGATCACCCGGTCCTTCGCGACTTTGCGCGCGATCCGGAACCGGCCGTCCTCACCCGTTTCCAGATCCTGCCCGACGACCGTCGCCAACAACTCGCCCGCCTTCGCCAACGCTGGCTCGAGCTGGCGGCCGTCCAGCACCGTGAGCACCGCACGCGCGTCACGCGCGAGCGCGTCCACCAACTCCTCCCGCGCCTGACGGTCCTCCCAATCACACACCGGCTTCCCCACACTGCGGTAGTCGTCATCGCGTGCAAGCACCGCCCGCAACTCCCGCTCTCCCATGAGGCGCACGCCGCGAGGACCCCCCGGATCGCTGAGCGGATCAACGTCCGTGTCCATCGTCGCGACCGCGTCGAACCACGCGGTCGAATCCACCACCCGCCGACGGCCGACCAGCCCCGCCTCCCGCGCCGCCGCCAACGTGGCCTTGAACACCCGATCGGGCTGCTCGGACGCGGCCAGCCTGGCGCGCATGTCGACCAGCACCGTGTGCACGAACCGGGGGTAGTCGAAATCCAGACCACCGCCGCGTACTTCCACCGCAAGTCATACGCGAACCGATCGACCGCCTCCCGATCCGAACAGCCCTCCAACCGCTGTAACACCATCACCACCGCCACGATCATCGGCGGCACCGACCGCCGACCGACATCCGTGAACAGATCGGCGAACAACTCATCCGGCAACAGCTCAAAACGCTACCGGTGCAACAGACCGTAGATCGAATCGGCCGGCACCCGCGACTCGCGGAAGCGTCGTCGTCGCGAACAGCGGCCGCACAGCAGAGAGCGCTTGCAAATTTGCAACTGATCTGCTAACTTGCAAGAAAGCCGAATCTCTTCCTCGCTGACGGCGAGAGTAGGAGTTCGTACAGGACTAGCGGAGGATCGCCAGCGACGACTGCGGCCGCCGGCAGCGAGCCTTTCGCAAAGGGCATCCGCGCCCGCAGAACGCGAGACGCGAGATACGACCAAGAAAGGACGATCAAATGTCCGAGAATGTGGTCACGATCACGCTGACGTTCGACGATCCCGGCCTACCCACACACGGCGCCGAACTCGATCCTGAACTCGAGGAAGCATGGCTCGCTGGTCCCAGTGAGTCATGGCAGCAAGCCTACTGGCCCGAGGTCGATGCCGCGCCACCCATGGCACCCTAGGAGGCCTGGTCGAGATGGGACGGCCCGAAGACCTCGGGCCGCTCATCCGACGAGCGCTCGACGATGCGCTTCTCTGCGCCGGCGACCCCTTCTGTGCGGGTCAGGAGCCGTCCGGGTCGGGACAACTCAACGGCGCCGCATGCCATGCATGTCTGCTCATCAGCGAAACCGCCTGCGAGGCCGGCAACCGCCACCTCGACCGCGCAGCCGTGATCCCGACTCTCCGTGAGTCCCGAACCCCTTCATCGACCGCTGAGGCGCTCATCGGCCTGGTGGCGGGAAGCCCCACCTCGGCGATCGAGGCGATTGCCGAAACCCTCGACGACGACAGGCTGACCCTTGAGAGCTCATCGGTAGGAATCTCCGCGATACGCGGGGTCGATGCCCGCACCGCGCGACGCTGTGCAGAGACCTTCACGAAGGTCAGACTCCGCGGGTTTGGCTGACCGACGCTGCCGCGCGCGCGGACGCGCGGGCGAGTGGCGTTGATCGCTTGGCGTTGATCGGCCGGCACGACGATCGGGTGGTGGCTGTCGCGAGCTACAACGGGTTGCGCGAGCCGGGTGTTGCCGAGGTCGCGTTTGCGGTGGCTGATGATGCTCAGCACCGTGGGGTTGGGATGCGGATGCTCGAGCAGCTCGCGGCGATCGCGGCGGACCGCGGGATCCACCGCTTCGATGCTGAGGTGGCGGCGAGCAATGGGCCAATGCTGAGGGTCTTCGAGCACGCCGGCTTCGCGGTCCAGCGCCGGGGGTCCGGTGAGCTGACGGTGTCGCTGGATCACGCCGACGGAGGCGGCGCGGGAGCGGATCGACGAGCGTGATCATTTCGCCGCGGTCGCTTCGTTGCGGACGTTGCTCGCACCGTCGTCGATAGCTGTCGCGGGTGCGGCGGAGACGCCGGGGAACATCGGCCGCGCCGTGTTGGAGAACATCATCGCCGGCGGCTTTCAGGGGGTGGTGGCACCGGTTGACCGCGCGGGGGGTGTGGTCTTCTCGATGCGCGCCGCTCGCAGCCTCGCGGAGCTGGAGATCGCTGCGGAGCTCGTGATCATCACGGCCGCGGGCGGTGAGGCGCTCGAGTTCGCCGCCGAGGCGGCCGCGAACGGAGCGAAGGCGCTGCTGGTGCTCCCCGCCGCCTCGAGGACTACGGCGCGGCGTTGGTGCAGCGAGCTCAGCGGCTCTTAGAGATCGTCCGGAGCTCAGGCTTGCGGATGGTCGGGCCGAGCTCGTTGGGAGTGATCAACACCGCCCCCGGGGTGAGGTTGAACACCACGTTCAGCGGCGCGCGCGTGCGCGCCGACGCGCTGGCGATTGGGGGCAGGCGGTTGCGCCCGGAATCGAGATGCTTGGACACGCGCAGGCCCGACAGCTGGGAGTCTCTGTGTTGGTCTCTCTTGGCTCCCGTGCTGACGTCTCGGGCAACGACCTGCTCGAGTGGTGCGAGGCAGATGACCGGACGGCGGTGGTGATGCTGTACCTGGAGACGTTCGGGAGTCCGGCGATTAGCGCGCACCCGGCCAGCTCGTCCATTGCAACCGCCGTCGGGGGTTGTCGGGCGCTGCCACCGCCAGTGAACGACTCAAGCGAGTAGGCTACGTGGCGTGAGCAACGCGTCCGGTATCGAGTCCGTCGCCGTCGTGGGCGCGGGCCTGATGGGTTCCGGGATCGCCGAATCGGTGGCCGTCGCCGGCTTCCCGGTCGTGTTGCGTGACGTGGATGAGGTCAGCGTCGGGCGGGCACGGGACAGGATCGAGTCTTCGCTCACGCGGGCCGTCGCGGGCGGCAAGCTCGACGCGGCGCAGGCCGGCCTCGCGCGCGAGCGGATCGGGCTGACGACCGAGCTGGAGGCGATCGCGGGCGCGGATCTCGTGATCGAGGCGGTGCCCGAGAACCTGGATCTGAAGCTCGAGGTGATGCAGGCGATCGACCGTGTCGCGGAAGATGACTGTGTGATCGCCTCGAACACCTCCTCGATCCCGATTGCCGAGCTCGCGCAGGCGGTGCGCGTTCCCGAGCGCGTGCTCGGACTGCATTTCTTCTCTCCGGTGCCGGTGATGAGACTGGTCGAGATCGTCGTCGCGCTCGACACGAGCGCGAGCACTCTCACGCGGGCAACTGCGTTTGTCGAGGAGCTCGGCAAGAGCGCGATCGAGACGAAGGACCGGTCAGGTTTCATCGTCAACATGCTGCTGGTCCCCTACCTGATGGCGGCCGTGCGGATGTACGCGGAGGGCTTTGCCTCGCGCGAGGACATCGACGCGGGGATGAAGCTCGGCTGCGGGCACCCGATGGGGCCGCTCACGCTCTGCGACTTCATCGGTCTCGACGTGGTCTACGCGATCTCGGACTCGCTCGTCGAGGAGTTCAAGGCTCGCGAGTACGCGCCGCCGCCGCTGCTGAAGCGGATGGTCGCCTCAGGCAGGCTCGGCCGCAAGTCCGGGCGCGGGTTCTACGAGTACGAATAGAGCATCCGGCTCTGCGCCGCCGCGGCTGTAGTGAGTCGTGCCGGGCGAGCGTGGGATGACGAACGTTAGCGGGCAGCGATCCGGTGTCCGCTTCGCGATCGCGGGGCTTTCAGCCGCACCTCGGCCTCCGGAAGAAACCCGGATGAGAACGTCTTCAGAACAGTAGGACCGTGCTCCCCTCCGTGATCACGACAGGCGGGCTCCCCGTCGTGCTGACGTTCTCCTTGACCCACTTGGCAGCGCGCCGGGAGGACTCGTCCGTGCCGGACTTGTCTTGGCAGATCGTCACAGTCATGCCCCCATCGCCGCTGCGAAATGCTACGTAGCTGACGAAGCCAGGCACACCGCTGATGAGGCTCTTGACGTCCTCCTCCCTCTGCCCGAGGACATCGAACAGCTCCGAGGCACCCTGCCCGGAATAGCTCCGAACGGCCGCGTACATGACGGCCCTCTCCTTCCTGTGGCGCTCGCCACTTCAGTTGTCGTAAGCGCACCCTATCCGACAAGGGGAGGATTGCATTCCCGTCCGGCCAACGAAAGGAGGTTCTCGGGGTTCTGTCGGCGCTCGCGTGCTACCGGCGGCGGATGGGCGGGCACCCGCTCGCCGGTCGAGGATGGGCGGCTGGTTGGGGTGGACCGAGGGGAGGCATGAGGCCAACAACTTCGTTTACGGGCATCGGCGGATGTGGAAGGCGTTTGTGCGAGCCGACGAGAGGGGGGCGCGCTGCCAGACTGCACCGGCTGATGACGATGCACGGGCGCCAAGGCGCCAAGCGGCGCGCGAAGCCGTGACGAACCACGAAGGCAGAGGCGGAACGCAGGCTCGTGACCGAGCCTCGACCGATACCGCCAGCTGCTCCTCGTGGCGCCGAAGCGAGACGGGCTCGCAGGGACTTCGTATCCCATGCAGACTCGACGACGGCCTCGAGCGCGCTACTGCACCTTCCTGGCCACGGGTGCTTCCTCGGCGGGCTCGCTGCCGGCGGCGGACCCGTCGGGCGTGTGGCTGTCGGCTCGACCAGCGGTGGCATCATCGGCCCGTCGCCGGAAGGGTCTTCGATCCCTTCCTCCAGCCGCGTCTAGCGACGGGCCAGCACGCGCTGGGCGGCGGCATAGCTGTCATCGTCGCGATTGGACCACAGCTCGTTGAAGAGCGTCTCGGCACGCTCTTTGGCCTGCTCGCAGGACAGTTCGGCGAGCTCGAGTGCCTCGCTCTTGCGCTCGGGGTGCTCGCGCTCGATCGTGTCGGCGTAGCAGACGGTTGCGGCGATCGCGAACAGCTCGGCGCCGATGTCGAGATGCGACACTCCTGTTGCTCTAGCTTGGCTTGCCAGCTGCCCATGCCGTGGAAGGTCGAGCGCGCTAGCTTGCGCGAGGAACGCGCGACGTAGCGCAGGTAGCTGGCGAGCTCGTCGAACTCGTGGTGGGAGCGAGGGTACTGGCCCTCGCCGAAGCCAGCTGCGGCAGCCACTTCGAATAGAACACCCCGGCGTGGAGCGCCGCATCGGCCTTCATTTTGAGGTCGCCGCCCGGCGCGAGCAGGTCGCCTGCGGCCTTGAGGTGCTCAGCGACCGCCTCGCGCGCGATCATCAAGTGCATGATCTCGCGCGAGCCCTCGAAGATGTGGTTCACGCGCAGGTCGCGCATCACCTGCTCCACCGGCACGGCTTCTCGCCGCGCGCCTTCAGCGACGCCGCGGTTTCGTAGCCACGCCCGCCTCGCACCTGGACCAGCTGGTCGATCACGCGCCAAGCCCAGCTCGGCACCGTACACCTTGCACAGGGCGGCCTCGACGCGGATGTTGTTGTTCTTGTCATCAGAGGTCGCGTATCTGGACGAGCAAGCGATGAAGATCAGCCTGCTGCTCGATCACCGTAACGACATCGTCGCCGAGCGGACTAAGACGGTGAAGCCGTTGCGGTGGCCCCTGCTTGAGCTGTGCCCCGAGCCCGAGCGCTCCCTGCAGCGCGGAGCGCTAAACCGGCCGCGGGTGCCTGACCGGGTCGACCGACCACTGCGAAGCTGCCCGCCGGCGCAAGGGTCAGGATCGCGCGCGAGCAAGTCTGCGCTGCCTCACCCGCCAGATCGATCAGCTCGCGGCAGAGCTGACAGAGCTCGTCAAGGCGCACCGCCCAGGCTGCTCGCCGAGCAGAGCTGCGGCGCTGACCGCGGCGATCCTGATCGGCCACACCGCCGGCGTCAAGCAATTCCGCAAACACTCAAGCTTCGGGCTGCAGACCGGGACCGCCCCGATCCCATGCTCCTCGAGCCAGCGCACCAACACCGCCTCGACCGCGGCGAGGACCGTCAGCTCAACCACGTGCTGCACGTCATCGCGATCACTCGGGCCCAACGCGACCGGCGACCAAGGAGTACCTCGCTCGCAAGGGAAGCCGAAGGCAAGACCACCAAGCGTAGGCCGCTCCGACCAATACCCCCTGAGCGCCGCTCTCCGGCGTGCCAGCGCCCGCAGTGAACGCTGGCCGCCGACGTCGCGTGCCGCAAAGCACCGCGATCGCCGTCGACCAAGGCGCCCGCCGCCATCAACCGACGCGTTCTCAGCCACTCGGCTCCCCTCGAGCAGACTCGCGCGACCCATAAAGATCCCTCGATCCTCATCCTCCAAAGCCCACGACCTCCCAGCCGATCAGACCCAAACCCCGCAAATACCGACCCCAACGTGATGTCATGAGGAGCGACATACGCGGATGCGCCCGACTGCCGTCTGTGGCGTGGTGGGTTCGATCGCCTCTCCTAATAGATCGGGGTGTCCTGGAAGCTGCCGAACACTTCCTGCAGCGCGGCGATGATCTCGCCCTCGCTGACGTGGGCACGGGCGCACTCGAGCAGCGTGGGCATAAGGTTGCGGTCCGTGTGCGCGGCGTCCTGCTTCAGCCGCGAGAGCATCCGTTCCACTGCGTCGCCGTCGCGTCGGGCCCGGACGCCGTGCAGCCGCTCCACCTGCTTGGGCTCGAAGGCAGGATCGATGTGAAGCAACTCGATAGGCACCTCGTCGCGCTCGACGTACTCGTTGACTCCGACGACGACCCGCTCGTTCGCGTCGATCTCCATCTGCAGCGCAAACGCGGCGTCCGCGATCTCGCGCTGCGGGAAGCCCTGCTTGACCGCCTCGACCATGCCGCCCAGCTCGTCGATCCGTCGGAAGTAGTCGTAGGCCATTTCCTCCATCCGGTCGGTCAACGCCTCCACGAAGTACGAGCCGCCGAGGGGATCGATCGTGTTGGTCACGCCGGTCTCTTCCGCGATTATCTGCTGCGTCCTGACCGCGAGCTTGACCGCATCCTCGGAGGGCAGCGCGAGCGCCTCGTCGTAGGAGTTGGTGTGCAGCGATTGCGTGCCGCCGAGCACGCCCGCGAGCGCCTCGATCGTCGTGCGCACAACGTTGTTGAGCGGCTGCTGCGCGGTCAGCGACACGCCCGCGGTCTGGGTGTGGAAGCGCATCAGCCACGACCTCGGGTTCTTCGCCTCGAACGTCTCGCGCAGCTCCCGCGCCCAGATCCGCCGGGCGGCGCGGTACTTAGCGATCTCCTCGAAGAAGTCGATCTGCGAATTGAAGAAGAAGCTCAGCCGCGGCGCGAAATCGTCAACATCGATCCCGCGAGCGATCTGCTCCTCGACATAGGTGAGGCCATCCTTGAGCGTGAACGCCAGCTCTTGCGCAGCCGTCGCCCCCGCCTCGCGGATGTGGTAACCCGAAATCGAGACGGGATGCCAGCGCGGCGTGTTGCGCGTGCACCATTCCATCATGTCGCCCAGCACGCGCATCGCCGGATCAACCGGAAAGCACCACTCCTTTTGTGCGATGTATTCCTTGAGGATGTCCGCCTGAATCGTTCCAGCCAGCCGCTCAGGCGCGACACCTTGGCGCTCGGCCGCCACCACGTAGAACGCCATCATGATCGCCGCCGGAGCGTTGATCGTCATCGACACCGACACCTTGCCGAGGTCGATCCCGCCGAACAGCGTCTCCATGTCGTCGACCGTGTCGATCGCCACCCCTTCGCGCCCGACCTCGCCCAGCGAGCGACCGTGATCGGAGTCGTAGCCCATCAGCGACGGCATGTCGAACGCCGTCGAGAGCCCCGTCTGGCCGTGCTCGAGCAGATACCTAAAGCGCTCATTCGTCTCCTCCGCGGTGCCGAACCCGGCGAACTGACGTACGGTCCACAGGCGTCCCCGGTACATAGACGGATACACGCCGCGCGTGAACGGATACTCCCCGGGCAAGCCGATCGCGTGATCGGGATCGGCGGGCAGGTCGCGCTCGGTGTAGAGCGGCCGGATCGGCTCGTCGCTGAGCGTCGTGAACGTCTCGCGCCGCTCGGGGGCCGCGCGATAGACATCCCGCAGCCAGCGGCCTTCGCGGCTTAGGTCGCGCGACGTCGGTGATAGGGCAGTCAAGGGATCAGCCTCCAATCATTTCTGGGTCGAAGTCGAACTTGAGGTTCACTCGCGCCATGTTGGCCACAAGGGCCTCCGGGTCCCGCAGGATCGCTCGCGCGGCGCTCGCGGGGTCGATGCGGCGCGCCACGACCGCGTCGAGCAGCCCTTGCACAGCCGGGTCGTCTCGCACAGCCGCGGCGAGCGCAGCCTGAAGTCGCGCGCCCGCGAGAGCGAGCACCTCATTCATCAAATTCCGGCGGCGCCGCTCGGCCAACGAGCCCTCCTCTGCGATCGATGACCGATGCCGCTGCAGAGCATCGAGGAGCTCGTCGACGCCGTCGCCCCGGACCGCCTCTGTCTTGACGATCTGCACGCGCCGCTCCTCGCGCGGCGCCAGCGAGAGCACGCCGCGGACCTGGCGAACCATCGTGTCAGCCAGCGGGTGGTCGGCCTTGTTGACCACGATGACGTCGGGAATCTCCATCACGCCCGCCTTCAGCGCCTGCACCGAGTCGCCCGCGCCCGGGATCAGAACGAGCACGACCGCGTCAGCATGGCTAACCACGTCGACCTCGGCTTGGCCAACGCCGACGGTCTCCAGCAGCACGTCGTCGAATCCCGCGGCATCCATAAGCAGCGTCGCCTGCGTCGCCGCCTCGGCGAGGCCGCCAAGCGCCCCGCGCGTCGCCATCGACCGGATGAACACGCCGGGATCGAGGAAATGCTCGGACAGCCGAATCCGATCACCTAGCACCGCCCCACCCCCGAACGGTGACGACGGGTCGATCGACAAGACCGCCACCCGGCGGCGTCGAGCCCTTAGCCTGGCGACCAGCGCGGCGATCAGCGTCGACTTGCCCGCCCCCGGCGACCCAGTGAATCCGACCACTGCCGCCCGGCCCGTGTGCGGATACAGCTCGCGCACCAGACGCCATCCCACCGGATCGCCGTTCTCGACCAATGAGATGGCGCGCGCCAACGCCCGGGTTTCGCCCGCGCGCACGCGAGCTGCCAATGACTCAACCGCCGTCATCGCTCGCTCCTCATGGCTGCGCTGCACGCGTAGGAGTGTGGCTCGTAATCAAGAGTTGCGTCCTCTCCGATCGCGAACTTCAGAACGACTGGTCCCCGGCCGACGCACCTGCTGCCGTGCGACTGACGCCAACCTCTCCGCTCATCGCGGATGTAAGGTTGAGCTGGAAGGGTTGGAGGCGTTTGCCTACGAAGTCCGACGCAACCTCGTTTGAGCGCACCGCGTCCTGCTCCTCGCGGAACAGCGTCACTGCGACGATCTCGTCGTCACCACTGGCAATGACGTGATAGGCGACGAACCCCGGCCGACCACTCATCACCTCGGCCAGCTCGCTATCGATGATCTGCATCAGATCCCTGACCGAGCCTGCGCCCATTTCGTATTGGCGTATGGCTGCATACATGACGTTTCCCTCCTCTTGCGCTCGAGGACACAGCGGGCCGGCGGCAGGCACGACGCTTGGATAAGCGCGCCTCTGGAGCTTATTGGAACACAGTCCTCCTCGCCTGACCGGGCGATGAGCCACCCCCAGGTATAGACAGCCTCCATGTCGGCGGGGTGGCGGGCGACGTAGTGCTCGCGCGGAGCGCGCGGCTCCTCGATCAAGCCATCGGCCTGATGTAGCGCACGGTTGCTCGTTTGCCCGTGATCGCCCGAGGCTTGATAGCCGGTCGAATCGCCTCATCCTCGCAGTCGAGGATGAAGCCGCCAACATCGCCTCTGCCGTCCTCGCCACGGGTCCAGATCAAGATCAGGTCGGCAATCGGGCTCAGTCCGATCCACCGCTCGGCGCCGTTCAGCCCTCGCCAGTCGAGCCGCGCGCCGGTCTCGAACCGCAAGACATCCGATCCATCGTCGGGCTCAGCTCAGTCGTCACGAATGAATTAGTGGGCCATTTTGGGTTGGGTGGATCGTGTAATTCCAGTCCGGATGGAACTCGTCGCGGATGATGTTCACCTCGG
>Ga0209048_10005832_pt1 | contig 11592 bp, 13 predicted proteins | sample FrelakmetCRP12CR_FD_187146 | JGI IMG/M metagenome (GOLD analysis project Ga0209048, IMG submission 187146) | Freshwater lake sediment microbial communities from the University of Notre Dame, USA, for methane emissions studies - CRP12 CR (SPAdes)... | ecosystem: Environmental > Aquatic >... | reverse complement strand
CGATTCGTGCATGAACTCGATCGGGTCCTCGATCGTCAGGATGTGCCCGTAATTGTTCGCGTTCACGTGGTCGACCATCGCCGCGAGCGTCGTCGACTTGCCCGAGCCGGTCGGCCCGGTGACGAGGATCAGCCCCCGCGGCCGGTTGACCATTTCGGCGAAGACCTTGGGCGTGGCGAGGTCCTCGAGCGAGAGCACCTTGGACGGAATCGTGCGGAAGGCGGCCGCCGCGCCGCGGGACTGCACGAACGCGTTGACCCGGAACCGGGCGAGGTTCGGCACGGCGAAGCTGAAGTCGCACTCGAGGTTCTCCTCGTACGCCTTCCGCTGCGAGTCGCTCATGATGTCGTACACCATGGCGTGCACGTCCTCGTGCTCCATCGGCGGCAGATTGATCCGGCGGATGTCGCCGTGGACCCGGATCATCGGCGGCAGTCCGGCCGACAGGTGGAGGTCGGATGCCTTGTTCTTGACGGCAAAAGCCAGCAGTTCGGTGATGTCCATCTATAATCCGTGGTGCGGTCCGCCATCCGGGCGCGCCGGGAGGCGGCGCAAAGCGAGGGCGCATGCAATTGCCGTGCCGGACAGGGCGCCCGCATGCCGACGTCATTCGATTATGTTCCACTACGAGAAGGCGTGGCAAGACGTCCGGGAGCGGATCGCCCGTGCGGCGCGCGCGGCCGGGCGTTCGCCGGGCGCGGTGCGGCTCCTCGCGGTCAGCAAGACCTTTCCGCCCGAGGCGGTGCGTGCCGTCCACGCCCTCGGCCAGCGGGAATTCGGCGAGAACTACGTGCAGGAGAGCACCGTCAAGATGGATGCGCTCGCGGATCTCGCCGACATCGAATGGCACCTGATCGGGCCCCTGCAGGGCAACAAGACCCGGATCGCCGCCGCGCGGTTCGCCTGGGTGCACACGATCGACCGGCTGAAGATCGCGGAGCGGCTTTGCGCCGCGCGCGCGCCGGAAGCGCCTCCGCTGCAGGTGTGCGTGCAGGTGAACGTGAGCGGCGAAGGCACGAAGAGCGGCGTTCCTCCGGCCGATGCGCTTGGGCTGGCGAAGGCGCTCGCCGCTCTGCCGCGGCTGCGCCTGCGGGGGATCATGGGCGTCCCCGAGCCGACCGATGACGCAGCGCGCCGGCGCGCGCAGTTCCGGCTGCTGCGCGAGTGCCTCGACGCGTGCAAGGCCGCCGGCCTGCCGGTGGACACGCTGTCGATGGGGATGTCGGCCGACCTCGAGGACGCGATTGCCGAGGGCGCGACGATCGTGCGCGTGGGCACGGCGATCTTCGGGCCGCGGGATCGCGCCGTTCATTGACGGCGACCCGACATGACGACGACTTTCATCGGCGGCGGCAACATGGCGACCGCGCTCATCGGCGGGATGCGCGCCCGCGGTGTCGCGATCGGCGAGTTTCGCGTGGTCGAGCCGATGGCGGAGGCGCGGGCACGGCTTGCCGCGAGCCATCCGGGCATCGCGCTGTTCCCGGAAACCACGCGCGATGCGGTGGCCGGTGCCGCGCTCGTCGTCCTCGCGGTGAAGCCGCAGCAGATGCGGTCGGCCGCACAGGCGCTGGCGCCGCACCTCGCGGGAGCGCCGGCGCCGGTCGTGCTGTCGATCGCCGCCGGCATCCGCCTCGCCGATCTCGCGCGCTGGCTGGGCGGCCACGGCCGTCTCGTTCGCGCGATGCCGAACACGCCGGCGCTTCTGGGCAAGGGAATCTCGGGCGTCTACGCGCCGTCCACCGTGGACGAGAGCGGGCGCGCGCTCGCGGCGGCGGTCCTCGACGCCGCGGGCGACCAGGTCTGGGTCGACACCGAGGCGATGCTGGACGCGGTCACCGGCGTTTCGGGAAGCGGGCCGGCCTACGTCTTCTATTTCCTCGAGGCGCTCGAGGAAGCCGCGCGCGATCTCGGGTTTTCGGCGCCGGACGCGCGGCGGCTCGCGTACGCCACGTTCGCGGGAGCCGTGGCGCTCGCGCAGGCGAGCCCCGAGGCGCCCGCGGCGCTGCGCGCGCAGGTCACGTCCAGGGGCGGGACCACCGAGCGTGCGCTCGCGGCGATGGATGCGGATGCCGTGAAGGCGAAGATCGTCGCTGCGGTGAAGGCAGCCGCGGTGCGCGCCGGCGAGCTCGGCGACGTCTTCGGCAAGGACACCTGACGCATGCTCGAACAGGCGCTGCGCTTTCTGCTCGACACCGCGTTCGGGCTGCTCACCTACGCGTTTCTCCTGCGCTTCGCGATGCAGTGGCTGCGCGCGCCGTTCCGCAATCCGCTCGGTCAGGCCGTCGTCGCGCTAACCGATTGGGCGGTGAAGCCTGTGCGTCGCGTCGTTCCCGGTTTCCGCGGCCTCGACGGGTCCACGCTGCTGCTCGCATGGCTCAGTGAGCTCGCCTGGCTCGTCGCGCTGCAGCTGCTCGCCGGGCGCGTGCCGTTCGACGGCGCGCTCGCGGCCACGCTCGCGCTCTTCGCCTGCGTCGAGCTCCTCAAGGCGGCGCTCTGGCTGCTCATCATCGCCGTTTTCGCGCAGGCGATCCTGTCGTGGACCGCGCCCGACGGCCCGTTCGCCGGCGTGCTGAACGCGCTGACGTTCCGCTTCCTCGCGCCGATCCGCCGCATGATCCCGCCGCTCGGCGGCACGCTCGACCTCTCGCCGCTGATCGTGATCGTGCTGGCCCAGCTTGCGCTGATGCTGGCGGTGCCCTGGCTCGAAGGCGCGGTATTGACGCTGTTCCGCTGAGATGAAGGGCCCCCACGCTCACTTCGTTCGCTGTCCCCCGAGGGACGCCCGCGCGAGCAGGGCGAAGCCAAGGCCCGAAGGGCGCATCTGCGAACGCGGGTGGCGGCCGAAACTGCAGCAACACGTTGCAGGCACGACCCCGCGGAGGCCGTGCACAGTGCCCTTCGGGCGGCCGTGCGGGCACTGAGCAATGACGGTGCCGGCATGGTGCCGCGAGGGCGGCGAAGGCCTCGTGCTCGAGTTGCACGTGCAGCCCGGAGCGAAGCGCACCGCGATCGCGGGCATCCATGGCACCGGTGTTGAGGCGCGGCTCAAGGTCCGCCTCGCGGCTCCGCCGGTCGACGGCAAGGCCAACGCGGAGCTGCTGCGCTTCCTCGCGGCCGCATTTGCGGTGCCGCTGCGCGCCGTGACGCTGCTGCGCGGCGAGACCTCGCGGCAGAAGACCGTGCAGGTCGCGCATCCGAAAGAGCGGCCGGATCGCGGTTGGGGTGCCCCCGGCGAGGGCTGACCGACGCGCGCACCCGCCGCGGTGACGCGGCGGCGGCGTCAGCGTGCGCCGCGCGCCGCGAGCGCGTCCGCGAGCCGCACGAAATCCGCGACCGAGAGCGTCTCGCCCCGGGCGCCGGGATCGATGCCGACGGCCTCCAGCGCCGACGCATCGGCGAGCGGCGACAGCGCGTTGCGCAGCGTCTTGCGGCGCTGGCCGAAGGCCGCGGCGACGACACGCGCGAAGAGCGTCTCGTCGGCGACGTGCGGTCTTGCCGCGCCCAGCGGAACGAGCCGGGCGATGGCCGAGTCGACGGCAGGCGCCGGCCGGAACGCGCCGGGCGGAACCGTGAAGAGCCGCGTCACGCGGAACCTCGCCTGCAGCATCACGGTGAGCCGCCCGTAGTCGGCCGTCGCCGGCTGTGCCGTCATCCGGGCCACGACTTCCTTCTGCAGCATCACGTGGAGGTCGACGAGCTGCGGCGCGAACTGCGCGAGGTGGAAGAGCAGCGGCGAGCTGATGTTGTACGGCAGGTTGCCGACGACGCGCAGCGCGGGGCCGAGCGTCGCGAAGTCGAAGGCGAGCGCGTCGGCGACGTGCAGCGCGAGGCGCTCGCGCGGAAACTCGGAGGCGAGCCGCGCCGCGAGATCGCGGTCGATCTCGATCGCCGCGAGATGCCCTGCGCGCTCGACGAGCGGCCGCGTCAGGGCGCCCTGTCCCGGCCCGATCTCGACCAGGTTGTCGCCCGGCTGCGGCGCGATCGCGTCGACGATCCGCGCGACGTAGTGCGGATCGACCAGGAAATTCTGCCCGAATCTTCGCCGTGGCACGTGCCTTTCCATGATCGTTGCGCCGCTTCGGTGAAGGCTGATGCGCTTCAGCGCGTCATGCCGGAGCCAAGCCGTACTCGGGCCCTAGCGCCGTCGGCCGACGGAGCGTCCCGCCAGCTCGATCGCGAGCTCGACCGCGGCGAACAGGCTGCCGGGGTCGGCGCTGCGCGCCCTGTCGGCGTCGACGGCGAGGTCGAGCGCGGTGCCGTGATCGACCGACGTGCGGATGAAGGGCAGCCCGAGGGTCACGTTGACGCCGTGCCCGAAGCTCGCCGCCTTCAGCACCGGCAGCCCCTGGTCGTGGTACATCGCGACGATCGCGTCGAAGCGCCGCGCGATGTCGGGCACGAACACGGTGTCGGCGGGCAGCGGTCCCGCGACGTCGTGCCCGGCGGCGCGCGCCGCGGCGATCGCGGGCGCGATCACGTCGATCTCCTCGCGCCCGAGATGCCCGCCCTCGCCGGCGTGGGGGTTCAGGCCGCAGACGGCGATGCGCGGCGCCGCGATCGCGAACTTCGCGGCGAGCTCGGCGCCGACGATCATGAGCGTCGCGGAAACCGCGTCGCGCGTGACGGCGGCGGGCACGTCCTTCAGCGCGAGGTGGGTCGTGACGAGCGCCACCCGCAGCGGAGCCTCGCGCGCGCCGCCCACGAGCATCATCACGACGCGCGGCGTGTGCGTGCGCTGCGCGAAGTATTCGGTGTGTCCGGTGAAGGGGATCCCGGCGTCCATGAAGACGCTCTTCTGCACGGGCGCCGTCACGAGCGCGGCGAACATCCCGGTGGCGCACGCGTCCGCCGCGCTCGCGAGCGCGGCGAGGACGCTGTGCGCGTTGGTCGGATCGGGGTGGCCGGGCGTCACGGGTGCCGCCACGGGCTGATGCCACACCTCGACGATTCCCGCGACCGGCGTGAGCGACGCGACGTCGTAATCGGCGTATCGCGGCGCGGCGCCGATCCGCGCCGCGCGCGCCGCGAGCAGCTCGCGGTCGCCGACGATGACGAGCCGCGCGGGAAACGCGTGCTCGCGGTGGCGCGCCGCGAGCATCGCGGCGAGCTCGGGACCGATGCCGGCCGGCTCGCCGGCAGAGATCGCGATCGTGGGCCCGTTCAAGGACCCGTCCCGATCGCGCCGACGTCGATGCCGGCGGCCTCGCCGAAGATCTCGACCTTGACCTCGCGGGCCGCGCGAATCGCGAGCGCTCCGTCTGGCCGGGCCTCGACCGTCGCCTGCGCGAGCCCCGCGAGCGGCTGCGTCGGCGGCCCGAATACCCAGAGCTGCTCGAGCGGCCTCTGCGGGTCGATCTCGCCGGTGTGCTGGACCGCGCGCCCCAGCGGCAGCGCATGGCCCTCGCGGCCGAACACCGGGAACTGGTCGAGTGCCGCCTTGTAGCGGAGCACGCGTTGACCGGGGAAGCGCCGGCGCGAATTGAGGTCGTACCACGCGCCCGGAGGCAGCGCGATCTCGACCTCGCCGCCTTCGCGGACGATGGGCGCGACGAGCAGCGCGTCGCCGCACATGAACTGCGTCTCGTGGCCGCGCGTGAGCGCGTTGCCGGGGAAGGCGAGCGGCATCGCGCGCATGACCGGCATGCCGGTCGTGACGGCGGCGGCGATCACGCGCTGCAGATACGGGATGAGCCGGTAGCGGAAGGCGAGCCACTTGCGCGCGACGGCCTCGGCCTCCGCGCCGAACGCCCAGGGCTCGCGCTCGCCCAAGCCCTGGACGCGGATGTGCGAGCCGAACACGGCCGCCTGCAGCCAGCGCACGTAGAGCTCCGGCGACGGCTGCCGCGCGCCGTAGAATCCGCCCACGTCGGAGCTGTGGTACGGGACGCCGCTCATCCCCCACGACAGCCCGCCGCGGATCGACGCCGCGAGGCCCTCCCAGTCGCTCTGCGGCTCGCCGCCCCACTGGATCGGGTAGCGCTGGCTGCCGGCCCAGCCGGAACGACCCCAGACCATCGGCGGCGTCGCGTCGTCGCGCCGGAACTTCGCGGTCGCGTCGAACACGCACTGGTTGTAGAGGAGCGGATAGACGTTGTGCAGGCGCCGGCCGGTGTCGCCGTTGAAGGCGACCGTGTCGTCGGGCACCTGCTCGCCGAAGTCGCTCTCGATCACGTCGACGCCGGCGGCGAAGAGCGTCGCGTGCGCGTCGCGCCACCACACGTATGCGCCGGGGTGCGTGAAGTCGACGATGCCGCACTCCGGCAGCCGCGCCGGCGCGCCGCTCGCGCGGCCGGCGGACGGCGCGGCGTCCCACGCGAAGACGTAGGGATCGCGATCCGCCGTGGTCAGCAGGTAGCCGCGCGAGGCGAGCTCCATGAACAGCGGCGAGTGGACCGACACGTACGGGTATTCCCACACGCCGACACGCAGGCCGTGCGCCTTGATCGCCGCGAGCGCGGCGGAAGGATCGGGAACGCGTGCGCGATCCCACTCGAAATCGAAGCGCGTCTCGACCTCCCATGTGGCGTGCCCGTCCAGCACGAGCACGTCGCAGGGTATCTGGCGCGCGCGCAGCTTCGCCGCGATTTCCGCCGCTTCGCCGGCCGTCTTGTAGGACGTGCGCGAAACCCACAGGCCCAGGCTCCACGCGGGGACCGGCGCCGGCCGGCCGGTGACCTGCGTGTAGAGGTCGAGGATGCCCGCCGGCGTGTCGGCGGTGAACAGCAGGAGGTCGAGTGCCTCGTCGTCGACCTGCACCGCGTACGAGCGGTGCGACCAGTCCGGATATCCGACACCGTGGGCGACCGTCGCCGGCGTATTCACGAAGATCCCCCAGGCGCCCTTGCCGGTGCCGGGGCTCCACGCGAAGGGCGCGTCCTTGTACGACAGCCCGGTGTTGACGCCCAGCGCATCCACGACGTGCGAATGGACGAGCTGCCCGCGCTTGTCGAGCGGGCCGAACTTCTCGCCCAGCCCGTAGACCGGCTCGCCCGACGCGAGGGCGAGCGCGGCGATCCACCGCCCGCCCTGCCGCAGCCGGCCGAACGCCGGCAGGCGCGTGGCCCCGTGGAAGTCGAGGTCGGTGATCGAGCACGTCACCGGCGCGCCGCGATGCAGCAGGCGCAAGCCCAGGGGCGCCGGCGTCAGCTCGAGCGCCGTGTCGCCGGCGGTGAGCGTCCAGGTTCCCGCGGCGTCCTTGTCCACGGTGCAGGCTTTGGCGCGGGCGACGACGAGGCCGTAATCGGGCTTCGTGTTCGGGCCCACGCGCAACCGGATCACGCCGGGGCCGCAGCTTGTCACCTCGAAGATGTCGCCGGTGGACGTCGCGAACGCGGCGCCGGTCGCCGACGCGCCCACGCTCTGCAGCGCGTCGAGCCGGATGAAAGCCGCAGAGTCGAGCTGCATGCGCGACGATGCCGTCGGCGGCGCCGGTGCGCTCACCCGGCGAACGCCGGCTCGGGCAGGCCCGGCACGTCCACGGGCATGGCGAAGATGCCGCCCGAATGCGGCAACCGCGCCAGCTCGTCGGGCTCGCGCATCTGCCGCGCGCTGGTGACGTACAGCGTCGCGAGGTCGCGGCCGCCGAATGCGCACATCGTCGGGCACATCGCCGGCACCGCGAACACCGCGAGCACGCGCCCGTCCGGCGCGATGCGCACCACCTTGCCGCCGCGATAGAGCGCGCTCCAGTAGCAGCCGTCGCGATCGACGGCCGCGCCGTCGGGACGGTCGCCGTCCTCCGTGAAGCGTACGAACACGCGCGGGTTCGAAGGCACTCCCGCGTCGGCGTCGTAGTCGTACGCGTGGACGACCTGCGTCGGCGTGTCGGTGTGGTACATCGTGCCGCCGTCGGGGCTGAAGGCGAGACCGTTGCTGATCGAAATTCCGGCGACGAGGCGCGTCTGCGTGAAATCGGGATCGAGGCGCACGAGCGCCGCGGTGTCCGCGTCGCGCTTCTCGTTCATGTACCCGGCGAGGAAGCGGCCCTGCGGGTCGCAGCGGCCGTCGTTGAAACGGTGGTGCGCGGGGTCGTACGGCGCATCGCCGACCTTCTTCGTCAGCGCCCCGTTGGCGTCCGCGAGCCAGAAGCCGCCGCGCAGCGCGACGACGAAGCCGCCGCCGCGGCGCAGCGCGAAGCAGCCGATCGACTCCGGCATCGGCATTGCGACGTTGCGGCCGGTGGCCGGGTCGAAGCGGTTGAGCGACGGCGCGTTGATGTCGACCCAGTAGAGGACCTGCTCGGCGGCGGACCAGACGGGGCATTCGCCGAGGCTCGCGCGGGCGTCGAGCACGCAGCGGAACGGCGAGGCCGGCGGAGCGGAAGTCGTCACGTAAGCGCGCGCACGTTGCGCAGATATTCCTGCGCCCGGCCGACCATCAGGCTGATGTCGGAACCGATGGCGGCCCACGAGTATCCGTACCGGAGAAACGTGCCGACCATCTCGGGGTTCGCGCCGATGATGCCGCAGGGCTTGCGCAGCTGCCGGCACCGGCCTGCGGCCGCAGCGAGCTTTTCCTGCACCGCCGGATTGCCCATGTCGCCGAGGAAGCCCATCGACGCCGACAGGTCGGCCGGGCCGATGAAGATCGAGTCGACGCCGGGCACCGCGGCGATCTCCTCGAGCCGGTCGAGCGCGCTCACCGTCTCGATCTGCACGATGACGCATACCTCGGCATTCGCGCGCTTCAGATAATTGTCGACGACGCCGTACCGGCTGCCGCGGTGCGACCCCGCGACGCCGCGCACGCCTTCCGGCGGATAGCGCGTGTAGGCCACGGCGCTGCGCGCCTCGTCGGCGTTCTGCACGAAAGGCAGCAGCAGCGAGAGGGCGCCGGCGTCCAGCGCCCGCTTGACCATCACCATGTCGTTCCACGGCGGGCGCACGATCGCCTGCGCCGGCGTCCCCGCGATCGTGCGCAGGATGTCGACCATCTGCGTGACGTCGATCGGCGTGTGCTCCATGTCGACGACGAGGAAGTCGAAGCCGGCGCAGCCGAGCGCCTCGGCGGTCGACGGAGCGCCGCTGGACAGCCAGGCGCCGAGGGGCGTCTTGCCGGACGCGATCGCGCGCTTGAAGTGGTTGACGGGCAGGTCCATCGCGCCTCCGCGGAGTGATCTGCGATTCTAACCCGGCGACGCGGCGGACACGGCGCCGGCCCGCGGCGGGCAGCGGCTTATAATCGCCGGCGCCAGGGGAGGCGCCGGCCTCCCCTTCGTCCTTCCCTCGCGCCGAGCCATCGTTGTCCAGGATCCTTTCCCGCGCCGATTTCATCGCCGGTGCGCGCGACATGACGCCGCCGCTCCTGGGCCTGCTGCCGTTCGGGCTCGTCTGCGGCGTCGCCGCGCAGTCCGCGGGCGCCTCCGCGTGGGAGGCGCTGGGGATGTCGGCGCTGATGTTCTCGGGCGCGGCGCAGATCGTCGCGACGCAGCTCATCGGCGCCGGCGCTCCCGTCGCGGTGGTGATACTGACCTGCGTCGTCGTCGGCCTGCGCTTCCTGATGTACAGCGCGGCGATGGCGCCGCACCTGAAGCCGCTGCCGCCGCGCTGGCGCCATCTGCTGGCGTTCGTGCTCACCGACCAGGCGTTCGCTGCGGGAATACGGCGTTTCCGCGAAACGGGCGACCCGCGCAACGGCGCTTCGTACTTCCTCGGCACGGGCGTCCTGCTGTGGACGACGTGGCAGGCGTCCAATCTCGCCGGCTACTGGATGGGCAACGTTATTCCCGCGGCATGGTCGCTCGAGTTCGTGATCCCGCTGTGCTTTCTCGCGCTGCTCGTGCCCGCGGTCACGGACCGGGCCTCCCGCGTCGCGGCGCTCGCGGCCGGCATCGCGGTCGTCGTGCTCGACCCGCTGCCGATGCGGCTGTCGCTGATCTGCGCCGGGCTCGTCGGGATCGCGGCGGGGATGCTCGCCGAGGCGCGGCGCAGCGCGCGCAACGCCAAGGGGGCACCATGAGCGCGATGGGCCGCCCCGAGCGCGAATTGCTGCGGCCTCCGCAGGGTCATGCCCACGCGGTGCACCTCGAAGTCGGCCGCCACCCGCGCTCGCAGACCCGCCCTTCGGGCCTTGGCTCCGCCCTGCTCGCGCGGGCGTCCCTCGGGGGAAAGGCGCGAAGCGCCAAGGGGGCACCATGAGCGCGATGGGCCGCCCCGAGCGCGAATTGCTCCCCCTCGGGGGGAAGGCGCGAAGCGCCAAGGGGGCACCATGACCTCCTCGCTCGCGTGGTGGGCCGTCATCGTCGCCGTCGGCGCGCTCAACTACCTGTCGCGGCTGTCCTTCATTGCGGTGTTCGCGCGCGTCGAGATGCCGCCCGTGGTGCGGCGTGCGCTGCGCTTCGTGCCGGCGGCGATGCTCGCTGCGATCGTCGTCCCGGCCGTCGTCTTCGTCGCGCCCGGAGCCGCCGACCTCTCGTACGCGAACCCCAGGCTCGTTGCCGCGCTGATCGCCGCCCTCGTCGCGTGGCGCACGCAGAGTGCGACGGCGACGATGGTGACCGGCATGCTCGCGTTGTGGGTCGTGCAGTGGCTGCTGCGCGCCACGGGGTGATCGAACGGCCACCGAACGCGCCGAGCCGCCTGAAGACGGCTCCACGGGGAGCAGAAACGCGCCGGTCATGGGTCCGGCTTCAGCCGGACGTCCCGCGCCGCCCGAAGGCGGCACCCCGGGGCGTCTGCCTGGGGCGGCTTTTCGGATACCATTGCCGCTTTGTCCCGCGGATTCCTCCCATGCGCTTCGAAGGCACCGATACCTACGTCGCCACCCCCGACCTGATGCTGGCCGTCAACGCGGCGATCGCGCTCGAGCGCCCGCTGCTGGTCAAGGGCGAGCCGGGCACGGGCAAGACGATGCTGGCCGAGGAGGTCGCGCGGGCGCTCGGCCGGCCGCTCCTGCAGTGGCACATCAAGTCGACGACCAAGGCGCAGCAGGGCCTCTACGAGTACGACGCGGTGTCGCGGCTGCGCGATTCGCAGCTGGGCGACGAGCACGTCGGCGACATCGCGCACTACATCAAGCGCGGCGTGCTGTGGGAGGCGTTCGAGGCGCCGGCGCCGGCAGTCGTGCTGATCGACGAGGTCGACAAGGCGGACATCGAGTTTCCGAACGACCTGCTGCGCGAGCTCGACCGGATGGAGTTCTACGTCTACGAGACGCAGCAGACGATTCGCGCGACGCACCGGCCGCTCGTCGTCATCACGTCGAACAACGAGAAGGAGCTGCCGGACGCGTTCCTGCGCCGCTGCTTCTTCCATTACATCCGCTTCCCCGACCGCGAGACGATGACGCGGATCGTCGATGTGCACTTCCCGGGCCTCAAGAAGACGCTGCTGGCCGAGGCGCTGGAGGTGTTCTTCAACCTGCGCGAGGTGCCGGGATTGAAGAAGAAGCCGTCGACCTCGGAGCTCCTCGACTGGCTGAAGCTGCTGCTCGCCGAGGACATCCCGCCGGAGGCGCTGAAGTCGAGCGACAGGAAGGTGCTGATCCCGCCGCTGCACGGCGCGCTGCTGAAGAACGAGCAGGACGTGCACCTCTTCGAGCGCGTCGCGTTCATGGCGCGCACGGGAAGATGACCGCGGCGTTCGTCGAGCC
>Ga0209048_10005830_pt1 | contig 11594 bp, 13 predicted proteins | sample FrelakmetCRP12CR_FD_187146 | JGI IMG/M metagenome (GOLD analysis project Ga0209048, IMG submission 187146) | Freshwater lake sediment microbial communities from the University of Notre Dame, USA, for methane emissions studies - CRP12 CR (SPAdes)... | ecosystem: Environmental > Aquatic >... | reverse complement strand
CCGCATCTCGTCGCGGCCTTCCTCACTCCAGCTTGCGAGGCTCCGTGCCGCCGTGTCCGAAAGCGCGGCAGCGACCGTCTGTCTCTCCATAGTGCTAACCCTAGCCTAGCCTAGGTCGTGCAGCAAGCGGCGGTCGCCCCCCTCCCTCCCCCCGCGCTCCGGATCACTGCCCGCCGCTCGGCATCGCTGCGCTCGGCGGGGCAGACCGCGGTAGTAGGTCGGGTCGATCTTGTCAGACTAGCTCATCTTTGCTAATTTGGCTATATGTCGAAGCGGCTCAACACGGGACAGATGACCTTGTCGGCCTTAACTGCCGACCAGCTGCCTGGCGTCACGGCGTCTCGGTCCGGCCTCGGACGACCCCTGACGGCGGCAGACGTGCTCACCGCCGGCGAGGTCGCGGACCTGCTCCGCGTGCCGAGGTCCACCGTCGAGGACTGGGCACGACGAGGCGTCATCCCCTCACGGAAGGTGGGGCGCCGCCGGCTCTATCTGCGGCCGAGCATCGAAACGCTCCTCCTCGACAGCCGGCCATAGCTGTCATTTCGGGGTGCCATGTGGTACCCACTCGTGGTACCCACGCCCAAAATCCGCTCGCTGACGACGGTCTGTCGCGCAAAAAACATGCGGTTTTGCAGGCACTTCTGTAATCGGGGCGGCCGGATTTGAACCGGCGACCCCCTGCTCCCAAAGCAGGTGCGCTACCAGGCTGCGCCACGCCCCGTGCTGCTAAGCCTAGAGAACGTCGCGGCACTCGGGGGAACGGCCCGCGCTGCTAGGGTCCGCCACCGCCATGGCCGACGTCCAACCCCTACGCGCGCTGCACTACGACCCGTCGGTGGTCGGCCCCCTCGCGGACGTCGTCGCACCCCCGTACGACGTGATCGACGCCGGCCAGCGGGCGGCCCTGATCGCGCGTTCGCCGTTCAACGTCGTGGCGATCGACCTTCCGCAGGGCGACCCCGATCCCTACGCGGCCGCGCACGAGCTGTTCGAGAGCTGGCAGCTGCAGGGAGCGCTCGTGCGCGACGGGGAGCCCGCCCTATGGGCGCACACGCAGGATTACACCGGACCGGGCGGTCAGACCCTCACCAGGCGCGGCTTCTTCTGCCGCGTGCGCATCGAGGAGTACGGTCCCGGGCGCGTGCGCCCGCACGAGCGCACCCACCCCGGCCCCAAGGAGGACCGCCTACGTCTCACGCGCGCGACCCGCGCGAACGTCTCCCCCATCTTCTCCCTCTACTCGGACCCCTCGCACGCGGCATGGGATGCGCTGGCGCCGGCCACGGGAGAGACGCCATGGGGCGAGATCGCCGACTCGGATGGCACGGTCCACCGCCTGTGGCGCGTTGCCGATCCCGCCGCGATCGCCGCCGTGCAGGCCGCGACGCGCGACGCCGAGCTGCTGATCGCCGACGGCCACCACCGCTACGAGACGATGCAGGCCTACGCGCAGGAGGTCGGCGGGGAGGGCGACCACCGCTACATCCTGATGTGCCTCGTCGCGCTCGAGGACCCCGGGCTGACCGTGTTCCCCACCCATCGGATGGTCAGGGGCATGGACGACGAGCACCGAGCGGCGCTTGCGCAGGCGCTCCAGCGCGACTTCTCCCTCGGCGAGGTGCCGATCGAGCAGCTCGCGCCGCCGGCCGGTGGCGGGCCGCTGCAGCTCGGATACATCGACGACCGGGACGAGCGCTCCTATCGGCTCACGCTGAAGGACCAGGCGATCGCCGACGCGGCCCTCAGCGGGCACGGCGAGGCCTACCGTCGGCTGGACACGGGCGTGCTCGAGGCGCTGCTCCTGAAGGGCGCGCTGGGGCTGAGCGACGATGACATCTCCCACTTCAACGGGCTCTTCTACGCCCGCGACGCGGCGGAGGCGGTGGCGATGGTCAGATCCGGCGAGTACCAGGCAGCCTTCCTGATGCGGCCCACCCCGGTGGCAGAGGTCCGCGATGTGGCGGCGGCCGGCGAGAACATGCCCCCGAAGTCCACCTACTTCTTTCCCAAGCTGCTCACGGGCCTGCTGTTCAACCCCCTGTAGAGGCCGCGTGGCCGTGGAGTACCATCCAGGTTGGAGGGATCGACACAGGAGGCCCAAATGAACGGACCGGCAGAGCGTCCAAGGATGAAAGCCACGGCGCGCCGCGAGGGCGCGACTTTCAGGCACACCGTGCAGGTGCGCGACCATCAGGTCGCCGTCGATGAGCCGCTGCACGCCGGCGGACACGACGCCGGACCGGACCCGCAGGAGCTACTCGCGGTCAGCCTCGCGTCCTGCACCGCGATCACGATGGAGATGTACGCCGCCCGCAAGGGCTGGGACATCGGCCATGTAGAGGTCGCCGTCGAGTACAGCCCCGCCGAGCGCGGCTGCCCCACGAAGTTCGAGCTGCTCATGCGCCTGCCCGACGACCTTCCCGACGAGCAGGTGGAGCGCCTGCGGGTGATCGCCGCGAAGTGCCCGGTCCACCGGGCGCTCGACGGCGAGGTCATGTTCCAGGAGCGCGTGGAGCGCGTTCACCTGGTCGCCTGAGCGGCCGGCCCGGCGGCGCCGTCGACCAGATCACGGTGGCAGAGCAGACCCCCGCCGCTACCCAGACCCCGGCCGGGGTGCTCGTGGCGCTGTTCCAGGCGCCGGGAGACGGCGAGCTCCACGTCATCCTGACCAGACGCCGCGCCGACCTGCGCCGGCATGCCGGAGAGATCTCGTTTCCCGGCGGCCGCCGCGACGCGGAGGACGCCGACCTCACGAACACCGCCCTGCGGGAGGCCGAAGAGGAGATCGGGCTGCCGCGCGGCGAGGTGGAGCTGCTCGGGGAACTCCCGCCCACCTCGACATTCGCGACCGGCTACGTCATACACCCGTTCGTCGGCCTGGTCCCGGCCGGGCTGACCTGGCGGCCGTCCGCCCGCGAGGTCGATGCCGTGCTCGAGCTGTCGCTGAAGGCGCTTCGATCGGGCAGGACCCGCACGCGGCTGGAACGCCGCGGGATCTCCTTCCAGACAGATGCCTACGTCGTCGAGGAGCACCTCATCTGGGGGGCGACGGCGCGCATCCTCGAGCACCTGCTGGAGCTCGCGGACCCGCTGGCCGAGCTGCGGTCGGCCGCCCGGCGCGCGGGCTCCTAGCGGCGGCGCGGAGCGAGCGCCTCAGGTCTCGGGCGTCCAGCCCGAGAGCTCCGACCAGGCATCCTGAAGCGAGCTCTCCGACCTCGAGGAGCCCCGGCCGAGACCGTGCGGGAACAGCCCTCCGGCGACCATCGCCAGCGAGCCGAGCAACGCCAGCCAGGCGCCCTCGCGCAGCGAGAGCGTGATGAGGCTCGAGGCCGCGTTCGGGGGGTCGAGGAGGCGATAGAGCACGCACGCGACGGCAAGGGCGCCGAGCAGTGCGATCGGTCCCCCGTGCGAGCCTGCGGAGACCGGCTCGGCACGCGCCAGCGCACTCAGCGCGAGCAGGACTCCCGCCGTGGCGAGGATCAGCAGCACCACGCTGATGTTGGTGAGCACCTGGTGGGCGCTCACCGCGCCCACCTGATGTCCCGCGAGGCCGCCCAGATCGGCGTGCAGGCCGCTGACGACGTTCTGCAGCTGTGCGTTGCCGAACTGCGCGGCGAATTGATTGCCCACGCGCTGGATGAAGGCGATCCCGTCGGCGGTGATGCTCACCCCGTACCACGGAAGGAACACCGACACGGCGAGCACGATCGCTCCAGCCGCCGAGAGCAGGAGCCCGTATCGAGGGCGGTCGCCGGCCATCGTCCTCTCTCATCGGATGGATGGCCTGCGGACTTGACCGGGCGGCGCGGCTATCCACGGCCGAGCAGTGAATCCACGGACGCGCGGGCCTGCGCGAGCCAGGCGCTCGTGTCGCCCGGGTCACTCGTGAGGAGTGCCACGGGTATCGCGTTGCGCCCGGCAACATCCCGCACGATCCGCTCGCCCGCGAGGAGGGCCGCCCGCGAGGAGCTCGGCCCGCAGGACTCATAGACGAGGCCGCGCACCGTCGTGTCGATGGCCATCTCGAGGAAGGACTGAAGGCGCGAGCCGTGAAGCGCGCGCAGCTGCTCCGGCGTGCCCGTGGCGGTGCCGAGCAGCCAGCAGACGATCGTCACGGCCTCGAGCGCCCCGCCCAGCGTCGCCAGGCGGTCGGGCGTCCCGAGCCAGCACTCCGCGCCGGCGGCCTCGATCTCCGCTCGGCCGGCCTCGGTGCGGGTGGTCACGCGCACCACATCTTCCCCACCGACCATCTCCGAGGCGAGCAGCCTGCCCCGGCAGCCGCCGCCGACGATCAGGATGCGCGCCACGGCGCGGCATGTTACGCGCCGGGCGTGAGGTTCTCCGCGCAAAATGGGCGATGCGCGCCGGTTGGGCGAAACGCACGGCCAGCGGGCGATCTAGTCTGCCCGCCAGCGACGTGGGAGCGAGGCGAGAGCGAGATGGGAGACGTCCACCCGTTGACGCAGCGGCAGATCCGCTGCCTGGAGAAACTGCCCGAGGATCACGAGGTCGTGAGCATCGACGAGGGGCCGCCGATCGTGCGCGGTCCGCGAGGGCAGCTGCTACGGGTGAAGGCGAACGGCCGGCTGGTGGACCTGGTCGAGGCCGTGAAGTCCTACCTGTACATACACGGGTAGCCGCCGGGCACGCCCGGTGCGGGCACCCACCGTGCGCCTGACGGCGGAGACCGCGCGGGGGTCGCGTGCCGCCGGGACGCCGGCCGGGCGCCGAGACACCCCGGGTCGCCTATGATCGCGGCCGGATGCTCGACTCGGCGCTCTCAAGGTTGGCACGGGCGGCGCGCGGGTCGCGTCCGGTCCCGGCCGTGCTCAGCGGCTCGCGGGCGGCGGTGGTCGCACGTGGCTGAGCCGCACAGCGAGTCCGCCGAGGATGTGGTGACGATGGAGAAGATCGTGGCCCTGTGCAAGCGGCGCGGCTTCGTCTTCCCGTCCTCTGAGATCTACGGTGGGGTCGGGTCGACCTACGACTTCGGCCACTACGGCGTGCTGTTGAAGGGGAACGTCAAGAGCGAGTGGTGGCGCGCGATGCTCTCCGAGCGCGACGACATCGTGGCGATCGACTCGGCCATCCTCCAGCACCCCCGCGTGTGGGAGGCCTCCGGCCATCTGGCGGGCTTCACCGACCCGCTCGTTGACTGCCGCGCGTGCGGCCAGCGCTTCCGCGCGGACCACCTCGCGGATCTGCCCTGCGGGAAGAAGCCCTCCAAGCATCCAGGCGAGACGGATGAGTGCTCGCTGACGCAGGCGCGCGACTTCAACCTCATGTTCGAGACGACGATCGGCCCGGTGAAGGAGTCCGGAGCGACCGCCTACCTGCGGCCCGAGACGGCACAGGGCATCTTCATCAACTTCAAGAACGTGTTGCAGTTCTCGCGCAAGAAGCCTCCGTTCGGGATAGCCCAGGTGGGCAAGTCGTTCCGCAACGAGATCACCCCGGGCAACTTCATCTTCAGGACGCGAGAGTTCGAGCAGATGGAGATGGAGTTCTTCGTGCCTCCCGAGGAGGCCGAGCAGTGGTTCGCGCACTGGCTCACAGAGCGCGAGCGCTGGTACGTCGAGCTCGGCATCCGCCCCGACCACCTGCGACTGCGCGCGCACGACCGCGAGGAGCTGTCCCACTACTCCTCGGCGACGAGCGACGTGGAGTACCTCTTCCCCATCGGTTGGTCAGAGCTCGAGGGGATCGCGAACCGCGGCGACTTCGACCTCTCGCGGCATGCCGAGTTCTCCGGGGAGAAGCTCGAGTACTTCGACCAGGCCAGCGGCAGGCGCTACGTCCCGCACGTGATCGAGCCGGCCGCCGGAGCCGACCGCGCGACGCTCGCCTTCCTGGTGGACTCCTATGAGGAGGAACTCGTCGAGCGCGAGGGGGCGGGCGAGGGTGAAACGCGGACGGTCCTTCGCCTGCACCCGCGCCTGTCGCCGGTCAAGGCCGCGATCCTCCCGCTGGTGGGCAAGGACGGCCAGCCGGAGCTCGCCCAGGAGGTGCACCGCGCCGTGCGCTCGCGCGTGCAGGCCGAGTACGACGTGGGCGGGGCGATCGGCAGGCGCTACCGCCGTCAGGACGAGATCGGCACGCCGTTCTGCCTGACGATCGACCATCAGAGCCTCGAGGATCGCACCGTGACGCTGCGCGATCGCGACTCGCTGGCGCAGGAGCGCCTGCCGGTCGATGGCATCGCGGAGGAGATCGAGAGGCGGATAAGCGCGCCTTGGAAGACACCGAAGCTGGGCTGAGAAGGAGAGACATGGACTTCGACCTGACCGACGAGCAGCGGCTGATCAAGGAGACCGCGCGGGAGTTCACCGACAAGGAGATCGTGCTCCAGTCGCGCGAAAACGCCCGCAACCACCACTTCGACGTGGATCTCGTGAAGAAGGTCGCCGACCAGGGCTATCTCGGCGCGATCGTCCCGCAGGAGTACGGCGGGGCGGGGCTCGACTACTTCAGCTACGGCCTGGTGGTGGAGGAGATCGGCCGCGGCGACTCGGCGATACGAACGGTCATCTCGGTTCAGACCTCCCTGGTGTGCTCGGGCATCGTCAAGTTCGGCACCGAGGAGCAGAAGCGGATGTACCTGCCCAAGCTGTGCTCGGGCGAGTGGCTGGGCTGCTTCGGGCTGACCGAGCCGGACACGGGCTCGGATGCGGCCAACCAGAAGACGCGTGCGACGAGGACCGGCTCCGGCTGGGTGATCAACGGCGCGAAGATGTGGATCTCGATGGCCAACTACGCGAAGGTGGCGCTGATCTTCGCCCAGACGGACCCGGCGCTCGGACACAAGGGGATCGCGTGCTTCCTCGTGGACACCGACCAGCCCGGCTACACGGCGCAGACGATCGAGCACAAGATGGGACTGCACGCCTCCGACACCGGGTCGATATCGCTGGAAGACGTGGAGGTCTCAGACGACGACATGCTCGGCGAGGTCGGCGACGGCTTCAAAATCGCGATGTCCAACCTCGACTCGGGGCGCTACTCGGTCGCGGCGGGGTGCGTGGGCATCTGCCAGGGCTGCGTCGAGGAGTCGGTCAACTACGCCAAGGAGCGCGAACAGTTCGGACGTCCCATCGCGAGCTTCCAGCTGGTGCAGGCGATGATCGCCGACATGGTCCTGAAGACGGACGCCTCGCGGATGCTCGTGTGGCGCGCGGGGTGGCTGAAGGACAAGGGCCGCCCGAACACGCTCGAGACGTCGATCGCCAAGCTCCACGCGACCGAGGCTTCGCTGGAGTGCGCGAACCTCGCGATCCAGGTGCACGGAGGGGCGGGCTACGTCGATGACCATCCCGTGGAGCGCTACTTCCGCGACGCGCGCGTGACGACCCTCTATGAGGGAACCTCGCAGATCCAGAAACTGATCATCGGGCGCGGCGTGACGGGCGTCAACGCGCTCGTGCCCGCCTGAGGCAGAGGCGCGAGAGCGATCCCGATGCCCTCCACGAGCACGTGATGGATGAGCAGGCCGACACAGCCGGCCGGGCCGCCGACGGTGCGGGCGTCATCGGGGTGCTCGGGGCGGGCACGATGGGTGCGGGCATCGCCCAGCTGGCGTGCCGCTCGGGAGCCCAGACGCTGCTGTATGACCCGATCGCCGAGGCGCTCGAGCGCGGGGCAGAGCGCGTGCGGGCCGGATTGCAGAGGGAAGCCGCCCGCGGTCGCCTGAGCTCCCAGGAGGCGCAGGACGCCGCCGGTCGCCTGCAGACGGTGGGCGAGCTGGCCGCGTTCGAGCCATGCGAGCTCGTGATCGAGGCGGCGCCGGAGCGGCTGGAGCTCAAGCACGAGCTGTACGGGCAGCTGTCGGGCATCGTGGGCGCGGACTGCGTGCTCGCCACGAACACCTCCTCGCTGGCGGTGACCGCGATCGCCGCGGGCGCGAGCAACCCCGAGCGTGTGGTGGGAATGCACTTCTTCAACCCCGCCCCGGTGATGCGCCTGCTCGAGGTGGTCGCCGGCGAGCGGTCCTCGCAGGCCGCCCTGCAGCTCGCGCAAGCGACCGGCGAGGCGATGGGCAGGACGGTCATCCGGGCGAGCGACGGTCCCGGCTTCCTGGTGAACCGCTGCAACAGGCCCTTCGGCCTGGAGGCGCTTCGGCTGCTGCAGGAGCGGGTCGCGGAGGTCGAGACGATCGACCGCGTGTGCCGCCTGCAGGGCGGCTTTCGCATGGGCCCTTTCGAGCTGATGGATCTCGTGGGGGTCGACACCGGATTCGAGGTCTCAAAGAGCTTCTTCGAGCAGAGCTTCGGGGAGCCCCGCTGGCGGCCCTCGGCGATCACGGCCCGCTATGTGGCGGCCGGCTTGCACGGGCGCAAGACCGGGCGCGGCTACTACGAGTACGGCGGCGAGGGATCGAAGCCGCGCGCGGGGACGCCGCAGGACGGCGCCCACCGGCCCGCGGACCCCGAGCCGCTGGCGCTCGGCTCGCCCGGTCATGGCGAGGGGGTCGTGGTGATCTCCGGGGAATGCGTTCTCGCCGAGGAGCTGCGCGCCGCGGCCGCAGAGGCCGGCTTCGAGGTGCGCTCGCCGCATGCGCCGACCGGCGGCGTGCTCCCGTCGCTCGCGGTGGAGTGCGAGGTGGACGGCGCGCGAGGAGACCTGGGCTCCACGTTCGAGACCCGGCGCCAGCGGCGGCGCGAGATGCCCGGGCAGGGCGGCGCGCGCCTGGTGCTGTGCGCGGCCGGATCGCTCGGCGCGCTCGACCCCGCGGGCAGCGCGGTCGGCTTTCACGTGCTGCCCCCGCTCGGCGAGGCCGGCCTCGTGGAGCTGACCCGCAGCGACAGCTCCTCGCCGGTGGCGGCCGCCCGCGCCGAGCGGTTCTTCGCGGCGCTCGGCAAGCACGTCGCCTGGGTGGGCGACGCGCCGGGGCTCGTGCTGGGCAGGATCGTCTGCCAGGTGATCAATGAGTCGGCCTTCGCCCTCGGCGAGGGTGTGGGCGGCCCGCAGGATATCGACACCGGGATGGTGCTCGGGCTGAACCATCCCCGGGGCCCGCTCGCCTGGGCCGATGAGATCGGCCTGGACCACGTGCTGACGGTGCTCGAGGCGCTGTGCGAGGAGTACCGCGAGGAGCGCTACCGCCCCGCCCCGGTGCTCTGCCGCCAGGTGCGCGCCGGCCGGCTCGGGCGTTCCACGGGAGCGGGCTTCTTCGACCATGGCCCACACGGCTGACGCGATGGCACGCACGCAGGGCAGGCGGCCCGCCGCGCGTCTCACGTTTTCCTGAGCACCGGCGTTCAACCCCTGTGAGCAAGGGCCTGCCACCTTTTCAGCGGTTCCTCGACGCCCACCGCGACGCGGTGTGGCGCTTCCTGGTGTCCTCGGTCGGGCGCGAGGAGGCGGAGGACTGCTTTCAGGAGACCTTCATAGCGGCCCTGCGCGCCTACCCGCGCCTGCGGGCCGACTCGAATCTGCGCGCCTGGGTGTTCACGATCGCCCACCGCAAGGCGCTCGACGCGCACCGCGGACGCGCCCGCAGGGCGCTGCCGGTCGCGGAGCCGGCCGTCCTCGACGGCCGGTCCGCGCCATCGCCGAGCGCCCGCGACGAGGAGCTGTGGCAGGCCGTGCACGGGCTTCCAGAGCGCCAGCGCTCGGCCGTCGTGCTGCGCTACGTGGCCGACCTTCCCCACCGCGACATCGCGAGCGCGATCGGCTGCTCGGAGCAGGCGGCGCGCCGCTCCCTGCACGAGGGACTCGTCAAGCTGAGAGAGGTGGTGCCCGCATGAGCAATCGCGAGAACACGGCGATCGAGGATGCGCTGCGCCGGGGCGCCCCGAACGGCCCCGGAGCGATGCCAGAGGACGGCGCGAGCGAGCGCGAGGCCGCGGCCGCGGCCGCGCGGCGGGTGTCCGATCGCGCGGCGGCGGAGGGTCTCGCCGACGTGAGCTACTCGCCGGTGGACTCCCCCTTCGGCCCGCTGCTGGGCGCCGTCACGCGACGGGGCCTCGTGCGCCTGGCGTTCCCCGAGGAGGACCTCGACACCACGCTCGAAGGCCTCGCGCGTCGGCTCTCGCCGCGCATCGTGGAGACCCCGGCGCGCCTTGACCCGCTGCGGCGCGAGCTCGAGGAGTACTTCGACGGGCGCCGCCGCGAGTTCGATCTGCCGCTCGACTGGGCGCTCGTCGGGCCATTCGGGCGCCGCGTGCTGCGCGTGACCTCGGAGATCCCCTACGGCGGCGTGCAGAGCTATGCGGAGGTGGCAAGCGACGCGGGAAGCCCCCGCGGGTCCCGGGCGGCGGGCAACGCGCTCGGCTCCAACCCGATGCCGATCGTCATCCCCTGCCATCGCGTCCTGCGCACCGGGGGGGCGCTGGGCGGATACGGAGGGGGCGTGGAGCGAAAGCGCTGGCTGCTCGAGCTCGAGGGCGCCCTGACGCCCCGAGGCTAGGCCCGGGCTCTCAGGCGCCTGAGGACGGCGCCCACTGGGCCTCAGCGAGATCTCCCACCGGCATTCCCTCGGGCGCGGGGATGCCCGGGGTGTCGCGCAGGTACCACTCGGCGTCCAGCGCCGCCATGCAGCCCGTGCCCGCTGCGGTGATCGCCTGGCGATAGACGGAGTCGACCACATCGCCGGCCGCGAACACCCCGGGGCGGTTCGTGCGCGTGGACTTGCCCTGTGTCAGGACGTATCCATCCTCGTCGAGGTCGATCTGCCCGTCGACGATTGCCGACTGAGGGTCGTGGCCGATCGCGACGAACGCTCCTGAGACCGCGATCTCGCGCTCCTCGCCGGTGTCGGTATGACGCAGGACCGCTACCCCTAGCGTGCCGTCTCCGCCTGGCCTGAACTCGCTCACGACGTACGGCGTGAGCAGCTCGATGTTCTCCCGCTCGCGGGCGCGATCGAGCATGATCTTCGAGGCCCTGAACTCGTCTCGCCGGTGAACGACCGTCACCTTGCGGGCGAACTTCGAGAGGAAGGTCGCCTCCTCCATCGCCGAGTCCCCGCCCCCGACGATGATCGTCTCCGCGTCGCGGAAGAAGGCAGCGTCGCAGGTCGCGCAGTAGCTAACACCGCGGCCGGCCAGCTCCTCCTCGCCGGCGATCCCGAGCTTCTTGTGCTCGGCTCCCGTCGCGAGGATCACGGTGCGCGCGCGGTGCTCGGTGTCGCCCACCCACACGCTGTGCACGCCGCCCGGGTCGGTGGCGAGCTCGACGCGGTCGGCCTGCTCGGTGAGCAGGCGCGCGCCGAAGCGCTCAGCCTGGTCGCGCAGCTTCTGCATCATGTCCGGCCCCATGATGCCCTCCGGGAAGCCCGGGTAGTTCTCGACGTCAGTGGTCTGTTGCAGCAGTCCGCCCCACGCAAAGCCCTCGACGACCAGCGGCTGGAGGTTCGCGCGCGCCGTGTACAGCGCGGCTGTGTAGCCCGCCGGGCCGCTTCCCACCACGATCACGTTCTCGATATCGCCCATCGCCGGTCCTCCCCCGTCTCTCGACTCTGCGTCGCTCATCGGATCAACTCCAATCTTCGGACTTCCTCGCTGACGGGCCGCCGTCCGGCGCGCCGATCTGGGGTCACTTCACTTTGTAAAGTATAGCGGTTCGGCGGTCCTCGCGCCTACTAGCGAACCTGC
>Ga0209048_10005829_pt1 | contig 11596 bp, 12 predicted proteins | sample FrelakmetCRP12CR_FD_187146 | JGI IMG/M metagenome (GOLD analysis project Ga0209048, IMG submission 187146) | Freshwater lake sediment microbial communities from the University of Notre Dame, USA, for methane emissions studies - CRP12 CR (SPAdes)... | ecosystem: Environmental > Aquatic >... | reverse complement strand
CACGTGTAGTCGCTCCGATTTCTCCCCACCCTGCCCAGGTGTCATCGGCGGCTCCCGCAGCATGACAGTCACGAGCCAGAGTAATGCAGGAATGACTAGGGCGGGTGTCGTTGCGAGCATGAATCTCTTTGCCTACGACACCACGGCGAGTGCCAACGGCTTTGCGGAGCTTCTCTACGATGGCAACGGGGCCGGTCTCGGGGCTGACCTCTCCACGGCCGCAGGCATTGAAGTGCAAGTGACTGGTTCGGACTGCGCCGCTATAGGATCTCTTACCCCTTGTCCACCGCCGAGTGCAGGGACCCCGGGCTATCCCATCACCGTGACGCTCGTCGACGGCGCTGGCCACACAGCGTCCGTCGCGAAGAACATTATGGTGACAACCGCGGTGAATTTGGATTTTCCCTTTTCGTCGTTTTCTCAAGTTAACAGTGCAAACATCAAGAGCATCAGGGTGAAGATCGATCCCTTGCGGGCAGGTGACCTGCAAGTAAAGGGGATCCAGGCATACACGACGGCAACCCCGACGCCGACGGTAACCCTCACGCCAACACCGGCCCGAACCGAGGTTGTAACGCCAGAGGTCTTCTTCACCTTTACACCAGCGGCTACGCCGACTCAGACGCGGACGGGGACCCCGACGTCCACGAGCACGCCGACGGGGACGCCGACGTTCACGGAGACGCCGACGGGAACCCCGACCTCGACGAACACTCCGACGGGAACCCCGACCTCGACGAACACTCCGACGGGAACCCCGACCTCAACGAACACGCCGACTAGGACCTCGACGTCCACGAATACGCCGACGGGAACCCCGACGTACACGAGCACGCCGACCGGGACTCCGACGTCCACGAATACGCCGACGGGGACCCCGACGTACACGAGCACGCCGACCGGGACTCCGACGTCCACGAATACGCAGACGGGAACCCCGACGTTCACGAGCACGCCGACCGGGACTCCGACCTTCACGAATACGCCGACCGGGACTCCGACGTCCACGAACACGCCGACCGGGACCCCCACGTTCACGGAGACGCCGACGGCAACCCCGACCTCGACGAATACGCCGACAGCAACGCCGACCTTCACGAACACGCCGACGGGGACGCCGACGTTCACGGAGACGCCGACGGCAACCCCGACCTCGACGAACACGCCGACGGGAACCCCGACGTCCACGAATACGCCGACGGTGACGAAGACGGGGACGGCCAGCCCGACGGTCACGCTGACGCCGACGGTGACGCCGAGGAACACGCCGACGACCACCTCGACGCCTACTCAGACGCCGAGCAACACGCCGACCGCGACACGGACGTTCACCAACACGCCGACGGTGACGGCGACCTGCACCAGGAAGACCATTACGCCAACTGCACGCTGCGCCGCGACCCGGACGCCGACGGCCATGCCAATCTGTCAGTTCATCGTCAGTCCGGGGTTTTGGAAGAATCACGACGCGGCACTCATGGCGATCCTGCCGGCCACTCAGGACTACTCGAACCTGACGTTCGCCCAGGCTCACGCCATCGTGAGCGACAACAGTGACCAGTACCACCGCTTCTTGCTCTCGGCCGAGCTCAATACGGTGTGGAGCGGCGATCCGCAGAATCCGGGGCTGGGAGGACGGCTGGGGTCTGCGATCTATAGCAACCCGGCCTTCCCGAACAGCCCGTTGAACGGCATGACGGTGGATGCCATCAACCACCTGGCCTTCATTTCGAATCCGAACAACGCTGGAGCCGACCTACTGGCCTATCTCACCTATGTGGGGAGCACCGGCGAGAACAACTGCGGCTCCAGCTGCCTCGTCACCCAGCCGCGGGTCATTCCCACGCCGACGGTGACTCCCACGGCAACGTCGACGGCAACACCTGCGCCGACGCCGACCAACACACCGAAACACGCGATCGCACACTCTCAGTTGGACACGCTCCGCCCGGTGCCGACCCCGACGCCATCGTGGATTCCGCGGCTGGAGCTCATCCGGCAGATGACGCCGACACCGACTCCACAGGGAGGTGCAGAGTTCTGCACATTGACGCAAAGCGCCTGGGGCATGCCCGCAGGGATCGCGAACGGCTCTGTCGGCTTTCTGACCCTCAATCCCGGTCTCTTGCCGGTCACGATTGGTGGGCCCGGCCGTTCCACGACGTTGCACACGCCGGACGCCGTGATGGCATACTTGCCCACACGCGGGTTGCCGAAGGCCCTCAGTCCTGGCGATCGCGAATTTTATGCGGCTGGCGACATCGAGCGTGATGGTGGCGGAAAGCTGAGTGGCGAGACGGCAGCCATGACGCTTGCGCTGTACCTCTCGGATAGCGGAGCGACCCTCGATGGCCTTGGCTCATTCGTGCTGTCGTCACGACCACTCTGCACGCAAGGGCTTACGGCAGGACTGGATGGCATCCTGGGGACGGAGGACGACGAACTCGACCTGCGCAGCCCGATCAATGGCCCCTGGACCCTCCCTGGGAATGTCGTCGGTTCAGGGATGACAGTCAGAGACCTCGTGATATTGGCGAATCAGTCGTTGGGCGGCATCAACGGAGTTGCCTCGCCGGTCGACGTCTATAATGCAGTGGTGCGAGTCAACCGAGCTTTTGATCGCTGCCGTCGTATCGTCGAGTGCCCGTGAATCACGGCCGGCGCAGGCAGCTCGGCTCGTCTGATAGCCCTGCTGCGCCGGCACCCATCTGAGCCGCGCAGGCCGGGATCACCGGCTTCGCGCTTGCCTTCGCATCCATCCAACGGTACCGTCGGCGCGGGCTGTGCGAGCTTGCCCGTTTTGGGGTTGGCCCACCGGGCTGACGCAGGGGGTGCGGATGAGCGTTAGACATGCGACTCGATGGGTCGCGACTGCGTTGTGGGTTTCGATCGTCGCTGCCGTCTCGACCGCCGGAGCCGAGGTCCCAATCGACGATTTTTCCCAGGCCGATAAGACCGGAATGCTTTTGCTCTTGAATAATGCGAGCGGTGCCATGCCCAGCGCCACCGCGATCGACTTCGGACTTACGGGGGTGATCGGTGGCGTGCGCCAGCTGACGGTGAGTGCCAATGCCCTGATCCCTCCAGGGCAGGAAGTCTGCGCGAAAGTCGACCCCTCAGTCAGCCCTGAGCTCACCCCGGGCCTTAGCACAAACAGCTCATTCGATGGGCGTGGTACATTCGAACTGCTCTATGATGCGGGCGCAGTGGGCTTGGACCTCGACCTCTCGCAGTTCAAGGGCGTTCGCTTTCGTCCGAACATCGTAGATGCTGGCGTTGGGGGCGGGGCGGTCTCCTACAAGCTTACCCTGACGGATGAGTCGAGCAACACTGCGTCGGCAACTGTCGCCAGTGTGCAATCGTGCTTCCAGCCCGACCCGCAGACGCCCTGTAATGAGCACCGCTTCTTGTTCTCCGACTTCTCCGGAATCAGCCTGCGGCACATTCGCAGCATCAGGTTCTCGGTCGCCTCGGACGACGCCTTTGATGCGATCATTGGTCCAATCACCTTGTTCGGCACAACGGAGACTGTACCCCTACTGTCGCCCGGTATGCTCGTCGTGCTGATTGCGACGCTCGGCGCGGTGGGGTTGGTTGGCATGCTGCGAACGACGGAAACGGGCTAGAGGCGGCAATGGGCCGTTCGTCGTAGAAGAGAGGCCGTGCTGACGGGTGTGCGGGTGAACCGATTCCGGCGCGTGATGCATTTGGGCTTGGGCGTCTCGTATGGCCTCCTCCTCGTCACTGCCCAAGCTGGGAACGCGCCGACAGCTTTCGTGCTGGCGTCTAGCGCATTCAGTCCTGGCGCGAGAATGCCCAAGCAACACACTTGTGATGGTGCTGATCTTTCGCCAGCGCTCAGCTGGAATGAAGCCCCGGCCGGAACAAAGAGTTTCGCGCTCGTCGTTGATGATCCTGATGCACCGGCGGGCACGTGGGTGCACTGGGTCATCTACGATCTCCCTGGAGACGTTGCTCAGCTCCCGATTGGCGTGCCCCAAAACGATACGCTCGTGAGCGGAGCCAAGCAGGGAGTCAATGACTTTCAGAGGGTCGGTTACAACGGTCCGTGTCCGCCACCTGGTAAACCACACCGCTACATTTTCACGCTGTACGCTCTCGACTCCCCGCTCGGTCTGAAACCGCGCGTCACCAAAGCCGAAGTGCTCCGGGCGACCGAAGGGCACGTCTTGACGCGCACGGAACTGGTCGGCACGTACATGCGTTAGCGCTTGCGGGCCGGCATGAGTTCAGCATCTGGCAGGAGGCGACTACGCCATGGACTGCCTCCCGCGCGTCACTTCTTCGCGCGGCGGCGCGGTGCCGGCGCTTTCGCAGCCTTCTCGACGGCCGCCTTGAACTCGAGGACCGATTGCTTCAGCGCCTGTCGTTCGATGAGTGTGCGCAACGGTCCTGGCACCCAGAACCCGATGGCCACAGCCTGCCGGCAGGTGACGCGGCTCCGCTTCGGGCTCAGCTTCTCGAATTCATAGGCACCCTCGATGAAGTCGAGGTCGCCTGCCACCGCCTTCCAGCTGAGTCCCGCCGGCTTGTCGTACTCGTACTCCAGCACGTAACCGATCGTCTTGAGCTTCATGTCGACGCGCAGTGCCACACGCTTGGCCAGCCCGTTCGGGTAACGTTCCAGCACCTTCGTGCTCTCGACCGTCGAGAACCAACTCGGATATTGATCGAAGTCGACGATCGTCGCGAAGCACTGCTGGACCGACGCGTCGACCTCTGTGGTGAACTCCTGTTCCTCGGGCGTGCTCATGCGGCCGCGATTATGTCCAAGCCCGCGCCTGAAATCAAAAGCGCGTGTTTCGTCATTCCGAGCGTCTGCCTTTCCGCGGCGAAGAATCTTCTTCTGCCCGCTCACGGCGGCCGTGGGGATGCTTGGAATGACGAGCCTGACGCATGCGCGTCACCAGCTCCCCGGCCGTGTGCCCTGATCCCACGGGTCCGACGGCCGGTGGGGGAATTCGCGCATCAGCGGCGATGCGGGGAGTGCCCGCACGGTGCTGCGCGTGCTGTTGTTCATGAGCAACATGACCGTCCGTGATCCGCGGTTGATCACCGCCAAGTCGATGAGGTGGTCGCCGTTGAAATCACCGGCGGCGATGGCGACGGGGTGCCGGCCGACCGGAAAAGTGATGGGATCGCCGAACGCATTCTCACTCATACCCAGCAGAATGGAAACGCGGTCCTCAGCCTCATCAGTGACCGCCAGATCGATCTGCCCATCCTGGTTGAAATCCTCCGACACCAGTGGGCGCACTTTGGTGCCCATCTCCCCGACCGTTGGCGGCGCGAGGCCGTGTGGCTGCCCTTTGAGGATCGAGACGTGCTCATCGTGGTCGTTGCCGACAATCAGATCGATGCGGTGGTCGCTGTCCATCTCGCCGGTCATCAGAAAGCTGGGACGCCGAAGCACGGGAAAGTTCTGCACCTGCGGAAAGCGACCATGGCCATCGCCGAGGAGGACGGAGACGCTGTCGGACATGCTGTTGGCGACGGCCAGATCGGCCCGTCCATTGTGATCGAAGTCGCCGCTGACTATTGCGTTGGGGCCGATACCGACCGCGACGAACAACGGCGAGGCGAAACCACCGCTGCCATCGCCGGCGAGGATGGCGACATCGTCTGCCTCGAAGTCGACGACCGCAATGTCCGTCCGCCCGTCGTTGTCGAAGTCGCCGGTGGTGAGAGCGCGCGGTTCGCGTCCGACACGGACCACCGTGCGCGGTGTGAAGTTGGCATGTCCATCGCCCAGAAGTACGCGGACCGCGTTGGCGTCCGCGTCGGCCACGGCGATGTCGAGTTGGCGATCGCCATTAAAGTCTGCGACCGTGGCTGCCACCGGGCCGCTGCCGGCATCCAGAATCGGCGGTCCGGAGAGCCGGCCTTTGCCGTCACCCTGCACGACGGTGATCGAATTACCGATCCGGTTCACGGATACCAGATCGAGTAGGCCGTCGCCGGTTACGTCGCTCACGAGAAGATTGACCGGCCCCGCGCCGACGCTCGATGCAGGTCCTTCGCGAAACCCGCCCGCACCGTTGCCGAACCACAGCTTGACACTCTGGTGCAGCGCGTCGGTGACGGCGAAGTCCATACGGCCGTCACTATTGAAATCACCCGCGGCCATGCCCCGCAAGTTGGCGTTGCGCTCAATGCGCTGTGCGGGTCGAAATCCCCCTTTGCCGTTCCCCGCGAGGAACGACAGGCCGTTGTCATCGATGATCACGAGATCGAGCTTACCGTCGGAGTTGAAGTCGTTGGCGACAGCGCACCGCAGGTGTAGTCCGGCGTCCGAGCCTGTCAATGGGGTGAAGCGGCCGCTGCGGTCGCCCGCGAAGACGGCGACGTTGGTGCCATCCTCATCGAGGATGGCAAGATCAATGTTGCCGTCGCCAGTGAAGTCACCGGTGAGCATCGTGTGTCCTGGAACTCCGGCCTGCACTTCCAACGCCGGCGCGAAGCCACGGCCATCGTTGATGAACACGGAGACTCCGTCGTTGTGCCCCACGAGCAGATCGGCGCGCTGGTCTCCGTTCACGTCGACCGCCAGGACGGCTGCTGGCCGCGCGCCCGTTGTGTAGTGCAGCGCAGCAGCGAACCCGCCGCGTCCGTCACCGCGCTGCACGCGTACCTCGGGGACCAAACGGCTCACGTGTGCGACATCGAGATGGCCATCGCCGTCGAAGTCGGCGACCGCCACGGCGTCGGGCGGGTCTGCCGCCCGTATGTTCAACGGGCTGGAGAAGCTGCCTTGGCCAACGCCCAAGAAGATGGACAGACCGCCGGCGTCGGACACGATGAGATCGGGTAACCGATCGCCGTCGAGCAGCCCTGCGGCAACTGCTGTTGGGGAACCACCGGCCGTGAAGTCGGCACGTGTCACGAACGACACGTCCGCAACAACCGACCGTGCCGCTAGCGCGCCAACCAGTGTCAATGCGTGAGATATGCGCAACAAGCCGGTTCTCTCTTTGCCTCCTGTCGGAGTTGCTAGCCAGCAGCGACCCATCGGGGAGCGGACCATAGAAATGACGCCGGCCGCCGGCCCTAGCCCGCCGCCGCCAGATCCGGCCGGAACTCGGGATGCGCTGCCAGCCAGGCGGCCGCGCCGCGAATCGATTCTTCGTTCTTCTTGTTGATGAAGCGGTAGATGGGGCCCTCGAAGTGGCGGAGCAACGGCGTGGTCATGTGGAACGATTCGCGGAACGTGATGCGCGCGCGGTCTGCGGCTAACGGCTCGATCGCCATCGAGCCGCTGAGTCCGCTGCGCAGCATCAAGTAGTCGTAGCCGCGTTCTGGTTTGACGTTGGTCACCAACTCGAAGGATTCGCCGCGCCGCCCGAAGGGCAGGGGATAGATCACCTTGCGCAGCAACCCATTGCCGTTGGCGTCTCCCGGGTACACGATCTCGATCTCCAAGACGCTCGGGGCGTATTCCTTCCACAGGTCATAGCGCTGGAACAGCGCCCAGACCCGCGGTGCCGAAAATGGCATCTCCAGCTCGAACTGATGGTGACGCACCGTGTGCTCCGTTCGGGGCATGTGCCCCTCAGAAATATGGCTTTTCCGGGGCTCAATGCGCAAGCGCAATGATGTGCCTGCGCCACCGCCTGAAACGCTCCATACCGTGGCTACTTCGGCGCCATCCGTAGCGCGCCGTCAAGCCGGATGGTCTCACCGTTGAGCATCGCGTTCTCGACGATGTGACACGCCAGCGCAGCGTACTCAGTGGGACGCCCCAAGCGTGAAGGGAATGGGATCTGCGCACCCAGGGCCTGCCGTTGCGGTTCCGGCAACATGGCGAGCATCGGCGTGTCGAACGTTCCGGGTGCGATCGTCACGCAGCGAATGCCGTCGCGCGACAGGTCCCGCGCAATGGGCAAGGTCATGCCCACCACCCCGCCTTTGGATGCCGAGTAGGCTGCCTGACCGATCTGGCCGTCGAAGGCAGCGATCGACGCAGTGTTGATGATCACGCCACGCTCGCCGTCGTCGGTCGGTGGGTTCTTCAGCATTTCCGTGGCCGCCAGCCGGATGACGTTGAACGTCCCGATGAGATTGATCTTGATGACCATCTCGAACATCTCGAGCGGCATGGGGCCTTGCTTGCCAGTGGTCTTCATCGCGGCGCCAACGCCAGCGCAGTTCACGGCGATGTGGACCCCGCCGAACTTGGCGACGGTCTGCTGAATCGCCTGGGCAACTTGCTCGCTGCTGGTAACATCGGCGGGCACAAAGATCGCCTTGCCCGCTCCCAACTCGGCGACAAGTTTTTCGCCTGCCGAGTTCGGGCGATCTAGAATGGCTGCCCGCGCTCCTTTGGTGACGAACGCGCGCACCGTGGCTTCACCAAGTCCCGATGCGCCGCCGGTCACTAGAGCAACTGCACCTTCGAGTTTCATTCACACCTCCAAAGTCGAATGAGCGTATTTGAGTCGGAAGAGCGTCGTGCCGCCGATTCCGCCCTCTGGTTTAGCACCGCCTACGCCTCGGTCAACGACTGACACGCAGCCCTTTCGCCTATTCCACGTCTCTCCTAAAATGCAGCCTGATGAGACGGTTGCGGGGTTTGGAAACATGGCTTGCTGCGTTCGCGCTGTGCGCCGCTGGCTGCGCCACTGCGCCGTACACGCACCGATCGCAACTGATGGTCGTGTCCCAGTCCCAGGAAATGGCACTCGGTGCGGATGCCTACCGGGAAGTGTTGGCCAAGGCGAAAGTCGATAACGACCCGAAGATCAATGCGATCGTCCGCGAAGTAGGTGAGCGGATCGCGCGCGTCGCCGACCGGCCTGACTACAAGTGGGAGTTCACGGTTATTGATGCGCCGGACACCGTGAACGCCTTTGCCCTGCCAGGCGGCAAGGTGGCGGTGTATACCGGCCTGCTGCCGGTGGCGCAGGACACCGCTGGGCTTGCTGCGGTCATCGGGCACGAAGTGGGGCATGCGATTGCGCGCCACGGCGCCGAGCGCGTGAGCCAGGCCATGGGCGCGCAGGCAGTCGGAGTGGTGTTGTCGGTTGGGCTGGGCGCCGCCAGCCCCCAGAGCGCCAACGCGATTATGCAGCTGTATGGTCTTGGCGCCCAAGTTGGCGTGCTGCTGCCGTGGAGCCGCACCCAGGAATCTGAAGCCGACCACATCGGCCTGATTCTCATGGCAAGAGCAGGGTACGATCCGGAGTCGGCGCTGGCGCTCTGGCAGCGCATGGAGAAACTCGAAGGCAAGAGCGCACAACCCGCGGAGTTCCTCTCGACACACCCCGGCTATGGCACGAGACAGCACGACATCAAGACGTGGCTGCCCGAGGCGCAGCGCTACTACCAGGCTGATCCAAGCGCACGCGTGGTTCCTTTGCCTGCACCGCCGAGCAAGTAACCGGCACCGCGCTCACCGCTTGCGGAAGTGCAGGTGGAACGAGATGGCGAAGTAGTAGATTGGAAAGAACAATGAGAGGGCCGCGAGGTGGCGCGACGGTGTCGGGAGCTGCGCCATCAGCACGAACATGCAGGCGCCCCAAATCGAGCCCAAAACATATGTCGTCCGTTGCGCCGTCTTGTTCTTGCTTGGGTACAGATAGCGGATTGGTACGAAGACCAGGACCGACAGCACGACGATGACGGCATTGTTGAACCACAACGGGCTGGCCAAGGTGTAGAGGTAGAAGACCACGACGTTCCAGTACGAGGGAAAGCCCTTGAAGAAAGCGTCCTCGGTCTTCGCGTCGATCTGGCAGAAGCCGTAGCCGCTGGCGAGCAGCGGGAAGGAACCGATGAACAGTCCTACCTGACCGTGCGGGATGAGTCCGGCGTGATAGGCCAGGACGACGGGGACGACAACGTAGTTCAGGTAGTCGACGATGTCGTCCAAGCGCGCGCCGTCGAAGTGCGGCAACACCTGCTTGACGCGCATGCGCCGCGCCAACGTGCCGTCCGTGGAGTCGATGAATGTGGCCACGGCCATCAGGAAGAACGCCCACCCGTAGCGACTGTCGGCCGTGGCCTCCAACGCGAGAAACCCGAGTACCGCACCGAACGCCGTATATAGGTGGACGCCCCATGCGGCTAGAACCGGCGCGGTCATCCTAATGAGAGCGGGTTGAATGTCGGAGAATCGAAATTCAATTGGGCTCCCCGCCGTTTGGCATCGCGCCGCGGAAAAAGAAAGGCCTCGGTCCCATCTGGGAGCCGAGGCCTCTTCCATAGTATGCCAAGTCGATCAGATCTTCGAGACGTTGGCTGCCTGGAGCCCCTTGGGACCCTGGGTGATCTCGAACTCCACGCGCTGGCCTTCTTCCAGGGAGCGAAAGCCCTGCCCCGCGATTGCCGAGTAGTGGACGAACACATCCTGGCCATCATCCTTGGTGATGAAGCCATACCCTTTCTGACCATTAAACCACTTGACGACGCCTTGAACCATACCGCTTGTCCCCCCTTTCGTTGTTCTGTGTGTTTCTGGGAAAGCTGATAGTGGAGGACGGTCCGTTCAAGCTGGAGCGGAGGTCACGCCGCTGGCTGCCGGTTTGTACCTTAACCACTTGGAGCCTTTCGCCTCGAAACCCGCCGGCTTCATAGCACGCACCGAAACAAGGTTGCAACAAGAAATCGCTGGGCAAGGTAAGGAGTCAAGGGCAAGCCGGTTGGCGGGATACGGCCGGTTGGCGGGATACGTATGAGGCGCGGCATGTCACGCACAACGCCGTTGACCTTTGCGGACCCCCTGGCTAGCCTCGCAGCCTTGACCATGAGCACGCGTCAGTACGTCGCTGCCGCCGTCCAACTCTGCGCCGGGTCGGACAAGACAGCCAATCTCGACAAGGTCGAAGCGTTTGTTGCGCAGGCGGCGCGTTACGCCGCACGGTTGGTGGTGTTGCCAGAGGTCTTCCTGTGGCGCGGCCCGCGGACCGAAGAGCAGAGTGCGGCGGAGCCCATCCCCGGACCAAGCTCCAACCGGCTCGGGGAGTTGGCGCGCCGACTCAACCTGTACCTCGTAGCGGGATCGATCCTCGAAGTGAGCGGCCAGGCGAGGGTCTTCAACACCAGCGTGCTCTTCGACACCCGCGGTCAGATCGTCGCCCGCTATCGCAAGATCCATCTCTTTGACATCGACATTCCCGAGCACGTGACGATTCGCGAGTCGGACACGCGCATGAGCGGCGAGGCCGTGGTCACTGCACCAACGGAGTTGGGCGTGATCGGCATGAGTGTGTGCTACGACCTGCGCTTTCCGGAGTTGTACCGTCAGCTCACGCTGAGTGGTGCGGAAATTGTCACGGTGCCGTCGGCGTTCACGTTCCCGACCGGTGCGGCGCATTGGGAGCTGTTGCTGCGTGCCCGCGCCATCGAGAATCAAGTGTACGTGATTGCGCCGGATCAAATGGGCCGCAGTCCCGCGGGGGTGCTCGACTTCGGCAACTCGATGATCGTCGACCCGTGGGGCACGCCGGCGGCGCGCGCCGCGGACCGCGAGATGGTCGTCTGCGCGGAGATCGACCGCGACTACCAGGATCGCGTCCGCCGGGAGCTTCCATGCCTCGCCCACGTCAAGCTCGCGCGCTAGGGCCTGCGGCCCGCACTC
>Ga0209048_10005828_pt1 | contig 11597 bp, 7 predicted proteins | sample FrelakmetCRP12CR_FD_187146 | JGI IMG/M metagenome (GOLD analysis project Ga0209048, IMG submission 187146) | Freshwater lake sediment microbial communities from the University of Notre Dame, USA, for methane emissions studies - CRP12 CR (SPAdes)... | ecosystem: Environmental > Aquatic >... | reverse complement strand
AGCGAATGCCCTCCGGTAGCCGGAGGGATAGGGGTTGAGTCATCGGGCGAGATCACCCCACGCGAAAGCGGGCCGACTTCCCTCGGGTCTTTCGTCACGAGAGAACCTGGCAAACCACTTCAGGGGGCAAGCAGATGACGGCAGACATTCGCGCTGCTGGTGCGGCCTCCCACGCGGAGGAGGGTTGGCATACCATCAACTTGAAGTCAGCCTACCGCATCGTGTGTCGGCTCCAGGCCCGTATCGTGAAGGCGATCCAAGAAGGCCGATGGGGCAAGGTGAAAGCCTTGCAACATCTGCTGACTCACTCGTTCAGCGGCAAGGCCCTTGCCATCCGACGGGTGACAGAAAACCAAGGCAAAGGGACTCCAGGTGTGGACCGGGAGATCTGGGACACCCCGGAGAAGAAAGCGACGGCCTTACAGGCGCTACGACAGAGGGGCTACAATCCCCAACCGTTAAGGCGTGTGTACATACCTAAGAATAACGGCAAGATGCGTCCTCTGGGGATTCCCACAATGAGAGATCGGGCGATGCAGGCGCTCTACCTGCAAGCGCTCGATCCCATCGCGGAGACGACGGCCGACCCGAACTCGTACGGGTTCCGGAAGGAACGATCGACGGCAGACGCCATCGATCAGTGCCACATCGTCCTGAGCAACCGGGGCGGTGCCCGCTGGATCTTCGAGGGAGACATCAAGTCGTGCTTCGACAGGATCAGCCATGAATGGTTGATGGCTCAGATCCCGATGTGTAAAACCATCCTCCAGAAGTGGCTGAAAGCCGGGTTCATGGAGAAGCACGTCCTCTATGCCACCGAAGAGGGAACACCTCAGGGTGGCATTTGTTCACCAGTGTTGGCGAACATGGCGCTGGACGGTCTGGAACGGGAGCTGCGGGGACGCTACCCGAAAGCATCGGCCCTGAGCCGGAAAGCTAAAGTCAACCTGGTCCGATACGCGGATGACTTCATCATCACCGGGAGTTCCAAGGAACTCTTGGAGGAAGAGGTGAAGCCGCTGGTGGAATCTTTCTTGAGAGAGCGGGGATTGGAACTCTCCGCCGAGAAGACCCACATCACGCGGATCGAAGACGGCTTCGACTTCCTCGGACAGAACGTCCGTGATTACGGCGGCACCATCCTGGTGAAGCCATCACGGAAGAATGTCGCGACGTTCCTGGAGAAAGTCCGGGGGATCATCAAGGCGAGCAAGCATGCCACCGCTGGACACCTGATCGTGAACCTCAACCCGGTCATCCGAGGCTGGGCGAACTATCATCGTCACGTGGCAAGCAAGCGGACCTTCTCACGAGTGGACCACGCGATCTTTCGTGCGTTGTGGCAGTGGGCCAAACGGAGGCACCCCAAGAAGCCCAGACGATGGACCAAAGACCGATACTTTGAGACCATCGACCGACGGCATTGGGTCTTTCACGGCACAGTCGCCGGCCGGGAGGAGGTCATCCAACCGGTCTGGCTCCTCGCCGCTTCAAGTGTGCCGATCCAGCGACATACCAAGGTCAAAGGGGAAGCGAATCCTTACGACCCCGCCTGGGAACCGTACTTCGAGGAACGTCTCGGCGTGAAGATGGCCGGGACCCTGGTGGGCCGATGGACACTGCGGCTGCTCTGGAAGGAGCAAGGCGGTATCTGTCCGGTTTGCAACCAGAAGATCACCACGGTGACAGGGTGGCACAACCACCATATCGTGTGGCGAACCCATGGGGGCAAGGATACGATCGAGAACCGCGTGCTGGTGCATCCGAACTGCCATCAACAGATCCACAGCCAAGGGTTAGATGTGGGAAAGCCGCGTCCTGCGAAGGGCGTTCGAGAGGCTTGAGCTGCATGAATGGAAACATTCACGTGCAGTTCTTAGGGGAGGGGGTGGCGGCGACGTCACCTCCTTACCCGACACGTCTCAGCAATTGAGCATCGACAATCGCTCTTCCAGCCGCTAGCTTGATTGAATGCGCTGAATCTCGCGTCGTGCCCGAATCCATCGATCCACGAAGCGCCGCTCTGCCTCCAGGAGTCGAACATGAAGCGCCCCACCCCCGTCGAGGATCGGGAGGTTCTCTTGGAAACTGAGAACGAAGACGATCAACCGGGCCGCGACGTGATCATCATTTTCGCCGTCTCTTTCGAGGGGGGACTGGCCCCGCTATCTCTGTTCCTGGGATGGTGGTTGGGGCATAATCCCCTGGCACAATTTGCCTGGAGGGAAGCGGATGCACTCTGGGGAGCCGCGGCGGCCCTACCCTTGGTCCTCCTGTTCCTGCTCACGCTCCGCTGGCCGATTGGTCTACTGAAACAGATCAAGACGTTCTGCGAAGACGAGTTCATCCCCCTGCTGGCGGGTAGTTCCTGGTCGGACATGGCCTTGATCGCCCTGTCCGCGGGAGTCGGAGAAGAGATGCTCTTCCGGGGGGTGCTCCAGTGCTCGCTGGGAACCTGGCTGGGGATCGGCTGGGGCTACATTCTCGCCAGTTTGCTCTTCGGCCTGCTACATCCTATTTCGATCCCCTACATCGTCGTCACCGCTTTCGTGGGGCTCTATCTCGGGGGTGCCTTTCTGCTCACTGGCAACCTGCTTACCGTCATGGTGACTCACACTCTTTATGATTTTGCCCTGATGGCCTATCTCCTGCGATACCATTACCGCGGTGGACCGATCAACCCGATCCATCCCCTCGATCCCGACGAGGACATTGATGATTGAGCCGGACCGTGGTGATTTTGCCGGCGGCACCGACTATGCTGAATGAGTTACTGCGACCCGCCCGACGATCGCGGTTGAGATTCGACTTGATGAGCCAAGCAAGGCGAGCCGTCGGATCGCAGCTTGCCTCGCGAACGTCCTTGCAAAGCGACGTGATTTGCCAGCGCTAAGAGCGATCGCCAGAGCGCTCGCCTATGAAAGGATCCCACAGATGAAACGGATGATGGCTGAAGAGCTGTGCCTGCGGTGGCCGGTGTGCGCGTCGGCGACCCGTATTCGGATCGTGCTGTCAGCGCTGGCCGCTGCTCTTGGAGTGGCTGCGGCTCAGCCCGCGCACGGAGCCGATGCGCTGCGCTGGAAGTTCAAGCCCGGCGAGACTCTACGGTACACGATGGTGCAAGAGACGTCGCAGGGGATGAAGGCGATGGGGCAGGAGTTCAAGACCAGCCTCAAGCAGACAGTCGAGCTGCACTGGAGTGTCAAGAACGTTGCCAGCGATGGGGTGGCCGAACTGAGCCAGACGATCGACCGGGTTCGGACCAAGGTCGAGGGCCCCGGCAATTCGTTCGATTTCGACTCACAGGCGGGCAAGGAACCCGAAGGGCAGATTGCATCGCTGCTGACTCCGCTACTCAAGGCGCTCGTGGGCGCGGAATTCACGTTCAAGATGAGCGGGCGTGGCGAGCTCAGCGACATCAAGGTACCGCAGAAATTGCTCGACTCGCTCCGTCAGGCGGGTCTAGCGGCAACCGCGGGCAGCATGTTCTCCGAGGAAGGCATGAAGAACCTGATCAGCCAGTCGAGCCTGACCTTGCCCGAGGCATCGCTCGAGAAAGGCAAGAGCTGGACGCAGCAAGCCAAAGTCCCGATGCCCATGCTTGGCACCATGGTGATGGACAAGACCTACACCTTCGACGGTCCTTCCCCGAAGGACTCCGGTCTGTTCCAGATCTTGCTGAATACCAAGGTGACTCTGGAGCCGGCCGCCGACAGCAACATCGCGGTGAAGATCACGTCCCAGCAGGGCACGGGAGATTTCGCGTTCGATCCCCAGGCTGGTCGCGTCGTGTCCTCCCGGGTCAACGACAAGTTGCAGATGTCGTCCTCGGTGATGGGGCAAGATCTCGAGCAGTCGACCGACACCATCACGACGATGACTCTCGCCAAGGATGGGGCCTCGAAGTAGGCATCGGCCGGTCACGGCGCCGCGAGGTCCGATCCTGGATCGTATTCTGGAATGACGCGAGCTGGCCCGGCCGCAGGCCTTTCGCGATCCGCGGGCGGGCCTTCCTTGACGGCGTCCTGGCACTCGGCTTCAGACAATCCCGTGCTTTTTCAGCTTGCTGAAGAAAGTGCTGCGCGGCATGGCGAGCAACCGCGCCGCCACGCTCTTGTTGCCCCCAGCCTCATTCAGGACATCGATCAGGCGCTGACGCTCGTAGGCCAGGAATTCACTATTCCATTCGTCACCGCCGCCGTCCGTGGCCGGTTCCGATCCCCGCGGTCGGGTACGGGGCTGGAGCCGGGTCGGCGAAGACGAGGACCCAGCAGCGGCCGACGACCCGGCGGCCACCTGGTCACCAGCCTGGGGTCCGACCGCCACGGTGCTGCGACGGAACCGCCGCCGCCCGGGCTGACGCACGTCCAAAGGCAGATCGTCGATCGTCAATGCGGGACCGTCGGCGAGAATCACCGCGCGCTCGATCACGTTCTCGAGCTCGCGACAATTGCCCGGCCAGTCGTGAGCCATCAGCATCTCCACGGCCTCGGGCTCGATGTGCGTGAGGAATTTCCCAGTGCGCTCCGCGTGCTGGTTAAGAAAGTAAACGGCCAGCTCGAAGATGTCCTCGCGGCGGTGGCGGAGCGCCGGTGTTTGCATGGGGATCACGTTGAGCCGGTAATAAAGATCCTCACGGAATCGCCCTGCCTCGATCAGGGCTTCCAGGTCCTGGTGAGTGGCGGCCACGATCCGGACATCGACCCTGGTCGGCAGCGAGCTGCCGACGCGCTCGAACGACATCTCCTGGAGCACGCGGAGGAGCTTGGTCTGGACCTCGAGGTTGATGTCGCCGATCTCGTCGAGGAAGAGGGTACCGCCGTTGGCCTGTTCAAACCGGCCCACTCGGTCGCGGTCGGCGCCGGTGAATGCCCCCTTGACGTGGCCGAACAGCTCGCTCTCCAACAGGTTCTGTGAGAGTGCCGCGCAGTGCACCTTGACGAAGGGGCGTCCCGCGCGCGGGCTGGCGGCGTGGATCGCGGCGGCCAGAAGTTCTTTACCCGTTCCGCTCTCGCCCCGGATCAAGACCGCCGACGGGCTGGCCGCGACCTTCCGGGCCATCGCGATCATCCCACGGATCGCCGCACTCGAGCCCTTGATCTGATCGAAAACGGCCTCGAACGGATCGTCCTGGGGGTTTTCTCCAGCCAGTGCCGGGGGCCCGCCGCCAGCCTGGATCAGACCGTCACGATCACGCTCGGCCCGGTCTCGCAATTGCTCTTGAAGGATCAGGATTCGCCGCCGTTGCTCGGCGATCTTCTCGACCTTGTCGCGCAGCTCGTGGTTCAGGGTCTCCAGCGTTTGCTGGATGCCGGCCGAGTGCAGCGCCAGCGTCGCCACCGAGCTGAGCGCTCCCAGGAAAGCCATCTCTTCGTCCTCGAATGGCATTCCGCTCCGCTTGGGTCCCAGGATCAACATGCCCGCGAGCTGGCCGTTGCCCCCCACGGCGCTGGCCGCTTCACCCCCCAGGGCGATCATGGCATCGGTCGCGGGATCGGAGCTGGCACCCGCCGCCAGGGCATGCGAGAGCCTGGCCGCCGGTGTCTGCTGGAGCCGAACCACCAGGGGATTGTCCATGGCCAGGGTTTGCTGGTCAGGCGTCGGCCCGTGACAGACCGCGAGGTGAAAGACCTTCTCCGAGGGCTCGCAGAGATACAGCGCTCCCCACTCGACCCGCAAGACCTCCACCGCCCCTTCCAGCAGGCGTTTGCCCAGCGTGATGCGATCCACCAGGCTGCCGACCGCCACTCTCATCTTCTGCATGGCCTGGTCGAACTTGTACTTCTCGCGGAAGAACTGGCGGTCGATCACCCGCTGGAATCGCCCTCGAGCCACCTCCGAGAGAATGAGAACGACGATCACCGAGAGGGCGGCCACCATCGCCCCCCACGACGTCGGGTTGGTCGAAAGCAGGCGATCCCCGATCAGCCAGCCGCTGGCCAGGAGCACGGCCGAGTAGATCAGACCGGCCGTCACGCTGAAGGCGAAGTAGACCACGCTGCGATTGATGATCTCCTCGACCTGCATCAGCTTGTACCGGGTGATGCTGAAGGCATAGGCGATCGTGTAGAGCAGCGAGACGCCCACCATGGGCCAGGCGGCACTGTCGCGGCCCAGGTTCGCCGTGTCGTTCCAGGCTTGCCAGAGCAGGTATCCAATCAGCACCGAGGCGATCAGCGACGCCAGCAAGATCCACTTGACCTGATTCTTCTCCCCACGGGTGCGGGCCCGGCGATAGCTGAAGACCAGGCAGGGAATACAGAGAGAGAAGATCAGCGTCGCGATCGCGATGTAGCAGAGCGCCAGGGCGCGGATCACCCGCTCCGCCGCCGTGGTTCGGATCCCGCTGTCATAGAGCCGGAACCAATGAGACATGTACATGCTGCCCCAGATGGCGGCCAGGAAGACCACGGGAATCCCGTAGAGCAGGCTCAGAACCAGTCGGCGATGACGCAGGAACAGGGGGTTCTGCCGGGGGAAGACCAGGAAGAAGTGCAAGTTCACGACCGGCACCAGGAGGGCGAAGAACACGAAGGGGTAAATCAGGGCGGGGCGAACCACGATCTCCGTCCAGTGGTAGCCGCCCATGTAGGCGCCGACCGTTACCAGGCAAAGCACGAAGAAGAGCCGGGCGGAAACGTCGTTGGGCCGCTTCCAGAAGACTCGTGCTCCGACCGCGAAGATCAGCAGTTCCTGCAAGAACCAGACGCACGACAACACGTAGGACCGCGTCGGCGTATACCGGACCACGGCTTGTGCCGAGTGAATCTCCTGGGACCTCGAGTCCTTCCAGGTCACCTCAACGGCGCGGCCCACCTGGTCGGTGAGCCCGCGCAGGGCCTGGATATAGTCGGAATAGGATCCTTGCCTCAGAACGATCGATCCGATCGAGCGCAGCTTGTCGCCAACCTGGGGCCGATCGATTGCCTCCGCGGTCTTCGAAACGGCGGCTTCGGCAGTCCCCTGCTCGACGCCCCCCGTCCGCGTCCAGAGAAAATCCGCCGGGACCTCTTCCTCCACCTCGGTTCCGAACAGGCAACGCACGCCAATCGTGCCCATCCAGGCGACCTGCATCAACACCATGACGGAATAGAAGAGAACCGCCACCGAACCGGCCAGACAGAGCGTTCGCAGCCAGGTGCGGCCCCAGGACCTGCCGAGGGTGGCATGCAACGGCTCTCCGCCGCGCCACTTGACCGGGAGCGGATTCGAAACGAATCCCGGACGTGCCGGCACGTTCGGCTTTCCAGGGATTCCGTTTTCAAGGGGATGTTTGTCCATCGAAGCAGTCATCAGGGGATGCCATTCAGGGATGCGTCAGCAGAGAACCCGGAGGGTGTGACCAAGCAGGAGGCGGCGATCGATCGGGGGCTTCTCTACCATCCAACTTAGCGATTCGGCGCCGAAAGGCAAGTGTCTCGTTGTCGAAGTTCCGTTAACAGCCCCCGTTTCCCCATCCCCACGCTCGTTGACGGAAGACTGCCACACGCTTCGTAGATTATGAAGCTCTTCCAGCAAAAAACCTCCTAATCTCCAACAACTCGGACAGACCTGTTGAGATATGGATAAGTTCGGTAGTTTGGAGAAAGAGAAGTGTCCGAATTCCTTGGTAAACAGAGCTTGTTATCGGATTCTCGGCGCCCAACTTTTGTCGGCATTCGTGACTTGTGTGCAACTTGCTTTGGCTTGAACGATCTTCGAGCGGCTGCGGGACCCATCCTGAGTGAGCTTTCTATTGAGCGGCACGTTAACTGCTCTATGTCACTGTGGCCTTGGATCAGTCGACCAGAAGATGGTATGGCGGACCCTGCGGCCGCAACGGGATTGGCACCCGGAAAAAATAGGATTGGCGCTCGCTCTGAGGACACAGCATGAGGTTAGCAGCGAAGTGGCAGGGCACTTGGTCGATGGCGCTCCCCGTGCCAGAGGAAGGACGACGCGTTCGCGCACGGCTTGGCGGCGAGCTCGTGGACGTGATCCGGATGGGCAAAGGCCAACCGTTAGTGCTTGTGCCGGGCCTGGCGGGAAGCTGGCGCCTTCTTCTCCCACTCGCAAGACGACTGGCACGCCGCTTTGAGGTCATCACCTATGGTTTGAGAGGCGACGGTTTCCCGTCCGCTGGATTCTGTGGACCACATTGCGGTGTCTGGGACATCGGCGGGCATGCCGACGACCTCGCTTCCCTGATCGAGCAGTTGGGTCTGGAGAGTCCAGCGGTCTTCGGCGTCTCCTTCGGAGGCGCAATCGCCTTGGAGCTGGCGGTCGAGCATCCCTCTTGCCTGGGTGCATTGATCGTTCAGGGAGCCGACGCCAAGTTCGCAAGCACGATTGGATCCTCGATCGCCCGCCGGGTGCTGGAGCGGTTCCCGTTGCCCGCGGACAACCAGTTCGTGAATCAGTTCTTCAACCTTCTCCACGGAGCCAAGCCCGAGCCGGGGCCTTTGGCGGACTTTGTGGTTGAACGGATCTGGGAGACCGACCAGAGTGTGATGGCTCAGCGACTGGCCCAGATCGAGAGTTTTGACATCTCCGACCGGCTCTGGCGCGTCGATGCTCCCACCCTGGTCCTTGCCGGGTCCAAGGACGTGATCGTGCCGGCGCCCCGGCAGAAGTTGCTCGCCCAGTCGATCCCCGGCGCCCGGCTCGAACTTGTGGAAGGTGCCGGGCACATCGGCTTTCTGACCCATGCGAGCGAGGTTGTCCGCCATGTCCGGCGGCACCTTCACCAGGTCAGGGCCGCAGTCTGACTTCAGACGCCCCGGATCGGCTCATGACCGATCGGGCGGAACCCTCACCGATCATCCTCGGGATGCCTCCCCTCTGTCTGATTCGGCCCAGCGGAGGGGAGCTCCTTTCTTTTCGAAGACAGGCCAGTCGATCGGCAGGAACCGCCAACCTGAACCGCCCTTCGCAAGGGATTCCTCCGCTTGAGCTCGTCCCCACCGCTCTTGAGTTCCAGGCTCGAGCAGGCCCTTCGCCTTGCCGCGGTTGGTCATCAGGGCCAGGTCCGCCGAGGCAGCAACGTGCCGTTCGTGGAGCATGTCGTCGCCGTGGCCTGGATCCTGGATCGAGCCGGTCTTGACGAGGACGTGGTGATCGCGGGGCTGCTCCACGACCTGGTCGAGGACACGTCCGCAACTCTGGAGGATGTCGCATCGCGGTTCGGCCCCGTCGTGGCCGAGCTGGTAGCACACTGCACCGAAGTGAAGACCGACGATCAGGGGCGAAAGCGCCCCTGGATCGACCGCAAACGCGACCATCTCGCCGCCCTGCCGGCAGCGCCGCCCGAGGCTCGGGCGATCGTGCTGGCAGACAAGTTGCACAATTTGCTGTCGATCGAGATCGACCTCCGCGAAGGGCGCATGGTGTGGAGCGAGTTCCACGCAGCCCGCGATCAGGTGCTCTGGTACTACCGCGCCATGATCGCATGTTGCGCCGGCCGGACAACAGATCCCCGGTTGCAGCAGCTTGCGTCGCGCTGCCGCGAAGTCCTCGACGTGGTCGAAACACTCGTGCGGTGAACGGCCATCACGCATCACGGCCCCGGAACCGGCGGCCGTGACCAGGCTCCACATCGCACGGAGGCAACGAGGCCTCCGTTCCGAGTTTTTTTCTTTGCCGCGATTGCCTGTTGATCCCGGCTGGCTTGGTGGCTAAATTTGACTTGTCGTTCCGAGCAGAACACACGCTCGGTCGACTTTCGGGTCGTGCTACCGTGGCACGACGGACTAGAGCCCGAAACCGCCCGAGGCTGGACTCCCGCGGGATCGGGGTGGCTAGAACGAAAGGAGGTGATCGCGTGTGTAGTGATAACCAGGAGCGGCTCGCCTAACGGCAGCCGACGGGTTGCCCGTCGGGCAGCCGCATTCTTGACCATAACCTTAGGGTTTGGTTCGACCGGGCCCGATTCCTCCAGGTTTCGGGTCCGGTCGGATTGATTTTGCGTGAGCTTCTTGCAGAGGATCGCTCGGTGAAGTGGGGGTTTTCTCGGTGTCCCGTCCCACGGCGTCAAGCTATCAGGGTTTGACCTCTGACCGCGGCTGGTGGTGGTCTTGGGCGTTTACCAGGCTCACAACAGGTTCCCGGGCCGAGGATGGCGTGTCTACCTGACCCCTCTCGACTTTCCAAGCATACACCCAGGCCCCGGAACCTACCCATCAGGTTCCGGGGCTTTTTTTGTTGGTCCTGTTGTTTCGATCGAATGGATCCCGTCGGCGGCGTGACCGGTACCGGGCTGGTCTCCAGGACAGACCCGGATTCCAAGGCACGCCACCGACCTTGCTGGAGGGCGGACGACCGTGATCGTGGTCATGAAACCAGATGCGACGACGGCACAGATTGATCACATGGCAGAGCACATTGCCTCACTGGGTCTGATGCCCCAGGTCATTCACGGCAAGCACCAGACTGTCATCGCGGCGCTTGGCGAGGAACGGGCAGGGCTGACAGAGGTGCTCGAGCCGGGCGAGGGGGTCGAAAAGGTCCTGCCGATCATGGCCCCGTACAAGCGTGCTTCCTCGGAACTCACGCGGGAGCGGACCGCCGTCAAGGCCCGGGGTCTGGAGGTCGGCGGCACCAGGGTCGCCGTCATCGCCGGCCCCTGCTCGGTGGAAAGCGAAGAGCAGATCGTGGCCCTGGCCCGCAAGCTCAAGGACCTGGGCGCGACCGGCTTGCGGGGTGGCGCGTTCAAGCCCCGGACCAGCCCCTACAGCTTCCAGGGGCACAAGGAACTGGGCCTGAAGATGCTGGCCACCGCGCGGGCCGAGAGCGGATTGGCGATCGTCACCGAGGTCATGGCCCCGGAGCATGTTCCCATGGTCGCCGAGTACGCCGACGTGCTCCAGATCGGTGCCCGCAACATGCAGAACTATCAACTGCTTCAGGCAGTGGGGGACTCCGGCAAGCCGGCCCTCTTGAAGCGCGGGATGAGCGCGACCGTGGAGGAGTTTCTGCTCGCCGCCGAGTACATCCTCGATCGGGGAAATCCCAACGTCATGCTCTGCGAGCGGGGCATTCGCACTTATGAGGACCACACCCGGTTCACCCTGCCGCTGGCCACAGTGCCTTATCTTCATGACAAGAGCCACTTGCCGGTCGTCGTCGATCCATCTCACGGCACAGGTAAATCGAAGCTGGTCATCCCGATGTCCAGAGCCGCCGTCGCCGCCGGCGCCGACGCCCTGATTCTCGAGGTTCACGACGACCCCGAGCACGCCGTCAGCGATGGCGCCCAGTCGATCACGCCGGCTGCTTTTGCCCAGCTCATGGAACAGTGCCGCCGGATCGCCGCGGCCGTGGATCGAACCTTGTGATGGCGACTCAAGGCTGCCGATGTCGCGTGCTTGACCGGAACGCGATCGCGCGCCGGACGGCCGGGGGCACGGGGGCGTCCTTGCCCTTGATGGCGCGCCAAAGGATCTCGTTGAGCTCGAAGTCGTCGATGCGGTCGTACTCGGCGAAGTCCATCTTCATCGACCGCTCGGCGCCGTAGGCGGTGGGTGCGTTCACGGCCTCGAGGTCGATGCGGGCCGGTTCGTGGGTGTAGGGTGTCAGGTCGGCTCGGTCGGTGAACGCGGCGAACATGGGCCGGGCCGCGG
>Ga0209048_10005827_pt1 | contig 11599 bp, 6 predicted proteins | sample FrelakmetCRP12CR_FD_187146 | JGI IMG/M metagenome (GOLD analysis project Ga0209048, IMG submission 187146) | Freshwater lake sediment microbial communities from the University of Notre Dame, USA, for methane emissions studies - CRP12 CR (SPAdes)... | ecosystem: Environmental > Aquatic >... | reverse complement strand
CATGTCCTTCTCGGCGCTGCTCGCGCAAGATACAACCGATCCGAGCACCCGCGCCGAGTTCGTCCGCCAGACCCGGCGGATGCTGCTGCCACTGGCGGTTGTGCTGGGCTTGATCGCCTTCTGGTCCGCGACAGCACCTTTGTCCGGCGCAGTGGTGGCGAACGGGCAGGTCAAAGTCGAGCTGAACCGCAAGACCGTGCAACATCAGGAAGGTGGAATCGTCCGTGAGATCCTGGTGCGCGACGGAGAACGAGTGCGCGCAGGGCAACCACTCGTGGTGGTGGGCGACGTGCGCAGCGATTCCGAACTGAGCCTGCTGCAGGATCAACTGCGCGCGGCGCGTATCCGCAGCGCCCGCGCTGAGGCGGAAGCCGCGCTGCAACCGCGGTTCGCAGCACCTGCGGATCTCGCCGGGCAGAAGGACGCTGCCGAGCATCTGGCGCGCGAGCACGTACTCTTTACGGCTCGGCGGCGCACGCTGGACGAGCAGATCGCCGCGCTCGAAAGGCAAATTCGCGAAGCGCGCGTGCAGGCTGGCGCCCTGGAAACGCAGATAGCCGCCACCGAGACCTCCGCGCGACTTTCCGCCGAAGAGCTGGAAATGAATGGCAAGCTGGTGCGCGAGGGCTTCATCAATCGTACCAAGCTGCTCGAGCTGCAGCGCGAGGCGTCGGACTATTTCGCGCGGGTCGGCGAATACCGCAGCGATCTGGCCATGGCGCGTCAGCGTGTCGGCGAATTGGAAGCGCGCATTGCACAGGCGCGTAACCAATACCAGCAGCAGGCGGCAGACGAGCTCAAGGAGGCCTCCGCCAAGGTGCGCGAGCTGACCGAGAAGCTGCGTCCGTCGCAGGATCAGGTCGAGCGTCAGATGGTGCGCTCACCGGTGGATGGCGAAGTCATGTCGATGCACATATCGGCGGTCGGCGAAGTAGTCGGTCCGCGCGAGGCGATCCTGGATGTCGTGCCGGAGCACGAGAAGCTCGTGGTCGAAGCGCGCATTCATCCACAGGATATCGATCATGTGCACAAGGACGCGCCTGCCGAGGTGCGCTTGAGTGCCTTCGATGCGCGAACCGTGCCGCTTCTGCCTGCCAAGGTCTTGTTTATCTCGCCCGACCGCGTCACGCAGCCGGAGACGGGCGAATCCTGGTTCGTCGCGACGGTCGAGGTGGACGCGGCGAGCCTGAAGGACTATCCACAGATTCAACTGCATGCGGGTATGCCGGCGGAACTGTTCGTCACTACGCCGCAGCGCACCCTGTTTCAGTACCTCACCAAACCGCTGCACCTGTTCGTCAGCCGGGCGATGCGTGAGCCATGAGCGGCACCATACGAGCCGGTCGCAACGCCGGCGATTATTTACACACTTGCGGTAATCGACAATTAGGGGACCAGCGCAAATGAGCATCTTTATAGGTAGCAATGCAGGTGAAACGATCACGCCTGATGTGGTATCACCGAGCGTCACCGTGATTGGATCACCCAAGAAACCGTCGGCAGCGAGCGATATCATTTTGGCCGGTAACGGCAACGACATCGTGGCTGGAGGCGGAGGCGATGACCTCGTTTCCCTCGGCGGGGGCAACGATACGTTCATCTGGCGTTCGGGCGACGGCAACGATATCGTCGACGGCGGGTCGGGCGCCGACAGGCTGCAATTCAATGGTTCGGCCGCGGCCGAAAACATCACGGTGTCGGCCGGCATCCTCGGATCGGCGCAGGTGGCTCGCGATATCGGCAATGTGGCGATGAATCTCATCGGGGTCGAGCGCATCGAGATTGCCGCTCTCGACGGCCAGGACCGGGTTACGGTGAACGATCTGGCGCGCACGGACGTCAAGGAGGTCGCCATCGATCTCGCTGGTGCGAATCCGAATGCAGGCGATGGCCAGGCGGATACGGTCATCGTCAATGGCGGCCAGGCGGGCGATCAGATCACCGTCGGGATAGGCGCAACCTCGGTCGTGATCAGCGGCCTTGCCGCCACGACGACGATCGATCATACCGATGCCGCGCTCGATCGGCTCGTGATCAATGCCAGCGGCGGCGACGACGTGGTGAGCGCCGGCAATGGTTTGAGCACGCGGGTGCAACTCACGATAGACGGTGGTGCCGGCAACGACACCATCACCGGCAGCGACGGCAATGACCAATTGATCGGCGGCGACGGCAATGACACGATCACCGGGGGGCGCGGCAACGACACCGCGCAGCTGGGCGCCGGCGACGACACCTTCGTCTGGAACCCGGGCGACGGCAGCGACATCGTCGAGGGCAACGCCGGCACCGACACGCTGCAGTTCAATGGCTCCAACGCGGCCGAGGACATGGCGCTGTTGGCCAGCGGCTCGCACGCGCTGCTCACGCGCAATGTTGCAGCCATCACGATGGACCTGCACGGCGTGGAGAACGTAAACATAGCAGCGCTGGGCGGAGCCGACAACATCACCATCGGCGACATGACCGGCAGCGGCGTCAAGCAGATCCACGTCGACCTCGGCGCATTCGGTGGCGCCGATGACGGCGCGGCCGATGTGGTGTCCGTGGGCTTCACGACGGGCGACGACGCGATCAACTTCAACGTGCAGCCCGGCCCGGCGGTCATCAACAGCCTGGGCGGCGCGCAAGTCTTCGTCGATCACCAGGGCGTCGGCGATCGCTTCGCCATCGACGGTGGCGCCGGCAACGACAGCGTCACCGCCAACGGCACCGGCGGCGACGACGTCATCAGCCTCGCCTTTGACGGCACGGGCGTTGCGGTGTTTGCCGAAGGGGGTCAGGCGGTCAGTGTTACCAACGTCGAACAGCTGCTGGTCAAAGGCGGCGCGGGCAACGATACCATCGTTGGCCAAAACGGCATCGCAGCGCTCACTCATCTCACGATCGACGGGGGAGCAGGTAACGATACGATCACGGGCGGCGACGGCAATGACCAATTGATCGGCGGCGACGGCAATGACGCGATCACCGGCGGTCGGGGCAACGACGTGGCCTCGATGGGTGCAGGCGACGACACATTTGTGTGGAACCCCGGCGATGGCAGCGACACGGTCGAAGGTGGGGCCGGGTTGGACACCATGGTCTTCAACGGCGCCAACGTCAACGAGAACATCGACATCTCGGCTAATGGCGGGCGGGCGCTGTTCACCCGCAACGTGGCCAACATCGCGATGGACTTGAACGGTGTCGAGCACATCGACTTCCACGCGCTGGGCGGGGCGGACAACATCACGGTCAACGACCTGAGCGGCACCGATGTGAACCAGGTCAACGTCGATCTGGCCGGTACTGTGGGTGGTACTGCCGGGGACAACACGGTGGACACGGTCCAGATCAACGGTACCAACGGTAGCGATGTCATCTCCCTGTCGATGCGCGCCGATGGCGCACTGGTGGTCGACGGTCTGGCCTCGCAGGTGGTGATCGAGCACTTCGACCCCACCGACGAGATCCGCATCAATGGCCTGGGCGGCGATGACGTGATCGATGCCTCCGCATTGGGGAGCAACGGTCCGCACATTACGCTGGACGGTGGCGACGGAGCCGATGTGCTGCTCGGGGGTGCGGGCGACGATACGCTCACGGGCGGTGCGGGTGATGACGTGCTGCTCGGAAATGCCGGCTTCGACACACTCGACGGCGGTCCGGGCAACAACGTCCTGATTCAGGACAGCGCGACGGCGGCGCCCGGTGCCTCCGCTTCAGCATATTGCGATGTGCACCCTGACCATGCCACGGGCGAGCAGACGACGCTCGACCACACCGGTGTCGCGGCTCCGCATTCGGGCGACTTTCTGCTGTAGAGCATTAGATAGTCGACCGCCGGTAGGCTCGCGCCAGCTGGTGCGAGCCTACCGGCTATTCATCTTTGCAGATTGCGGTTTCGATTCTGTCGACTGAATCTAAACACAATGCATTAGGAGTAACGAAGATCATGCAAATTCATATCCGGAATCACTGGCGTGACGGTCCCCTCAGCCGACACGTCGTGTCGTTGGCGAGTTTCGCAATGCTCACGGCGGCTCTTTGTTGTGCCGCGAGTGTGCTTGGTGAGCGAGCTCCGGAAAGCACTCGGGCGTTGGCGTGCGAGGCGCCACGCATTCTACATTCCAACGTGAATGCGGCGGAACAGCGTCCCGCTCTGTCCCGTGACTGGCGAGAAGAACGTAGCGCGGCGATGATCGAGCGGATGGACAAGTGCGAGTCGGTCTCCCTTGGATCATCGCCGACGACCTGTTTCAGCGAGAGCCTGTAACGAGCAGGGAGAAATGCAATGATGCTTGCCAACCATTTGCGGTCTTCAAATGCCGCTTCCGTCTTGTCTGCGCCTTCGAATGGGGAGGGAGAACACGTTGCCATGTCCAGCCGAGGCCTGGGCTGGTCGGGGCTCAGGTTCGAGCGGTGCGAAAGCAGGCACGGCCTGCGCGAGCTACCCGAAGGCAGCAGACATCACCTGATCTTCGTCGGCTTGTCCACTGGACAGGTGTCATATGAGACGGCGAGCGAGAGCGCAGAGCACGAAGTGACGCCAGGATGCGTACTGGTGGTGCCCGCGTGGACGCCCTTGCGCGCCAAGTGGTCGGCGCGCGTAGGGTATTCCCTCATGCTGCTCGATCCGGACGTGCTCGACCGGGTGGCGCATGAGGTGTTCGGTCTTTCGGCGGATCAGTATTTATTGCGGCAAAGCGAACGCCGCAACGACTACGCCATCGCGGATATCGCAGGCGTCCTCGCGCGCGAAGCTTTGTCGCGCGATCGCGCAGGAGCGCTGTTCTCGCGATCCCTCGCAAGCATCCTGGCGGTGCATCTGTTGCGCAACTATGCGACGGGCATCAGTGGCGCTGCTCTTGAAGCATCCGCGCTTGTGCAGGAGCAGGGTGCGCAAGTGGCGTCGGCCACTGGGGGCCAACCGCGGGCCGTGGCGCAAGCCTTGCAGTTCATTCATCAGAACTATGCACGCGACCTCACCCTCAGCGACATCGCGTCGGCCGTAAACCTGAGCGCGTTTCACCTGGCGCGCCTTTTCAAGCGGACGCTGGGCGTATCCCTCTATCAGCATGTTCTGCACGTCAGGGTGACGAGCGCGCGCTCATTGCTTGCCGGCGGAAGCAGTGGCCGCTCCCTGGCGGAGATCGCCGCAGCGGTCGGCTTCGCGGATCAGAGTCATCTCACACGTCATTTCAGACGGATCACGGGCGTCACGCCACGCCAATTTCGCGGGTCAACGAAGGCAACGGCTTGAGCGCCGGGGTTCCGATACGCTAGTGTCTTGAGTCAGAAATGCGTCGGCTCCGCGCTCCGGTGCGTGCACCTGGCGAGGATTCGTAACGCAGCATGGCGGCGATCTGGGCATGTTTACATCGACGAATTTCTGACTCAGGACACTAGCCGCGCTCGAGCGGTAGTGTCAGGCAGTGTGGCCCGCCTTGACCGCGCCACAACTCGCGGCCATTGAACACCGAGACCGTAACGCCGGCTGCCGCAAATGCCTTCTGCGTAAGCACCGCGCCTTCGTAGCCAATCACTTGGTTCGGAGCGGTTGCGAGCACATTCGTCGCCTCCCGCTCGTGCTCGCACAGCACGACATCGACGAGGTGGCGGTAGTCGACTTCTTCGGGTGGCGGCCCACCCACGTTCAGCACCTCGAAGCCGCGTCGCCGCACGTAGTCGACGAGCTCCAGACCCTTTACCGAGTCGTCCTCGGCTCCGCTCCCTGCCACATACCATCGGACCTGTCCCATGTCCTGGAAATAGCTCACGGCCTTCGTCGCGTCTTCCTCGCTCACGCCTTCGCTTGCTGCTACACCCTTCATGAATCCGATCAGCGGATTCTCCTTCGCATAGCGCGCCTCGAACAGCCACGGAAACGCTACTGCGTGCTTCGGGCCCAGCAACGTGAAGCACGTGTCGAGATGGAGGAAGATCACGCGCAGCGGATTCGGATCGTTTGCATACTTCAGGAAATCTGTCTTGCGCATCTGCACGGCGATGACGTCCATGTCGAGACGTTGCGCGAGCACAGGTGCGACGCGCGGATCTGTGCGGTTACCGACCCCAAGCAGCAGCGTACGCTCGTCCAGCACCTGTACATCACCGCCCTCGATGTAGAGGCCTTCCTGCGCTGCGTCGAAGACGACCGGATAGCCACGCAGCTCCGGTGCGAACTGCGTCATGAACCTGAACAACACGACCTCACGCCGACGATGTTGGCTGAAAAAGTTGCAGACGATCAGTCCGGATGGGGTCATTACGCCGAAATCGCGCGTGTACCACATGCCGATCAGACCGTCCTGTACGTGGTGATAGTTTCCCGCGGTGTCCTTCTGGAATTGGTAGCGCGGATCTCGCGATAACAGCGTCGCTTCGGTTACGCGATCAGCTGCGGCGCCAAACTGAGGGAACGCTCCCGACAGCCATGTTCTCCACACGCCTTGACGCTTCGCCTCTCGGATCGCGCTGGCGAGAAGGTCCTGGACCTGCAGGACCTCTGCGCCGCTGGCGCGCACGAGCTGAACGAGTTGTTCATGTTGCGCTACAACATCCGGCGGCATAGCGAGCCACACAGGGTCCAGAGGCTCGCCCGTCGTCAGGTAGACGATCTGATCGTCGAGCGTCGGGGAGTGCATGAGCACACGACGCAAGCGCGCGTAGTCGGCAGTCACGAAAGGCTGCAGGGCACCGTGGCCTGGCAGCGCAACTGCCAAGGCACCTGCCGCTATGGAGGCAAGGAATGCACGTCGTTGGATACTGCCTCCCACCTGTTTGAGAAACGATGCACGCCTTTATATGTTAGTAGCCATTTGATTTGCTGCGATTGATCTGGGTCAATAGTCGGACGCCGAGTTTGCTGGACGATCCTATATGCAGCTTACGCACGACGTTCAAGGCGCCGTTTGTTCGGCGTCACGCGCCTGTTTTCGAAATGCCCTCGGAACACAAACCATGCCTTCGCGTGTCAGGAGATTTTCATCCACGTTAAGGGCGACAGTCGCGATTGGCTTCCTAGTAGCCGGGACGGCTCTCGCCGCAAGTCCGGATTGGCCCTGGGTCGCGTATGGGGACCTGCGGGGAAATATCGAACCTTGCGGCTGCGACCCCGCTTCGGATCTTGGCGGCTTGCGACGCATCGCGTCTCTGCTGCGCACTGAACGAATCAAACGTCCCGAGCTCTGGGTTTTTGATCTTGGGAACGATCTCGCCGGAGTTGGTGCTGAAGATCAACTCGTAAACGATCTGATCGCGAAGTCTCGCCTTGCTTTTGGTCCGACCGCGACTCTGGTCAACATCACGGAACTGGCGGCTTCGAAAGCTTTCCCAGGGCGGGCAGTTACTGGAGTAACAGTGTTATCCAACCTTAGATCCAACGCGCCCTGGCCTGAAGGAGTAAGACCCTATGTGAGGACAGGCAGTGCGATCGTTCTGGGTTACACCTATCGAAGCGACTTGGAAGACAAAGGTGTCGAACGGGTCGGCGAAGCACTTTTCAAGCGTTGGGAGGAAATCCTCCTCGAGAAGGGGAAGGGGTTGACAAGGATTCTTCTCTTCTCGGGGGGTGACGAGGATCTAGAGCGCATTGCCAATCAGAAGTTGTTTGATCTAGTGATCAGTTCCAATACCGCGCCGATTGGTCAAGTCCCGACGCAGATCGAAAAAACAGAACCCAATCGCCTCCAGCGTCTTGTCAGCGATGGGTTGGAAGTTCATATGGTTCCGTTGGGTGGCCAAGGTGTTCTCCGAGGCAGTCAATTGTGCGAGGAAGGCAACGTCCAATCCGTCGTGGACCCGCTGCGATCAGGCAAAGATAGCAGCACCGCATCGCCTCCCGGCGGCTCTTTGACATCAGTTCCCGCCATTGCATGCGCGCCAGCAGGCTTCGTGACGTGGCTTGGTCCCGAGTGGGATGCCGGGGCACCACTCGAGGGCGAATTTGAAGAGTATAAAAAGCTTGTGGCCCTGCGCTTTCGCGACCGTAGTAATGAGCGCCGTGCTGCTCTCATGCATAGTCCTTATGTGGGTTCGGACAGCTGCCAGTCATGCCACAAGGCCGCCTTCAAAGGGTGGAAGAAATCAGCTCACGCACACGCACTGAATACGTTGAAGGTAAAAGGCAAGAACGAAGACCCGACTTGCGTGTCGTGCCACGTTACCGGTTTTAGGGAGGTGGGGGGATTTGTGTCTGAACTGGACTCGCTGCACCTCGCAAATGTCGGTTGCGAAAATTGTCACGGTCCCCGACGCGAGCATGCCGGGAATCCCAAGGCTTCCAAGGATCCCAAAGGGAACGCAGCCAGGGCACGGGCAGTGTGCTCGAGTTGTCATCTTCCGCCGCATTCGACCAAATTTGCGTTTGATATTTATTGGAAGCGAATTGCGCACGGTAAATAGTGCATCCGTAGTGATCTTGGTATTTCTTGATATACATCAAAGGCGGCGCGGTATGGACCAGTAGACTTGTGATCTTAGGAGGCAGGCCCAATATAGTGATGTAAGAGGCAACAGATTAATGTTCGTCTGTTCGGCCCCCTTCTCTCGGGTCGTGCGTGTTAGTAGGTTTACGATACGACGTACGCAAAATTGTTCTTGTATAACTTAGTGAGGAAATCAAATGAGAAAGCAATTAATCCCTGCGCTGCTTGCCGCTATGTTCGCCATCGGTGGGATGTCGGTCTACGCAGCTGACCCAGCGAAGCCTGCAGCCGATCAGCCAGTGACCGCCGCGGGCGCTCACCCGAACGAGCCGGGCACTGCAAACGATCCGGCCTCCGCTGAGAAAAAGCCGGCCGCGACAAAGAAGGGGGTGAAAACTGCCGGCGCTCATCCGGGCGGGACAGCGCCTTGTTCTCCGGCGGATGCTGCCAAGGGTGGGGGAAAGGATCTGAAATGTACCCCGGAAGCAACCGCTGCGGTGCCTGGCAACCAAGGTGCCCCAACGGCGGCGGACAAAGCCAAGATGAAGTAACAGAATGCCTGAACTCTGGGTTCCCAGGCTTCAGGCCCACAAGGATAAGGCAGCCGCAAGCTGCCTTTTCTCTTTGGAGGCTCCGGATAACTTCACTCGATTCCACCGTGCTAAATTAAGCGCAGGCTACAGGCGTGATCGACAGTCGGTAGCAACGGTACTAATGCGCAACTAGTACCAAGTATCAAGGGGAATCGACTATGGACAAAATCAAGCCGCTATTCACCGCCACCGCGACCGCCACCGGCGGTTCGTCGGCAAGCAACATCGCAAGGACGCGTCGAAGGCCAGGATAACCTGCTCGGTAACGATCGGACCCCGCGATATCGGTGGATTCAGTCTCGCGGTCAAATTGCTTATCGAAGACAGCAGTCTTGCTCAGGCCGACCTCGCGGCAATCGCTACTGAAGCGCACGAGAAAATCTGCCCGTACTCCAACGCCACCCGCGGCAACATCGACGTGCAACTGGAAGTCGTGGGCGCGTGACGCGCTGAGCCAGTCTGGAGGTCAGGTTTTCCCTGACTCCAACTGGGCAAGCCACTCGTCGTCCGATCCTTCGAGGATGCCTTCGAACAGGATGGTGCTGAGGTAGCGCTCGCCGGTGTCGGGAAGCATGGCGAGAATGACGTCGCCCTTTTTCGCTTTTTTGGCGATCTCCACCGCGGCCCCGAATGTGCCGCCCGCGGAGATGCCGACAAAAATCCCTTCCTTCTGCGCCAAGGCCCGTGCGGTGTCGCGTGCATAGGTATCCGACACCGCGATGATTTCGTGTGCAACGTCTCGATTGAGCACGTTCGGAATGAAGTCCGGTGTCCAGCCTTGGATCTTGTGCGGCTGCCAGGGCTTGCCCGCCAGCAGCGATGCGGTCTCTGGTTCGGTTGCAACGATGCGCGTATCCGGTCTGGCAACACGCAGCACCTCGCCAACGCCTGTCAGCGTGCCGCCCGTGCCCCAGCCAGTCACAAACCAGTCGAGGCGACGGCCGGCGAAATCCTGCAGGATTTCCGGACCGGTAGTATTGCGGTGGTAGGCGGGATTGGCGGGATTGTCGAACTGACGCGCGAGAAAGGCGCCGTGTTTCGTGGCGAACGCTTCGGCACGCTTGACCATGCCGGTACCGCGCTCGGCAGCCGGCGTCAGCAACACCTTCGCGCCCAGCGCTCGCATCAGCTTGCGTCGTTCGATCGAGAACGTCTCGACCATGAATGCGACGAACGGATAACCTTTCGCTGCGCACACCATAGCCAGCGCGATTCCGGTGTTGCCCGAGGTCGCCTCGACCACCATCTGACCGGGCTTCAATTCTCCGCTCTGCTCGGCGTCCAGGATGATGGCATGAGCCAGCCGATCCTTCACGGAAGACATCGGGTTGAATGCCTCGATCTTGACGTACATCTCGATCCCCGGCGGAGCGAGCCGGTTGATGCGCACGATAGGGGTACGGCCGATGGTGTCGAGAATGCTTTCGTAGATCATATCGATGCCCTCCTGTATGGGTAGGGAAATGCCGGTCTGGCCATGGTTCTATACCAGAGAAACCGGGCCTTTATACCAGAGAAACCGGCGCGGGCGGCGCAAAGGAGAGCTAGCGATCATCCAGTTCGAACTCCAGCTCCGCCTGCAGGCTCTCGAGATCGCGCGAGATCGTCGCCACGGCCCGTGTGCGGTCGCCTTGCTTGTACGACACAGTGCAGTCATGCGATGCCAACGTTCCATCGATCGCCACGCTGCACCACGTCTGCGCATGACCCACGTAGTTGATCGTTACGTCTTTGCGTGGTAGTAGTCGGGAGGGCGCAAAGGGATCCACTCGGCCGGTGCTGTCCCCACGAGAAAATCCTTGGATAGATTGGGCCGGTCGCACGGAGGCGAGTCGTCGGCACTGACTATGGTCACCGGGCCTTGAAAGCCTTCTCGACGGAGCGTGTCAGCGGCGGCCAGACCGGCAGCGCCACCTCCGATTATGATCACCGAAGAAGGCGAGCTTGCCGCGGCTGTCGGCGAACCGGGCCGACTCTGGATTGCAACCTGCTCGCGCGCGAAGACCTTGTCGCCGGAGCGCTCCACGCGCCAGCAAGGGATCGGATCCAACGCCGGTGCGCGCAGCGCTGCCATGCTGAACATCCGCCCCAGTTGACCGCCACCCAGCACGGCCCAGCCATGCACCCGGCGAGATCATCACAATTTCGGCAACGTCATCGCCGCGGCTTCCGCACTTTGCGATGAGCGAAACTTCGCCAACCGGGAAGCTACCGCAGAGTCTGTCTGGGCAATCATGGCGGCAGCGAATAGGCCGGCATTGGCTGCTCCTGCCTCGCCGATCGCGAAGGTCGCGGTTGGTATTCCGCGTGGCATCTGCACGATGGATAGCAAGGAGTCCAACCCTTTGAGGTGACGAGACGGAACCGGCACTCCGAGAACTGGTAGCTGCGTGATCGCCGAAAGCATACCGGGCAGGTGCGCCGCGCCGCCCGCACCAGCGATGATGCAGTGCAGACCGCGCGCGGCCGCCTGTCTCGCATAGTCGAACAGCAAATCCGGCGTTCGGTGTGCGGAGACGACGCGCGCTTCATAACCGACGCCGACCGATTGCAATGCGCGGGCGGCATGCTGCATAACCTCCCAGTCGCTCGAAC
>Ga0209048_10005826_pt1 | contig 11599 bp, 8 predicted proteins | sample FrelakmetCRP12CR_FD_187146 | JGI IMG/M metagenome (GOLD analysis project Ga0209048, IMG submission 187146) | Freshwater lake sediment microbial communities from the University of Notre Dame, USA, for methane emissions studies - CRP12 CR (SPAdes)... | ecosystem: Environmental > Aquatic >... | reverse complement strand
CCAAGAAAAAGAATAACCATTATCCTCCTTTCTCATTTTGTTCAATTAAAATATTTATTAACCGCTAGAATTATCCCATTTTCCAGAGGATATTTTTCCGGTTTGAATTTCTTTCCGGTAATCATTTCATAGATTTTGATGTATCTTACTGCGGTTTTCATCTGCAGCTGCGTGCTCATTTTGGGCGGCGGGTTTGCCGGTCTCGGCGCAGCGGAGAAACTGGCCAAATCCGAAGCCGATGTCACGTTGATTGACATGCATAACTATCATACCTTCCAGCCTATGCTGTATCAGGTCGCTACAGACCTGGTTGCTACCGAAGAAGTCGGTCACCCACTACGCGATGTCTTCCGCGGGCAGCCCAACCTGAGGCTGCACACCGACGCAGTAACAGGGATCGACCTGGCCAGTCGCCTGGTGCAGTTCCAGGAACTCGCTCCGATAAACTACGATTACCTGGTGCTGGCCCTGGGCGCCAGGGTCAACTTTTTTGGCATCATGGGCGCCGAGGAGCACGCCTTTCCTCTCTATACGTTGCCGGATGCGCTGCGACTCAAGCTGCACATCCTGGAAAGATGGGAGGCAGCCGATAAGAACCCAGCCATCATCGAAGACGGAGCGCTTGATGTAGTGGTTGTGGGTGGGGGGCCAACAGGCGTCGAGAGCGCGGGCGCGATCATCGAGCTCTATCGGGGTAATTTCATTAAGGATTACCCCCACCTGCCTGCTCAAAATGCCCGCGTCATTCTGGTTGAGTTTGCGCCAAAATTACTGAGCATGTTTAAAAGAGACGTCCAAACCTACACCAAAAGTGCGCTGGAAAAGCGCGGCGTCGAAGTGTGGCTGGGCGACGGTGTGGTTGAGGTGACCCCAAACCGTGTTACCATGAAATCGGGTAAGGTGGTCAACGCACATACGCTGGTGTGGGGGGCAGGCTTACAGGGAAATCCGCTGGTGCATTCATTGGGTCTTCCTTTGCAAAAAGGCGAGCGCGTCCCTGTTGGTCCTGACCTGAGCATCGAAGGGCATCCTGAAGTCTTTGTGGTTGGTGACATCGCATGGATTACCGATACGAAGACGAACCAGGTCTTGCCGCAGCTGGGTTCGGTGGCGCTGCAGTCCGGCGAACTCGCCGGGGAGAACATCGCCCACCGTCTCAGCGGCGAAGAAACCAAACCGTTCATCTACTTCGACAAAGGGATGATGGCCACTATCGGACGTGGGGCGGCAGTCATGCAAATGCCAGGTGGTAAGACGATGAAAGGCAAAATGGCGGCGCTGGCCTGGGGGACCGTCCATCTTGCGCTTCTCACCGGGGGCGATAGCCGCACTAAGACGATGATTGACTGGGGTTGGGCAGGTTTTACTCGAAAGCGAACGGAGCGAATCAGCGTGGATGCGACCGAAAAATAGCGTGATTGGAACCGTAGCAAACCGCTGAAAGTATCCTAAATAAACGAAATTACAAAATTGCGGTTTGCTCAAGTGATTGGCCGAGATTTGCCCAGAAATAAATTGAGTTACTTTTGGCCAATCACACGGCTAAAGCGGTAAAATGAATTATTGAATGGGAGGTGGTTTATGAATGCGGAAATCCTATCTCGTCTTCAATTCGCTCTCACAGCCAGTTTCCACTTCATTTACCCGCCGCTTTCGATGGGTTTGGGCCTGATGCTGGTGGTGATTGGCGTTATCTACGTCCGCACCAAGGATCCCAAGTGGCGTCGCCTGGCCTTCTTTTGGGTAAAGGTGTACGGTCTGATCTTTGCCGTGGGCGTGGCGACCGGGGTCGTGCAGGAATTTGAATTCGGCACGAACTGGGCGAACTATTCTCGTTTTGTCGGCAATGTGTTCGGGAGCCTGTTGGCCGCCGAAGGTGTGTTCGCCTTCTTCCTGGAGGGCGGCTTTCTGGGGCTGATGCTGTTCGGCGGCAACCGCCTGGGTCCACGCATGTGGCTGCTGGCGACGTTCCTGGTCGTGTTCGGCGCGCACTTCAGCGCACTATGGATCATTATGGCGAACTCGTGGATGCAGACGCCGGCCGGTTATACGGTGCGGTCACTTCCGGCGCCAGCGCGCGCCTACATGACCAGCTTTATGCAGGTGGTCTTCACACCTTCATTCATCCCACGCATTCTGCACGTATGGTTCGCATCCTGGACGGCTGGCTCGGCCTTGATGCTCAGTGTCAGCGCCTGGTACTTGCTGAAGAAGCGCCACATCGAATTGGCTAAAGCGAACCTGAGAGTAGCGTTGGTGTGTTTCGTCATCTTTACCGTCCTCAATCTCGCGGTATTCGGTCCCGCGCAAGCCATCGAAGTGACCACCTACCAGCCGCTCAAGCTGGCTTCGATGGAAGGCCTATGGCAGAGCCAATCGTGCGCTCCGCTCTACCTGGTGGGCTGGGTGAACACAGCGAACCAGACTACAACCGGCATCAGTATCCCGTGCCTGTTGAGCGTGCTGGCTTACTTAAACCCTCAAGCCACCGTGACCGGCTTGAATGCGTTCCCAGCCACTCAATATCCGCCGATCAACCTGGTGTTCCAGGTGTACCACTTCATGTTCGGAATGGGCACTCTGTTTGTCCCAATCGGCTTGCTCGGCCTCCTGTTGTATTTCTGGAAACGCAAGGTGTATGAGGCACGCTGGGTGTTGTGGCTATTTGTCGTTACCGTGTTCCTGGCGGAAATGTCGATTACCGCCGGGTGGTGGACAGCCGAGATCGGCCGCCAGCCGTGGATTGTCTACAACGTCCTGCTAACCGCACAAGGGATGTCGCCGACGCTCCCAGCAAGCGACGTGGCGATCTCGCTTGTGATGTTCGTCGGGTTGTATATCCTCTTGTTCATCTTATTCATTTACTTGTTGAACGGGAAGATCCAGGCAGGACCGGAACCGCTGGAAGAGGTCGAGTCCGTTCCGGTTTCAACCCTGCCGGATACATTCCGCCAAATCTTCCGCCGCCGCGGGGCGCGGGCTTAGCGAGGTGACATCATGACACTTAACGAAGTCTGGTTTGCCTTGTTTGTGATCATCATCGCGGGCTATCTCATCCTGGATGGGTTCGATATGGGCGTGGGTATCCTGCACCTGTTCGTTGCGAAGACCGATGAAGAACGGCGTATCACACTCAACAGCATCGGGCCGGTGTGGGATGGCAACGAAGTATGGCTGATCCTGGGCGGCGGTGTTTTGTTTGCGGCATTTCCGCTCGCCTATGCGTCTCTGTTTTCTGGCTTTTACCTGGCGATGATGCTGGTGCTGCTGGTGATGATCCTGCGTACCGTGGCGATCGAGTTTCGGAGCAAGCGACCCGGTGCGAATTGGCGCAAGACTTGGGACTTTGTATTCTGGATTGCTTCCCTGGGCCTTGCGATGCTGCTCGGGGTAGCGTTTGGGAACGTGGTCAGCGGGGTGCCGATCGATGTGGATGGCAACATGCACGTAACCTTGATCCAGCTCCTGACGCCGTTTGCATTGCTGATCGGTGTGACTACTGTGACAATGTTTGCGCTCCACGGTGGCATCTACCTGACCATGAAGACGGATGGTGAGCTGCAGAGGCGCGTGCGGCGCTCGATCCCGAGACTGATGCCGGTTTTCTTCACCTTGAACACCCTGGTTGTGATTGGCATGGTCCTTTTTCAGGAACAGATTGCCTCACGCTACTTGAACAACCTCTGGCTGGTGATTTTCCCGGCGGGGGCGCTGGTTGCATTGGGCGTGGCGTGGTATATGCTGCGCAAGGGTCGCGACTTCGTTGCGTTTGTCGCCTCGGGCATGATGATCGCCTTGCTGTTGATCTCTGGCGGGATTGGCATATACCCGAACCTGCTCATCTCCACGACCAACCCGCAATACAACCTGACAATCTACAATTCGGCTTCTGCGCCGAACACGTTGGCGGTCATGTTGGTTATCGCGTTGATCGGCATACCCGTTGTGCTGCTGTATACGGTGGGTGTTTACTACTTCTTCCGTGGCAAGACCGAGCTGGACCCGCATAGCTATTAAAAGCAATTGAAGCCATCAACAGAAAAGCGCATTCTTCAATATAACCGGCCAGCCCGAACCTGGTTGTACCTGGCCGTGACGGCCGGATTTTTTGCGGCGGCGTGTGTCGTGGCTCAGGCTTACCTCCTGAGCGACATCGTTGATCGAGTCTTTCTCAAACGGCAGGGACTCAACGAGGTTGCGCCATTGCTCGGGGTGTTACTTGCCCTGGCATTGATACGCGCGGTGCTCATCTGGAGCAACGATGTGCTGGCGCAACGCGCGGCCAGCCGCCTCAAAGGCAGCCTGCGTGAAAGCCTCACGCGGGCCTTCTTCAAGCTCGGCCCTGCCTATACACAAAGCCAGCGCAGCGGCGAACTCGTCAATGCGGTCGTCGAAGGGGTGGAGGTGCTCGACGAATACATCACCGTTTACCAGCCTGCGCGCCTGTTAGCCGTAATCGTACCGGTTTTTGTCCTTATCGTCATCTTCCTGCTCGACCCGCTCACGACGCCGATCTTATTGTTCACCGGTCCGATCCTGGTATTGTTGCTCGCATTGATCGGCAGTCGCGCAAAAGGGATCACTGAACAGCGCTTTCTGGAACTGAGCTGGATGAGCGCGTTTTTCCTCGACATGCTGCAAGGCCTGGCGACGCTCAAAATGTTCGGGCGCAGCCGCGAGCAGATCGAAAACATCCGCGATATCAGCCGGCAATACGGGAACACTACGATGGAAGTCCTGCGCACGGCTTTCCAGACCGGGCTGGTGTTGGAATGGGGCGGCACAGTAGCCACGGCGCTGGTCGCAGTCGAGGTCAGCCTTCGGCTGATGAACGGGTTGTTGCCGTTCAATCGTGCGTTGGCGGTTTTGGTCATCACGCCGGAATTTTTCCTGCCACTGCGCCAGCTGGCGATCAAGTATCATGCGGGCGCGGCAGGCAAGGCTGCAGGAGAGCGGATCTTTACAATTCTCGATACTCCGACCAAGCTGCCCCGCTCTTATGTAATCCGATCGATGGCGCCGCCTCGCATGGACATCTGTTTCGACGAGGTACACTACGCTTACGCGGATGGCCAGCGTCCGGCGCTGCAGGGTTTTTCCTTGCGAATTCCGCAAGGGAAGTCGATGGCGTTGGTGGGCGCGACGGGGGCGGGCAAGACGACTGCCGCGCACCTCCTGCTGCGCTTCATCCAGCCCGACCGCGGATCGATCACTATTGACGGAACGCCATTGGATGCGATCGATCTTCCGGTTTGGCGGGGCTGCGTGGCGTGGGTCCCGCAAATCCCGTACCTCTTTCATGGTTCCATCGCCGATAACATCCGCCTGGCTCGATCGAATGCAAGCCAGGCTGACATCATCGCCGCTGCACAGGCTGCGCATGCGCATGAATTCATCACCCAATTGCCGCTGGGTTATGATACGCCGATTGGGGAAAGGGGGGCGCGCTTGAGCGGCGGACAACAGCAGCGACTGGCAATTGCGCGCGCATTCTTAAAGGATGCACCGTTCTTAATCCTCGACGAAGCTACGTCCCATCTTGATTCCGCCAGTGAAGCCGCGATCCAAGAGGCGATCGCCGGATTGATGCGAGGTCGCACGGTGCTGATCATCGCCCACCGGTTGAAGCTGGTCTTCGAGGCAGACCAGGTAGCCGTGATCAACCAGGGCCGGGTAACCGAAGTGGGCGATCCGCATGACCTGCTCATCCAGAACGGGCCGTACCAGCAGCTCGTCGCCAGCTATGAAAGCGGATGGATATGAGCACATTCATGCGCTTGCTCAAACTCATCTCCCCGTTCAAGGGGTGGGTGGCGTTTGGCGTGTTGCTGAGTTTTCTCACCTTCGGCTCCAGTGTCGGGCTGATAGCGATGTCAGCTTACCTCATCTCTAGAGCCGCCCTCGCCATCGACTTATCCGAAATCGCACTGGCAATTACAACCGTGCGCCTGTTTGCGATCTTGCGCGCCGTCTTCCGTTATCTAGAACGCTACTACACCCACACGGCTACGTTCCGCATTCTGGCACACCTGCGCACCTGGCTGTATGCCTCTATCGAGCCGCTTGCGCCTGCCCGCCTGATGCGATATCGTAGCGGCGACCTGATGACGCGCATTGTCGGGGATATCGAAACGCTGGAAAATTTCTACGTGCGGGTGGTCGTCCCACCAGTGGCTGCAGTGCTGGTGACGATGCTGGCGTGTGCGATATTAGGCGCCTTTGACACTTCACTGGCGGTTGTCTTGCTGGCGTTTCTGGTATTGACCGGGGTGGTTCTGCCGTTGATCTCGTACCAGATCAGCAAGCAACCCGCAACGGCGCTCATTACCACCCGCGCCGAGCTCAACGCTCTACTCGTCGACGAGATTCAGGGCATCGCCGATCTGTTGTCATACGATCAGGCGAGTGACCACCAGGCTCGGGCGCTGGCGCTAAGCCGGCTGTTGAACCGCACGCAAGAACGCATGGCCATGCTGCGTGGAGTGAGCAATGCCTTGGCCGCCCTTTTCACTAGCCTGGCCGGTTTGACGGTCTTGATGTTGGCAATTCCGCTGGTCAGCAGTGGCCGGATCGAGGGTGTTTATCTTGCGTTGTTGCCCCTCACGGCGATTGCGAGTTTTGAAGCGGTGCAACCCCTCTCGCAAGCGCTGCAACAGCTGGAAGCGAGCCTATCCGCCGGTCGCCGCCTATTTGAATTGATCGATGCACAACCCGAGGTTACTGATCCCGTTCAAGAAAGCCCTGCGCCGGCCGATTACGGCATCGTTATCCGCGAGCTGGGATTCAGGTATGGAATTGATGAACCTCCGGCGCTGGAGGCGGTGAGCCTCACGATCCCGCCGGGCGGACGGGTCGCCATCGTCGGGCCGAGCGGATCGGGCAAATCGACTCTGGTAAATTTACTGCTGCGCTTCTGGGAGTTCGATCAAGGGTACATCGCGATCGGGGGGCAGGATGTGCATTGCTATCGCGCCGAGGATGTGCGGCGGATGATCGCCGTTGTGTCTCAAGACATCTATCTGTTCAACGCCACGCTGCAGGACAACCTGCTGCTGGCGAACCCCGATGCCACCGACGAGCAGATTGTGGCGGCCTGCAGGCAAGCGCAGCTGCACGATTTTATTGCGACACTCCCTGTCGGTTACGACACGCTGATTGGTGAGAATGGCTTGCTGCTCAGCGGCGGCGAACGCCAGCGGCTGGCGATTGCGCGCGCCATCCTGAAAAACGCACCTATCCTGATCCTTGACGAGGCGACGGCTAATCTCGACGCACTGACCGTGCAGATGTTAATGCAATCGCTAGTCTCTTTCATGGACGGACGGACGGTCCTGATGATCTCGCATCGCCGTATGGGCATAGCTGGAGTGGATCAAATCATCGCTCTGGAGAATGGACTGGTGGTTAACACAGCGTAGAGGAATTTGACGCTGATTGACCAAGAACTACACCCTAATTGCACCATTTTGGTACTATTTTAACGGTTTTGATGGATATACAATAAAGTTGCGGTCCGGCTAAAATCAATCTTCAGCGGTGTTATGTTATAATCCCAAATCGATATTTCACATCTATTTTCCCCGATTTCAAAAATAATATCATTCCAGGGGGCGTGAAGCCGGCGAATTTGAATTATCGGTTGAATAGACATAGGGGGGTTTAGAGGAAAAAGTTATGAAGGCAACAGAAGACGATGACGAGGATTTCCCTTACAGCAGCCCTGACCTGAGCCCCGGAATCCCAGTGCCTGCCACCAGCAGCGATGAAACAGACCAGCTTAGCGTGGAGGATTATAAAACCGTCCTGCGATTGATGGTAGGATCTGCTCTCGTAGGAAATGATGAGTTAAGACAACGCATAAAAACATGGCGGAAGACCATCCAAAATACTCACCTGGAGGGGAGCGTTCCTGTGCTGGAACTGGGTGAAACGAGCAGCGATCACCTTCTTTATTTCCTGATCGGGCTACTATTCCAGACACCCGAAGCGCTTCACGGGGGTAGTTCTGTCGTCGGCCGCGCTTCCTCACGCGCCTTCTCCGCAGTTTCCAGATTCTTAGAGCCAATCAATAACAGCCGGCTTATGCAACCCATACGGGATCGGTTTCAAATGTATGTGAAAGTCGGGGAATCCATCGTAAATTCTCTGGAAGAAGAAGGACGATCTGAAGTTCAGTCCAGCCGCGCCCTGGTACAACAGCAAGCCAATGATGAATTAATCAGCGATGTGCTGGAATACCTGGTGGAGAAAGCCAAGTTGCGTGAATTGATCGAAGGACAAAGTGTGGAATTTGCGGGTGACGCAATGACCGAATTCCGCGGGCGCAGCGCGGACGTCGATGCTTCTCTGGATAATCTCGTCCAAACTGTTCTGAGGCGACAAAAAGCTAAAGAACTACCGCCTGACTCACAACCATAATCCTTTTACGAGGAGCCCAGGTGACATGAGTGAGAAACCCTTAGAGTCAGGCAGTGCAACAACAGCCGGCTTTTTCAGCCGCCTGGTCGCCTTTATCGTTGACCTAATTCTGTTAACTTTAGTTATGCTGATTGCAGGATCGGTTATTGGCATCATTTTTAATTTTTTTAGATTAGATCAGATCCTCGGTTACCTGACCGCCTCGATGCCTGGAGTGCAGACCTCATTCCAGAAGCTTGTCGTGCTGGTCTCCCCCTTTCTCTTTCTTTTAATGATCCTGTACTTTGCGTTTTTTTGGACATTTTTTGGATTCACTCCCGGGAAGGCTTTATTAGGCTTGAAGATCGTCCGGCGAGATGGCCAATCATTGTCGTTTGGGCGAGCCATTCTACGTTTCCTATGCTATTGGGTTTCTGCAATCCCTCTGTTTTTGGGGTTTATTTGGATTCTCGTCGATAAGCGGCATGAAGGCTGGCACGACAAGATCGCACGTACAAATGTTATTTATGCGTGGAGAAAACCTCCATCTTCAAAAAAGGATTAATGGAAATTGTTTAGTAATGCTAATCTGGAGTTACCTATGATAGAGAGAATACCAGACCTAAAACTATCTCCAACAGAAATCACCTACTTAGAGACATGGATGAATAAAGTCTCGCGCTCCTTCGCCGTCGTGGTGACCTCTTTAGAGGAACCAATTAGCCATTACCTGGCGGCTGCCTACCTGATCTGCCGGGTCATCGATAATGTTGAAGATTGTCAGGCTCCGTCAACCTGGAAACGGGTGAGGTTTGAGGAGATCGCACGGATGTTGCACCAGCCATCCCTGGGTGAAACGATTTTGCCTATCTGGGATGGCGAGGTTTGGCCGGGTTTATCTGCGGCGCAAAGACAAATCATGACGCTCGGAGATGGATATCCACTATGGCAAATCTATTCACAGTTCCCGGCTGAAGTCAAAAGCATCATTACCCATTGGTCGTTGCAAATGGTCGAGGGTATGAGCCGGCTGGATGAACCCGATTCTCCCCCCAAGTTTGTCACGAGGGATAAGATTCAGATCCTGGCAAATGAAAACGATTATGATCAGTACTGTTATATTGTGGCGGGGACGGTCGGCCATATGGCCACTGAGCTGGTCATCTTAAATTATGGTCTGAATGGTACAATCGCCCAAAAATTGCTGTATTATAGCGAAGCCTGTGGGCGTAGTTTACAAAAAACCAATATCGTCAAAGATTTCAAAGAGGACCTGGATCGCGGAATTTGCTACCTGCCGGATGAATGGTTAAATGAAGTTGGTTATTCACCATTAATGCTCCAGGGGGCAACGCCGGACTGGTGTCGAAAAGTGCTGATGAATGTGTTATCGGAATTACAAGATGCTTGCGATTATGTCCTGGCCGTGCCTTACAACATCGCCAATTACCGGATGGCAAGCCTGTTATGTTTGTTGCCAGCTTACCAAACGATTTTATTGACTGCCAACCAATACGATCATTTATTTACGCCTGACCATCCGACGAAAATATCCCGTGATGTATTCGGCCAGTGCATCCAGGATGCTGTAACCATGGTCACAAATAATGCGGCCGTCTCGGAATATTCACTAGAGCTTACGCGGGCAGTCGAAGCACAGTTTGCGGGCCTGTGAGGGAGGGAAAATTGTGAGCCCTGGCTTATGCAACCTAACAGATCGATCCGTTTGTCCTTTATGTATCCTGGAGTGAAATGTGCCTGAGAAAAACCAACCGGCCACTGCGGATACAGGTTTTGAGCTTTATCAGGAGCGGCATCATTATGGGTTGATTAGCCGCTTTTTTGCGACCTTTGGGCAGCTTTTGGGCTTGCTGATCGGCGGCCTGGAAGCATTTGTGCGCCAGAAAAAGGAGGCGCACGAGGCAGGCAGGTTGTGGATCGTCCTTTTGCGCACCGGTTTGTTCTTCACCAGGCCTTTTGTCGATAGGAAAATCGTCGCTCAGCCCTTCTCTATCCAATTCCGCATGCGCCTGGAGCGACTGGGGTCGACTTACATTAAGTTGGGCCAAATCCTCAGTTTGAGAGAGGATTTGTTGCCTAAATCGATTACCGATGAATTGAAAAGACTGTTGGACCAGTTACCAGCAGTCTCATATGAACGTCTAAAGGAAATCGTCGAAGAGGATCTTCAACGCCCCCTATCGACGATGTTTGTGTGGATCGATCCAACGCCGGTAGGCTCGGCTTCACTGGCGCAAACCCATCGCGCCCGGCTGATCACCAAAGAAAAGGTCGTGATCAAGGTGCTCAAGCCAGGCGTCCGGCGCAGCGTGGAAATTGATACCCAGCTTTTACGCTTCTTCGGCCGATTTTTGCAGATATTCCTGGCGCGTTACCAACCTGCCCGGTTAGTTAACGAATTTTCTACTTACACCCTGCGGGAAGTCGATTTGCGTTTTGAAGCCGAAAATGCCGAAACCTTCGCGGCGAACTTCAAAGATGAACCGGATATCCACTTCCCAAAGATTTATCGCCAATATAGCAACCAGGAAGTGTTGTGTATGGAATATTTCAAAGGGACACGACCAGATGTAAAAACTGCCCTCAGGATGTCAGAGGAACAAAAAGGAAAAGTTATCGACCTGGGGATAAGCGCAATTGTGAACATGATTTTTCGAGATGGCTTCTTCCATGCCGATCTGCATCCGGGGAACCTGGTGGTCTTCAAAGACGCTTCGGTCGGTTTTATCGACCTGGGTATGGTCGGGCGATTTGACGCTGACATGCGCAAGCGGATGTTTTACTATTTTTATTCGCTGGTCATGGGAGATGCGTCCAACGCCGCCCGGCATTTATCGACACTGGCATTGCCCGGGAAAGGCATGGATATCGAAGGTTTCCGCAGGGCAGCCGCCGGGTTGTACGACCGCTGGCTCAGAACGCCTAATTTTAACGAGTTTTCGCTAGCACAGGTCATCTTACAATCTGTCCTGATGGCAGGCCATTTTCGGATCCAATATCCTGGGGAGATTATCTTAATGGTGAAGGCCTTGGTTACCGTGGAGGGAGTGGGTAACATGCTTGAGCCAGGGATCAATATCATGGCGGCAGCTCGAAAGCACGTCCAGCGAATCCTATACAACCAGCTCAACCCAATTGCGGTTGCCAAAGATATGGTCCTGGTCTTCCCGGAGGTAGTTGA
>Ga0209048_10005825_pt1 | contig 11600 bp, 10 predicted proteins | sample FrelakmetCRP12CR_FD_187146 | JGI IMG/M metagenome (GOLD analysis project Ga0209048, IMG submission 187146) | Freshwater lake sediment microbial communities from the University of Notre Dame, USA, for methane emissions studies - CRP12 CR (SPAdes)... | ecosystem: Environmental > Aquatic >... | reverse complement strand
GCCGCGGTTTCCTGATGGCCTTGTTCGATCGTGTCGGTGAAGACGCTAACCCATATTTCGGCTTCGATGCGCCGCCGCGCAGCGGTCTTGAGCACGGTTTCCATGTCGAGCGATTCCCTCATGCGCGCCGTGATTTCGCCGACCACGATACCGTCCAGTTCCGCATGCAACGGCATGATCTTTTCCACGGACGGGCCGCACAGCGAAATGCGCGCCGCGAATTCTTCGGGCGTTTCTTTGAGGCTGACGTATTCCTTCAGCCAGTCGTAGGAGACGAGGAGGTTCATATTTCAATTATCTAACGTAACGAAGTTAGCCACAACGCCTGTTTTCGGCGGCTGGTAATGCGACCACATATCGAACACCGTATAAATCGTCCATATCATTGACACGGCGCCGAGCAATCCAAACAGCCATCGTATGACTTTATAAAACCCTTCGGGCCGAACAACATACGACCTGCGCTTCAGTACTCCGACCAGCAACAATAATTCATAGATAATAATGACGGGGGTCGAAACGGCCAAGCCGATCACCGAAATCAAACCAAACGGCCGCATTTGCCAATTACCATACCAAGCAGATCCGATAAACGAGTATGCGATTGTGTATATGTATAAAATGATACCAAAAAATCCCGGTACAAATAACGGTTCAAGATATGGCTCGTATTTATCTCTAGATGCTGAATCCATAAATAATGGGGCTTATCATCCTAGTTTTTAGCGGTAGCCTTTAGACGCTCTTGGCGTTTTTCAAATGCGTAATAAATGGTGGTGACGGCGGTAAGTATAATGCTGGACAGGATAAACGCGTATGTCAGTTGCATGGTGCCGATGTCCATGATTACCAGCGCATTGGCCGTGACCATCAAAACTACACTAAGTATGATCAGGAGTATGACATTTCGTTTAAACATATTTTGGATGGTTAAAATTATGGAAATTTAGCCAGCCGTCTCAATGGCTGGGCGTATAAGGCTATCAATCTTCCACCAAACCAAGTCGAAAGTTTCACCCAGGGCATAAACCATGACAAACAAGGCAAAGGCCACAACGATCCAGCGCAATTGGAGGAACAAAGGATTGTTGCTTTTAATCAAAGCTCTGGGCTTGATGATTTTCAGCCACATAAGCGCCAGGTACACAACGACCAGAACAGAAACCGCATCAACCGACAAATAAAGCGTGTTCCAAATTATCTCCAAAGTCCCGTCGCTTAATCCGATGCCGCGGCCCGGTACCGCAAACATTGACCCTATGAAAACGAAAAGCCAAAACAGGCACTTAAAAAGCAGCGGCAAGACAAGCGGCTCGATATACGGTTCTATTTTATCTTCAATGGCCTGAGGCATAACGGTTAGAATTGCTTCAAGAACCTGACGTCGTTCTGGTACAGAATGCGGATGTCGTCGAGCTTGGTCCCCTCTTTCATCATGGCCAGACGTTCGATGCCCCAGCCGAAGGCGAAACCGGAATACTTTTTCGGATCAACACCAGAAGCTTTGAGGACGTTGGGGTGGACCATGCCGGCGCCGCCCAGCTCCAGCCAGCCGCGTTTGCAGAGTTTGCATTTTTGTCCGTTGACCATGCCCGTGGCATTGCAGACGCCGCAGGAGAAATCCACTTCGAATGACGGCTCGGTGAATCGGAAGTGATGGGGACGGATACGCGACACGCGGCCCGGGCCGAAAAATTCGCGTGCGAAATAATCCAAGATGCCGCGCAAATGCGTCAGGTTCACGCCCTTGTCCACGAGCAAACCTTCAAACTGGTGGAACATCGGAGCGTGGGTTGCGTCAGATTGACGTCGATAACATTTGGCGATGTTCAACATGCGAACAGGAAATTCATGGCGTTCGAGTTCATGAGCTTGGGCATTGGACGTATGCGGCGTAAGAACCATCTTGCCCTGTTTCTTTTTTTCACCGACCGGCGCATCCATAAAAAAAGTTTCCCAGTCGTCACGCGCCGGATGGTCTTTGGGCATGTTCAGAGATTCGAAGGCGTAATAATCCCAATCCACTTCCGGATAGCGCGTGCGGTAAAAACCGATCTTCTCGAAGATGCCAGTGATCTCGCGGATGGTCTGCGTCATCAAATGCAGATGCCCTTCGGGCGGACGTATGCCCGGTTCGGTAACGTCCACGCGTTCGGTCTCGGCGATCTTGGATGCTTTCTCGCGGTTCAATTCCTCGCGCCGCGCGGCAATCAAGTCCAAACCGAATTGCTTGACCTGGTTAGCCATCTGCCCGAACAAAGGACGCTCTTCGGCTTTGACGTTGGCCAAGCCTTTAAGCAGGTTGGTCAGATCGCCTTTGCGCCCCAGATATTTGGTCTCGATCTCATCCAAAGCCTCGGGCGTGTGGGCCGCTTTCACGTCGCGCTCGATCTCGAGCCGCAGCGCTTCTAATTGGTCTTTCATAGTTTTCTGATTGGAATTGTCTTGCTTGTTTACATGCCCACCAGTCCTTTAAGCCCGCCGATTATCAAACCGCCATAGCGTCCCAGATCGCGGACCGTGATGAGCAAAATAAGAACGATAAGCGCGATGAACGCGACCTGGTGTATGCCGGACTCGAGTTTTTGGCCCATGGCACGGCGGCGGACCTTTTCGATGACCAGGAAGATCACTCGCCCGCCGTCCAAAGCAGGAATGGGCAAAAAGTTTACGACCGCGAGGTTGATGGAAAGGATGGCCGCGAACTGCAGCAATGGCACGATCCCTTGTTTGGCCACCTGGCCGGTCATGACAGCAATGCCGATCGGCCCTGATACATCTTGTCCCAAAGGATGCAGCAATAGCAAATCGTGCAGCATGGTGCCGAAAGCGAAGAGCACATCGCGGGTATAGCCGTAAGTCGAAACGCCGGCGTACCACAAAGCCTGTCCCACGCCGAAGCGGACGATGCCGATGTCGGCCAGTGCCACGCCGATGCCCGCATGTCCGAGTTCTTTGATCTGCACGGGCGAAACGGTTACGGACTTCTCGACATTGTCGCGCACAAAAGTAATTTTAAACGGCGTCTCGTTCTGCTTGGCGATCAGATTGCGCGCATCGTTGTAATCGGTCGGCACGGCGCCGGCGACGGTCAGCACACGGTCACCGGTTTCCAACCCCGCTGTTGCGGCAGGCATGCCGGCCATCACGCTCGTGATCCTGATGCTGCGGTCCTGAACCGTGGCGCCTGCCGGAACGTCTTCGAGGATCGACGGCGCGCCCAACAGAAATATGGAAACGAAAATAAAGTAAGCCAGCAGCCAGTTCATGGCCACGCCGGCCGCCAGAATCAAAACCCGCTTCCATATTTTTTTGGACTGGAATGAATCCGGATCTTTAACGTGATCATCCGCGCTTTCGCCTTTGATGCGCACGAAGCCTCCCAGCGGCAGCCAATTGAGCGACCAGATGGTTTTTGCATATGAACTTTCGTCATTGCCTTTGACGCGTTTCCATTTGCCCCGATCTTTTACGAAACCTATCAATCGGGGCGGAAAACCATAGCCGAATTCCTCGGCTTTGACGCCGAACGTGCGGGCAGCCAAAAAATGTCCGAGCTCGTGGATAAGCACGAGCAAGGACAGGACGCCTAAAAACATCAGGATGGTTAGCATGCACGTTTTATGTTACGCGAAAATTGAGGATTTGAAAAGTTTATTTAAAGGCTCGCGTGTTCCGCTTTGACCGGTCGCCCGAGCCATTTTCCGGCCAAGCGATCCAGCAGCGGCGAGGTGTCGGTAAAAGCAATGCGTTGAGACGGCGTTTCCTTGGCTGCAAAAAGCTGCGGATATTCTTCCATGGCCTGTTTGATGACCACGCTGGCCGAGTCTATGACGTGGACTTTCTTGCCCATGAACCTTTGGATAGCGGACCGTAAAAATGGATAATGCGTACAACCTAATATCAAAGCTCCAACATTTGCTTGCCGCAAAGGCGTCAAATAACGGCGGATCATGATTTTGGTTATCTGGTCCTCGACCATGCCCTCTTCAACCAAAGGCACGAACAAAGGACAGGCCTGCTGCAGCACCTCAAGCTTTTCTCCGTATTTGTGGATGACCTTCTCGTAAATTCCGGAATTGACCGTGGCACGCGTGCCGATGACTCCAATCCGCCGTTCGGTTGCGCTCACGGCTGCTTTCGCGGCGGGTTTGACCACGCCGATGAACGGTACGGCCGGAAACGCTTCCTGAAGTTTGGGTAACGCCAATGCACTGGCCGTATTGCAGGCTACAATGACGAGTTGCGCGCCGTGTTTGATGACATATTGCGCGTCTTCCATGGCATAACGCTCAACCGTTTCCTGCGTCTTGTTGCCGTACGGGGTACGTGCCGTGTCACCTAGATAAACAAAATCCGCTTGCGGCGCAGCTTTGAGCAAAGCGCGGACGACAGTAAGGCCGCCAACGCCAGAATCGAATAAACCGATCATAATTTTATCAAGTCACTAAGTTCCTTAATCTTGGCATTCATTAGCTCGTCAGTCGTAGCCTCTAAGTTTAGACGGACCAGCGGTTCGGTATTTGAAGTCCTTACGCTGAACCACCAAGCCTGTGGATCGTTTTTCGGGTCCCCGAACTCGCAACGGATGCCGTCCAGTTCCGTGACAGAAGTGGCCAGCGGAACATATCGGTCTTTGACCCTTTGAAGAACACTTTTTGTATCCTTTACTTCGAAATTGATTTCACCCGAATGGTGGTATTGCATCAGCTCGTTGCGCATCTCGCTTAATTTCTTGCCGGAAGCGGCCAGCTCTTTCAACAGGACAAGCATGGCATAATCCCCGCTTTCCACATTCCAAAGATTGCCGAAATAATAGTGCATGGACAACTCGCCGCCGAATATCGCCCCGGTCGCGCGCATCATCAGTTTTATATTGGCGTGACCCACCTTGCACCATTCCAATTTGCCTCCGGCTTTTTCGACGGACTGGGCCACGGTCCAAGAAGCTCGCGTATCACTCAAGACGAGTCCGCCGGGCTTATTGCGCAACTCGATGGCCGCGAACAAGGCGGTGAGAAGATCGCCGCGAAACTGCTCCCCGTTTTCATCCACAAACCCGACACGATCCGCATCGCCGTCGAACGCGATGCCGCAGACCGCGCCAGTGTCCTTGACCTTGCTTTTCAAGGCCTCCAGCGTTTCCTCTTTCAACGGGTTGGCTTCGTGGTTCGGAAAATTTCCATCCAACTCGAAGTACAATTTTTCAGCCTTGATCCAGGGGCAGCGTTCGAGTAATTTGGGCAGCACTTGTCCGGCCATGCCATTGCCCGCGTCGATCACGATTTTCATGTCAGGCATGTTGGCCGGCAGCTTGGCGAGCGAGAAGATGTGATCCACGTAACGGTCGAGAGCAGTGGGATCAAAATCCCCCCTACCCCCCTTTGCTAAAGGGGGCTGTTTGAAAGTCTCCTTTAGCAAAGGAGATGTCGCATCCGATGCGACAGAGGATTCCGGCATGGAGTCGCGGACCAGCTCGAGACCCGAACCAAGACCAAGTGGCAGGCAGTCGCCGCGCGTGAGCTTGAAGCCGTTGTACTTGCCGGGATTGTGCGAGGCCGTGACCATGACGCCCAAATCGAACTTGGGATCGGCCAATCCGAGCAAGACATTGAACATGGGAGTTGAACAAAGGCCGATGCGCACGACTTCGACTCCCTGCGCGGACAACGTTGTCACGAGCGCATCTTCGAGCAGGGGCGAGGTAAGACGCATATCTCGGCCCACCATGACGCGTCTGGGTGCTAATGCTTTGACTATAGCCACCCCCAAACTGCCGGCAAAACCGGCATCCAACGGGTCGGGTGACGTACTGCGAATGTCGTAGGCTTTAAAGGCTGAAAATATGGCTTGGTTCATAGAAAGTTTTACGTTTGACATATTATTGACCATGCGCGGCGATTCGTCTACAATATACGCATAATTTTCTAATGCATTTTACCCTTTATGATGTGGATCGTCCTACTCATTATCCTGGCGATCGTGGCCTGGATTGTCCTGGTCTACAATGGCCTGATTACGGCCAAAAACCGCACTGATGAAGCCTGGTCGGATATCGACGTTCAGCTCAAGCGCCGTCATGATTTGATCCCCAACCTGTTGGCTACGGTCCAAGGTTACGCCTCGCACGAAAGCGCGGTCTTCACCAAAGTGACCGAAGCGCGTTCGCAGGCCATGCAAGCCAAGTCCATCGACGAAAAGATCGCGGCCGAAAACCAGCTCATGGGCACCATGAAGAGTTTGTTTGCCGTGGCCGAGAATTATCCCGATCTCAAAGCCAACACCAACTTTTTGCAATTGCAGACCGAACTGGCGGACACGGAAAACAAAGTCCAGGCCTCGCGCCGCTTTTACAACGGCAACGTGCGCGACTTCAACACCAAGCTGCAGGTCTTCCCCACCAACATGATCGGCGGTTTCCTCAAATTCACGGCTTATAAATTCTTCGAAGCCGCTGAAGAAGACAAAGCCGTGCCCACTGTGAGCTTTAACCAACAGAGCTGAACGACGCTAAACGTCTAACGTCCAAAGTCACAAGTCGTAAATCAGTTTCCACTCCGGGTGCTGATTTGCGACTTTGAACTTTCGACTTTAAACAGTCTTTGTCCTCATGTATTCCCAGATAGATTCCAACAAGCGCAAGTCCGCTTTGCTGATCGCCCTGTTCGTGGGCGTTTTAGCTTTGGCCGGATACGCTTACGGATACGTGACCGACACCGGTTATCTCGGACTCGTCTTCGCCTTGGTCGTTTCCACGGTCTGGACGCTTATTTCCTGGTACGCGGGATCGAGCATCACGCTCTGGTCTGCGGGCGCAGCCGAAGTTACGGATCGCGCTCAATTCACTACGCTCTGGAATGTGGTTGAAAATCTTTCGATTACCGCCGGCATTCCCATGCCGCGCGTTTTCATTGTCAACGATCCGTCGCCCAACGCCTTTGCCACGGGACGCGATCCCAAAAATGCCTGCGTGGCCGTGACCACGGGTTTATTGGAACGTCTGGATCGGACCGAACTCGAAGGCGTGATTGCACACGAACTTTCTCACGTAAAAAATTACGACACGCGCCTCATGGTACTCGTCGCGGTTCTGGTCGGCGCGCTGGTCATGCTCGGCAACTGGATGTTCCGCGGCTCGCTCTTCCGCCGCGGCCGCAGCAAAGACAACAGTGGCATTTTCATGATTTTAGGAATCCTCTTTATCCTCCTGGCGCCCCTGGTCGGACAAATCATCCAACTCGCCATCTCGCGCAAACGCGAATACCTGGCCGATGCGGACGGCGCCCTGCTGACACGCTATCCCGACGGCCTGGCTTCAGCCCTGGAAAAAATCAAAGATGTCGCGCAACCCATGCAAACCACTTCGCGGTCAACCAATCACCTTTGGATTTCCGACCCGACCGCGAAATCATTCGGCAGCAAAGTCGCCGGTTTGTTTTCCACCCACCCGCCGATAGACGACCGCATAAACATCCTGCACCACATGCTTGAGACTCCATAAACAAACCTTTTTATTATCCTTGTGTCATCTTGAGCGAAATGAGTCCGACGAATGAAGTCGAAAGATCTGGCTCGTCCTGAAAATACCAGATCCCTCGACTCCGTATGACTCCGCTCGGGATGACAAACCGACACACATGCTACCAAATGACCTGATCGGCCGCTTTACCAGCCACCTCAAGGAAGCCTTGCAAAAGGCCCTGGGTTTTGCCGTGTCCAACGGCCGCGAGCTGGTTGAACCCGGCGATTTGGTTGTGGGTTTGCTGCACGAAAAAGGCGCGCTGGGCGGAGAAATCCTGCAAAAATCCGGCTGCTCCTCGACTTTCGCTTCCGAGCATTTTCGCGGCAGTCCGGCGCGCAAAAAAAACATCATGGCCCTGGATCTGTCCGACGGCGTAAAAAAGCTCATCGAGCGCGCCGTGGTCATGGCGCATTTGCGCGAGCACCGTTTTGTGGGCACCGAACATCTGGCCGCGGCCATAGCCGAAGCGGACGACCAATCGCTGCGCGAGTATTTCAAAGCCGCCAACGTGGACGTGGCCTCGCTGCGCGAACATGTGGAGCTGGTGCTGCGCTCAGAATCGAATTTTCCGTCCATGGATCAGTTGGCCGGCCGGTTGCAAAATGGCGAACTTTTCCCGCCCAATATCCTGCCTGACGACGAGAACGTAGGACCCATGCCTGAACAGGGTTTCCGGCCGTTTTCACGCACCACGCAGGTCTCGGCGCTCGACACGTTCGCCCGGGATTTGACCCAGGCACAGACCGCGGAAAAATTGGATCCGGTTATCGGCCGCGAAAACGAAATCGACCGCGTGATAGAAATATTAATCCGCCGCACCAAGTGCAATCCTGTTTTGCTGGGCGAACCGGGTGTGGGCAAAACGGCCGTGGTCGAAGGTTTGGCCAAGCGTTTGGCTGATGGCGACGTGCCCGATGCCTTGCACGGCCATCGCATCCTGTCTTTGGATCTGGCATCCACTGTGGCCGGCACCATGTACCGCGGCGAGTTTGAGGCGCGCCTCAAACAAATCGTGGACGAAGCCAAACAGGATCCGCATCTCATCCTGTTCATCGACGAGATGCACAACATCGTGGGCGCGGGTTCGACGTCCGGTTCTTTGGACGCGGCCAACATCCTCAAACCGGCCCTGGCCCGCGGCGAGATCCGTTGCATCGGAGCGACGACATGGTCCGAATACAAAAAACACATCGAACCCGATGCGGCGCTGGAGCGGCGCTTCCAGCCGGTCATGATCGAGGAGCCGACACCGGACGCGGCTTTGGACATGCTAAAAGGACTCGAACCGCGCTACGCCGAACATCACCGCGTGACTTACCGCCCGGAGACGCTGCGCGCGGCCGTGGATTTGTCCGAACGGTTTTTAACAGACCGGCTTTTTCCGGACAAAGCCATCGACCTCATGGACGAGGCCGCGGCTTCGGTGGTGGCCAAGCGCCAATCGCGCGAAGAGCAGGAACGCATGTCTGTGCTGGACGCGGCGGCCAAAGCCAAGCTGCAGGAATCAGAAATCCATCTGAAAGATAACAAACTCGACCTGGCCGAACAGGCGGCGCGCGAGGCGGAAAAACTCAATGCCGACCGCAAAACGCTGGAAGACAATCTGAACGCGGCCGTGGAAAAAGACCGGCCCACCATCACCCCCGAAGACGTGGCGAAAATCGTGGCGCGCATGGCGCATGTGCCGGTGTCCATGATTCTGGCCTCCGAACGCGAACGGCTCGCCAACCTGAAAGACAGATTGTCGCAGCGCATCGTGGGACAACCCGGACCCGTCGGCGCCGTGGTGGACGTCGTCTCCCGAGCCAGGCTCGGACTCCATTCTCCGCAACGGCCCAAAGCCGCCATGCTCTTCGTGGGTCCGTCGGGAACCGGCAAGACGGAACTGGCCCGCGCCCTGGCGGCCGAACTTTTCAATCGCGAGGATGCGCTGCTCAAACTCGACATGTCGGAATTTTCCGAATCGCATTCCATCTCAAAGCTCATCGGCTCCCCTGCCGGCTATGTGGGTTACCGCGAAAGCACCAAGCTGACGGACGCGGTGCGCAAGCGTCCGCATTGCGTCATTTGTTTTGATGAAATCGAAAAAGCGCACCAGGACGTGCAGCATACTTTATTGCAAATACTCGAAGACGGTTCCATGACCGACGCCACGGGCCGTACGGTCTCTTTCCGCAACGCGTACGTGATCCTGACGTCCAACATCGGCTCCGACCAGTTGGCGCGCAAGCGCATCGGCTTTGGCGCGGATGCCGGCAGTTTGGATTCGGTCATCGCGGACGAGACCAAGGCGCACTTCAAACCCGAACTGCTCAACCGCCTGGACCGGGTGGTGATCTTCGATCCCCTGGCACCCGAACATCTGCGCGCCATTCTGGACCGCGAGCTGGCGCAAGTATGCGCCCGGCTGGCCAAGGTGCAGCGCGTGCAGTGCGAGATCAGCGATTCGGTGCGCGACTGGCTCATGCAGCGGCCCATCCCGCCCGAGGAAGGCGCCCGCGCCATCCGCCGCCTGGTGGAACGCGAACTCATGGCATCGCTGGGACAATTTCTCATTCAAAACCATAAAAAAACCCGCGTCTCAGTCACGGCCACGCGCGACAGCCTGCGATTCCGCTAAGCAAGGACATAAGGAGGAACTATGCCCGATGCGTCAACACCAAAATCAAAACCCGCGGTAAGCTCGCCCATGATGGATATCGTCCAGGGCAATTTTGCATTGGCGCAAAGGGATTTACAAAACGCCAAAACTCCGCAAGCCGCGAGCGATGCCCTGTCCCGCCTCTCGGACGAGGAATATGGAAAATTGGCGCCGCTCATCAAATACGCGCGCGACTCCAAACAAAAAACCTTTACGGTCAACGGATTCGAAATGCCGGTTCCCGATCTTTCCGTTTTCCAGCTGACGCAACGGCGCAAAGAAAATTCCATCAAAAACGAAAACCTGATGAACTCGGCTTTGGGCGTTTTCGGCGACCAAGGCAGCGCTTTGAAAGAACAATTCGCGAATTTTTTAGGCATTAAGCTCGAACCGAAAAAAGAAGAGAAGAAGAAACCGGTAAAAAAAGAAAAACAGCCCGTGAAAAAAGCCGAGGCGGCGGCGCCCGTGGCTGAAAAAGTCCCAACGGTTAGACCGATGGAAGAAGCGGCGCAAAAAAAAGAAGAAGTTGAAGAAGAGGAAGAAACAACCAAGGGCAAGACCCTGCGCATGGCAGCTGCAGTTGCCCCGCCCGTGGCCCAACCGCCAACCAGAGGCAGGACTGCGCGCGTGACCGCAAGAGGTACTTTGTTGGTTCCCCCGCCGGGTACGCCCATTTCCCCAGCAGCTCCGTCGGCACCTGCTCCGACCAAAGGCGGCACGGTCAGAATCGCATCCGCGCAGAAACAGGAGCTCAGCGAGATGGAAAAAGGCTGGGAAGAAATCGCGGCCAAACAAACCGCAGCCCAAGCCGAGGACAAGCGCCGGGCAGAAGAGTTCCGGCGCGACATGGACAAGCACGTCAAATACCTGCGCGGCATGGCGGCCAAGAAAAACCTGACCATGGACGACGCCGCGGCCATTGCCGACGCGAAAATGACCATGGAGACCAAGGCGATGAACGCGGGACTCGTTGACGCGCTGGCCGAAAACAAGGACTTTGACCAGGCCAACGATGCGGTGCAACAAAAAATACTGGAATACAACAATACGGCCCATGCGTTCTTTCGCCAATACGGGACCAAAGAAATAGGGTTGAATGAAACCGCTGCGCGGGACTGGGCCACGCGGGCCATCGACAGGGACACGAGGGCCGCGGCTGATTTTGCCAAACAAGCCGTCGGGTCGGAGGTAGTGGTCAAAAACGCGGACGGCACCTACGCGACGCGCAAAATCAAAGGCGCTGAAATGGGAGAAGGCCGCTATAAAGTAACCTTCGAGAACCCTGCACAAGGCGGTCAGGCCGTCGAATACTACTCGCCGCTGCAACTTGAGGACTTGAGGCACAAACAGTCCTATTACACACGGGATTTCGCCAAGCAAAAAATCGCGGTACCCCCCGCAGCCGTGCCCTCCGCAACCAGAACGTTGCGCGGAGCG
>Ga0209048_10005824_pt1 | contig 11601 bp, 10 predicted proteins | sample FrelakmetCRP12CR_FD_187146 | JGI IMG/M metagenome (GOLD analysis project Ga0209048, IMG submission 187146) | Freshwater lake sediment microbial communities from the University of Notre Dame, USA, for methane emissions studies - CRP12 CR (SPAdes)... | ecosystem: Environmental > Aquatic >... | reverse complement strand
GAGGCGGTGGGTGGGGCGGTGAAGAAGGACCTGGAAGACCTGGACGTGGTGCTGGTGAGCGCGAACAAATTGATCAGAAATGTCGATACGGAGCTCGTGCCCACGCTGAAGACCGATCTCGAAGCATTGCAGCACGCGCTCGCCAGCGTCGAGCATACGCTGCAGAACGCCGATGCGACGCTCCTTGGACCCAATGCGCCGGCGCAGCAGGAACTGCGCGATGCGCTGACCGAGTTCACCCGTGCCGCCCGCAGCGTGCGCGTGCTCGTCGACTACCTCGAACGCCATCCCGAGTCGCCGATTCGCGGCAAGTCCGACACGATCAGCGGAGGCAGATGATGCGCCGAACAGCCGTTCTCCCGGTTCTTTGCGCCGCGGCCGTGCTCGTTGCGGGATGCGGGACCTCGCCGCCGTCGCGGTTCTACACGTTGAGCGCCACCGCGACTTCCACTGCGACGCCGTCGACGCTCTTTGTCGCGGTGGGTCCGGTCACCGTGCCGGCTGTCGTGGACCGGCCGGAGTTCGTCGTGAGCACAGGCCCGAACGAGCTGCGGATCGACGATTTCAATCGGTGGGCGTCGCCGCTCCAGGACGCCTTGGCCCGCGCCGTTGCCGAGAACCTTGTCGCGATTCTCGGCACGCCGCGGGTGATCCTGTTCCCGCAGCCGCTCGCGACCGACCCCGAATATCGCGTCGCCATCGAGGTCCGCACGTTCGAATCGGTGCCGGGAAGATCGGCAGTCATCGACGCGGTCTGGACGATTCGCCGGGCAAAGGACGGGAAGACCCAGACAGGACGCACGTCCGCGCGTGAAAACGTAACAGACAGCGGCTACGAATCGCTGGCCGCCGCCCACAGCCGCGCGGTCGCCCGCCTGAGCCAGGACATCGCGGACGCCACCCTGGTGCTCCAACGCAGTGCACCTTAGGCGGGATGCGTAGCCGCGGCGGCGGCGCCCGCGCCGCGGCTTCCGATTTGTCGCGAATGTTTACACGTCGTGCTTCAGGTCAGGCGCCGTGCGCCCGAACGGCGGTTCCGTGGTCTGATTCGACAGGACATCGCGCTGCTGGCACGCGATATGCAAGTCAGTCTGCGACGGCACACTGGATTCGATCCTTCCAGCAGAAGGAGCTCGTCATGCTCAAGACTGAACTGTACAACGATGCTGCCGGCGGCGATCCGCCGGCGAGCTTCGCTACCGATGCCGAAATCGAGATCGCGGACCGGTTGCGACGTCAGCTCGAGGAGCGATACCTCGTGCCCTCCGCACCATCCTCGCCATCGCCGGTACGCTCGAGCGAAGGCGAATGAATCGATCCCCGGTGCCGCGTGCCGTGCGCCGCAGGGTTGCCGGCTCCGGCGGGCTTTTGGGGTGACCTGACCGGGAAATTCCGGCCAGGCGAACCGGCGGCAACCGCATTCCCTTGCGATCGTTTGCTGTTGAACATTTCGGAGGACAGGTTCGTGTCGAGAGCTGAAGTTCGAGGGCGCAGTGTAAGATGCCGATGATCAAAGCCTGTCTGGTCCGATGTTGCCAAGGACGCCGTATCCCATGACGCGTGCGCGGACCCGCCGGTTGCGTGTTCTTCTCGCGATCTTCCTCTCCGCAGCGCTCGTCGCGCCTGCCGCGCTCGCCCAGGCCGAACAGCGAAGGCTCGTCACCGCGGCAGCCGTGACGTTCGCATCCTTTCTCGGCGATCCGAACACGACCTGGCTGAGGCAGAACATCGGCCGTGCCAAGGCAGTGATGATCGCTCCGGAAATCACGAAGGCCAGCATCATCGTCGGCGGTTCGGCGGGACGGGCGGTCGTCTTCGTACGCGACCCGCAGAGCGGCCGCTGGGCAGGACCGGCGTTCTACACGCTTGCCACTGCGAGCATCGGACTTCAGGCCGGCATCGGGGTATCGGAGGTCGTTACACTGGTGATGACGGAGAAGGGTGTCGGCAGGCTGCTGTCGGACTCGTTCAGGATGGGCGGCGATGTCGCGATCGCCGTGGGCCCGATCGAGGCCGGCGCGCAATCGCACTTTGTCGCCGATCTCATCTCCTTCAGTCGCGGGCAGGGCGTGTACCTGGGCGCGAATCTGGACGGCACGGTCGTTTCGACCGCCGACGATTGGAATCAGCTCTACTACGCGCGGCGCGTTCAGGTGGCGGACATCCTGGTGCGCATGGACACCCACAACAAGCAGGCCGACGAGCTGCGCAACCTGATCACGACCGCCGCCAGGAATTCGACGGATGCCCGCGACGGAAAGCGGTAGCTGCCAGGCAACTCCCGGCCAGACTCTCGGAAACTTCAGTCGTCGACGTCGCCAGCCGCGCCCTTGCGTCCCTCGAGCACTTCCCATCGCGCATAGGCATCCGCCAGATCGCGTTCCACCTGCGCGAGCTCGGCATGCAGCGCTTTCGCTTCCTGCGCCGCGTCGCGATAGAGCGACGGATCGGCGAATCGCCGGCGGATCTCTTCGACGCGCGCTTCCAGCGCCTCGATGCGCGCCGGCAGCGCGGACAGCTCGCGCTCCTCGCCGAACGCAAGACGGCCGCGGCCGGTGCGGGCTTCGCCGCGCGCCGATGACCTGATCGCGACGGGCTTCGCCGGGGCGATCACGCTTCCGCCGCGGCGCGCGCCCTGCGGCCCGGCAGCGGTGCCCGGCGCCTCCGCATTCTTCCGGACCTCCTCGCTGCGCGTCCGGTAGTCGGCCCAGTCGCTGTAGCCTCCGACGTGCTCGCGCAGCACGCCGTTGCCTTCGAAGGCGATGACTTCGGTCACGACGTTGTCGAGAAAGGCCCGGTCGTGGCTCACCAGGAACACCGTGCCACGGTAATCCTGCAGCAGCGCTTCCAGCAGTTCCAGCGTCTCGATGTCGAGGTCGTTGGTGGGCTCGTCCAGCACCAGCACGTTGGCCGGCCGGGCAAAGAGCCGCGCCAGCAGAAGCCGGTTGCGCTCGCCGCCCGACAGCGAGCGCACCGGCGATCGCGCGCGTTCGGGCGCGAAGAGGAAATCGCCGAGGTAGCTGACGATGTGCTTGCGCTCGGTCCCGATCTCGACCCACTCGCTCCCCGGGCTGATGGTGTCCTGCACGGTTGCCTCGGGATCGAGCTGGTCGCGCAACTGGTCGAAGTAGGCGACGGTGAGATTGGCGCCGCGGCGCACGGTGCCGGCATCCGGCTCGATTTCGCCCAGGATCAGCTTGAGCAGCGTTGTCTTTCCGGCGCCGTTGGGGCCGATGAGGCCGATGCGGTCGCCGCGCAGGATGCGGGTCGAGAAGTCGCGGATCAGCACGTTGTCGCCATAGGCTTTCGATACGCGCGTCAGCTCCGCGACCATCCTGCCCGAACGCGCTCCCTCGTCCTGGTGCAGATTCACCTGCCCCAGCCGGTCGCGGCGCGCCGCACGATCCCGGCGCAGCTTCTCCAGCCGCAGCACGCGGCCTTCATTGCGCGTCCGCCGCGCCTCGACGCCCTTGCGGATCCACGCTTCTTCCTGCGCGAGCAGCTTGTCGAACTTGGCATTGGTCACCGCCTCTTCGCTTGCCTGCCGGGCCTTCTGTTCCTGATACGCGGCGAAGTTTCCCGCGTAGTTGCGGAGCCGGCCGCGGTCGAGCTCCGCAATGCGGGTGGCGATCGCGTCGAGGAAACGCCGGTCGTGGGTGACGCAGACGACGGCGCCGGCGAAGTCCTGCAACAGCGTTTCCAGCCACGCGATGGCCCCGAGGTCGAGATGGTTGGTCGGCTCGTCGAGCAGCAGGACGTCGGGCAGCGCGGCCAGCGCCTGCGCGAGCGCGACACGCTTTTTCCAGCCGCCGGAGAGCGACCCGACGCGCGCGTCCGGGGGCAGGCCGAGCCGCGACAGCACGGTGTCGATGCGGTGGCCCAGCACCCAGCCGTCGATGGCATCGAGCTTCGCATGCAACGTGCCGACCTGTTCGAGCCGCCGCGGATCGCCGCTGTCCTCGGCCAGAAGCGAGGTCGCGTGGTGATACTCGGCGAGCACCTTCCCTTCGGTGCCGAGGCCCAGCGCAACCGTGTCGTAGACGCTCATCGCGGCGTCCAATGCGGGCTCCTGCGCGACCCACGCAACGCGAACATGGGGAGCGATCCACAACTCGCCGTCGTCGAGATGGATACGACCGGCGAGCACGCCCAGCATCGACGACTTGCCGGTGCCATTGCGGCCGATCAGGCCGACGCGCTCGCGCGAATCGAGCTCGAAAGCGGCGTCGTCCAGCAGTGGGTGGTGGCCGAAGGCGAGGCGGGCGTGGCTGAGTGTGACGAGAGGCATCGGCGTGTGGTGCGGAATCGCGGCGAAGTATAACCGCGGCTCCGGAACGGCCCCCTGGGGAGGCCGTGCGTCGCCGCGTCGTGGATCCCGGCCGAGCCGCGAATTTGTCCGCGAGCGGGTCCTCGTCGAATCCCCTATACTCCGCGCGACAGCTTCGGCCCGCGGAAGAAGACATGGATACCGGGAAGGCAAGGATGGCGCTGCAGCTTCGTTCCCTGGTGAAGAAAGGCGGCGAGCTCGAGGTCTCGCTCGTCGACGTCGCCATCCCTGCGCCCGGGCCCGACGAGGTCGTGATCCGCGTCGAAGGGAGCCCGATCAACCCCTCGGACCTGGGACTGCTGTTCGGGGCCGCGGACATGAGCACCGCCAGGCAGTCCGGGACGCCCGGCAATCCGGTGGTGACCGCAACCATTCCGGAAGGCCTGATGCGCAGCATGGCGGGCCGCGTCGACCATTCGATGCCGGTCGGCAACGAAGGCGCGGGCGAGGTCGTCGGGGCCGGCTCGTCGAACGAGGCGCAGGCGCTCCTGGGCAGGACCGTGGCCATCTTCGGCGGCGCGATGTATTCGCAGTACCGTTGCATCAAGGCCGCGCAATGCCTGTCCCTCCCCGAGGGCACGACTCCGGCCGAGGGCGCCTCGTGCTTCGTCAACCCGCTCACTTCGCTGGGCATGGTCGAGACGATGCGGCGGGAGGGCCACACCGCGCTCGTGCACACCGCGGCCGCCTCCAACCTGGGGCAGATGCTCAACCGGATATGCATCGCGGACAAGGTCGGCCTGGTCAACATCGTGCGCACGCAGCAGCAGGAAGATCTCCTCCGCGCCATCGGCGCGACGCATGTGTGCAACTCCAGCGCCCCCGCCTTCGCGCGGGACCTCACCGAAGCCCTGGTCGCCACCGGCGCGACGCTGGCCTTCGATGCCATCGGCGGCGGCACGCTGGCCGGACGGATTCTGGCCTGCATGGAAGCGGCACTGACACGATCGTCCACCGAGTACACGCGATACGGGTCCGCGATCCACAAGCAGGTGTACATCTACGGGGCGCTCGACACCGGCCCGACCGTCGTCAATCGCGGCTTCGGATTTGCCTGGGGCATCGGCGGCTGGCTGCTGTGGCCGTTCCTGCAGAAGATCGGACCCGCGGCAGCACAGATACTGCGCGAACGGGTGGCGTCCGAGTTGAAGACGACGTTCGCCAGCCACTACACGAAGGAGGTCTCGCTCGCCGAGGCATTGCAGCTCGACGAGATTGCCGTGTACGGCAGGCGGGCCACAGGCGAGAAGTACCTGATCAACCCGAACAAGGGCGTAGCCGCGTAGCGAACTGCGGCGGTCCTCGCTCCACGGGACCGGCAACCACTGACGGGGCGTCCCGCCAAAGCGGGATCGGCACGGCGCTTGCATGGTGCGTGGATTCGCGCAAACCGTGGGCGTCATCGCATGCAATCCCCCATCCAGGCTTACCTCGCCGATCTGCACGGCCATCTCGCCGCAACGCATCGGGGCGAGCTGGCGAGCTACATCCCCGAGCTCGCAAAAGCCGATCCGCAGTGGTTCGGAATCTGCGTCGTCACCATGGACGGCGTGGCCTATTCCGTGGGCGATACCGAGCAGCTGTTCACGGTCCAGTCGATCTCAAAGCCGTTCGTCTATGCGACCGCGCTGGCGGATCGCGGGCAGCCCTTCGTCGCCCGCAAGGTGGGAGTGGAACCGAGCGGCGATGCCTTCAACTCGATCAGTCTCGATCCCCAAACTGGTGCACCGATCAATCCGATGATCAATGCCGGTGCAATCGCGACGACCAGCCTCGTCGCCGGCGAGACAACCGAAGCCCAATGGCGACGAATCGAATCCTCGATCGCCGCCTTCGTCGGACGGGACGTCAGCGTCGACGAGTCGGTCTATCGGTCGGAGAGCGAGACCGGCTTTCGCAACCGCGCCATTGCCTGGATGCTGAAGAATTTCGGCATCATCGACGGCGAACCGATGGCATCGCTGGAGAACTACTTCCGGCAGTGCTCCATTCTCGTCAGCTGCCGGGACCTTGCCTGCATGGCGGCGACGCTGGCCAACGGCGGCGTGCACCCTCTCACGGGCGTATCCGCGCTGCCCGCGGAACACGTCGAGCGCGTGCTGAGCGTGATGGCCACGTGCGGCATGTACGACTACGCCGGCAGCTGGCTCTACGAGGTGGGGATGCCGGCCAAGAGCGGCGTGAGCGGCGGGATCATTGCGGTCGTGCCCGGGCGCTTCGGCATCGGCATCTACTCGCCGCGCCTCGACGAGAAGGGCAACAGCGTGCGCGGGATCGCCGCCTGCAAGCGTCTGTCGCGGGATTTCGGCCTGCACGTCTTCACGCGCAACGCGAGCCCCGCCATGGCCCTGGGCCGGGTCTACAGCGGCGCCGTGGCCCCGTCGCGGCGCCAGCCCGCGGCCGAAATACGCGCCTACCTGAGCGAGCACGCGCGGCGCATCAAGTACCTTTGCCTGCACGGCTTCCTGGCGGTCGACGGCGCCGAGTACGTCATTCGCCGGATGCAGGAAATGGCTCCCGACACGCACAGCTTCATTCTCGACATGCACGAGGCGATCGGAATCTCCGAGAGCGCTGCCCGCCTCCTCAATCGTGCGCGCCTCGGCTTCGGCGAGGACGGCATCGCGGTCGTCTGCTCCCGCATCCGCGACCGCCGGGCCATCCTGAGCCCGCTTTCCAAGGCGGCGCACAAGGGAGATCGCGGCTTCCTCGTTTTCGAGGACAACGATCTGGCGGTCGAGTGGTGCGAGAACCGGCTCGTCAGCGAGCTTCCCGCAACCTCCGCCGCCATGGGGTCGCTGGCCGACTCGCTCCTGTTCCGCGGGGTCCCCGAGCCCTTGCTGCGACAGGTCGAGGTCGCCACCCGCGCGCACGTGTATGCGCGCGGCGAGCAGATACTGCGGCACGGCCAGGAAGGCGACGGCCGCGTGTTCTTCATCGAATCCGGCCACGTCAGCATACTGATGCCGCTGCAGAACGGCGCGCATCAGCGCATCGCGTCGCTGGGGCCGGGCATGGAATTCGGCGAGATGGCGCTGCTCGGCCAGACGACCCGCAGCGCCTCGGTCTACGCGGACACGGAGGTCCGGTGCCGCATCCTCGAAGCCGGGGATTTCGCCCGGATCTCGGATGCGGCGCCGCTGCTCAAGGTGACGGTCCTGCAGAATCTCGCCACCGACATGGCCAACCGCCTGCGCGGAGCGAACCAGTGGATCGCTGCGCTGGCCTGATGCGCGGACGACGCGGCTGCCTCCTCGTGCCTTGCGCATCGTCGGGGCGCCGCGTCCCGCCGCGCTCGCGCTTCCGGTAGAGTTGCACTTCCGTTCCGGGCAGGCAGCCGCCATCCGGAATCGACGTTCGACCCTACCAAGCGAAAGGAGAAGATGCATGGCCGCGAATCAGGGAAAATTCGTCTGGTACGAACTGATGACCAGTGACAGCAAGGCTGCCGAATCCTTCTATCGCAGCGCGATCGGCTGGGACACGAAGGATTCCGGCATGGCCGATCGCTCGTACACGCTGCTCTCCGCCGGGCCGACGATGGTCGCCGGGCTGATGCCCATCCCCGAAGAAGCGCGCGTCATGGGTGCACGACCGGCGTGGATCGGCTATATCGGAGTCGACGATGTCGATGCCTGCGTGGCGCGGTTAAAGACCGCCGGCGGCTCGGTCCATCGCGCTCCCGACGACATTCCGGGCATCGGGCGCTTCGCCGTCGTCGCGGATCCGCACGGTGCGGCGTTCATCCTGTTCAAGGGGGCGGGCGGCGAGGCACCCGCCCCGGCTGCGCCGGGCACTCCGGCGCACATTGGCTGGCACGAATTGCATGCGGGCGACTGCGAGAGTGCCTTCGCGTTCTATGCAGGCCTGTTCGGATGGACCAGGGCCGAGGCCATCGACATGGGCCCCATGGGCGTCTATCAGACCTTCGCGACCGGCGGCGTGCCTGTCGGGGGCATCATGACCCGGACGTCCGAGACACCCGTGCCGTTCTGGCTCTACTATTTCAATGTGGAAGCCATCGACGCGGCCGTTGCGCGCGTCGGCAAGGCGGGTGGCCGGATGGTCAACGGTCCGCACCAGGTGCCCGGCGGAAGCTGGATCGCCCAATGCATCGACCCGCAGGGTGCGATGTTCGCGATGGTCGGGCCGAAACGCTGAGCGCGTCGGCTGCGGACGATCACTCGGGGTCGTTCGGGTCAGCCGCGCTGGTGGAGCTCGATGACGTTGCGATCGGGATCGCGCACGAAGATCCCCTGTGCCCCGGGGCCGAACCGGACGGGTCCGCCGCTCAGCGGGAAACCTGCCGCCTCCAGCGTTGCTTTCGCGGCCAGGATGTCGGAGCACAACAGCGCGAAGTGGGTGATTCCGGGGTGCTTCGCGGGAACGTCCATGAGCACGTTCGGCTCGCTCGCGTTCGGCGCGTTGAGCACGAGGTTCAATTCCACGCCGGACGGGTGTTCGAGAATCGCGACGGGTTCGGGACCGATCGGTCCGGCCGTCTTCCTGAAGCCGAGCAGCGCGTAGAAGGCCACCGCGCGCTCGAGGTCGTGCACGCGGACGCCGATGTGGGCGAGGCCCGAGATGGGGATGCGGGCCGGTGTCGTCTCTCGCGTCGTCAAGGTGCCTCCGTGCGTACGGGATCAGGGATCGGGTCGGCGATCCGCGGTCGGGCCGTATCCGGGCAGACCGCCGTCGTGATTGTACTTGGCGTGGCGGTTCCGGGCGCCCGCACCATACCCACGTCGACGATGGGGGCGGACCCGGGTCGAAGCAACTCAAGCAAGCGCTTGATTCATGTGTTACGATGGCCGCCGCCATGAAAGCCAGGACCCGGCGCGCGTCGGCGCGCAAGACCACCCCCGCCAAGGCACGGCAGCCTGATCGCGGCGCGCGCGCCCGCGAGCAGCTGATCGCGCACGCCACCCGCATCTTCGCCGTCAAGGGCTACGCCGCGACCTCGACGCGCGAGATCTGCCTGGCCGCGGGCGCCAATGTCGCGGCCATCCACTACTACTTCGGCGACAAGGAAGGGCTCTACCGGGCGGTCCTGACGAAGCCGATCAGCGCGATCACCGACCAGTTCGGCGCGTTCGACGATCCCTCGCTGCCCTTCGACCAGGCCATCCGCCGGGTGCTGCAGCCGTTCGTCGCCATGGCGCTCGACGACGACCCCGACGCGCTGCACGTGGAGCGCGTGCATCTGCGCGAGGCGCTGGAGCCTTCGGCCGTGTTCCGCGACGTCGTCGCGCGCGTGATCGTCCCGCAGCACAACGCGCTGGCCTGCGTGCTCGCGCGGCATTGCGGGCTCGCCCGGCCCGATGCGGGCGTCCACCAGCTTGCCTTCGCGATGCTCGCCATGGCGAACGACTACTGCATGTCGCGCGAGTTCATGAAGATGCTGGCGCCGACCGTTCTGGAACGCCGCGACGCCGTGCGCCACATCGTCGATCGCCTGGTCGGCTACAGCGTCGCGTTGCTCGAGCGTGAGATTTCGCAGCGACACGCAGCGACCCGCGCCAAGGCAGGGCGTCGCGTCGCTGCCGGGCGCCGCGGCTGAACCGTCGGGAACCGCCACCATGATCACGCCTCCTCCCCTCGCGCCAAAGCGCCGCTTCCTCCGCTGGGCGCTCGCCGCCGCTGGCGTCCTGGCAATCGCCGGGGCAACGCTCTGGTCGGTCATGCAGCGCGCACCCGCCGGCGGCGGGCAGGCACCCGCCGCGACGCCAGGCCCCGCGACGGCCGGCTCGCCGGCACGACCGGCGCTGACCGTCGCGCTGGTCCAGCCCAAGCGCGAGGACTGGCCCCGCACGCTTGCAGCGCAGGGCAACATCGCCGCGTGGCAGGAGGCCGCGGTCGGCGGTGAGCTCTCGGGCTTCCGGATCACCGAGGTGCTGGTCAACGTCGGCGATCGCGTCCGCAAGGGCCAGACGCTGGCGCGCGTGAACGCCGATACCGTCGCCACCGACGTGAGCCAGGCACGCGCCGCGGTGGCCGAAGCCGAAGCCGTGCTGGCCGAGGCCCGGACCAACGCCGCGCGCTCCCGCGACCTGGCGGCCAAGGGCTTCGTGAGCCCGCAGGCATTGACGCAGTCGGCCACCACCGAGCAAACGGCCGCGGCGCGGCTCGCCGCTGCGGAAGCGCGATTGAAGGCCGAGGAAGTCCGGCTGGCGCAGACGCAGGTGCTCGCGCCGGACGACGGCACGATTTCCGCTCGCGCGGTCACCGTCGGCGCGCTCGCCCAGCCCGGACTGGAGCTTTTCCGGCTGATCCGCGGCAACCGCCTGGAATGGCGGGCCGAGGTGACATCCAGCGAGATCGGCCGCCTCGCGCCCGGCATGTCCGCCATCGTCCGGCTGCCGAACGGCGGCGAAGTCGCGGGCCGCATTCGCACGATCGCCCCGACCGTCGATCCGCAGACGCGCAACGCGATCGTCTACGTCGACCTGCCGGTCTCCGACGCCAGCCCGGCGCGTGCAGGGATGTTCGCGCGCGGCGAGTTCGATCTCGGCGCCGCGACCGCGCTGACGTTGCCGCAGAGCGCCGTCGTGCGGCGCGACGGCTTCGCGTACGCCTTCCGGGTCGAAGGCGGCAATCGCGTGGCGCAGACCAAGATCGGCGTCGGCCGGCGGGTCGGCGATCGCATCGAGGTGACCGAAGGTCTCTCCCCGGACGCGCAGGTCGTCGCCACGGGGACGGGCTTCCTCGCCGACGGCGACACCGTGCGCGTCGTGGCGGCCACCGCCGACGCAAGCCGCTGAATCGGATCCCCGCATGAACGTCTCCTCGTGGTCGATCCGCAACCCGATCCCGGCAGTCCTGCTGTTCGTGCTGCTGACGCTCGTCGGCGTGATGGGCTTCCGGGCGATGAAGATCCAGCAGTTCCCGGACATCGACCTGCCGACGGTCACGGTGACGGCCTCGCTGCCCGGCGCGAGCCCGGCGCAGATGGAGACCGACGTCGCGCGCAAGCTCGAGGACTCGATCGCGACGGTGCAGGGAGTCAAGCACATCTACACGATCGTGCAATCCGGCATCGTGACGGTCACCGTCGAGTTCCGCCTGGAGATACCCACGCAGGAGGCGGTCGACGGCGTGCGCGACGCGGTGTCGCGCATCCGTTCCTCGCTGCCAGGCGACCTGCGCGATCCCGTGGTCGCGAAGGTCAACCTTTCCGGCTCGCCGATCCTGACCTACACGGTCGCTTCCACCCGGATGGACGACGAGGCGCTGTCGTGGTTCGTCGACAATGCGGTCGCCAAGCGCCTGCTGAG